>Ga0082212_10008026_pt1 | contig 13862 bp, 7 predicted proteins | sample TergutNt197P3_FD_71548 | JGI IMG/M metagenome (GOLD analysis project Ga0082212, IMG submission 71548) | Neocapritermes taracua P3 segment gut microbial communities from Petit-Saut dam, French Guiana - Nt197 P3 | ecosystem: Host-associated > Arthropoda: Insects > Digestive system > Gut ... | reverse complement strand
AGGACCTCCCGCATGGGTCACAATGGCTATATTTTTGCATTTCAGTTCTTTCAGCGTGAATATCGCGCCAAGCGTAGCCAGTTCCTCGCGGCTGAAACAGCGTACCACGCCTGCTTTACGGAAGAGCGCTTCGACCGCCAGGTCTGAATTGGCCATGGCGCCCGTATGCGACGACGCCGCCCGCATACCCGATACGGACGTGCCCGATTTGATTGCGGCAATCTTACATCCTTTCCGTATCAGCGAACTGGTATGCTCCAGCAGTTTGTCGGGATCTTTGATGCTTTCAATATAGAGGAGTTTTATTTTTGAATCCGTTTCGGGATTGAAATTTACATCCATATATTCCAGTACATCCTCGACTGTTATCTGTGCCGCGTTCCCGATTGACCAGACCGAGTTAAAGCGAAGCCCCATTTTGATGGCCGATTCCATGAGGAAGATAGCGGTACCGCCCGAACTCGAAATCATATCGACCCCAAAAGGATTCATTTCCGGAATGGGAAGCGTAAACAGGCTGTGATGGTAGCGGTTCAGGATACCGATACAGTTGGGTCCGATGAGGCTTGCTCCGGCTTTGTTGATGATGTCGACCAATTGTTTTTCGAGCGCTCCGCCTGCTTCGGTCTCTTCTCCGAAACCGGCTGTGTACATGATAAATGCCTTGACGCCTTTTTCATTTGCAAGAACCGTAATAGCGTCAAAACAGAGGGTTGACGGTATGGAAATGATGGCAAGATCGGTCTGTGGTATGTCCGATACCGTTTTATAACATGTAAGTCCCTGTACTTCCGTTTCTTTCGGATTCACCGCATAGAGTTCACCTTTAAAACCGCCATTGAGCAGGTTTCTAATACAGTTGCCACCCGGTTTGGAGGTCTTGTTGGAGCCTCCGATAACCACGATGCTTTTCGGATTGATGAGTTCTTTATTGATCATGAACGTTTATTTTTCCGACAAACATACATGATAAATCTGAATTATCCAAAAATATCCTAATCTCAATTTTTATATTCGCCTTCAACCACTTTTTGACTGGGCGCCCAAAGTTTGTAGGAAACATGCCAGTTCTCCGGCCATGCCGGTAACACATGCGGTTCTCCCTTATATTCCTGTAGCAGCATGTATTGAATGGTCATCAAAAGGTTACTACCGTGATCCTGATCCGGCGTCCAGTCGTAGTTCGGCCCCCACATGGCCGGAAAACGATGGTTGACATTGGTGTTTTCTATTTTTTCTTTCAACAGTCCGGGAAGGATGTCCGTCATTCCGAGCAGGGCTGCAACCTGTCCGTCCTGACCTCATCCGGTGTTTTGCCTGAATATACGACGGGTATAGCTACGGATACCTGCTTCCCGCAAATCGTTGGTAAAGTTTGCCAGTCCGAAAGGCCAGACAACATAAAGTTCCGGATTCTCAACATTATTTGTTCGTGAGAGATATTCCTCGGCAGGCAGGAAGATGTTGCCTGCTGCTGTTCTTTGCTGCGGGATACGGGGGATCGTTTTCTTTATTTGCGTGTAAAATGTTTTGTCTTCTTCGTTGATGATGCCAGCTGGCAACCGCTCCAAGGCATCCATCAAATAATGTAGTCCCGCCACGCATGGCATATCATTCACTACATCATTCCAGAAAGTCTCCAGCGCCTGTGTCGGAGTAATCCGCATCCTTTCCTTTCCCTTCACAAAATGCGAATCGAAATACAGCAATATCTCCTTGATGGCGGGTAACGCTTTTTCTTGAAGGAAAACAGCGTCGCCCGTATACTGGTAATAATCAATCATCAGCTTCGCTAATTCAAGTCCCTGTACCCAAATATACCGGATGTACCTGTTCGATATCTCGTTCGAAGTAATGCCTGTACGGTCCCAGCCATAATTGCTGATGGCATATGTGCCGAATGAGGTCACCGTTTCAGGTATGAGAACGCCTTTCGCTCCATAATATTTACTGGCCAGCGTCCTGAAAGCATCCATTCGGCTGAGATAAAAATCGAAAAGCGGGTGCATCAAATCAAAATCTCCGGAAGCAAACATGGCAAAATAAGGAAGACGCGTGTTTTGCCACCAAAACTCGTTTCCCCAGTTCCTGAAATCCGGCCCGAAAGGTAAGTTTTGATTGGTATATTGAGGATCGGCAGTGAATATGGAACCGTTAAACTTGATCGGAAAATTTCCGCGACCGCTTCCGGCTGCCATAAATCGTTGTAATATATAGACTTGCGTAAGTTTCCGGCCAAACTCCCTGTCGTCGGGTATGTCAATGTAAATATAACTTCTTTCCCAAAACCCGCTCCACCATTTCTTACTGTTATTCAGCGCTGTTTTTAGTGTAGATTTCTTATCAAGGGCTTTGATCTGTCTGTTCCATTCATCAACGGACGACGCCTGTTTTGAATGGGTGGTTATTTTAAGCGAAGCCTGTTTCACATTTCCTTTGGTGGAGAAAGTCGAATCGCTTGTTTTGACAAAATCATTACCGGTCATCATGACCCCGAAGATACGGTTGGATACAGGATCGGGGAAGTTTTTCGAATAGGCCAGCTTGTCCTGATGACGCATGGTGAGGTCATACAACTGTGATCCTTTGTTGTAATGACACCAGGTGACCGCATTTTTTTCCGGTAGGAAGATGTCTGCCGATTCCTCGAAAACAAGTCCCTGCGGAAAACCTGAAATGGTATAGGCGGAAGCCGATTCTTCCTGTTTAATCACGTGCGGCTTCTTTCTCCACGATTCTGATGTAACTGTAATTTTTCGTGGTACACTACTTTCAAAAACCACGTATGCCACCTCATGCGAAGTATCCATAAACAAACGGAAGACAGCCTGCTGTCCGTCTTTTCCGGCTTTAATCTCGATGACTCCGTCGTTAAGCCATAAGGATTGAATGAATGGATTCCCTTTTTCAAACGGATTGGGTGAAAGGGTGATACGGATTCTGCCTAATTTCATCAGACGGTTCCATTCGCTCATGGCATCTGTTCGGGATAGATAGAAAAACAAATCGCCGTCCTCCTCTACCCATACATTCATTCCCAGCTCGCCGTTTCCCAGCGGCATCGAACCGCCGGAATGTTGCGACGGGCTATCCCATACTACATTATATTCATTGATACGCTGTGCGTTTAATATGCCGGAATAAAAAAACAGCATACATAAAAAGGCCCATTTACTTCGTGTGTTCATTTTTTTATAAATTTTTTAAGTGATTAATTCTTCTGCTCTAATAATTACAAATAATTTTCTACTACTTTCATTGCTATCTCCGCCCACTTCCACAATTTTTGAGGCTGGTAGCCTACCGTTGAAATATCTTTCATGATCAACTCCACATGACACCCCCCGGCCACATCCAAAAAATCCCTCAATTGCTTTTCCGCTTCATCGACATTCCACGAAATAAAGATGGCAGGCGATGGTTTGCGGCTTAATACATAGCGGTTGCCAAAGTGCTCCACAGCTAATTTACTGTCAACCCATGGCGTGACGGATACCTTTCGAAGGTTTGGAATACGGGATAACAATCCTGCCTTGATATCCAGCGGTTCGCAGCATCCGTAATACGTCAGTCCAAAACGTTTTAGCCAGCGGAGGTCGTGCGCGATGGCAAACTCCCAGTGCATTTCGGGCGAGACCGACGAAAATATCTGCGCATTCGAACATCCCCACATGTTGTGTGCCCTGACGTGCGACGGATTGAAGTCATTTCCGGGCAAATCGTTTGTATATCCATAACCGCCTGACCCGATTCTCGTATTATTACAATCCAGACTCAATAGATTTTGGTTTTCGAACTGGTCAAGTTCAACCATCCACGCATCAACCATTCGTTTATAGGCTGCATGAACCATTTCGGGGCGAAGATACAGGTCGGTCATGGCTTCTTCTATCCCCCACCAGCGGATCAAAAAATCCCAGGGCGTATACCAGATATGGGTCTGACCTGTCCTTTTGACGGGAATGATTCCGGAAAACAAATCATTCATGGCATCAAGACTGTATTGTGTGGCTTTTTCCATGTAGGTGATTTGCGGCATTTTTATCTTTTCAATGTCTTCCGGTTCTTTTATCTGCACTTTGAAATGACGCGAATAGATATCGCTTTTTTCGTCGGTATGTACGGTATCCACCTGTTCCACAATACCGAAATCGGTGGTACGGTAGACAACCTGACAATCCAAATAATCGTTTACGATCATGTCGCAAGGCATGTGCTCCCACTGGTAAATCGTACGGCGCAGGTTTTGTTCGAGTTCTCTTGCCCAGGGATGGGCGGTTTGCAGGGTCAGTTCGTCATTGACATTCATTTCGTGCCAGGGTATTTCATTGATCCATACCATCGGCCGTTCCTGATGCAAATCATTCATCCGCTGCCAGAGGCGTGATTTTTCCCTGTGAACGGGTAAGGATGCAATGGCGGCAATTTTTTCGCCTAATCTACGCAAAACATCTTTTTCGACGGACGTCAGTATAATCTCCTCTTCCATCGGTATTTGAGGTATATGGCTTGGATCGTGTAACATAGCAATTTGATTGATTTTACTATTTATCTGCCGCTTTTTCTTCTCCCCTGATAATACGGCCTGCTTTGGCCAGTGTTTCAACGTCAATATCTCTGATTTCTCCGTTGTAGTCGGGGCCAATATTAATCGAAAAGATATTGCCGTATTTTATAGCGCCCAGATAATCCTGAACTATTTTTTCAGCCGGATGGCAAAGATGATCATGTTCGGGTAAAGAGTAAAACCAGTCGGCGCCGCCCTGATGTGCCGGCAAGATAGGATAGGTAAACTCGGCAACAAAGTAGCCATTGTAATCTTCCTGTTCCTTTCCGTACACTGACGCGTTTTTATCTCCCAGTTCACCGGGTTGACCTCTTTCCCGCAAGCGAATTCTTCCGGAAGCAGCGCCATGGTTATAGCCTGAAAAACAATTCGGCTGAAGCTTGTACACCCATTCCGTTGTTTCGTCGTGCGACAATCCGCCATCTCCCTGTGCATGGTCGAACCAGATGAATTCAATGGGGCCATAACCTGTTAACAGCTCTTCCAGTTGCGCTTTTTTTATATCCGGATTCGTACCGCCGCTTTTATGATATTCAGCGCCGGGAAACGTCCAGTCGCCTTCCGAAAAATACAGCGCCAGTTTAATCCCGTATTTATCGCACGATTTTCTGAGTTTTGCCAGTACATCGATACCCAACGGACTGTTCGTCACTTTTTTGTCCGTAGTTTTTGTATTCCACAGGCAAAATCCGTCGTGATGTTTTGTCAGGAACAGGATATAACCCATACCGGCATCTTTTGCTACCCGACACCATTGATCGGTATTACATCCGGTTGCCTTAAAATATGCGGCATCCTTGCCTTCGGTCGGCGTCCATTCCTGTCCCGAAAAGGTGCTGAACGACCAACAGATAAACATGCCGAATTTCATGTCTTTGATTTGTTCTGCCCGTATTTCATTATCCAATACTTGCAGATAACTTTTTTTCGAATGTTGACACCCCGATACGACTGTCAGTAAAGCGAGCGCCATTGTTAATTGTAATTTCATATCTCTTTCTTTTAATTAATGATCCTTTTTTTTCGTACATACATACCGCAAAAATACAAAATATATACGTAAGCCAGTAAAGGTATGCATAAGGCGATTGCCATACTGCCGGTTGCTTCGGCAATTAATCCCATCAGTGGCGTACATACCACGCCGCCAACAATAGCCATCACCAGAATGGAACCTCCGATCTTGGTATATTCACCCAATCCTTTTATGCTGGATGCAAAAATCGTGGGATACATCAGCGACATAAAAAAACTGGTTAAAAAAATTGCCCAGGTACCGATCCATCCCGTAAAAAAAATACCCAGTCCGACCAGCACAATATTAACAAGACTGTATACTGCCATGAGCCGTACAGGCTGAAAATATCGCATGAGCCAGGTTGCAGAGAAGCGTCCCAGGCCGAATGCAACTAATGTGCCGGTAAGAAAATATCCGGCTACTTTTTCGGGCTGTCCCGTGTAGTCCTGGACATACGGAATAAAATAGCTCCAGGTACCTACCTGCGCCCCTACATAAAAAAATTGCGCCGCTACTCCTTTCCAAAAACAGGGAAACTGTAACAGGCCTTTGAATTTAATCCTTTTATCTGCCGAAGCGGACGGCGCATCCCTTACTTCCGGAAATTTGGTTCTGATGATAAACAATGCCCAGCTGATAGCAAACAGGGCGAGCGCGATGTAAGGTTTTACTACCCGCATGGTCTCCTGATGCAAAAAACCGTCGTACTGACCGGCCAGTTTCATGGCGGCTATCTCATCCGCGCCGGGTTCCACGCCCGAAAAAATGAAGGCGGTTCCCAGTAAGACGCCTGTAACGGAACCGACAGGATTAAACGCCTGGGAAAAGTTGAGTCGTTGTTCGGACGTTGACGAACTGCCCAGCGTTGCAATGAAAGGGTTGGCGCCTGTTTCAAGAAATGCCAGTCCGGAGGCGATTACAAACAGCGACATCAGGAAAAAACCATATTGGCCAATATTGGCGGCAGGCCAAAACAGGACGCATCCGGCAGCATAAAGAAACAACCCGAAGACAATCCCTGTCTTGTAACTGTATCGTCGCATCAGCAGGGCGGCAGGGATGGCTAATACGAAATAACCAAGATAAAAAGCGGATTGAATCAGTCCCGCTTCAAATCGCGATAGTTCCATTGACTTCATAAACTGCTTGATCAGTATGCCGTTCAGGTTATTGGGAATACCCCACATAAAGAACAGCACGGTGACCAGTATAAACGGAAGCAAAACGCCCTGCGTAATAAAACCCGCTTTCTTTTGTTTTCCTGACATGTTACTCAACTGTTAATTCTGATCATTTGGCCATTTCCCCTATATAACTTCCATAGCTGGTAATACAAAAAGACGCGACTAAGATGAGCAGTCCAATGATTAACAGGGTATATGTTCGGGGTTTGACGGTTTTCCATTCTTTCATGATCATGCCAACGATATAACTGAAAAAGATAAGCATGGACATGTGCAGTACCCAGCTGACAAACTGGAAATCGCCCATTTTCACATGACCCAAGCCGTAAAAGAAGAATTGCAGACACCATAACGTACCTGCCATCGCCGACCACGACCAGTTTCTGAAAACTTCCTTTCCTGAAAGCTGCTGACCGGGAATAAATTCTTTCAATGTTTTCTTGCGGATTGCCACAATGATGAACCAGACGAAATTCACTGCAAAACAACCTGAAGTTGATACGATCATCTTGGCGTTCCCCTCAAAATGTCCTGCACCGTTTTGGGCGGCCATATCTGCAATGGGTTGCCCGTATTCGAGTGAAAGATTGAAAACGCCGGACAGTATACCTGAAATAATGGTGAGGAACAGTCCGATGCTCATGTTAAACTGACTTTTTCCGTTGGAAATATGCTCCTTGAGGTCTTTTTCTTTTTTAAAACCGGCCCAGCCGCACATCGTAACACCCAGCATGGAAAGAATCATACCGGATAGGACAATCGTCCCGCCGGTTTTAAAAAAGAACTGTTCCAGTCCGCCGAATATCAGCAGGGGTAATATCGTACCCAATACCGCCGAAATACCGATGCTGAGCGTATATGTCAGGGAGTAACCGATCTGGCGGATGGCCTTTCCAAACGACATGCCTCCAAATCCGTAGGCAGCTCCCAATAAAAAGGCTGTCCAGAAAGGCTTAGAAGGTGCGTTGGCTAAAATGTTAAAAAAACCGGGAACGGTCAGCCACCCGACGATAATCGGCATGATGACCCATGCGAACAGGGCCTGCACTAACCAGAAGGTGTGCCACGACCATTTACGTGTTTGTGTACCAGGCAAATAGCAACTGGCTGCCGATATGCCGCCAATGGCGTGCAGGCCGGTACCGAGGATGGGGTTGGTATACATAGTAATTATGAATTAGGGGTTTTCAGGGCTGTGAACATGGCTTTGAGGTTGGCGGGCGGGGTATCGGGAAGGATGGTCTCGTGGCTGGGCGCAAACACCAGTCCTGTCGGGAAAAGTTCCCTCAGTTCCCTTATCTTTGCCATCACGTCCTCCGGTTGCCCTTTCACCATCAGGTATTGCGCGTCTACGCCTCCGCAAAAAGCTATTTTGCCATAAAAATGCGCTTTCAGATTGGGGGCGTCCATCTGATAAGCCAATGCCTGGATGGGATTGATAATGTCTGCGCCAATAGCTATCAGATCCTGAATGACGGGGAAAACAGACCCGCAGGAATGATGCATGACGGTTAATCCATAACTTTTAGCCTGGTCGATCAGTTTTTTTGTGCCTGGAAAAACATGTTCCCTTAAATGGTCAGGATGTACCATGAGCGCGGTCTGGCTACCGAAATCGTTTCCTATCAGTACCACGTCAAGCAGTCCCTTCGTCGATTCATAGAATATCTCATTGGCTTTGAGGTAAAAATCGGTGATGCGGTCAATCACGACACGAAACATTTCCGGATTGGTGAGCATGGTCGTTAGTGCATGTTCCATTCCGAAAGCGGAACATGCGTCCTGAAAGTGGGCGCTCCACACGATTCCCATTTTAACTTTGTCGACAGGGGCGGCGGCAGCCCTTCTTCGCGATTCCTCACGGTCGAGATACAACGCAGGATCCGGCCATGCGAATTTATCAACGTCAACCGGATCGGAATAGTCTTCGAAAAAACCGGGAGCGGTGAGCGTCCGTTCGTCGGGCGTACCCCAATGTGTTACCTTTGCAAACTTGAAAGCGCAGGCAATGTGGTTGGATGGCGGATAATGGTAGGGAACCTCGATCGGATACAGGTCATCGTCAAGCAGTGTACGAAGGTCATCCATACTGTTTACGCCAAAATACTTCATCAATGTCGGTTCGGCAGAAGGGTCAGGCAGGCCTAACCAGGATGCCGGCCTGTCAACAGGCTGGTAATGAATAGTTGAAAAAAAACGTTCTTTGTGAGTCATGATTTCTTATTTATTATTATTTATATTGATTATTTCAAAAGTTACTTTCCCCTTCAAGACATCGTCTTTTTTTAATCTTATACGATCAGAGGTAAATGGCGAACCGTAAAACGGTTCAGATCCGCCATTATTATAATCAGCTATCAATAACTGGATGCATCCATCCTGCAACCAGGCACGAAGGGCTTGTGTACCATCGCTTTCGATGTAGATACTGTTGCCCGAAGCATCTGAAAGCGATGCGCTGTGAATTTGTGTTCTGCTGGAACGAAAATCGACCGAACCCGAATAGTTGGCATCGTCTTTCCAGTCGCCTGCTGGCATCTCGCGCCATGCTTCAACTTCATAAAGCGCCCGTGCATTGAGCATGGCTCTCCCGGATACACGCGCAATATCATTGTCAGGATAATGAGAGAATTCGCCCGCCCGTTTCCATGTCAAGGCCTCCATGCTTTTGTCCAATTGGAATAACAACCCATACTGTCGCGGGTTGACATCTGCAGCCAGGGTAATCTCGTAAGTTATATGCACCTTGTAGCTGCTGTCAAAGATATAGGTGTAACGTCCTTCGGCGCCTCCATGAAAGGAAACGGCAATGCTTACCATCACATCATTCGAGGCAGTTTTCCGAAACTGAAATTCTTTTGCAAACAGCGTATAAAGCGGATAATTTTTTACAGGATAGATATTATTCTGATAGGTTTCGCCGGCCACATTGGGTTTTCCTCCGTCGTCGGAATTCATCGGAACCATACAAAATGAAGGGCCATGCCTGAGTACAGATTTCCCGTTGATAGCGGCTTGCGTGACCAACCCTGTGGTTTTACTGATGATAAATTCAGTTTTCGCATCGCCGGGATACCTGATAAACAAAGCATCGTCTGTTTCTTCCGTTTGGATCTGAACTGGCGGACGGATATCTGTTTCGACGTTGTGCTGTAATTCGTTCAGTATTTCTTCCACACAAACAAATCCACGCGGATCTGTTATTTTCAGATATCCATTTCTGCCGGGTAATAAAAGTTCACCTTTCGATCGCGGCGCTATGTCGGCTTTTACAACTTTCATAGACGATTCGTTTCCAAATTCTATCCGGATATCCCTCAAATTGGTGAAATCATACCGGTTCTCTACCTCTACAATGATGCCTTTTTCCTTTTCAGCATATTCTCCTTTCAATATCCTTACCGGTGCGTAAGCTTTCTTCATGGCGGTGTATTCAGGTTTTATCCGGCGCCATCCATCGAGCGGTCCCCAGGGACCATAACCGAGTATCCGACCGTCCGCCAAATGAAAAATATCGTCAATACCGCTCCAGATGGCGCCTCCCAGACAAGCGTCGTGGTAATAGATGGAATCATACATTTGTACGAGCGGTTTGCCGAATGTAGCACGGACACCAGGATCAGCAGCCAGTTCGGTTCGGTTGTAACACGACAGGTGCGCATATTCACCGAAGAGCGTGGGACGCATCATCGTGTCGCAAGCGGCCGGGCCATTCAGTCCGGGATAATGGTAATTGGCAATATCGGCCTGGCTGCCGGCATTATTGAACCCGCCCCAACACTGGTCGTGAAAACTGGTCGGACGACTCGGGTCTGCTTTCTTGACGATCGTCAATACCTGTTCCCACAGTTTCGACCAGCGTGACTCGTTGCCCAGAGACCAGATTATGATGGAAGGATGATGACGGTTGCCGGCAATATTATCAAGATTAGCTTGTAAGATATAGGGGAGGTACTGTTCATTTTCATAGTCCCAGTGTTTCCAGATGGGCGAAGCATGGTGTTGTATCCAGGTTATCGCCGCCTCACATTCCACAAATAACCCCAGCTCGTCGCAGGCGTCCAGAAATTCTTCCGAAGGCGGGTAGTGCGATGTACGGATATAATTGCAATTACCGGCGCGGAACAGCTCAGCATCTTTGCGACACAATTCAGGCATCAGGCTACGTCCGCGCAGCGGATGTGTTTCATGGCGGTTTACTCCATGCAACTTCACCTTACGGCCGTTTACCAGAAGAACATTCCCGTTCACCTCCACCTGCCGTAATCCCACCCGTTGATTGTTTACCTGTAACGGCTTACCGTCCGCGTATACTGTTGACGTCAATGTATACAGATAAGGCTGTTCAGGATTCCAAAGTCGGGCATTCCTGATTTTCAAGCGGGCATTGGCCTGATTTTGTTTCTCCACAACACGGGTGGATGCAACGCTCTTACCGGCAGCATCCGTCAATACATATTCAACAGTAATGCCATTCGACCGGTTATCCTCGTTGGAAATACGGGTGTTGATATTCAGTGTGGCGTCTTTGAATGTCTTGTCTAATGTGGTTACTACATCCATCGAAGCGATATTCACCGTTGGCAGGACATACAGGGATACCTTGCGTACCAGCCCGCCTACGGTATGTACTGCATATTGTGATACGCAACCAAGACGGTCGCTCACTGTGTTTGCGCGTACTTCCACACACAACTCGTTTGTACCGGAACGGGTCGCTTCAGTAATATCCAACTCAAAAGGGACCATCCCTCCCTCGTGTTCTCCTACTGTTTGGCCGTTTATTTTCACCAGTCCATAAGAACTGACGCCGTCGAACCGGATTTTAATACGCTTTCCCTGCCAGTCAGCCGGAATGGTGAACGGGCGCGAATAAATAGCAGTTTCTCCTTCGGGTACATCAAAACCCTGCATGGTCCATTCTCCCGGCACTTCCATGTCGCTTTCGCGAATGGATGATGTCCGGAAACGCCAGGCGCCATTGAGCAAGAGGATGCAATCCTGCACGCCTGTTACCGTACCGGGACGTGGCGATAGTTGTGGCAAATCTGCAAAACTGCTTTGTACAGATTCCGTTGCGTTCTCATTGATTGCTTCAAGTGGAAAAACATTTGTTAATACGACCAGTAAAATTAGTCTATTTATATATTTGCCTGCAATCATGGGTTGCTTATGTCTCTAAGTTCAATTTGTTCGTTTGGCTGTGTTTCAAAAATCAATATTTTGCCGTTTATTATTTGATCCTGTTTCCCGTTGCGAAAAAGTTGAATGTCGGCACTTCCCCACGGATTTTCCAAATGGCATGTGATGCCTTTTTCACTCAGGATGTGAACGAAATCTACGTTTCCATTGACTAGCTTGCCGGTGACTATAAAAGCGCCTTCCGCGCGTAACTGTTCGAACGAAACATTTTTCCACGAGGCCGGTATGGCAGGAAATAGCCGTATGATGCCGGAGTGACTTTGTATCAACATCTCGTGGATGCCCGATGCAAAAGCCATATTGCCTTCCAGCGTAAACGGACGATAGGTCATTTTGGAATAGCCCTGCTTTGTCTGGTCGCCATTGGCATGAAAGGTATTACGTAAACAAAAATGTTCCGCAAAAATCCGTAATGCTGCTGCTGCGCCCTCGCCATCCATGGCACGGGCTTTTATGTTGCCAAGCCAACTGTACGAATAACCGCACCACCAGTCGGGGCCGTATTCATCCAGTTTATGAATGGTGGCCGTGATGATGTTTTGGTCGCGCTCGCCATTGCTCCAGTCGATCAGTCCCAGCGGATGAAAAGCCATGACGTTGGAAAAATGACGGTGTGATTCGTTGTACGGAAATCCTTTGGCAAAAGTCAGGGCGCCCTGTTCGTCGAGGTCTACGTCCGGCCATTCGTCTAAGATTGTTTGCCAACGGGCGGCTTCGTCCTGCAAGCCAAGTTCGGAAGCCAGTTCTGTCGCAGCCGTGTACACAAATCGAATCAGACCCAAATCGAAATTGGTAGTCGTGTGAAACCAGGCTTGCAAGCTATTATTGTATATTTCGGGACTGGCGCTTATAGGCAGTTTGCGTTTTTGTTGCCCGTCGCGAACAGCAATACTGTTTAAAAAAACAGCCACTTCCTTCACATACGGGTAAGCGCGCGTTTTCAGAAAATCCCTGTCCTGCGAATATTTCCAGTGTAGATAGAAATGTTGCGACAGCCATGCTGATACCGTAGGGCCAAACGAATACTGTATCCATCCGGCCATCGGTTCGCCCTTGAGCGTTGCCACCCCGGGCACGGCAAGTCCTTCTGCGCCAAAATAGGCAGCTGTGTAGCGTCGATTGGCCGGTATGGTCTCCCATAGCCAGTTGAGGTAACCCAGCCCTTCTTCCAGCCGGTTACCTGCATAACATGGCCAATAACTGAGTTGTGTATTCAGATCGTGGTGATAGTCGCCTTTCCAGGGCGGTAATTTTCCGTTATCTGCCGTCCATACGGCTTGTAGCGACACCGGCGGTGAATAACTGCGGGCTGCCGAACCGAACTTGTACATCTCGTTGTAGTATTGTTTGGTCAGCACCGGATCAGGGATATCAACCGACGATTTAGCCCAGTAATCTTTCCACCAGCTGTTATGCGTTTGGTAAGATTCCGAAAAGCCCTGTCTCAACGCGTTTTCTGTAATATCGGCGATATTTCCGGCCGGGGCGCCGGTTTCCTGTTTCGGTACAATCGTCCATACGCCTTCCATGATTTTTCCTGTTTGACGGTAACTCACGACAACATCATAATAAAAACCTTCGCTACCGGGCTGATGATAAATTATCGTATGGCCATGCGCGACGACGTTACCTTGCGGATAACCTAACCGGCGTAAATCCTGACCGGTTACAGGACTTGTGACGCCACTGGAAGCAGACTGGTATACAGGCGGAACAAGAACAGGCTGGAAACCGGAAGGAACATTTTCAAACCGGAACCATCCCTCATTTTTTGCGGCATGTACAAAGGTCTGCAAGCGAGCGCCGCCCGCCCATTTCACTTCGCACAGCGCATGGTTCAAAAACAAATGCACTGTTTCTACATTTCCCAGTCCTGCCAAACTGAACTCCA
>Ga0082212_10008025_pt1 | contig 13862 bp, 6 predicted proteins | sample TergutNt197P3_FD_71548 | JGI IMG/M metagenome (GOLD analysis project Ga0082212, IMG submission 71548) | Neocapritermes taracua P3 segment gut microbial communities from Petit-Saut dam, French Guiana - Nt197 P3 | ecosystem: Host-associated > Arthropoda: Insects > Digestive system > Gut ... | reverse complement strand
TTTAGTACCGATACATGGATTTTGTCTTTTGTCGGAGTGACGGCCAGCGAATAGCCATAAGCGACCGCAGCCGGCAGGTCGAAACGCTTCGATTGTCCTTTTTCGTTTTCACAGACTGCATAATAGGTTTTGTCTTTTTCGGCAGCAATCCTGATATTGCCCATGCCGAGATAATCCGACTTGATTGTTTGAATCTCAATGCCCGACTGGTCATACACTATACCTGAAATGTGGGTTGCCTGCCCGTCGGATTTCATAGCTTTGAACGCCAGATTGCACAAAACGCCGTGCATGAGCGAACCGCCTTCCGGGTAAAAAGTGACGTCGAAATCGTCATCGGGCGCCGGAATCCGTATGAACTGACGACAGGAAGCAATGGAGGTTGCTGCCTCAAAAAGAATTATCCTCTTGCCGGAAGTAGCCGGTAAATTGAAATTGAACCTTGCCGCCCCGTCATCATCCACATGAATGTTCATCATTCCCCTGCCGTTCACACTCGCCTTGACAGATTGCGGAACAATAGGTACAGAAGAACCCACATGCGAAAAACGGAACGCCACATGCACCCTGCCGCGCGATTCGAACTGGAATGTCGGCTCCGCGTGAATAGCGCCCGCGCGTGGATCGCCGATTCGTATCGCTTTCGTGCAAATATACTGTTCGTCCTGACTTCGCATAAAAGTGGTATAGGCGCGCATGGTATAGTCGCCTTCCGCAACATCGTCGGGGATGGGCAGGCAGCCATGATAGGCGCCCGCATCGTGTCGTATTTTGACGCGGGTAACAATTGAATCAAGGGGATTGATCAGCTCTATATAAACATACCGGCTGATAGAAACGGGTTCATGACTCTCTGCATCTGCCACATGCGCTCTGAACCAGATCTTCTCGCCCGAAATGTAATAGGGCTTGTCAGTATGCAGGTATATCTTTTCCTGTGGAAATATAGCCAGCTGACTTTGAAACAACAGCGCCAAACTGTCAGGTATGTTACGCTGGCCAAACGCCATACCCGACAGTCCGATAAAAAAACAGAATAAACTTCTTTTTTTCATCATCGCTGTTATTTAATGAGAAAGTCTATTTAGTCAGTTTGGAAAACAGATCGCGAAAGATGGCGTCTCTGTTGATGGAGGTGGCCATGCGAATAAAATGGCGCGACCTGTCGACGCTATACGTTACCTGATCGGTCAGGACGGGGCTGTGCACCAGATTTGACGGAACCCATGACGGGTTAATTACCCAGGCGACAGCCACCACATCCCATATTTCCTTTGACCATGCCTCCAGGTTTCGCCGGTTATATCCAACGACCGTTTCATACAGGTAATTGGACAGTTCGTTCTTGCCTTTCAGGTAATGACCCAGTTCGGGAATCGTTGTATGAAAATGGGAGACGACCCCCATGCAGGGCGTAATGACCAAAGGGACGCCGGAGTTAAAAACGACCTGTGCCGCCAGCACATCCTGCATCAGGTTAAATTCTTTTTGGCTTGGCCAATCCAATACGTTTCCGCCAAGCCAGACCACAACGATGTTTTTAATAATCTGAGGATCAATCAGTATGGCTGACGCAACATTGGTAATGCATCCAACGGTAACAACATACAGCGGATCCTCCGGACTACTTTTCAGCGCTTTTTGAACTAAGTCGAGCGCCGCCTCGCTTCTGTGCGGTTTTGAGACATCCCTCAAATAGTCGGTCGATCCCCGAAAGGCCAATCCTTCCGGCGATTTCTTTAGCAGTTTTAACAACCGCAAAATTTCCTCATAACTTTTTTCCATCCCGTCGCCCGGTCCGTTGGAACGGCTGTTACTGAACGGGGCGGCATATACCGCTTCGACCCTGACTCTATCTTCTGATAAAAAAGCGTAGGATAAGGCAAACTGGTCGTCGATTTCATTATAGGTGTCGGTATCAAATACCATTCTCACTATCCCCTGCGGCGGTTTCAGCTGGTTGATACGCACACTTTCATCTATCTTTGGAAATTCCTGACAGAATACTGTCGAGTGGACAAGCAAAAGTCCTGTTAAAAAAAGATATTTTTTCATATTAGTAAATTATTTTTTCTACGATCATTCAACGACAAACCGGTAACTTCCCTGCATCGCCTTTACCAGCAGGCATCCATTCTCCGAACCAATCTTCTCTATGCCCGGTACAGATTCGACGGCCTGGCCGTTTTCCCTGACAGCCGCATGGCCGGATACGGGGATATATACTGTTGCATAACTGCCGACAGGAACGGTGATGTTCATCTCAAGGCGACCGGCGCTCTGTTTAACTTCGGAAACAACCTTTCCTTGAGAGGTCATGTTCGAATAGCACACATAATCCAGTTTTTTCGGCAACTGCGGTTTGATGATGATATGCTTGTAGCCCGGTTCGTTTTCGTCGGTATTAACGCCGGCAAGCGTCCGGTAGAACCAGTTCAGCCCGCCTCCGAACATGGGGTGGTTGCCCCCCCTGTTATTTCTCCACTGTTCGCGTGTAGTGGTAGCGCCACTTTCGATCCAGTAACCGTAACCGGGGAAATCGCGTTTGTTCATCGCCTCGTATGCCACATCGTTCATCCCGTGCGCCGCCAGCGTCTCAAAGAAAAACTGCGTGCCAAAAATACCGGTATTCAGATGCCCGTCATATTTTTCTACAATCTCCTGATACAGCGTTTTCACTACATCATCATAACGCGCTTGCGGAACGCCCATCACGAGTGCGAATATATTACTTCCGTAATCGCCGTACGTCCTGTTTTCCGTATCGTAAAACTTTTTATGGAATGCTTCATTCACATCGCCGGCTATCTTTGCATAATACTTCAGGTCGTCCTGCCGGTTCAATGCTTTGGCGGCTCTTGCCGTGAAGTCGGCGCAACGCCACAGATAAAAAGTATGTACCAGTTCGTCGTCAGGGTTTCTAAACGAAGGCGCCCAGTCGCCAAGCGTGAGCCAGCGATTCGGCTGGTCTTCATGCAGGTTGGTTTTTTGCGAATACATCGTTCCGTCTTTGGTGAGCCAGGTTAGCATGAAACGTATATATTCCTTCATGGCAAAATAGTTGTCTTCGAGCATTTTCCGGTCACCGTAATGAACATAATACTCCCACGGCATGATGTTCATCGCCGCTCCCCACGGTACTCCGCCGCCGCAACCGGGCTGCCAGGGAGCGCCATTGGGAACATAGCCGTTTTCAATGTTCTGCGCATCGCGTATATCGCGAATCCATTTTTCGTAGAATGCCGCTGCATCGAAATTATGTAACACCGTAACGCAGGCCACCTGCCCGTCGCCCGTGTAGGCGGCGCGTTCTCGGTGAGGACAGTCGCTTGCAATGCCGCCGTGCATGTTATCCAGCTGGCTCCGCTGCCAGATTGTATTGATTTCGTTAAACAGCGGATTGGATGTTTCGAAAGATGCTGAAATAGGGACATCGGTGTTGGCTGCTTCGGCTGTCAGCATGTCGGGCGTCAGCTGGTCGATACCGCTGATAACGGCCTTACTGAATACATACCAGGTAAAACGCGGGGCATACGACTCCTTGCCGGTTCCCTTAAAGACATATTTCTGTTCGCCAAGCGGAGAGATGCAAATATATTTCACGCTCAATGTATCGCCTTTCTTTCCCTGAATGTCACTGAAACGAATCCATCCGGAGATTTCAATGCCAAAATCAACTTCATAATCGCCGGCGCTGTTTTTGGTTAGCGATACCGGTTTGAGGACTTCAACCACCTTGTCGGTTGGGGCTGTGTGCGCGGTGAGTCCGCCGGTGGGCGGTTCGCGATACACGGCATTTTTCCAGCCCGTATCGTCGCAGGCAGTCGTTGCCCATCCTTCTATTTCGAGGTTGGCGTCATAGATCTCGCCATCATACACACCATTCCTGACAAGGGGCGATTCCTTGACCTTCCAGGTATCGTCCGAGCATATAATGTCTTTGGTTCCATCCTTATAGGTAATCTCCAGCTGGCACAGAAAACGCGGCGAACCGAACGACGCCATCCATTTCGATGTACAGTCATAAAATCCATCGCCGACTATTGCGCCGACTACGTTCTGCCGTTTCCGGAGCATGTCCGTGACGTCATAAGCCAGGTACATGACGCGGTATCCTCTGAAATTGTTGTCGATGGTTATCCATAACTGGTCATGCATCAGGTCGTCGCGGACGGTATAGTTGGTAATATTCGGAACTAAACAGTCGTCGCCCACTTTTTCGCCGTTCATGTATAGTTCAAAAAAACCGAGACCTGTTACAAAAGCCTTCGCCGAGGCTACATTGTCCCTGACTTCAAATGATTTGCGCAGTAAGGGGGCAGGATAAAAAGGATACATATCCGTCGCAGTGCCGGCCAGAACGCTGGTCGGCCATTCGCTGATGATCTTACAGGGTTCTTCGCCACGCCACGGCGCGCCGATCCACTTCGCTTTCCATTCGCCGGACGAGAGCAACCCCATGCCCCAGGTAGCCGGCGCGCTCCATGTGGAAGCTACATCATGGCTGTCCCACACCATGACGCGCCACCAGTAATCCCTTCCCGACAGCAGTTTGCTTCCGGCATAAGGTATTAAATAAGAATCCCGGGACAGCGTTTTTCCGCTATCCCATATATCTGCTTCGCCTTTCAGCAGTTTGGCTTTCGATGAAGCCACACAGATACGGTATGCCTGCTGATACTCGCCGCGTACCCCATCCGAAACGGCTTCATTGATCCATGATAAGCGGGGTGATACTACATCGAGTACCGCCGGATCAGTCATGTTTTCGCAAGTCAAGTGCGCCGGATTGATATTACCGCGTTCGGTACAGGACGCCAATGCTACCATCATAAACAGGATACAGGTAGCCATGATCGAATAAAAATATTTTACTTTCATACTTATAAATTTTTAATTATTTAAACAACAACGGTGCAAATTCTTTCAGGCACCTGCGCCAGGTATGCCATTCGTGGGCGGTACCCTGCGATTCATAAAAAACGGCTTTCATACCGGCTTTTTCCAGCGCTGTCTTCAGGGTGGCATAGCGTGTGATGAGCGAAGGCTCTTCCGTACCGGCGCCAAACCAGAACACTTTGACTTTACTGTTAAAAGATGCGGCGCTGGAAAACAATCCGCCATAAGCGTTCGGGTCGGAAAGAACGTCGGCAGATATACCTCCGGCGCTAAAAAATCCCAAAGAAGAAAACAGATCGGGATGATTGAGGCCAATATATGCGGTCTGTCCGCCTCCCATGGACAAACCGGCAATGGCGCGGTTCTCCCTGCCGGGCCGGATACGGTAAAACGATTCCATGGCAGGGATTATCTCCTTGACATAAACGTCGGCCAGCACAACCGACCGGCTATTTGCACGATTGTCGGCATTGAGCTGATAGGCTGCCGTATCCTTTGCAACGGCATACCCGTTGTCCATCACAACCACCATCGGGACTGCTTTTTTGGCAGCAATTAAATTGTCCATGATGAAACTCATGCGTCCCTGAAACGACCATCCGCGCTCGTTCTCTCCCGAACCATGAAGCAGATACAGGATCGGATATTGCTTGCCGGCGGCTGTTTCATATTCTGCCGGCGTGTACACAAATGCACGCCTCCATTTTCCGGTGATTGCCGAATAATACCAGTGTTCGCGCACATCGCCGCGAGGGACGTCTTTCGGCTCGAAGAAATCTTCTCCTGTCGGTATCTCTATTCCGCTGGTAGGCATGGCCCATCCGTGATAGGTATCGCACCCCGGATCATTCACCCGCACGCCATCAACCAGAAACCAGTAGTAATGAAATCCGGGAACAATGGGAGAGGTAATCATTTTCCAGTTGCCATCAGCATCCTTTTCCATATCAACAGGAGTGGATGACGGCAAAAGAGATCCCGCCAATTGAACCGTTTTTGCCAGTGGCGCTTTGATCTGTAGCCAGACGCGCAGGTCGTTCGATATTTTGGGAAATTCCGCCCCTGTAATATTAGATGCGGCGGGCGCAAATATGCCGGATTGAGCAAACAGTATTTGCACGGACAGCAGCGTTGAGAACAAACAGATGAACTTACTTTTTTTCATGTTACTTTTTTTTAGGGTTTATCGAAAATTAATTGTTAATACTAAATTCATAGCTTCCCGAAAGCAGCGTAAAGGTCAACTGATCAGCTTTTCTTTCCATATTGGAAACTCCGGTTATCGCTGTTGCATATCTGTCATTTTCCCAGATGACGGCGCTGCCTTCTGTTACCGTTATGTTTTTATCCCCGCACGGGACTACTAATGATGCGGTGGTATTTGCAGGTATCTTAACTGATATCTGGAATCTGTCGTTATATTGTCTCCAGTCGGAAATGATTTCCCCCGAAACCGTTTGCACCGATGTGGTAACAGCATCCAGGTTATCCGGAACGTATGGCTGAAGATGAATATGCTTGTATCCTTTTGCCGTATTTCCTTCCATTGGCGATTGAATGCCAGACAGATACTTATAGAAATATTCCGCGACTGTTCCGAACATCTGGTGATTGCCCGAAGTGGCGCGCCATGATTCCAGCAGTGTCGTCGAATTGTTTGCTATCCAGTAACCGTAACTTGGATATGTTTCCTGTGTGGCGATTTGGTAGGCTAACTGATGTTCTCCGGCATCAACTAATGTCTGCCATAAATATTTTGTACCGATAATGCCGGTATTCAGGTGGTTATCGCGTGCATGAATGTCATCGATAATTGTCTTCAACACACCGTCGCGATGCCCTTCGGCAACCAGATTCTCTACCAGCGCGATTATCTGGTAAGTCTGGTAAACAGAATCCAGCCCGTAAATATTTGTTTCAGGGTTCAGAAATTTCCTGTTAAATTCATATTTAACGGTATCGCTCAATGCCCGAAACGCCTGCGCATCTACATTTTGTCCCAGTACAGCTGCTATTTTCGACATCAGGCAGGCATCGTAGTAATAATAAAAAGTATTGACAATGTCATGGATCGGACAATCGCTCCTGCCCGGTGAATTCCATTCGCCGATAGAGTACCAGTATTGTTCGAAGAAATTGATAATGTACGGTTCGTCGGGATTTTCATCTGTCCGCGCCAGGTTTCGCAAATAGTTGAGATACTTTTTCATGGTAGGATAATGCTCTTCAAGCACGCGCGTATCATCATAATAATGATACATCCACCAGGGAATGAGTATATAGGCGCTACCCCAGCCTATACCGCCGCCCATACCGCCGACAAGCGTGGGCGCCGTGTTGGGTATCCTGCCGTCCGTTTCCTGCGCATCGCGCATATCGTTCAGCCATTTGATGTAAAGCGGAGCCATTTGGAAGTCGTGCATCGATGTTTCAGCTATTACCTGCCCGTCGCCTGTATAGGCGCCTTTTTCACGGTGGGGACAATCGGTGGGATACCCGACCAGGTTGCTCATCTGCGCCCAGACGCCGGCCTTATGTATTTTATTCAACAGTATATTGGATGAACTCCATGTACCGTTATGCGCCAGGTCGGATCGGACCACCCTACCCTCAACCTTCAGGGATTTCAGGTTCTCCCTGTCGTCGGTTGTCACCTCGATATAACGAAATCCGGTGTAAAAAAAGCGGGGCTCATAGTTTTCGGTTTCTCCGCCTTTCAGCGTATAATCCGTCCAGATGCCTCCATACCTGCGATTCTCGGTCAGCCTGTCGTTTGCTTCCAGATTTTTGGGCGGTGCGCCATTGAGCGTTTCCGCACTTCTGACACGTATCGTCTGTCCGGCTTTGCCTGCCACTTCAATACGCCACCATCCGGCCATATTCTGTCCCAGATCAAATAAGTAAACCCCCTTTTCAGGATTGGTTTCCGCAACGGATGTGATGGTATTTGTCACGCGTACAGGTACCGCCTGCGACTTCAGTGTTCCTCCCGGACTTTGCGTTACAGCCGCGCTGTTCCATCCGGAGTCGTCCAGCGCTGCCGACGCCCACTGATCGATTTCCAGCCGGGCGTCATAATCTTCACCGCCATAAAGATTATTGAAAATAACAGGGCCTTGCGTATACTTCCATGAATTGTCAGTAATGACCGTCTCGCTGCTGCCGTCCTTATACAGTATATGAAGTTGCACCATAAACTTCGGATTCCCGAGCCGGTCGCCTCCGTCTCCCCAGGCCCAACGCTCGCCGGTTCGCTTCGTCAGGTTGTATGCCCCGTTAGCCAGCATAACGCCAAAAGCGTTTTTACCTTTTTGCAGCTGACCGGTAACATCGTATACGGAATAAAGAACGGTTTTGCGGTAGTCGGTGATGGACGGTTCCAGCACGTGGTCGCCAACTTTCCTGTCGTTGAGATAGATTTCATAGAATCCTGCCGTTGCCACATATACGTATGCCTCGCTGACGGCCTTCTCTATATTGAAACTTTTCCGGAACAGCGGACTTTCGTTCATCAATTCCTCCCGTGTGCTTATCCAGTTTGCTTTCCAGTCCGACTGATTCAGCAATCCCACATGAAAAGAAGCGGTATTACTCCACGATTCCACGCCATTGACAATAGCTGATACGCGCCAGTAATATTGGCGGTTGCTTTCTAAAGGCGCTCCCCGGTACGCTATATTGACAGTATTGCCGGATTCCACTTTTTGCGAATCCCACCTGTTTCCCTTTTTACCGTCAACATCCTTTTTAGAATCGCCGACAATGATGCGATAGGCATTTTGATATACCCCCCTTTCCTGTGCGTCAATGATCCATGAAAAACGCGGATTGGGCACGTCAATCCCCATCGGGTTCGTTTGATATTCGCATTGCAATTGCTGTACCCTGCTTTCATTGGTACATGATATTAGAAGCAATAGCCCTAACATATAAGCTGAAAATCTTCTGACATTCATAATTTTATACATGTTACTGTGTTTTTATAAAAAGCGCGCGGATGACGCGGATTTCCAAAGATTAATGAACTTCAAAACATCAATTTTCAGAATAATCCGCAACATCCTTGTGCTATAATAAACAGGAAATGTTTTCCTTATCCGAAAACAGTCTTAATAACCGTCATTTTGTCGCAAATTGGGATTATCCGCCACTTCTCTTGTCGGAAGCGGGAAATAAACATTTGTGCCTTTGAAAGCAAAATTCAGATTAAGCGAGGAAAAGTCCCAGGTACTCAAATTGATTTCACCGGCAATATGCCTGCGCCTTAAATCCCACCAGCGGTGTCCGTCTTCGAATGCCAGTTCAAGACGTCTTTCCTGGAAAATCCAGTCCAGCGCCACGTTACTGTCGGCTTCCGATACATCCCTGTCGGCCGGAACCGCCGAAGGCGTACCTCCGGTAGCCGAGTTTCTGGCTCTTTCGCGAACCTGGTTGATCAATCCGATGGCTTCGCTCAAACTGCCGCCTGTTCTGACAATGGCTTCGGCTTTCAGTAACAATACATCCGCATAACGCAAGAGACGGGGATTGTTGTTGGTGACGCCATTCGTATTGTTTGTTTGCGTCCATACCGCCGCGCGCGTATATTTCATGATATTGATCCGGTCTGTCGCCGACATGTTGAGATTGTAATCCCTTCTCGGATCGCCCTCTTCATAAGCCTCCCGTATCGAAACAGTTGCCGTGAAAAAATTATCGTTCAAACCGGTCGGTAATCGCATAAACATGCCGACATAATGGCCGATTTCGCCAACAACGGCAAATTCGTCATTGTTAAGACTGGTGTTTGTAGTGCCGGGCTGTCTGTTGGCCTGGAACTCAAACAAAGATTCTGCATTATTTTCGGTTGCCGATTCGAAGTTCGTACCGTATGCAGGGGTTAGCGATAATCCCGACAGCGCATTAAAGTCAGCAAGCGCCGCTACAAAATCGGCATTCGCCTTGTTTACTGTCCCTCTGAAAACCAGGCACTTGCCGCGCAATCCCAGCGCGGAGTTCTTTGTCGCCCGTCCCAGATGCGCAGCCGCCCAGCTGGCAGGCAATAATCTTGCGGCTTCTTCCAGGTCGCTGATCGCCCGGTCGAGCAATTCTGTCCCGGCTGAATTGGGTACATACGCCTTATCGAGTTCCACAATACGTTCGGTTACCAACGGAGCGGTTCCAAAAACATTCCAAAGACAAAAATACATGTAGGCGCGCAAAAACAAGGCTTCGCCCTTGTGCCAGTCTTTCAGATTAGCAGTTTTATAAACAAAATCGCCGTTTGTTTCAATTTTCTCCAGTACCACATTGGCGCGTGCAATTAGCTGGTATGCAAACTGGTAATATTCATACACCTGCCTTGTGTTTCCATTTAACTGCTCAAAGTTTTCACATGCCATCGTGCCCAGCGAGGTTACGTCGTCGCTGGGTAGAAGGGTCACATTATAAAGCGTGTTGTTCGCTCCTGCCCGATAACCGTAAAAAAAGGTGAATTTCTGATACATGCCATACACGGCCGCCTGCATTTGCGCTTCGGTCTGATAATAGCTCTGGTCGGTATTCGCCGTGGGTTCCAGGTTAATGATTTTATCATCATCACAGGCGCTGAAAAAGACAGACAGCGCCAATATACTAAATATGAATATATTTTTCATGTTAATAATACTTTGCTATTAAAAATTAATATTTACGCCAACGGTAAAAACAGTCGGAGTGGTAATGTTTTCAGGATCCAGCTCGGGAAACGGCGAGATCACAAAGATATTCTGTCCGGAGACGTAACAGCGGAGATTGGAAATCCCGACTTTATTTATCAAATCGTTACTGAACGTATACCCGACCTGTACATTCTGGAACCGGAAGAACGACGCATTATGAATAAATCGGTCCGAAAAGCGGTTGTTTCCGGATGGGTCGTTTTGTATGGCGCGCGGTACTGTGTTCGACGGATTGGTGGGCGTCCATCTGTTTCTATATTCGGTAACGAAACGCTGGTTACCGCCGTTAACAGTCGTCAGTCCAAAATTACTGTATCTGTATACATCGCCAACGCCTCTGAATCCCAATGAAATATCCCATTTTTTGTAATCTGCGCCCAGCGTAATCCCATAATAGTAACCGGGAATGCTTTTACCGATATAAGTCCGGTCATAGTCATTTATTAACCCGTCCGGATTCGTATCTTCATATTGCCCGCTACCCTCTTTGGGCGCCCCGTTCAGGTCTACATATTTAATATCACCCGGCGCTTTCTGGGTAGAATAACCGACGTCGTTGATCTTTGCCTTATAATCGTCTACCTCCTGCTGGGTCTGGAATATACCATCCGTTTTAAAGCCGTACCAGTAATTCATCGAATAGCCATTTTCAATACGTTGCCGGTTTTCACTTCCAACTGTTATCTGCCGGTTATTTTCGAACATGTTGCTGACCTTGTTTGCTACCGTTGTAAGGTTTGCCGAGGCATGAACCCCTATTTCGCCGAAGCGGTCGTTGTAGCCTGCCTGGAATTCAAATCCCTTGTTGCTTACCTTTGCCATATTAACCACCGGGTCTCTTAATGCGCCAATCGTCCAGGGGATCGAGATGGCCTGCAGGATACCGTCCGTAATACGGGAATAGTATTCGGCAGTAAGACTCAGTCTGTTTTGCAGGGCGACCATGTCAAAACCGAGCGAGAACGTAGTCACTGTTTCCCAGGACATGTCGGAAATCGGGAAATCGTTTAATACGGCGGCGGGGTATCTGTTACCGTCGCCCGGCGTTGTAGTTCCGCCGATACCTACCGGGTTCATATTTATTGTCAGTAAATATGCAAATTCACGTGTTTCCTGGTTACCCGACTGTCCCCAGCCTCCGCGAATTTTCAAGTCGTTCAACCACGAAATATCCTGCATGAATTTTTCTGAAGAAACGCGCCATACGCCTCCAAATGAGGGAAATACACCCCACTTGTAACCCGGCCCGAATTTGGATGAACCGTCGCGGCGAACCGTTACGTCAAGGTAATACTTTTGCGCATAATTGTAACTGAGTCGTCCCATATATCCTACCAGGCCGGAAAAGACCCGCTCGTAATACAGGTTTTTGGACGTCTGCGCCCATCCCTCGTCAATGTAGCGCTTCTCCCAGCTTACCATTGGCGACGCCGATTCCATAGAGGCCTGCCGGTGATTCCAGAACACCTGCTGCTGCATATAATTCAACAGCAGGTCTACCGAATGATCCCCGAACTTGTTGGTATACGCAACGAGAAATTCCTTTACGGAATTGATGTTCTCATTCTGTCGCGTGGTGTAGGTGACGCCTCGATCCAGATCGGGCACCCCGCTGCCGGTGCCGTATACTGCGCTGTTGGGGTCCGAGGTATTTTCCCTGTTATTGGTAAAATAATCAAAACTGTAGGTACCTCTCAGGCGTAACCCTTTCAGGGGCGATGCCTCGGCATAAACCGTTCCCAAAGTACGCATCAATACACGTTCGTGATGACTGAAACGTTCCGACGCCAGCGTATTGGAACGGGTTGCCAGTCCATAACCCTGACCCCGGAACGTACCGTTGATTGTACGGCCGGGATAAGCATAACCTTCCGGTCTTGAGGAGTCATATATAGGCTGCCAGGGCACCATCAGGGAAATATTTTCAAACCCTCCGCCCGAACCGGTCACATAATGTGTATAGGCAAACCTGAATGATTCGCCCACTTTGAGCCAGTTGGTAATCTTGTGGTCGGAATTGAAAAATATGGAATAGCGGTCAAAGACTTCACTGCGCATCACATTTTCCTGACTGGCAAATCCTACGCCGGTAGCATAGGTCGACATTTTTGTCCCTCCCGACACGCTGATATTATAATCTTGCAGGGCGGCATTTTGCACTAAAGACGTTTTTTTCAACCAATCTTTGGAATAATCGGGATCATTTCCCAGGTAATTCGGGTCGCCTTTGTCAAACAGGCAGTACCACCATTCCTTGTTGTATTGCGGGTTGTTGTTGATGGCTTCCAGTGTTATATCAACATATTCCTGGGGAGAGACGACGTCAAACCGTTTAAAAATGTTCTGAACGCCATAACTTCCGGAAAAGCTAACCTTGGGTCTGCCTTCCGCACCCCGTTTGGTAGTGATCAGTACCACGCCGTTGGAAGCCCTCACGCCATAAATGGCGGAGGCTGAAGCATCCTTAAGAACCGAAATCGACTCGATATCGTTCTGATTGATCAGATTGAAGATATTGATAGGGCTTCTGATATCATCGTCCCTGCTTGCAGGAGCACTTGAGGCGCCTCCTTCCGCCAAAGGCACGCCGTCAATCACGTATAAGGGGTCGTTGTATCCAATTGTGGAGACGCCGCGAATACGAATGGTAGGGCGTGCAACCGGACTGCTTCCGGTATTACTGACCATGACGCCTGCCATTGTACCCTGCATGGCAAATTCAGGGGAAAGAGCAAACTGCTTCGAAATATCATCGGCATTGATCTGCGAAATAGCGCCGGTCAAATCCTTTTTGGCACGCGTACCGTAACCAATTACGATAACCTCTTCCAGATTTTGCAAATCTTCCCTCAGGGTTACATTCAATGTCCGCTGATTACCGACAGGAATCTCCTGAGGCAAAAAACCGACATAACTAAATACAAGTACCGACTGGCTGCCGGGAACCTGAAGGGTGAATTTCCCGTCAATGTCCGTAGCCGTTCCAATCGAAGTACCCTTCACCTGTACATTTACACCGGGCAGCGGCTCATTACCCGCATCGGTTACTGTTCCCGAAACCGACACATTTTGAGCGACTGCCGGCGCCAACGTACATAACGTCGTCAATAGCAGGATAAACATGCTTTTGACGCATTTTTGCATAATACATTTTTTAAAAAAAGTATTTCTCATAGTAAAAAAATTTAAATATAGGGGACTTCTAAAAACTCATTTATTACTTTTCGACTTTGCCAAAGGATAGAAATCCCCAATTAACTCCTT
>Ga0082212_10008024_pt1 | contig 13862 bp, 12 predicted proteins | sample TergutNt197P3_FD_71548 | JGI IMG/M metagenome (GOLD analysis project Ga0082212, IMG submission 71548) | Neocapritermes taracua P3 segment gut microbial communities from Petit-Saut dam, French Guiana - Nt197 P3 | ecosystem: Host-associated > Arthropoda: Insects > Digestive system > Gut ... | reverse complement strand
CACACAGGGTTAAGTACCGGTTCGATAGCGGCTGTCAGCATGGCCTGGACCGCGCTGACGCGCTTAACGCCGTAGACGAACAGGGCCGAAGCCGCTCCAATCTGAAAAAAACCCATAAAGAGGATAGCCAGCATGTTTCCCGTATTCAGTACGGGGGGGTAAATAAAAAAGAAGGGAATCGAGTAGAGGGCGCACATTATGTTGGCGCAGATCATGACATCTAACGGGCTTCCTTCTTTGTGCCCGCGTAATGCCACCGAATTGGCGGCAAAGGCAATGCCGGAGAGCAGTGCGAAGCAGTCTCCAAGAAAGGAATCACCTGAAAGCCCGTTCCCGAAAACAAGAAACATTCCAAGACCGGTAAGGATCAATGATACCCAGTTTTCCCAATGGGGCATCTCTTTAAGAAAGATCCACGCCAAAAGACAGGCCCATACCGGAGCGGTGTACTGTAACATGATGGCGTTAGCCGTTCCGGTAAGTTTGTTCGCGGCGACAAAGGAGATCATGGTGGCGGTGTACCAGAAGCCGGATTTAAAAAGCGGGAGGATCCTTTTTGGTTTTTCCTGTTTGCGCCTAATCGCAAGCAGGAAGACGATTGCCAGAATACTCCTGCTTCCCGCAATGACCGATGGATTCCAGTCCAACAGCTTGATGGAGAGGCCCGAAGTGCTCCATAAAACAGCGCAGAGCAGGATTGCGGCTTGTCCTGCGGCGGCAGGCGCGCCAAATAGTTTTGTTTTCAATTTAAGTTCACTTTATTTTAAAGGTAACCGGCCAGCGGATGCGGGCGGAAACAGGTTCGTTGTTTGCCATTGCGGGCGTCCCCTTCTTGCCGGTGAATGCTTTTACCGCCGCTTCGCCGAAACCCCTGCCTTCGGGTTCTTCAAGCATAATTCTGATTCTCTGTATTGTACCGGTAAGATCGACAAATAATTCCAGTATTACCCTGCCTTCGATTCCGGCGCGAAGCGCAATGGGAGGATACACAAGATCGGAAGCGATTGCATTTTGATCGAATTCGGGACGGACGGAAATTTTGTGCATGGGAAGGTAATCATCTTCAAAATTGTGTGTAGGGGTAGTGACAACGGTCAGAGTTCCCGCTGCGACAACCTGCTGTACCGGGGGAGTGTCGGTTTCGATCATGGTTTCGGCAATGGCTTCTACCTGGGGAATTTCCTCCTCTTCGGGCGGCGGGGGAGGGGCTTCGTCCAAATCGACCAGCTTCATTATTCTGGCGTTTTCGCTCTCTTCCTGAGCCAACTGGTTAACGTTAAACGCCAGAAATAAAAGGACGAGTATGTGCAGGACAGCGGCGAAAATAAAAACCGCCGGCCGTAATAATTTCTCATTCAGCATTTTTCACCACAAAACTTACAACACGGTACTGTAGAATTTGAAGAACCTCCAGTACGCTGTTTATTTTTTCGTAGGCAGTTGCGCGGTCGGCGAGAATGTGCACTCTGGTGTCCGGCGCACTGCGGTAAAGGTCGGCGATTATAAGTTCAAGCGCCCGCAGGTCTGCCGGGTCTCCGTCAAGGTAAATTGCGCCTTCCCTGTCGATCCAGACTTCAAGGTTTTTTTCCGCACTGGTTCGAAGCGCGGTATTTGCTTCGGGGTATTCGATTTTTACTTCTTTGCGGTAGTTGATCAGCGCCACCAGCATGATGAAGATCAAAAGCAGGAACGCCACATCGGACATGGAGTTAAGGGGAATGACAAATTTTTTGTTCTTTTTCCGGTTCAGCTTCACAGGCTTTCCTTCTTCATGGAAAACGAAAATGACTCGATCTTTAAGTCCTGGGCAAGCTCGACAAAGGACACAACCTCCTGCCAGTGAGCCTGTGCGTCAATGGTGATAATAACCGCGATTTCGGGGTTTTCCTTTTGAGCCGCGCCGACTATTGTTTTTGCGCGGGGAATGTCGATGACTTCTCCTTCGTGGGAAATTCTTCCGCCCTCGTCCATCTCAAAGCGCAGAAGTTCTTCCCTTAAGATAAGCCTGGTCGAATCTTTTTGCGGAAGGTTCATCAAAAAACCCTTGTTGACGTTAAAACCCGCGATAACAATAAAGTAAATGATAAGCAAAAAGGCAATGTCGCTTGCGGCGCTGGAATCCGCGAAGCCCGGCTTTTTCCTGCGGTTTATCTTCATGATTATTTTTTTTCCGTTGTATCAACCTGCCGGGCCATTTGGGAAATTAGTTCGGAACAGGAGCCTTCAACAGAGGACGCAAATTTATCAACAATATGGCTGTATATCGAATGAAATATCATGGCGATAATCGCGATGATAAGCCCGAACACGGTGGTGATAAGGGCTTCGTAAATACCGTTGGCTACGATCTGTGCGTTTACTTCGGTGGCTTCGGCTATTGATTTAAACGCGCCGATCATGCCCGATACCGTGCCCAAAAAGCCGGTAAGCGGAGAGAGCGAACCCAATGCGGTAAGGAAGTTAAATCCGTTTTCAAGGGAGTGAATGCAGTTCATCGCTTCTGTTTCACCGGCGCGTTCGGCATGGTGCTCGGAAAAATCCCGTCCCGGGCTGGAACGGGTAAGTATTGCCAGAATAATCCGCGCACCCATCCGCCGCTTTGTTTTGGCCGAGAGGTATTCTTCAGCACCGCGATAATCATTTTGCTGTATGTAATGCGACACCTCCTTTGAAAGATCGTCTATTCGCAGGTTGTGGTACAGGAGGTAAACCGCGCGCTCAATCGATATCGCAATTGCCGCAATCGAAAAGAAAAGCAGGGGCCACATAAAAAGGCCGCCCATTTTAAAAAGTTCAAGAACCGAAAACGAAACAGTATCCATTAGTATCACCTCATTTTATACGCTGCAAAATTATTTGGCGGGACAGTAACTCTTTGATGTTTTCCCACTCATATTCCAAGTATATCCAGGACAGGGCGTCTTCCCAATCCCTGAAAAGAGTTCCCGAATTCCTGACATTCCTTAATTCTTCGGGGAAAAACCTGTCGGTGTAGCCTGAGTTCCAGCGTATATCCTCTGCTTTGACACGGACATCGCCTTCTTTCAGCCAGCCTTCGGGTCTGTGTTTTCTTTTTACCATCTCCGGGAACAACAGGGGTTTGTAGTATTTGTCAAAATCCTCAAGGAGCTGTCCATTGGGGCCGTCCAGAGAGGCCATCCACTCGACTGTTGCGGCAATGCGTTCGCGGCGGTTACGCAGGTTGGTCAGCGCATCACTGCCGACAATGCGGGTGTCGAACCGCTGAATACGCCCGCCTGAAATTTGCACCAGCTCGATTTCATCGTCTATTGTCAGAACCGCGGTTTCGCCCAGGGCCAGACTGCCTGCGCCTGCCATGTCCATGGTGTATTCACTCCAGCCGTGCACGCTCCCGCCCAGGTATTCCAGAGCGGTAAGGTAAAATTCCCCTTTTTCGTCAGGATAGGAGCCGCGCAGTTTCATCATGGGAAAATCGTTCAGCTGGATGATAACCGAGCGCCTCCCTTCCTTGTCCTGCACTTCGGTTATCTCGACATCCGCGGCAGCGCCCTCTTTTTTTACGGCGCGGTAACGGGCTGTTTTCTTTTCCGCAAAAGCCGACCCGTCCACCGCCCTCCCTGCCTTATCCATCAGGGATGTACACCCGCAGAGAAACAGCGCTGCAATGCAAGGCGCCAATATCAATCTGAAATCGTATGTTCTCTTCATTTCTTAATGATTTATTGTAACAATTTTTTGAATATTATGGAACTATGATAATTTATAACACGGCATTGGAGAGAGTTTGTGCAGATTATTTTTGTGCAGTTTGTCTATTTTTTCCCTAATTGCCCGGTCTTCGCAGATACCGGTTCGGATGTATTTGTCCAGGGTTTCGTAGGTGAAACCGAGGTTGTCCTCGTCGGTAAGGCCGGAAAGCCCGTCTTCGGGGGTTTTGTCAATGAAAACGGCGGGCAGGGCCAGCTCTCTGCCTATCGCTTTCACCTCTGTTACGGTTAGCTGCGACATGGGGCTGAAATCACCCGCGGAGTCTCCGTATTTGGTAGAGTAGCCGACCCAGTCTTCGCTGAGGTTGCACGTGTTGGCAACGCGGCCGTTTACCATGGCGGAAACAGCGTAGAGCAGCGTCATCCTGATTCTGGCCGGAGTGTTAATAGATGCCTGCCTGTTTACTTCCAGCCCGCCTTGTTTTAGCGCCGAAAAAAGAGCGTCCGTACTGTCTTTTATATTGATAACGCAGTGTTTTATTCCCAAATGAGATACCAGCGCGTGTGAAACATCAATGTCGTTCTGTGTTCCCTGCGGCATCAATACTCCGTAAACCCTGTCCGGCCCAAGAGCCTGTGCACATAACGCTGCTGCTATCGAGCTGTCCTTGCCGCCGCTTATCCCGATAACAGCGCAGCAGTCCCTGCCGTTTTCCTCAAAGTATTTCTGTATCCATTGAATAATCTCAAGTCTTACTTTTACCGCGTTAAACATCGTTTTCTTTCCCCTGAATATTTTCTATTTTGAACGGAATAGCCGGCAGTCCTTCGCTGTTGTACAACTGCCGGTCTTTTGGATTTTTCGCCCATGCGTACAGTACTTTTTGAATGTTTTTTACGGAAGATACATCTATCGAGATAACATCATGCCCTTCAATTTTGGCTGGAAGCCGTATTAGTTCATTGCCGGTAACGACGCTTACATGAGGCGTTTCTCTGGCGCAAAGACCGGCGCCGCTGTTATCGAACGTTAAAAAAAGTTTTCCTCTTACTCGCCGGAAACTGCGGAGCATGGGCCCGGGAGAAGAATTGTCAATGTTGAATAACGTTTTTTCCGCTGCCAGAAACAGACGAAAGCCGATATCTTTTTTGTTTATCGGGTGGATATCGTTCCATTCGCCAAGATCAAGCGCGGCTGCCATGCCCGTAACGGGAAGGGTAAGCGCCGCTTTTTGCGCCTCCCTGATAACCGCCCATGGGCTTGATTCGTTGTTTTCTTCAGGTTTGCCGAAAATGGGAAGCTGGACAAAGAGGAACGGCAGCTCTTCATTTCCGTTTTTTTTACGCCAGCTGTCTATCAACAGACGGAAAAGAGACGCATAATCTGTGTGGTTTTTCTCATTTGATTCGCCCTGATACCAGATAACGCCTTTAAGGGGGAATTTCAAAACCGGCGCAATCATGGCGTTATAAGGGCCCATCGGCCGTCGTTGAAAGAAAAAATCTTCAGGGCGGGCAGGGGCGGAGGCGCCGACGCGGTATTTCCAGGTTCCCGCAAGCTCGACAGTTTCGTTATCGGTAAAGATACGGAAAGGCTTGTCCCGGGTAATACCCCCTTCATCGTTGTTATCATGATCAACGCCCTGATTACAGGTTACCCGTATTACAATACGGTTTTTCCCTTCTTTGAGTATGCCCCTGGGCAGGGGGTATTTACGCGGCGGATAACGGTACGCGGTGCTACCCGTTTCAGTTCCGTTTATGTACACCGTGTCCGCATCTACAATGGTGCCCAGCCAAATCTTTGCGTCCTGATTGGCAAAGTCCGCAGGTACGTTAAAATCCACGGCCAGCCATACCGCGCCGCAAAAGCGGGACAGCCGTGCATCGGCGAAATCTCCGGGCAGGGTCAGTTCTTTCCAGTCGGAAATATCGGTTGAAGGTTTTTGCCATTCTTCGGCAAGGCCGCGATCTTCGCGTAACAGACGGGTTTCCCATTCCTGAATAGCCGAGTTGGTTTTTTCGGTAATCTCTTTGCATTTGGCGGCGTCTGCGAATTGATCGCCGTCTGCGATACCGGCCGGGAAACCGGCAAGCGATTCTCTGCACATCCACGCTTCAATGGGAGTGCCGCCCCAGGCAGTGTGCACAATGCCGATGGGAATGCGGTACTTTTCGTAAAGGTTCCTGGCAAAAAACCAGGCGGTACTTGAAAATTCGTGCAGGGTATCCGGTGAAGATGCTATCCAGGAGCCGCCGCTTAATTCTTCCCTTGGGCCTGAAAAATCCCATTCCTGGGGTGCTTTGAACTGCCGGATTAAGGGATAGTTATACTCCCATTCTTCGGGAAAATCGTCCGAAAGGCGCTGCATGGGCATTTCCATGTTGGATTGCCCTGCGGCAAGCCAGACATCGCCTGAATAAATATCATGTATTCTGACACTTCTGCCCGCGGAAGAGCCGTCTTCGAAAACAATGTCCATGATAAACGGGCCGCCCGCCGGGACCGGATCGAGTATTATCAGCCATTTATTGTCTGCAGGCTGCGCTTCGTATTTTTTATCCAAAAAGGCGGCTGTCGCCTTTTGGCGGCTCCAAATGGGAAATGCAGTATCTCTCTGCATTATCATCCCGTTACTTAACACGGTATTTGATAATATCACTCTTTACGGTATCATGGGAATAGAGGTGATAGAGAAAATGGCCAATTTTAAAGTTTCTTATCTTTTTTTAATCGCAGGAGTTTTGATTATGACTTGCAAAACAACGGACATTCAATTAACCGAATTATTTGAGAGCGAGGCGCCGCAGGCGGTTCTCCGTCAGGCTCCCTTTTCACGGGGGGTGAATTTTTCCGGGTGGTTTGAATCGCAAAGCGCACAGGGGATTCCGTTTACCAGGTACGCTGAGCAGGATTTCGCCGATGTAAAAAGCCTTGGCGCTGATGTAATCCGGCTCCCAATCAGGATGCACAGCATGACCATGGGTGCGCCCGATTATACCCTGGATCCAATGCTGATAAAATTCCTTGATATTGCGGTGGATTGGGCGGAAAAATATCAGTTGTATATCATTATTGATAATCACTCTTTTGATCCGGTGGCGCGCACTCCCGATGACATCGACGATATTCTGTTAAAACTCTGGGCGCAGACAGCCCGTCATTTTAAAGATCGCAGCGATTATGTGATCTACGAGATTCTCAATGAACCCCACGGAATTTCCGACAAGAGGTGGGGTGAAATTCAGGGAATGGCAATTGAGACGATCCGGCAAATTGATACGCGGCATCAGATTATTGTCGGCGGAACCGATTACAACTCCATTAAGAAATTGACAACCATACCCGAATATTCGGATCAAAATTTAATTTATACATTTCATTTTTACGATCCCCATATCTTTACCCATCAGGGCGCAACCTGGGGAGAGCCGTCTCTGGCATCTCTGTCAGGCGTTCCCTTTCCGGCGGATGCAAAACGGATGCCCCCGGTTCCGTCCGATCTTCAGAGAACCTGGGCCAGGGACGCCCTGACACTGCATTATGAGTATGACTCAAAACTGTCAACGCTGAGAAGCACATTGGACAAGGTCGTCACCTTCTCACGAAGCCGCGGCGTTCCGGTTTTCTGCGGCGAATTCGGGGTATATATGATTAACGCGGATCAGGGTGACAGGGTAAGGTGGTACGCGGCGGTTACCGATATGCTGGACAAGCGGGGCATCGCCCGGACAAGCTGGGATTATTACGGCGGCTTTGGCGTATTCAATACCCAAAGCGGCGGAGATTTCAACACGGGCCTTAATACCGATGTGGTTCGTGCGCTGGGCTTTACTCCTCCCCCCCAGAAGCCGCAGCCTTCAGGGCCGATTAACAACGGTTTTGTCATTTATGACGATTATCCCACCAGGGAACACTCGACAGGGTACTGGGGCGAAGGGGTGGAATTCAGTTTATACGATATGCCCGCCGCAGAAGGGGAATTTGCCATTCGATGGGGAAATGCGGATCAGTACAATGCCTTCTGGTTTAGTTTCGATCGCAACGGAGATTTCAGCAAACTGGCCGCTGACTACTGCCTTGAATTCCATGCCCGCGCCGAAAAGCCGGTGCGTTTTGACGTCCGTTTTTTGAACCCCGAAAGCCCTTCTTCCACCCCCTGGCGGATGAGGTACTCTATTGACGAAAAAATCCTTCCTCCTGACGGAAAGTGGCATATTATACGCATCCCCTTAAAAGACATGAGGGAACACGGCGCCTGGGTTAATGCGGCGCAGGAATGGCTTGAACCCCGCGGAAGATTTTCATGGAAAGAGGTTAAACAGCTTGAGTTTGTAGCCGAAGATGAGCCGCTTAAAGATCGTATTTGGTTTGACTATATCAGAATAACAGATTGACCTGACACGAAGATGCAGAAAAAGCAAAGAGGCGCAAAGGGAAAAAAATTTAAAATCCCCTGCGCCTCTGTGTGAAAAAACTAAATCACGCTAAATCAATAATCCTGAATTGTTGCCGGGTAGTTCCAGTCGCTCATGCGTTTGGGCACCTGCGGGCGGATGTTATCCGATTTCAGGATAACTATCAATTCAATACGGCCGGCGTCAAAGATAGTTTCATAATGCGACATCGGTTTGGGGACATCTGGTGATGCGCCCTTGTTCAGGTTGGCGGATGTATAGGCAAGCTCAAAACCGGTAAAGGGGATAAAGTTGGCATAGGCGCCAATCCTCAGTTTAAAGACTGCGTCATCGTTAAGGTATGCCCGAAGATACGGCGTAACAAGGTACTGGCCTAAATTAACATCCCACGATACACGGCCCTGGGTTTCCCATTTCATCGGCGTGTCGGGAAGAAATTTATTTAATTGAGACAGCCGCAGCTCAAGCATGGCCCCCAGTTTATCATGAAAACCAGCCTCGCCGTCGGGTTCTTCAACCCTGAACAGTATATTAAAATCTTTATTCATGAAACCAGGGTCAATCGGATTTTTAACATTATAGTCGTAAAACTCAGAATAAGCGGCATAAACCTGGGCGTATGCGAATTTTAAAACCTGGTTATTTTCGTACCGGTGGTTTGCAAAACTGGCATTTGTTTTATTGTATAGATCGCCCCAGTCATCGCTTACCCAGCGCATACCGCTGAACTGAAAGGTAAGCCCGCCGCCGACTTTATAGTTGAATCTGTCGGTAAATTCAGGTTCAGCCGGAGTCCCTGTTTTGTTATCTTGCTTAAATGATTTCCCGTCAAAAGCTATAACCGGCGCTAATACAAAATTGTCCCACAGCCAATAACCGGCTTCTGCTTTTAACCCGAAACCGAAATTGTTTCTTGCGTTTCTGGTGTCGCCTTTCCAGTTAAAACCGGTAATGGCATTCCCGGTTATATTAAAAGTTAACGGTCTTTCATCATCGGTAATAAGTCCGAAAGGGGATACGCCGAAATCAACAACTCCGGCGAACCCTTTATTATTACCGTCTGTAACATCGGAGTCCACATTGCCCTGGGAAAGCATGGTCAGGTATACATTCCACAGTTCTTTCTTTTCGTAGCCTCCGTACATGATGGCGCCGTCGGTTGTAGTGAATGTTGCGGCAATATCGTCATTACTGTCTTTTTCATAGTAAAGCTTGCCAAGCTGATTTGCTCTTAAATCAATTACTTTGTTACCGCCCAAAATTTTGATAATGGGTTTATTGTCGGTGTCGCCGGTACGGGCAGTATCATCAACGCCGCCTATCAGATTACCCGCCTGTGTAAAGAAACCGATTCTCGCTCCTTTGCCGGTAATCTCCGCAAGCCATGCGGGAGAATTGTTTTCCCATCCCGCATCTCCACGTTCCCAACTGTTGGCGCGGGTAGTAAAATTGAGCATAACAAAATGCCCGGTCCAGGCATCGGGATCAAGCTCGCGGGGAACCTCGTAAAATTTGGAGGTCTGATAGTGGCTGTCAACAAAAGCCAGATTGAAAGAAGCATAGGTATGATCATCGCCGCCGTAATTGCGGAACCCCCCTGCGGTGGTTTCCATATTGTAACCCGCGCTAAAAACGGTCTGCACGCCGATCCAGAACCAGGGCGTTACCCCCCCGTGATCCTGAAACTGAGGGGTTGGGGTTTCAATATCCTCGATGGATTGTACCTGGGCAAATAATGGGGCGCCGATTAATGTGAAAACGGCGGCTGCGGCAAGAAAACACCTAATGAAACGCATAGATAACCTCCAAAAGGACATAATAAATGGAATATTATTATTCCAATATAAGAAAATTTCCCTATATCTCTTCGTTTTTGTCAACCATCAGTACTTTTTCGGATTGAGTACCGCATAAAATGCCGGTTTCAGGCGGTAATTACCGGTAAGCAGGGTTGGGTGGTTTGATTTTCTCCAGCTTGTGCCGTCATCAATCCCCCAAAAGGTAACACGGGTAATATCCCGGGAATTATCCTTGAAAATCCTGAACATGGCGGCGTACAGCGCAGCCTGCTTTTGGGCGGCGCTGGAATTATATGATGAGCCAAGCCCCTGAACATTTATATTGCCGCCGTTATTCGCAATTATATCCATCTCTGTAATGCCGATTTCCACATTCAGCGAAGCAAATAACTTTACCGCCGTTTCCACTGATTGCGGACTGGTATTAAGATGATGATGGGACTGCATTCCGATGCCGTCAATAAGCGGCCTTCCTCCCTTGTTGGTTTTATTGATTTCCTTTACCATGTTATGCACTGCCTGCGATTTAGCCGGACTGTTCAGATTATAATCGTTATAGTAAAGTTTTGCGTTCGGATCTGCATCCCTCGCCGCGGTAAAAGCTTTTTCGATATAAGTATGACCAATGCTTTTAAACCATGGGCTGTCCTCTCGCAGGCATTTTGTCCAGTCTTCGGCATCGTTTACGTTAAGGCCGTCCCTGAATGCCTCGTTGACCACATCCCAGGAAATAACCCTGCCCTTAAAATGAGTTGCAACATCCCCTACAAATTTATTTAAATTATTTTCACCGCCGGCGGCCAGCCATGAAGGGCTTTGGGAATGCCAAATTAATGTATGGCCGTGCACTTTAAAACCGGCTTCAAGCGCTTTATTTACGATTGTATCCGCAGTAGAAAAACGGTAGTTCCAGGCGCCGGAACCGGGGTTCTGTGCAGGCGCCAGATAATTCGGTTTCATTTCATTTTCCGCGGTAATAATATTGTAATGCCGCTTCAGGATGCCGAATCTGGCAGCGTTGTCAAAGTCGCTGCTGCTGATGATATTCCCCATCATAAAGTCATTTGCGTAAATTCCTTTAAGGGGCTTTGCATCCTTCCATGTTGCGGCGTTTCCTGTATCATCTTCATCCTTAAAGGAAAAGTCGCACGAAATAACCGGAAAAAGGAAGAAGGCGGTTAATAACAAGTAAATACAACGCCGCATCAATTCATAACTCCTCATTCCTGATTCCTCATTATTATTTATCTAAGCCCCTGAACCCTGCTTGGCTGTACAAGCCCCCAGAAAGCGGGTTTTGACTGGAGCCTGCCGTCAAACAAAAGAGGCGCGTCAGTGCGGCCGGGGACGGGGTGGTCGTTTAACCAGCTTGTACTGTCTGACGTGCCCCAGATTATCACCATGTCAGCGAGGTTTCCCTTTTGGGCCTGTTCGCGGAACAGGGCGAAAATGTCCTTGTAGCGCTGCGCCTGCTGCAGAAGCATCGCGGGAGTAACGTTCTTTTTGGCTTCGCTATCGCTTGAGTAAATTGAGACATCCATCTCGGTAACCATTACCTTAACGCCCAGAGCGGCGATTGCTTCTATGGTTTCACGAATCTGCTGAACCGAAGGGCCGTCATTACGGATGTGCATTTGCAGGCCGACAGCATCTATCGGCACATTACGCTGTTTCATGCCTCTGACAAGGTTTACCATATCCTGGCGTTTGCGGACATTGCTTTCAAGTCCGTATTCATTAAGAACCAGTTCGGCGTTGGGATCGGCGGCTCTGGCCCAGCGGAAAGCGTTGTCAATGTAATCAGTGCCGAGTATCTCCTGCCATTTGGAATCGGTGCGGAACCCTCCTGAGTCGGATAGGGGTTCATTTATCACGTCGTAGGAATCGACCCTGTTCCGGTACCGGCGCATTATGGTCTCTATGTGGGTTTTCATGCGCTGGTTAAGAACATCCTTGGATACTGCACGGGACGGGTTTGCTTTGTCCTGGAAAACCCATGCCGGATTTTGCTTATGCCAGACCAGGGCGTGCCAGCGCAGCCGCATACCGGTCATTTCGCCGAAATTGATGATCTTGTCCGTCGGTTCCCAGTCGAATCTGCCTTCGGCCGGCTGCACCGTTTCCATCTTTTGTTCGTTGCCGGCAACCAAAACGGTAAAATGCTTCATTAAAAGCTGTGCGTTTTGAGAGGTGGTATCCACATCGTCGCGGGAAACAGCGGTTCCGATATCAAAGTGGCTTGCCCATGCGTCGGCCAGGTTGGGAATATTCATTTCCGCCTTGGGGCGGGAAGCGGGATCGAGCTTGATAATTTTAATGTCGTCCATCCAGAAATCGATTTTGTCATTGGCTGTTACCAGATGATCTTCCTTGTAGGGCGTTTCAAAATAAATCCAGATGCTTGCCTGAGTCGGGTCGTTGCTTATGGTATATTCGGTTTTTATCTCGGTCCACTCGCCCTTTTTTGCCTGAAACGAAGTAACGTTCTGGTATGTGTTTGCCCTTGCCCCGCCCTTGAAAGAGCGCTCCACGCTGAATGTAAAAGCAGCTGAAGCCGGGCCTGAGTTGTAATAGATCCAGGCCGACATACTGTACACATCGCCTGCAACAGCATTATCGGTGAGCTTGTGAATGGGGCCGTGCCAGGTATACGAACGGTTTGATATCCGCATGGATGCATTGCCGGAGCGTTTTACATCCCTGACTATTTCCACTTTTTCCAGGCCTCTTTCGGGCGAGCCGCGGGGGCCCCATCCGCCCAAACCGTTTTCGAAATTGGTGTCTATCACCGTAACATGATTGAAATTCTGTCCGTACAGAAAAGTACTAACTGCCAATAGAACAGAGATTAATATCAGTCTTTGTTTCATAATATGCTCCTTGTCCGTCTGCGTGCATGATACTCCGGTGTTTTTATGCGGTGTATCGGTATTATTCCTTAATACTCCCTATGCTGATGCCGGTAACAAAGTACCTCTGCAGAAAGGGATATATTACCAAAATGGGTAAAGCCGCCACTACGGTTACGGCCGCCCGGATGCTTACCGGGGTTACCATACTGCTTGCAAGATTCTGCGCCATCCCCATTGAGCCGATGGCCGCCGCGCTTTTTGACTGCGACTGGCTTGATTGCAGGTACTCCATCAGCTTGTACTGCAGGGTATGAAGATGCGCCCTTCCCGAATTATAGATCATGGTGTCAAACCAGGAATTCCAGGCGCCGACAGCAATAAACAGGGCGATAGTTGCCAGTACCGGAAGGCAAAGCGGGATAATCATTCTGATGAAAATGGTAAAGTCGCCGCAGCCGTCAATGCGGGCCGATTCGATTATGCTTTCGGGAATGTTCGCCATGTAGGTTCTGATTACGATAAAGTTAAACGCGCTGATCATGCCCGGAACTACATATACCCAAAATGTGTTTATCATTCCCAAAGAACGGATAAGAAAATAATTGGGAATAAGCCCCGCATTGATATACATGGAAAGAATCAGTATAAGCGTGAATGGTTTTCTGAAAACATAATGTTTGCGGCTCAGTACATAGGCCAGCATACTGGTAAAAAACAGCCCCGTAACGGTCTGGATAACCGTCCTTGCTATCGAAATGTAAAATGCGTTATAAATGGTGCCGCTGGTAAAAACCGCCCGGTAGTTCTGCATGGTGAATTGCCTGGGCCAGAAGGTAATGCCGCCCCTTGTGGTGTCGGTCGCATTGTTAAACGAAACGATAATGGTATTCCAGAAAGGGTAGAGCGTACAGAACATGATGAGCACCATAACCAGGATGTTAATTGAATCGAAAAGATTGTTTTCCAGTCTTGATTTTTGGGTATAGGTCATATCAATCTCTCCTCTCCGATACGTTTGGCAATCCAGTTAGCCATGAATATCAATGATATGTTTACAATATTTTTAAACATTCCCGCGGCAGTCGCCAGTGAATAATTAAAAC
>Ga0082212_10008023_pt1 | contig 13866 bp, 17 predicted proteins | sample TergutNt197P3_FD_71548 | JGI IMG/M metagenome (GOLD analysis project Ga0082212, IMG submission 71548) | Neocapritermes taracua P3 segment gut microbial communities from Petit-Saut dam, French Guiana - Nt197 P3 | ecosystem: Host-associated > Arthropoda: Insects > Digestive system > Gut ... | reverse complement strand
TTTTATTGATGGGTTTGCCGATGAGGGGCAGTCGATTTAAGAGGCGCTTGGTACGGTTTTTGGTTTTGCTATAACCGTAGCCGGCGCGGATTTTATCAAGGGTGTTGTGCAGAGCGCCAACGTTTTTGCTGATGCTCATTTCGTTGTCATTTAGGATGATAATGAGGTTAGTGTTAGTATCGCCGATATGATTGGTGGCTTCGTAGGCTAGGCCATTGGCGATTGAGCCGTCGCCGATGACGGCTATGACATGGTGTTTTTCTTTGTTCATATCGCGGGCTAACGCAAAACCGAGGGCTGCGGAGAGCGAAGTACTGGAGTGGCCGGCTTCATAAACGTCATGTTGGCTTTCGGATCTTTTTTGGAAACCGGATAAACCTTTCGACTGCCGGAGCTTGGTGAACTGCTTGGCTCGGCCAGTAAGGATTTTGTGAGTATAGCACTGGTGGCCGACATCGAAGATAATCTTGTCTTTGGGGCTATTAAAAACTTTGTGCAGGGCAACGGTGAGGTCGACGATGCCAAGGTTGGGCGAGAGATGTCCGCCGGTTTTTGAAACGTGTTCAATAATAAATTCTCTAAGGTCGTCGCTAAGAGTCTCCAGGTCTTTAGTTTTAAGACGTTTTAAAAATTTGGGGTTTTCAATATCTAATATTTGCATGTCGTGGATCGTTGGGCGGTTAGATTCTACATTGTACCATTTTCTGGAACTTCTTCAACGTTACCGAAGATTTCGGAGAGCTCGTCGATGATAGGGTCAACGGTTGGAGGTTGGTCGGTGAGGATGATTTCGGTATCTTCTGGTAGGAGGGTAGCGAGGTATTTGATTTTTTGTTCGATTTTGCTGCGGACCATTTTGTTTTTGACGGAAATTTTAAAGGTGTTTTTGTCGAATTGTCCGGTGGCGTGGGCGAGTAAAGAGTGGAAGGCAGGGTTGTCTTTCTTTATAGTTTTTAGCAGTTCGGGCCAGGAAGTAGCTTTGCTTGACAGCACCTTCTCGGACACGCTCCTCGGGCCTGTCGTCACAGGCCTCGTCGCTAAATCCTCGTCGTGACTGCGGAAAGTCCGAGAAGGTGCTGCCGTAGCAAGGCTATCGTCGGGCTCTGCTGGCAAACTTTGAGGAGACTCTGCCTCCTGTGACGACAGGGGCAGCGAGGACGTGGCGGCCGCCCGCAACGGCGGGCCGGCCCCAGCTCCGTTCTCCGAGAAGTTGCCAGCAGAGTCTCGACTGAGCAATGCTAGCAGGAGTTTGACTTCGGGGCGGCTGGATGAGGGGATTTCGATGAGTTGGCTGAGTAGAGGGAGGAGTTCGGGTTTTGGGTCGGTGATGATGTTCGTGATCATGTCTTCGGCGATGGTTTCGGGCTTGATTCCCTGTTCGAGGAGATTTTGGAGTAAAGTTCGAGCGCAGGTCGAATCTCCGGCCGAATATGCGCCTAAGAGTTGACCAACTAGCTCGTCTGACGGTAATCCGAAGGCATCTTCGAGTGAAGCGCAGGTGATTTCTCCGGACAAAGCTGTGGAGATTTGGTCGAGAAGAGAGATAGAGTCTCGGAAGGAACCACCGCCACGCTTTGCGATGATTTTAAGGGCATCGTCTGCTATGTTGATCTTTTCAGATTTGGCTAAGTTGGCGAGATGGGCGATGATGATGTCGGAACTAGCGAGTCTGAAGGTGTGAGTTTGAGAACGCGAGGTGATGGTGATGGGGACTTTATGGGCGTCGGTGGTTGCCATGATGAAGACGACATGGGCGGGTGGTTCTTCTAGGGTTTTGAGGAGGGCGTTGAAGGCGGATTTGCTGAGCATGTGGACTTCGTCGATGATGTAGATTTTATATTTGCCCTTGGTTGGTGCAACGATTGCGTTTTCGCGGAGGGAGCGGATGTTGTCGACGCCAGTGTTTGATGCCGCGTCGATTTCAATGATGTCGAGATGTTCGTTCTCGAGTTCGTAGGTGAAGCCGTTAATTTCGTGAGCGAGGATGCGGGCGACCGAGGTTTTGCCGGTGCCGCGCGGACCGATGAAGAGATAGGCATGGGAGGTTTTGCCGGATTTAAGGGATTTTTCGAGAGCGTCAGTAATATGTGATTGTCCGACAACTTCGGACAACAATTTAGGTCGATATTTTCGATACAGTGCCTTTCCCATTGATCAGATTATAGCATAGAGGCGGAGGAATTGATTTTTCTGGTATCCGTGATATGGTAAATACATAGATTATCGATGGTGTGGTAGTTGGTTCATTGAAATGCAGCTTCGTTAAACCATCGTAATATGGGGAGGGGGTGATGAGAGTGTTGATCGAGATAGTAGCGGTTGCTTCACTGGCGATGTCTGGTTTGTGGTTTGGTTTCTCTCATTTTTACAATTTCACGAATTATCGCCAGTATTTGGCGTGGGCGGAGACGTACGATGAGAGAAAGTACTGGGGCGGGACGGGATACTTCTACAATGTACAGTCGACCATACAAGTGGACATGGCAGGGCGGTGGGTGCCCTTACGTTTGCCGCAACGCAGTTACGATGCGCATGTAGATGAGGACTATTATAAGTTCATGCTAGTGCTCACTTTGGCTGGTTTTGCGGTGTCTACGTACCTGTTGTTCCCGGATATAGTACTTACATGGACAATGTATGTATTAGTGATGACGACAGGATGTGTCGCTGGTTACCTAAGATCAAGGATGGAGATTAGAGAGCTCAAAAGCAGGAAATGGTCCATTCAAGGTAGAGAGTTCTGTCCGGTTTAGCGATCTGTTGTTGCGTTGGGTGCTCGGGTAAAATAACCGGCACCTTTTTTCTTGACTTGAGGATTTACAAGCTGGCTTCGACGGCGCCCCAGGTGGCTTCTAGGTTGTCGGCGGGGATAGTGACGGTAACTTGGTCGCCAAGTTTGAGCTTGAAATAAGTAACGGAAGCGTAAAGAATCTTATACTCTTTACCGTTGGCTTCGACGAAGAATTGATCGTCGTGGCTGATTAGGGTGCCGATAAGGGTTTTACGGTCGACGGGGCCAATTTGTTTGTAGAGGAATTTGCCATCTTCGGCAATGGTGAGTTTCAGAATGTCGCCTTCGACAAGCTTAGATTTGCTGGCGTAATTGGCCGGAACTGGGTAGTTTTTGCCGTCGGGGCCGATCATGATCTGGCCGTCAAAGACACCTTCGATGACTTTGCCTTCTAGGTTTTCGGTCTTAGCCACTGGGGCCGCAATGGCTTCGCCGTCTCCCAAAACGGAGATCAGTAGCTCCTTAGCGGCAGCTAAGTTAGTCTCAGCGTCGCTGATGAGACTTCGTAAACGTTTTATTTGTTTTTCTGGTAATTCAGACATCCTCGCATCCTGTCTGTTAAGTATAGTATTGATATTATATTAGAACGCGTAAGAAAGCTTGTCAACAATGATTGTTAATGCTTGTGGAAAACTCATAATCTCGAAATCGGATTATAAGTTTTCAACATGCGTAACAGATTTGGTTGAAAAATCGTTGTAATTTTGCCTAGGACGGATTTGACTGTTTCGCAGTAATTTGGTATTATAAGAGCAGATGAGCGGGGTCTCATCTGTGAAAGAAAAACCCGACGCGCGTGTCAATGAGCACCACAGTGGGGTTTTTCTTTTGAGCTAGGTTTTGTGATGAGGCGGGAAGACAGACATGTGGAATTTTTGGTTGTCCTTGTCTTTGCGGATTTGGACGATAAATGCGTCTTTTTCTTTTGACAAGCCATAAAAACGATAGAGTGTTTCTTTGCCGCTTGGTTTTTCGGTTGGGTGACACCTAGTATTTATGATTAAATCTATGGCACAAATGTAGTAGCGAAGTCGGCGTTCGCGGTCTTTTGGAGTCTTTTTATAAATATGGTCCCAGAAAGTTTTTAAGAATACTTTTTCTTTGCCGAAATAGGCAGAGCGCACGAAGGTTTGGCGGTGTTCGGTGCGCTTGTCGATTTCGTTGTAATATCTTTTTGCTTTGCGTTCGATTTCTAGGCGAGAAGAGCCCTTGAGCTTAAAGGTGTTAGATCGATAGTAGTTGGGATTATTCATTGATAGGAACGTTATCAAATTTGGGCGACGGCATCAAACATGAGTTTAATGTAAAACAAAAACCGCCCGTTGATTTGGGCGGTTTTTTCGTATAACAACTTCGGTCAATGTGATTTAGGCGAGTTCGACGGTTGCGCCGGCTTCTTCGAGAGCTTTTTTCATAGCTTCGGCTTCGTCTTTGGCGACTTTTTCTTTGACGGTGGCAGGTGCGCCATCGACAATAGCTTTGGCTTCACCGAGGCCGAGGCCGGTGACTTCTTTGACGGCCTTGATGACGGCGATCTTTTGAGCGCCAGCGTCTTTCAAGACGACGTTGTATTCGCTTTTGCCTTCATCGGCGGCAGCGGCGCCACCTTCTGCTGCGGGACCAGCAGCGACGGCGACTGCGGCAGCAGCCGGCTCGATGCCGTATTCGTCCTTGAGGATGGTTTTGAGTTCGTTAACTTCGAGAACAGTCAATCCGACTAGTTCTTTGGCGATTTTCTTAATATCTGTAGCCATAATAGACTCCTTTTAGGGTCGCAAATTCTTGCGATTAAATTAATTAGTTGGTTGCTTTGGCAGAAACGCCGTCGAGTAGGGCATGCAAATTGCCAGAAAGGGCGTTCGTGACATCGTTGACGCCGGATTCGAGCATATTGACGACCTCGGCGATGAGCTGTTGTTTGCTGGGCAGCTTGGCCAAGCTTTTGACTTCAGCTTCGGAGAGGTTTTTCCCTTCACCACTGAATGCGCCTTTGAGGTTCAAAGCCGCGTGATCTTTGGCGAATTTGTCTAGGATTTGCGCGGGCGCAACTTCATCTTCGCTAGAGATAGCGTAGAGAAGTTGGCCTTCGAGACCCGTGGTGTCAGCGTCTTTGTAGACGGCGATTTCGTTCAAGGCGACTTTGACCAGACGATTTTTGACGATTTTGATTTTGACGCCAGCTTCGCGGGCTTGGGCACGCAGATCTTGGAGATCGGCGACCGAGAGGCCTTGATACTGAGCGTAAACTGTCATTTTTGCGTCGGAAAGTAGCGCATTGAGATCAGCAACCAATTGTTGTTTCTTATCTTTGCTAATTGCCATAGATAATAACCTTTCTTTGGTTCTTTTGATAAATTGACCGAAATGTTAAATTTCGTCACCAAAATCTTCAAGATATTTGCCTCGGTAGCGGATTAAGGCTCATTGGAGCCGGCTACTGTCTTTGGTAACTGGGTGCATTATAGCATAAAAGTGCTAAAATTGTAAATATGATTAAGATTATTGCTGGAGGAAAGAAAAATGCGGGATGGGTGGCGGAAGCGTGTGCAGAATATGAAAAACGGTTACGAAAACCGTTTGATATTGAGTGGCAGTTTGTGGATGAAGATAAACTGGAGGCAGCGGTTTTGAAGTGCGATGAGCGGGACTTGGTGATTTTGCTGGACGAAAGGGGCGAAATGTGGGATTCTCCTGTCCTATCAAAAAGGTTAAGCGCAGGTCTAACTTCCGGACGAAAAGTGGTTTTGGTGATTGGTGGGGCGTATGGTTTTAGCGAAAATATGCGGCAAAGTGCATATGCATTTTGGTCGTTGTCGAAGCTGGTGTTTCCGCACCAGATCTGTCGATTGCTGGTGACGGAACAGATATATCGGGCGCAGGAAATATATGCAGGGCGGCCGTATCATCACGAGTAATCAAAAAGAATAGGCCATTTAATGGCCTATTATGCTGCATAATAGAGTGACAACGTACGGTGATGAGTGCGTGATAGCACGCGGTGGATCTCGCGGAGAATTGCGTAATGCGCGAGATTGAGGCGATTTGTTTTTGTGTGTTCGAGGAGATGGTGGTAATTGTGCTGGATGCGGACTAAGTATTTGAGAGCGGGATTATCGCGGATATTTGATAATATGTCCACGAGTTTTATGAATAGGGCCACTGGACCCAACTCCGCGAGCTTTACGTCTGTATATAGCTGTTTGCCGATTCTTGCGATTTCCGCTTCGTCGTTGGTGAGTTTTAGGATGAGACACGTTACGATTTCCCCAAATCTCCTGTTTAGCTCTTCGGAACAAACATTGCACTCTTCGATGACGTCATGGAGAAGTGTAGCAGCGGCGAGGATGTAGATGGTAATGATGGACGAATCGAATTCGTTACGGTATTTCGCGTAATATAGGCAAGCTGTGACACATGCCGTAATTGGATGAAAGACGAATGGAAGTTTAGAGAACTTTCGGGTTTGTCCGCGATGTTTACTAATAGCGAAAACTAGGGCGCTTAAAACGAGTAGTGCGCCGTTAATATGATAACGAAATGACGACACAGACACATGGCTCACCTCCTGAATAAGTTAAGTAACTTAGCTATTGATTACAGCTAGCTACTATTACGGTCATTTTATTTATAGGAGTGGCGAATGTCAATACGTTGCTGCTATCGTGGTGCTTGAATTATCTTGACGTGTCGACATGGATGGGACCGACGTCGACTCTGACGCGGTGATCGGTTTCGTTGACTTCGACATGGACTTCGTCGATTAATTCGTTAACTGTGTCTCTGACACCGTCTCTGCCGACCTCTGCGACCCAAATGCTAGCGGTGATAGAGCTGGCGACGGTGAGGGCTAGGGCGAAAACGATGGAGGCAATGAGGCCGGCTCCGGCAGATTTGCTGAGTTTGGCAGTGATGAGGGCTGTAGACATGGTGATGCCGATGGAGGCGAAAGTAAAGAGGAGAATGGCAACCATGATAGCAGTGGCGACAAAAAGGGGCTTTGCGGCGATGGTGGCGGCCGTGATGCTGAAGACGGAGATAACGGTGAGGGGGATGAGCGCGATCAGCATAGGAATGAACGTGAGGAGACCGATGATGCCGAAGAAGCCGAGTATGACGCGCAAGGCAAGCGGTGCGGATGATTGGAGCTGTTCGCCGCCTTTCCTAGCGGCGTTGGCGGTTTTGTTGGCGGTACGAGTGGTTTTGTCAGCAATGTCCTGCGCAGTTTCTTTGATGGTTTCGATATTGATTGGTTCGCCTTTCATGGAGAGACGGTCGCTGGCGGTTTTTGCCTCGGGGGCGACAATCCAGACGATGATGTAGAGGAATACAAATGGGAAAAATGCAGTGAAGAGTACGAGTACGACGAACAGGATGCGCAGTAAAGTCACGTCCCATCCGGTGTAGGCAGCGAGGCCGGAGATGACGCCGCCGAACATGCCGTTTTCGGTGTCGCGGAAAAACTTTTTCTCGGCAAATTCTTGGCGAACTTTGTCGGCAATTTTTTCGGATTTTTTGCCGCGTTCGTTTGAGGAAAAATCTTTGGGTTCGCCTAACTGATTTTTGATGGCTGTTACGTCGGCGAGCTTGATGACGTCATTTTTATGGATGCCGCGAGATTCTAGGATTTCGGTGATGCGGATTTCGATGTCGTCCATTGTGTCGCTGGCATCACCTAGACTATCTTTAATTGCACTTAGGTATTTGTTAAGTTGTTTGCGGGCGTCGACGTCGATTTCGTATGGTACGCCGGCGATATGAATGCGCACGATTTCATTCATGATTTTTTCCTTTCTAATTGTTTGATGACTTTGTTGAGCTTGAGTATAGATGCGGCGAGGTGGGTACGAACCGCCTTGCCGTAGTCAGTAATCTGATAATATTTGCGCGGAGGGCCTTGGGAGGATTCTTGCCACTGGTGCATGAGCAGGCCTTCGCGGGCGAGGCGGGATAGCAACGGGTAAATGGTGCCCTCGACGATGTCCAGCTCTGCCCTTTCGAGTTCGGTCAGAATTTCTGATGTATAGACTGGGTTTTCTGCTACCAGCAAAACGCACTGCGTAAGTAGGCCTTTCTTGAGTTGTACGGTAAGATCGGCAGCGTAATCCTGGGCGCTTTCGATTGGGTCTAATGTGATATCCATAGTACTATGTTATACCAGGTACTTGTTAATGTCAAGAGGAAATGAAAGTTTTTGTCTCAATTCCCTCCCCTACCCAAGTAAAAGTATACCTACGATGGTGAGCACGATGGCGGCGAGGTGGGCGAGGATGATGCGTTTTTTGAGTTTTTCTCTGCCAAAGATGGGCCAGATGATTGATAGTATTATCCCCATGGCGAACGTGACAATGAGAATCAGAGCGTTGGCGGTGACGGAGACGATGGCGACAGGGGCGATGATGAGGGCGAAGCGATAGGCGAATTGGACGGGAGCGAAGATGATTTCGTTGATGGCTGCGGGGATGAGGTATTTGTACTTGGCTTTTTTGACAACGTTCCAAAATCGGGTGCGCCAAGATTTGAGGGTGACGGCGAGTATTGAGTCGGCGATGAGGTTGCCAAGTACGGTGAAGAAGAATGCTGTGGCGAAAATGTTGACATCGCTGTTTACGGTGATGTCGTCGAGGCCGGAAAACTTGATGAAAATGATATTGGCGGTGACTTGCAGGGCGGAGAAAATTGCTAGCAAAGTGATGGCGCGAATTTCGAGCTTTTTGGAGCGTTTATTGGCGGAAAAGATGATAATTAGTGGCGCGAGCAGAATAAGCATGAAGGCTACCACTTCTGTGCCGGTGATGTGCTGGCCGAGGAGCGTCCAGCCTAGAACAAGGTACAATAATGGTTCGAGCTGGGAAAAAATGGTGGCACCGGTGGAGTTTTCGTCGATGAGGGCTTTGTAATAGAGTATGTTGGAGAGTGCGTTGATGGCACCTACGCCGATCAAGATGGCTATGGCGTGCAGTGGCAGTTCTTGCAATGGGAAGATGAGCGCGATGATAATGCAAGTGATGACGTAGATTGGCAAAGCGAATAATTTTTGGGCTTGGGGTTTTCTGCCCTTGAAGTGGACGTCTGTAATGTAGTTGTCGAGATAGGTACTGAAAGATGACGCGACAGCAATAAAGATAACTAAAATAAGCCAAAGCATTATGCTTAATTGTAGCAGCTACCGGTTTTTAGTTATAGGTGTTTTCTACCAAGATGCTAGGACCCATGGTGGTGGTGAGGTAAAAGCTTTTGATGAAGGTGCCTTTGATCGAGGCGGGTTTTTGGCTCTTAAGGCTGTCTAGGAAGGCGTTGACGTTTTCGTATAACTTATCGGTGCCGAAGGAAACTTTGCCAAGACCAGCGTGGACGATGGCTTGTTTGTCGACGCGATATTCGATCTTGCCGCCTTTTAGCTCTTTGACGGCTTTTTCGACGTCGGCTGTGACGGTGCCGGCTTTGGGATTGGGCATCAGGCCCTTGGGGCCAAGCAGGCGGGCGTATTTACCGAGTTTGGGCATGTACTGCGGAGTGGTGACGAGGATGTCGAAGTCGATTTGTTCTTTATCGAGTTTTTTGAGGAACTCTTCGTCCTCTGCGATATCGGCGCCGGCGGATTTGGCGGTTTTGATGACGTCAAGCGGTGCGAAGACGGCGACGCGGACGGTTTTGCCGCTGCCGTTTGGCAGACTGACGGTGGCACGAATATTTTGGTCGGCTTGACGCGGATCGACGCCAAGTCGGAGATGTGCTTCAAGGGTGGCGTCGAATTTGACGGGGCTAGTGGTGATAGCTAGCTCGATGGCTTCTTTGAGATTGTAAGCTTTGCCCTTTTCGATTTTTTCGGCTGTTTTGCGATAGTTTTTGCCGCGGCGCTCAAGGCGGCTGCGGGTTTTTGGCTTGGGGCCGCCGGCTTTTGGCTCAGAGTCGGCTGCGGTTTCTTCTTTGCGAGCTTGGCGTTCTTCTTCGGCCTTGACTTCTTCTATGTGTTTTTTGGACTTTTTGCCGGATTTGGTGAACTTCTCGTTTGCGGGGGTTTCTTCGGAGACTTCGGGGGCGACAGCCGTTTCTACGATTTCGGTGGTGGTTTTTTCTGCGACTTCTGGGGTAGTAGCTACCTCTTCAGCAACAGCATTTTTAATTTCATTTCTAGTGGCTTTCTTGGCCATAATTAATCCTTTCTGTGGTAATAGCGAGTTTTTAGGCTCTCCCAACATTGATTTTGACTGACCTAATGATACCGTATTTAAGAGGAAAACACAAGGTTGATTGACATCGTTGGTCCATCATGTTGTAATGGAGGTAGTAGGCGACGAGGTTGTTCTCGCCTAGGCGAGAACAATTTTTATAATAAAAATTGTTTCGAATTTAAAAGGAGGGAATGTTTTGGATGCGGAGAAACGTGAAGAAAAGAAAATTAAGGGCTGTTTTCTTTATTGGATGTTGTTTTTCGTTACGATCGTCGTATTGATAATTGCGTTGCTTTTCTGGGTCACGCATGCTTCTTTAGGGAGTGTTTTTGAGGACAGTAGTAGTGATGCGAGTGTGGTTGGATACAGTGATACCAATTACATTGCTTTCGCGGTCTTTAGAGAGGTCTTAGCGGAGTCACGTCGACAAGAGGCAGAAAACGGTGTTTCTGTTTCGCGTACGATCGATCTCTATGCGCCGGATGGGTCGGGTTTGATTTTAGATTTGGAGCAAGTGGAAAACATCTGGTTGGCCTACGACAAGTTTGTCGAGGCTGGCTATACAGATGAACAGGCTGTTGGATTTTTGAGCAATATGTACGCGGAATCGAAGTTTCGTTCGGATATCTGGAGCTCCGACGGATATTACGGTTTATTCCAGTTTGGCGGCGGTCGCCTGCAGAGGTTGCAGCAGCTACCAGAGTGGTGGACTGCCAAAACGCAGGTCGACTTTGCGATCTCCGAACTCCAGGGTGGTTTGGAGTGGAGGGCGCATGAACGAGTCATGCAGACCGACGCGGCGTCGGAAGCAGCAGGGACTATTAGTAGGCATTACATACGGCCGAGCCGGGGAGCTTACGAGGCTAGAATCCGCGGTGAATACGCGGAGTCGCTTCACGAACAGATGGGCTTGATAGACTGAGGATTCTGAAAAAACTGAAAAGGGGTGTAACGATGAGCATGAGCAATCGTAGGCCTACGTTTGTCATGGAGGAGGGCTCGAAAGTTTATGTTTCTCGAACTTTCGGCAAGTGGCAGGACGGAAATATGTCCTACCGCCTTTGCAGCGAGTACAATGACGTTTGCGGTTGTCGCGAATGTCGGATCACTGTCGCAGAAGCCAATATTTCCAAGGTATGCCCTGCTGTTAACCTGCGGAATTATTGCAGGTTGATTGGGGTGAAACGGCTGACAATAGCTACAAACCTACGCCCTGACGGCGTAGGTTTTGATGGCGAAGAGGAGACTGCAATAAGCCGCCTCGCGGGGTGTTCCGAAACAAGAAGAAGCTTGGATGCATACTTTACCAACAGGAAAGTTGCGCTGGGTGGGCTTCTTGGAGATTGCGTTTTCATAGCCGTAGAGATCCCTGAAAAGAGGGCACATGGTTACGTCCATATTAGTCGTCCCAACATGCAAGGTCCGGGATTTTTCCGTTTCGAACGCAACGGAAAACCCGTAGATAGTCTGACCTATTATTTAGGCGCGGCTGTTGATCATTTTAGATGTAGTATTGCCGATGTTCATATAAGGATCTGTTCAGTCTTGGAGAAAGGAGATTTGAAGTACGTCTTCGCGAGTGAGGATAAAATGGAGGAGTACTTTCCTGGTTGGTTAACCGCGGGGTTTATGTATAGTTCCGACAAGTCCTCGTTGCGGCCAGAGCAGGTTTTCAGCGAGCGTGGCGTATTTTGCCCAGACATACCGGGTATGCTTAAACTCTTTATCGAAAATTCTGGCATACCGTCCGAAAACGTGACATGGAAAGATCCCATCCGCGCTGTCGTCGGCGGCCATGCAAGCCACACTTTATTTACGAATGGCATGCAGCCCTGCCCGGCACGGGATGCGTATATTATAGTTCCCTCCGCTTAGCACAAAGGAAAAAAAGACGGCTTTTTACGGTCGTCTTTTTCAGTGGGCTTTAGTCGATGACTTCGACGCCCATGGAGCGGGCGGTGCCGGCAATGACTTTGACGGCGCCTTCTGTATCGATGGCGTTCAATTGATCTTTTTTGATCTCGGCGATTTCTTCAAGCTGGGCGCGGGTGATTTTGCCGACTTTTTCGAGGTTGGGTTTGCCGCTTCCCTTTTCGATTTTGATGCGTTTGCGGATTAGATCGTCGACGGGCTGACCGAGGCATTTCCAGTCAAAAGTGCGATCGTCGTAGACGGCGATGTGCACGATGACGTTTTTGCCGTTGAATTCTTTGGTTTTTTCGTTGAAAGGGTTGATGAAGTCCATCATATTGAGACCCCATTGACCGAGGGTGCTGCCGACTGGAGGACCAGCGGTGGCACGACCGCCGGGGATGCGGAGTTTTAGGTTGCCAATTACTTTTTTTGCCATGATGAATATTCCTGTTAAGATTTGGAGTTTAGAAGCGTTATGTAACAGAGAGATTGTAGCATATCTTGATATTTTGCGCAAGATGTGATGTATTTAGTGTATGAGAAAGTGACATAAGTTTTCGTAATAGATCTTTGTCAGAAAAGAGGTGTCTCGAGTGAGCTTTTGGGAGGTATTGTTCTATCTGATGTTTGCGGGGTTGGCTATTGTGGGTGTTGGTTGGTTGATCCGAGGGATGGGGCGTTTGGAGTCAGTTTATACCTATACTAACGAACTGCTTTGGGTAGAGGTTGTAGACAAGGAATATAGCCCCTCGAAGACTTACGCGACTCATGGTTCCGTATTAGAATTGAGTCCAATGATGATGCCTATCGTTATCCGTGTGGAGGCAAAGTATCTGGTAAAGGTTATTGCTCAAAATGGATTGCACGGCACCATCGACGATGAAAGACTTCACGGATGGGTAAAGGTCGGCGACCGTTTTGCGGTAACGATGAGTGTTGGGCGGAGCGAGGACGGTGCACCAAGGGATTGGGAGGTAATAGAATATCCTTTGGAGAGTTCTTGTCGAGAGGTCGACTAGTGACACCATGGAAACCCCGGCTCGGGAAAAGAGCTGGGGTTTTAATTTAATTAAATCTTTTTGACCTGGAGAGCATCGAGTTCGACTGAGGTGTCGCGGCCAAACATGCTGACCATGACTTTGAGCTTGCCTTTGCCGGCGTCGATTTCGGAAACGGTGCCTTCGAAACCCTTGAATGGGCCGTCGGTGATGCTGACGACTTCGCCAATAGCGTAATTGACTTGGAATTTGGGATCTTCTACACCCATGCGTTTCTTGATCTTGGTGATTTCGCGTTCGGAAACTGGGGTAGGCTGGGTACCGGTTCCGACAAATCCGGTGACGCCCGGTGTGTTGCGGATGATGTACCAAGTTTCGTCGGAAAGTTTCATCTCGACTAGGACGTAGCCTTGGAAAATCTTGCGATCAACGACTTTGCGTTTGCCGTTTTTGATTTCGATTTGTTTTTCTTTGGGTACGATGGCATCGAAGATTTTATCGGCGAGATCGATACTGTTAATGCGCTGCTTGATGCTGTCTGCGACCTTATCTTCGTAGCCGGAGTAGGTGCTGATGGCGTACCATGCGCGGGTGTCGTCATAACGATTTACTGGCATTTTAGACTCCTAATAGTTTATTAAATAGAAAGGAAAAAAGTATATCTAACAGAGTGATGATGGTGGCAAAGATGATGACGTAGACGATGACGGCTATGGTCATCTTCACTGTTAGTTTGCGATCGGGCCAGCGGACTTGGCGGATTTCGAGCCAAGAATCGTGGACGTAGCGGCCGAAAATACGGAAAGGTTTGAAGATGAAAATGAAGGGCGCAAAAATAATACGCAGGGGTGCTGGGAGGGGCTTGCGTTCTTTTTTGGGTTTCTTGTCTTGTTTTTTGATTATTTTTGCGGGCTTTTGGTCTTTCTTGGGCGGCTTTGGCGACTTGTCTGCCTTTTTGGTCTTGGCGGACGCGTCGTCTTTAGCCTTGATT
>Ga0082212_10008022_pt1 | contig 13867 bp, 14 predicted proteins | sample TergutNt197P3_FD_71548 | JGI IMG/M metagenome (GOLD analysis project Ga0082212, IMG submission 71548) | Neocapritermes taracua P3 segment gut microbial communities from Petit-Saut dam, French Guiana - Nt197 P3 | ecosystem: Host-associated > Arthropoda: Insects > Digestive system > Gut ... | reverse complement strand
ACAAATCCATTGCTCCGGGAGCCAAGCTGTACCTGTTCGATCTGGCAGGCTATGGAAATGTGCCGTTAGATATCACAAGTGATGATGTACACCTGATAGCCGGATGGTCGGACAAGATATTCGACATATTGTCGGCAATAGATAATGGAAGCGATGCCTTGAAAGAGATCAAGGCAATTGAATTATAAAAAGAGAGAGCAAGTGCCGTAGATAAGGGTTACTTCGGTAACACATTAAATTTTCATTTTAATTAAAGTGGGTTCGAATCCCGCAGCGGGTACCGCTCCCGTTATTAAAATACTCTTGTCGCTTTTTGCCTTGCTCTTTTTTTAGAAACAACAGATTTTTTATCCACCATTCCAGACGGCGTTCCCAGACGAGAACGATAGCCAAGCACCAACGCGACAGCAACATCCACCAGAACAGGGCGCCAGCAACGAAGAACAATAGCAAGTCTTCCAGGTTACTGTGTGAAACAGCAATGTGATGGTTGAGCAGGTCAACATCGCGCCGGGCGATTTTGCCTTGTTGCGTTTCTTCGAGCATGACCGCCGCGCCGTATGCAAGGCCTAAGATGTTTGCTACAATCCATAGGAAAGATGTTTTTCCGGGCAAACCGAAAACGTATAAGACGGGGCGAAACAGTTTTGAAATCCAACGGATCGCTCCGAACTCGGACAACAGCCGCTGCACCACCGATAACGCCAAGATAATCAATATCATTTGCAATACTAATTGACCTGTAGTAAAAGCCCATCCCCGCAGTTGTTCCACCACCGAAAGGTCTTGCACGGGCATTTCCGACAAGATAGGCGTTTCCGACAGTGAAGCAGGCATGATCAGGTTGAGCAGGAAGCCAAGCATAAAGGCGCTGAGGGTGCGTAACACAAGAATCCGCCAAAACGACGAACCTGTTTTTTTCTGGATGGTTGTTTCCATTATCATGTTGTGCGAACAGAGAACCATCACACCTAAAATGGTCATACTGCGGACATTGAGTTGCAACGAAGCCGCGACGGCAATAGCAGAATAAACGTTTACAAAATAACCGCTGATATAAACCAACGACGCCTCACCCGGTAAGCCCGCTAATTGAAAAACAGGATTCAGCACGCTGGAAATCCAAGCTACAATGCCCAAATACCGCAACAACTCCACGCCAAATGAAATGATTACCGTGATGCGAACCATCCACCAGGCAGTGCGTAACGCCGTAGGCATCGCCGCCTTCGCCGTATTTCGAATACGTTTCCAAGTAATTTTACTCATAATCGAGCGTAAAGATAAGACAAATCGAGCAAATATCCAAAGCTGACTTGTACTGACAGCGATTCAGAAAAAAAAATCAATTTATGAGTAGGAATCTTTATTTACGATGATAGCGAGCATTTTCTTCCCTGTCTCAAATTCGGGACGGTCAGATTTAATTTTACCTTAAAAGGAAAGATGTCTGTTTCGTAAAAGAATTGCATTAACAGGGTTAGCCTAATTTCGGGAGCAAGCCATCTCCACCACGGTTTTCAAGCAATAAAATTGTGGTATCATGATGGCGCCGGTTCTTTTTCGTGTTCAATTTCGTCATCAAATTCAACAGCATTTCTATTTCGGCTCGGCCATGGCTCTTACGGCAGCCAAGTTGATGATTGTGTTTGCAATCGTTGATAATTCACCTAAATCGAATTCATGAAACGATTTAGCATCCTTACTTGAAGAGACTGCAGCTCATTTTCATAACCCTTTTACAAATATCTTATAAGATTCGTTACCGATTTTGACAAAATACAAGCCTCCGAATGCCATGTTGACTATGCTTGTTCCCTGCGGTACGGTTTGTTTTATAACCGGACGTCCGCTTATGTCAAAGATTTTTACCGTTTCGGCTTTTTCCGCCACAATATGAATAGCGTTGGAATAGGCATATACGATATTTTTTGTCTTTTTCAAGAGGGTTTTTTCATTGGAGACGTCATTACTGATATTATACTCATATTCCAATTCGGTATAAGTCACACGTTTCCAGTTGACGCCGTCGTCCGATGTCCTGGTTGTTCGCTGTATCAGATGTCCATGCTCATTGAAAACACAAACGTTTTCTACCCATTTATCAAAAACGAAAATATCGAAATTTCTAAAGGAATGATAGTAACCCATTTCTGAATATGAATTGTCCGTGAATGAAGTATAGCTATCGCCTATGCGGTATTGTTTGCCGTCTGTAAATTCCATATAATCGTTATTTGCATCCAATACGTTTTTTTGTATCAATCGATCTTGAAGGTCGAATATGTATTCAACGCCATCATATATGTATCCTTTTTCCGTCATTTGAATGGTGGAATAAGAGATTGTGGATTCATAAAGAATTTCTTCAAATGGATATTTTTCCTGTATCCTTTTAGAAATAACCTTAACCAACCTCCCTTCTTCATCGTATTCATAATCCTTCCGATTGTATGACAGCCATGGGGATCTTGGGAAAAATTCGTGTTCATACATTAGCTGATTTTTTTCATTATAATGATAAATATCAATTCTTGACGCTCCGGACTCTAAAGTCACCGTATCTGTCAGTAAATCCGCGCTCCGATCATAGATTAATGCGCCATAACCTATTAAGTTACCCGAAGCATTATAACTGTAACTTGCTCTTTTATAAATTCTCATTTCCGGGCGCGTCGGGCCGTACATTTCAAGCAGCGGATGAGATGGGCCTTTTATTTGCGAAATCAAATCAGATGGTAAAAAACAAGCCGTTAACATTATAAAGTATATTGTTTTCATTTTTTTATATATTTACTTCTAATATGGTTTTTTGTTATTTCTATACCAATTCGGATTGTTTGAGCCGTTTTTATAGGGATTCCGTTTAATATTTTTAATTATTCTACAACCGTACCTGTATGGGTACAAAATTTCGCCTGGTTGCTGAACATACGAAGAGGAATCTTTATCTGTTGTAAACATTTTTTCATTAAACCAGATAGCACAATTACCTTCAGGATCATAATATACCCCGTTTGTAGTATTTCCTTCAATCAATGCTATGTATTTGTCCACAAAATTGTTGTTTGATATACGTCGAATCCCGTCAATAACGTAAGCATGTCCGCCATACGCTGTATCTAATGAGTGTTTCCATCCTGCCATAAAAACAGGTAATACTCTGTTGATTATATCATATTCTATATCTGCATAATTGTAATCGGAAATAGAGTCAGCCGTGAATCCCATTTCCTCAAAAACAAATGGTACATCATCAGGGAAGGCAAGCGATACATCAACAGCATAATTCGTGTTCAACCGGTATCCTGTTTCTATAATCAGGTTAGCTACATAAGCTGCAACAGTTGCATCGGAATAGTTTTGCTTTTGGAGATTCAATCTTTGTTGGGATGTAAGAATATACGATACACTAACCGTATCCGGAGTTGGAGTATTTGAATTATAACGGGGGAAAACGCCTATTTCCGGCCATTCATGCCAAGCCATGATTTCACTCATTGCTACTGCAGTACATCCTCCCGAACTTCTTTTTGCCGGAGAGCCTCTAAACGGAGTATAGTTGTTAAATGGCGTTACATTATGGGCAAAGTTGTAAACAATTGGGCCAAGATTATACGATGAATCTCCCGGTACTATCGAAGTATTCAACCATCCCCCTCTTGTTGTCATAGGATGGTTGAATTCATCTATATTTATACTTTTATACAGATACCCAGCAATAATATCTTCCAAAAAATCTGCGTCCGGTCTTATGTCCATTTCAAATGACGTGTATTCGTCCTCACTAAAAATAAGTATTTTTCCAGATACACGTTCGTCCCGACCATTACAACAAAGCCTGCATTCTTTCCATTTTCTTCCTGAAAATTAATGGTATAAACAGTGACTTCCTGTTTAACTTCCAATACATCACTTGATAATTCTTCAATTCTCACACTGAAGTTTTTTGAAGTGACAGTAGAACGCCTATTATCTGTTCCTCCAACATCGCTTACACTCGATCTTATTGTAAGCCTACCTTCGGTTTCAATACTTTCAATTTTATTGTCAGTATACTCAAATGCAATATCTATCGCATTTGCCTCAGTTATCACATACGGATTAGCAACGATTTCAACTTTTTCATTTGAGAAATCCGTTCGGAGTGATTGTGTCATGTCATTCGTAGAACATGAAAACACGAACAGCAGGCAAATCATGCCTGCACCAAAAGTTTTAAACTTTTTTTTCATAATACTTTAATTTTTAAGTAAATAAATATTCAATAAACAAATTATATAACAAAGTTATGAATAAAAAAGGAAATAAAAAAAAATATTTATGTTAAAAAAACATAAAATACAAATATATTTTATATTACACTATATATCAATTTATTGACAGATCCTAACTGTCGTGCGTCAATTGTTAGACGAACGGTATTTTTACTTTTATATCCTCGTCGGCAATCATATCGTGATAGGTGCGGTTTGCTCGGATGACAACTACATCCGTATCGCTCAGATTGAATCCATCCAGATAAATGGTGATGATGGGCAAGGGCACATGCGTGGCTTTGCCATTCAGCGTAATGGCGTCCTTGCGCTTGTAATGTTCGGCAAGATAATTTCTGAAACGCATCACGTCCGTAGTGTCGCGCGCCTTTTGGACTTCTATCAGCACTTTTTTGTAGGAACCGGCATCCGTTTTGACGGTGGCTACAAAATCCAGACGCATAACCGTAAGTTTTTTGAGGCTTTCCAGCTCCTCCGGCGTCAGATTGAACTTTTCAAGCTTCCTTGACCACTTGAATATGGCTTGCTCCTTAGCGATCATGTTGATTTTACAAATCTTACCATCCTGATTATCATGTCTGTTGTTTGGATATTCATTTCACAACATTTCAATATAGCATTCATCCCTTTGATTGCAAGTCTATTATTGCGTTCCGGCTATGCACTTCTCGAGGAAAAAAAATAAGGAAATCATTCTATTCATCCCAATGATACACTTTACTCCTGTCTTGCTAATTCCAATGCCTTTTCCAAATATTCATCCCTTCCTTCCCTGATAGCCTTAATGGTTTTATTTACCGGATAGTCGGGATCGAATCCTTTCAGAAAAAGTTGGCTGCCATCGTGCTTCAAAACTCTCATACCGGTAAACCATGCGTAGTAACCGTAAGGAAGATTTATTGAATTAATATTTCCATTGCATCCTGCCGTAGGTTCTCCAACCGTTGTTGCCAAATGGTGGTGATCGATAATGCCCATTATCGTTTCACCACCACTTACGACTGACGGCACGTTAATAATAATTGACTTGCACTTAAAAAAAGGGTGTTTGGGCTGTATCTCCCAGTTGGTTCTACTAAATTGTACCATTTTCCTGTCTGGATAAATCGTTTGAGGTACATCCCACCTTGCAGAAGTTACCGGCTTTGTAATCCAATATGGTATAATCTGGGATAAATCCAACTTGCTTCCTCCCCTCTGATCGTAAATTACTGCTTTTGATTGAGCCAATTTGTCTTTTTTTTGTTCAAATTCCTTTTCCGAACAATTGGTCATGTTGACGTAAAATATTTCGGGTTCTATTTCAACAATCGTTTCGAACAAGTACTTATGTTCGTTTATTGGATTGAAAAACATGCTTCCACGTCTCGAATTTGAAACTGTTACGTTTTGTTCCATGCCGTCCCGGTCAATGACAATACGAGTTTTTCCAGAACCAAACGCGTTTCCACTAATATTCATGGTTTCGCCCAAATCAAATTTACCTCCCAAAATATTCAATGCCCTGTGTCTCTTTAATTGCGGAGAACCAGCTATCATTTTTTCTTTTTCATCCAGCGCTTTCATGGCCGGTTTCTCGTCAATTTTTTTAATAATATCACCTCTTTTTAAAGCCGTATCGTTTGAAGCAGTAATAACAATCTTATTTTCAATAAATTCAGTCCTTATTGGCAAATAATACATTGGTTCGTTGAAAACAATTCCGTGTCCGTCATTAAGTGCAGCAAACATGCGACTCATTGTAATAAAAAAATCTTTCTTCTGATTGTTTTTCAGTGAATTTCTTAAAGTCTCACCCAATTTAGCATTCCAGTCAACGTCAATTTCGTCGAAATATGGAAAAAAGTGTTGCAAAATATTCCATGTAATAATGACACTTGCCAAATTAACCTGTTTGTCAAAAACGTTGTTGTGGAAATTTATTTCGGATAATTCAGATTGCAGTTGTGCTATTGTTGATCGTTCTGTTTCGGGCCAGGTCGAAATGTTGTTTGTAAGTAAAGTTAATGGTACCACACAAATCAGGTTATTGCCAATTGGTGAATTAACAGTTTCACCGAATTTGGGCATACGCTCAAACATTTTCCCGGTATAGTTTATCTTTAAACAGTATTTTCCTGAAAATGGATTTTCGCCAGTGACTTCAAATGTATGGTACGTCATGGATGTACTCCAACCAGCCAAAGATATTGCTTCATCATCCCATTTCGCGTTCTCAAATCCCATATTTACGGTATCGGCAAGACTCCATTCGCCTCCTTTTTTCACGGCAAATACAAATTCATCCGCCCAAACTTCCACATCGCCATCAATTTCAATTCCGTAATAAACGCGAAGTGTTTCTTTGGGTATGTGAAGCGAGAGTTCATATTTTTTCCAGTCTTGAGATTCATCTTCTACTAAAACTTCGATTTTTTTGTCGTTAATCGAAGAAACAACGGGTTGAATATATAATTTAGCGCCCCTTTTATTGCTTCTGAAATAACCGGAAAATTTCACTTCCTTACCTCTCAAATGAGATATGTTTAAGATTTCCTTTTTAATTTGCGTGCATTCATTATTTTTATCATCCCTGCTTTTATTGGTTCTTATACTTTTGTACATATATTTTGATTCATCATTCAGGTATACCCCGTGATGTTGCCACGCTACCGTTTTTGCATCAGGGTCGGGAGATAAAAGAATTTCAGGATTGAATATTTCCGGCTTTTGCGCTTCATAAATCTGTAATCCCTGTACAATCGGCGAGAAAAGTCTGAAAAGCGTATCCCGCAGTTCTTTAGAAGATTTAATGTTTTCAACTTTTTGAACGCCAAGTACAGCAAACTGCTCCCAATCTATTTCCTGTGCTTCGTCGCTTGGATGAAACCATCGGGCATAACCATACAGCCGGGCAAAAGTTTCCAAATTTTTCAATTTCTTTTCTAGCCTTTGCACTTCCCGACTTTCATCGCTTTGACAAGAGAAACCCAATAAACCGAGAATAGTTGATAATAAGCTTATTATTAATATTTTTCTCATATTTTGTTTAATTATTAAGTTGCGACAAACGTACTGGAAAAAACGGAGTATACTCCATCGGCGGGATATGAATGATAGCTGTGCACTGACACAGTAGATTTAACATATTATATAATGTACGCGTACATTAATATATTGTATTCCAAACAGCAGTAAATACCGGGTCGGCAAATATCTTTGGTCGGGTTATTTTTGAACGCCGACCGCAAGCTTATTGCGCACTACCGCCGATCAGGTCGAGCAGTTCGTTGGTGATGGCTTGCTGGCGCGATTTGTTGTATTCGATGGTCAGTTCGTTTACTAAGTCGTCGGCATTGTCGGTGGCGGTTTGCATGGCGATCATGCGTGCGGCATGTTCGGAGGTGTTCGAATCAAGCAGGGCTTCGTATATCTTTGTTTCAATCATAGTTGGAAGAAGCGCGTTAAATGCTACTTCGCGCGAGGGCTCGATGATATAGTCAGTTTCGTTTTGCTGCTCGGGGAGTTTTAGCGGTAACAACGGTATGTTCACAAGTTGCTGTACGCCGGCGCTTTTGAAGTGATGAAAAATCAAGTCGATACGGTCGATTTGATTTTTCTCGTATTGCGAAATGAGGGTAGCGGCAAATTCGGAAACCGTCTGGCGAACAGGCTTGCCTGCCAGATTTTCGAAATTTTTTGTGATGGATATGCCCGTTTTGCGGATGGAATCGCATACTTTTTTCCCGATGGTATACACGTAAACGGCTTCCACATCCGACGATTTTTTGTATTTATGATATGTCTTTTGCAACTCGCGCGAGATGTTGGAATTGAAGGCGCCGCACAGCGACGAATCGGACGAGAAAGCGATGAGGGCGACGTTTTTGATGGGTCGCTCCTGACAAATCGAATTGGAATAGCCGTTTGTAGGCAACGACTCCATGATATGACGGAGCGATGCCACGAATTGGCGGATATTCGACAACCTGTTTTCGGCTTTACGCAATTTGGACGACGAAACCATCTTCATGGCCGAAGTGGTCTTCCGCGTGCTTTTGATTGAGTTTATCCTTTTTTTTATCTCTTTGGGGGCAGACATTTTAATTACTAATTACTAATTACTAATTACTAATTGGGCGAACGCGGTTCGCCCCTACATTTAAACTCTAAACTCTAAACTCTAAACTCTAAACTCTAAACTCTAAACTCTAAACTCTAAACTCTAAACTCTAAACTCTAATATCTAATAATTGTAGCGGCACATTTTTCGATGGCGGCTTTGATATCGTCGTTCAGGATGCCTTTGCGCAGTGGTTCGAGCACTTCTTCCTGATAGTTGCTTTTCAGGAGTTGCAGGAATAGTTGCTCAAATTCGGATACTTTGCTTATCTCCACATTTTTTAGCAGTCCCTGCGTGCCGCAGTAAAGGACGGCTATCTGTTCTTCAACCGGCATGGGGACATACTGGGGCTGGATGAGCAACCGCGTGTTCTTTTGGCCTTTGTTGATGGTGAACGCGGTGACGGGGTCGAGGTCGCTTCCGAACTTGGTGAACGATTCTAATTCGCGGTATTGCGCCTGGTCGATCTTAAGTGTTCCGGCTACCTGTTTCATGGCTTTGATCTGGGCGCTTCCTCCCACGCGCGAAACGGATATACCGACGTTTATCGCCGGACGAACACCTTGATTAAACAAGTCGTTTTCAAGGAATATCTGCCCGTCGGTAATCGAAATGACGTTGGTGGGGATATAGGCCGAGACGTCGCCGGCCTGCGTCTCGATGATGGGCAATGCCGTCAGTGAACCGCCGCCCTTGACTTTGTCCTTGAGCGATTCGGGCAGGTCGTTCATCTTTTCGGCTACTTCCTGCTGGTTGATGATTTTGGCGGCGCGTTCCAACAGCCGCGAGTGAAGGTAAAAGATATCGCCCGGATAGGCTTCGCGACCCGATGGACGGCGCAGAACAAGCGATACTTCGCGGTAGGAGACGGCCTGTTTCGACAGGTCGTCGTAGACGACAAGCGCATGGCGACCCGTATCGCGAAAATATTCGCCGATAGCCGCGCCGGCATAAGGCGCAAAATACTGTAATGCGGCAGGGTCGGATGCGGTGGCGACGACCACGACGGTATAATCCATGGCCCCTTTTTCAAACAACGTATGGACAACCGAAGCGACGGTGGAGCCTTTTTGTCCGACAGCCACATAGATACAGTATACCGGATCGCCGTTTTGAAAGTTTGTACGCTGGTTGATGATCGTATCGAGGGCTATCGCCGTCTTGCCGGTCTGGCGGTCGCCGATGATCAGCTCGCGCTGCCCGCGTCCAATCGGGATCATGGCGTCGATGGCCTTGATACCCGTCTGAAGTGGCTGGTGAACGGGTTGGCGGAAAATAACTTCGGGCGCTTTGCGTTCGAGTGGCATCCGAAAGCGTTCGCCTTCAATCATGCCTTTCCCGTCCAACGGCTCGCCGAGCGGGTCGATCACGCGTCCGAGCATGCCTTCGCCAACGTCGATCGACGATATTTCGTTGGTACGCCTGACCGAAAAGCCTTCTTTCACCTTTTCGGTCGGCCCCAGCAACACAGCGCCCACATTATCCTCTTCCAGATTCATCACGACACCGCGGATTCCGCTCTCAAATTCAAGCAGTTCGTTCGCTTCGGCATTATTCAGCCCGTAAATGCGGACAACACCATCGCTGACCTGCAGGACGGTTCCTACCTCATCGAACGACGCCTTGACATTGATTTGGTCGAGTTGCATCTTAAGTACTTCCGATACTTCGCTGATTTTTATATGTTCTGTCATAATAATTGAGAATTGAGAATTGAGAATTGAGAATTATGAATATGGTAGAGACTTGGGGTGTCGCGTCTCTACTAAATAATTGATTTGTTGATTTGTGCCAGCTGACGGCTAATCCGGTCGAGCTGCCCCTTGACAGAAGCGTCGATACGTAGGTCGTTCAGTTGGAAAATAAATCCGCCAATGAGGTCGGGGTCGATACGGTTGGAAAATTCAACCTTGCCGTGCGTTTTCTGTTCGGTGAACAGACGTATCCGCTCCAGCGCCTTGTAGGGCAATTGGTTGGCCGAGACGAGATGAACGACGCTGATGTGTTTTTTCTGCCGGTAATACACCTGATAGCTGAGCGTTATCATCAATATCGAGTCGATACGGTGATTGGCGACGACAAGTTTGACAAAATCAAGATACGACTGTTCAGCATTTTTCCCGGTTGCATTGCGTAAAAGCCCCGTTTTTTCTTCCACGGGAATCATGGGCGAGCGCAGACTGTTTTTCAAGTCCGGCATTTTTTGCCAAAGCGCCGCCAGTATCTGCATGCGATGATACAACAGCGTCTCTTCATGCATCTCGGATGCGTGTTCGTACAACGCTTTTGCGTATCTCTTGGAAATCAACCCCTCGTTCATCGGTCTGAAAAATTAATTTTTTAAGGCGTCGGAATTTTCCAGCTCGTCGAGGAACAGCGCTACCAGCTGGTCGTGATTGTCTTTGTCGTCGAGCTGGCTGCGCAGGATTTTTTCGGCGACGGCAACCGACAGCAAAGCAACTTGCGAGCGAATCTCGCCGATGGCTTTTTGCTTTTGCAACTCAAGCAGGCGGATCATCTCGTCCATTTTCTGCCTGCCCTGGACGACTGCATCATCTTTCGCCTTCTGAATGATCCGGTCGGCCTCGACAGTAGCCTGTTTGATGATTTCCAACTGACGTTTCTGCGCTTCGCTGATTGTATCTTCGGATTGTTGCCGGATGTTTTCCAGCAACCGGTTGGCCTCGTCGGCTTTTATAAGCGACTGTTGAATGTATGTCCGCCGTTCGTCCACCGATCCGGTAATAACGGGAAATCCAAACTTTGCCAAAATAATAAAGACAATGGCAAAAGAGACAACCATCCAGAAGATAATCCCTAAGTCAGGAGTAAGCAGTGACATAACAATATCAGGCTGAAGGCAAAGCCATTAAGCATACAACAATAGCAAAAAGGGCGGCTCCTTCGATCAATGCCGAGACGATAATCATCGACATACGGATGTCGCTTGCCGCTTCGGGTTGTCGACCGATAGATTCCATGGCGCTTTGGCCGATTTTACCGATTCCGAACGCAGCGCCGAGTACCACCAGTGCAGCCCCGATCGGAGCGGTAAGAACGCCTAATTTTGCTGTTTCAGCAGATGCTTGTAAAAAAATGTTTAGCAGTGTCATAATTTTATATTAATTAAATTTGTTAATGTTCTTCGCTGTGTCGTGAAAGACCGATAAATACGGAGGATAACATGGTGAAAACATATGCCTGTATATAGGCAACCAATATTTCCAGAAAACTCATAAACACGGTCAGTATAAGAGAGAAAACTGTCATGCTCACGTGCATGGCGGTTCCCAGTTTTACCGTTATAAAAATCAGGCATGTAATCGACAGGATGATTGCATGACCTGCCGTGATATTGGCAAACAGACGTATCGTTAACGCAAACGGCTTGGAAATGATGCCAAACAATTCAATCACAGGCATTAATGGCAAAGGCGCTTTCATCCACATCGGCACGTCCGGCCACAGTATCTCTTTCCAGTATGCTTTATTTCCGAAAATATTGATGGCCGCCATTGTACATAACGCTAATACGAGGGTAACCGAAATGTTACCTGTCACATTGGCGCCCCCCGGAAAGAACGGTATCAGTCCCATAATATTGTTGATAAAAATAAAGAAAAATGCCGTCAGCAGATAGGGAGAATAACGCGCATAGTCCTTACCGATGCTTTTTCGGATAATATCATCCTCGACGCTCATTACAAACATCTCTATCGCCCCTACCAGTCCGCCCGGCACAGCGCGTGCCGGATTTTTCCTATACCAGCGCGCAACCAGCAGAAACAGTAAAAGCATCACAGCCGAATTAACGAGGATGGCAAACGGGATTTTGGTCAGCGACAGGTCGATCGGACGAACTTCTTCGCCGGCTTCATTCAGTTCGACAATTTTTCCTGCATGTTTGCCTTCGTTGGCTATGAAATAACCTTTATACGAATGATTATGCGCAATATGTGAAGATAAAAATACGGCAAGCCCGCTTTTAGAGGAATAAACAATAACCGGCAGATAGACAGATATATGATGATTGTTGACAGTCGCAATATGCCACCAGTAGGCATCCTGAATATGCTCCAGGATGATTTCTTTCGGATTGATGTTTACGTCCGGCGAATGGTGCGGCGTCGGCGATTCGGAAGCAAATGCATTTGCGTTGAAGATGGCTATCAGCAACGGCAGGATAAGCATGTTACTATGTCTATTGTTCCTTTTTTGCATTTTGAAGACGTTTTTTTTCTGTTTTGTGCTGGTTATCGATATTGTAAATGATAAAAAACTTGATACCCATAAAAAATACGTAAAAAGTGAAGAAAGCAAGCCCCATCACCATTTTATGTTCACCCACGAGATAATAGTAAACAAAAACAAGGATAAACGACAATAGCATTTGAGATACGTTGAACAGCATCAGCCGGGCGACGGCGCGTCCGGGATGAAGCCTTTTGCGCTTCATGCGCGACAGGAGGAGCAGTATAGCGATGCCAAGCAAAAGAAAATAGGCGGGTACATACAGCAGGTAGCTTGTAAAGTATGAGGGGAAAACGAAACGTATGAATCCCAGTTCGGCTATTCCGAACAGGAGGATCCCGTATAAGACGAGTTGTCGCGTCACTTTTGCCCTGTAAACTTTATCCATATCTATTAACCGTATTTTATTAGTCTAACATTTCAACGCATACCGTAGCCTGGTCATCTTTCACTTCCACGAAGCCGCCCTGAATGGAAAAGACCGTTTTTTCTTCGTCTGGCAAATAGCATACAATATCGCCCTTTTTTAAAGTCGAAACGATGGGTGCATGAAGCGGAAACACAGTAAATCGCCCGATCGTTCCGGGAAACATAACATGTGCAACATCACTGTCGAATACTATGCCTGATGGGGAAAGAATTGTTATTTTTATCATCTTGCCTGCTTCATGATTAACTGCAAATGTACCAAAAAATCACATCATTTTTTTTATTCTGTCAGACTTTTCGATGGCGTCTTCTATTGTTCCGACATTCAGGAAGGCCTGTTCGGGGAGGTCGTCCACTTCGCCGTCGAGAATCATACGAAATCCCTTGATCGTATCTTCGATAGGCACCATGACGCCCGGCACGCCGGTAAACTGTTCGGCCACGAAGAACGGTTGTGACAGGAAACGCTGAATACGACGCGCGCGGTTGACCGTCAGACGGTCATCTTCCGATAGTTCTTCCATGCCCAGAATAGATATGATATCCTGTAGTTCCTTGTTACGCTGCAAAATTTGTTTGACGTGTTGGGCCGTATCATAATGAGGGCGCCCGACGATATTCGGGTCCAAGATACGCGACGTTGAATCAAGCGGATCGACGGCAGGGTATATACCGAGTTCTGTAATTTTACGGCTTAATACGGTTGTTGCATCAAGGTAAGAAAATGTAGTGGCAGGGGCAGGATCGGTGAGGTCGGCAGCCGGCCCATAAATCGCCTGCACGGAAGTGATTGAACCGTTTTTGGTAG
>Ga0082212_10008021_pt1 | contig 13872 bp, 12 predicted proteins | sample TergutNt197P3_FD_71548 | JGI IMG/M metagenome (GOLD analysis project Ga0082212, IMG submission 71548) | Neocapritermes taracua P3 segment gut microbial communities from Petit-Saut dam, French Guiana - Nt197 P3 | ecosystem: Host-associated > Arthropoda: Insects > Digestive system > Gut ... | reverse complement strand
ACACCCTCAAGATTGCCGCCGGCCTTGGGGGCAGGCAGGGGATGCAAGACTCCGTCTTCGCCGCAATAGACGCCGGCTGCGCCGATGCGCCAGACCACGCCCTCCGGTTCCGGCAACCGCGCCTGCTGGCCCTTGAAGCGTATGGCCGCCCAAGTCGAAAAAGCTGCTTCGCTGAAGCGGGAGGAATCCGCATCGCTTTCATGGTAGTAGATGGCCTGCGCATTGGCCTCCTGCTCGGTGAGCAAGACCTTGCAACCCGCATCCAGGGCCAGGCCATAGCGCAGATAGCCGCGCTTGGTTGTTTCCGCCAACGCGAGAAACTCGCTGAAAGCGCAGGGCTGCGCATCCGCCACCCAATCCAGGCGCAGGCGCTTCCCGGCCAGCTTGCGTTGATCCATGCGGCGGCGCAGGCGGCGCAGGCCTTCCTGCCAGCACTGTTCGGGGGAAGCGCCGGAAACATGCAAGACCTCTGCCCGCGCCGCGCCGTCCGAAACGGAAAAGATCAGGACGCAGGGCGGCAGGGGCGCGGATAAAGTGGCGCAGTGGCTCAGAATATAGCTTTTCAGCGCCATCAGGCGATCAACCAAGTGCACGCCAATGCCTCCGTACAAACAACATGCCCATCCACGCTCGTAGAATTTTGCCCCGACTCACGGATACAGTCAACCAATCAGATTGATATGCCGGGTGGTTATTGCGGCGGGGCATCCACCAGGAGGGACTTGTCCACCTCGCCCGGACCGGGCAGGAAGAGCGTTTCCGGATTCATGGCAAACCACGCGAACCACATGGCGTGGATGCCGAACAGCTCCTTCATGGCAGCGCCCTGCAGATTGCCTTCAACGCACTTGCCGTCGTCACTCCAGTAACTGCGGGTGCCCAAATCCTTGAGCCGCCCGGCGTCCCTGATGAACAGCGCGGGTTTTTCCCATATCTGGCGGTCAAAAACGCGCACGCCGCCCATGCGGATGTCATGCACGGCCACAAGCGCCTTGTCGCCCATGAAAAAGTTCACCGCGCCGTTTTTTTTCACATAGGAAATGTCAACGGCCATGCGCAGGTCATTGAATTCAAGGCCCAGCATGGGCGTTTTGCGGTGGAAACGACGGTCCATCCGGCTGACCGGGTAGATCAGGATGTCGTTCTGGTAATAGCTGTCACGGCGCATATAGTTGCCGTAGGGATCGCGGCCGTAGGCCTTCTTGGATTCCAGGGGCTGGGCGAGCACACGGGCGTCGGGGAAAAAGCGGCGGGCGCAGTTCCAATCCGTCCAGAAAGCCGGAAGCAATGGCAAGCCCCGCCCGCGCAGCGGGCCTTCAAAGGCCATGCCCAGCATTTGCACCCAGAGCGAGCCGGAATTGCGGTCCATGAGGATGCTGTTGCCTTCGAACAGGCGGCCTTCGATGTCAAGGATCAGGTTGATGCCGTCCATGCTTGCATCGTAGGCCGCCATACAGCCGCTGATCGGGCAATAGGTGATCACGTAGGCGTTGTCGTCGATGAGTTCGTTGACCACCTGGTGCCAGACCATGATGCGCTGCGGGTACACACGGTATCCGTCCGGCAGGCGCACGACAAAAACGGGTTCCTCCTTGTCGAGGCTCAAGGCGGCGTCCACGACCCTGGTATACTGCGGCCGGTAGAGGGAGGGAATGCTGCCGTACGAGACGGATGTCTGGATGAGCTTGTTGGCGATGCGCGCCAGTTCCTGTTCGTTCTTGGGAATTGCGGAGATCTGCGCCGGCAGCAGGAGCAGGCAGGCGAGGCAGAGCATGATACGCAGCATGAGTGTCACGGAAACAGTGTTTTTTTCGCTTTTCATCCGGGTTTTCCTACAACAGCGTAGATACGGGTGATGAGCAGGGAAAACATGACGGCGAAAAGCAAGCGCAGTCCCACGGTTCCGCTGATGTCGCCGTTTATGAGCAGCATGAGCAGCGTGTCTTCAATCAGGGCATGGGCTAGGCCGATGAGTGTGACGGCGCAGAAAATATCCTTTTTCGACAGGGCTGCGGTCTGGCTTTCCTTGATAATGACGCCGCTTCCATAGAGCAATCCCATGCTGAAGCCGACCACGACACAGGTGGCCGCCTTGGGATTGATGCCCAAAAGGATGAGCAAGGGCGCAAAGACGGTGTCCAGCAGGCGATCCATCCTGCTGTAGACGAGAAAGCGGTGTAAAATCATCAGCGCGGAAATAATCCAGAAGATGTAGAAGAGATTGCGCGCTTCGCCGAAGGCCCATTCCGCAAGCGCCGGGTCCGGTCCGGGCGACGGCAGCAGAATCGCTGCCGGCTGCTGGAAGGTGCCTGTGGCACTGTACAAGAAATGCATCAGCATGCCGCAGAGCATCGCCCCGGCCAGGCGGATGATGAATTGCCCATGAAAACTCACACCGCACTGTTGTGCGATGCGCGATTCCATAATGAGGCCATGCGCGATAAGCACCATGGTGGCGAAAACTGTAGCCTGCGCCACCGTGAGCGTGGGCAGGGAGGGCAGCATGCCCGCCAGCACTACCAGGCTCGCGTAGATGTTGATGACAATGGCGAAAGCCCACACGATGCCGAGGTCAGCCGGCAGTCCCACAAGCGCCATGAAGGGCTTGAGCGGCATGGCCAGATAGCGGATCAGATCCAGTTCAGCCAGAATTTTGACCGCGATGATGATTGGGATCATCACGATGTACAGATTGCGCGTCAGATGCGCCGCGTCGGCAAAGCCGGCCCCTATGCCGCGCATGACCAGGCGGAAGGAAAGAGCGGCGGGAAAGGACGGTGGGATGGCCATGCTTCAGGGTTCCAGCGGAAGGTATTCGTGGTACAAGTATTCCCGCAACGCCAGCGGCCAGGGGCGGGCCGCTATGCCCAATTCGGCCAGACTGCTGGCGTCCAGAACGGAGAAGTGCGGGCGGTTGGCTTTTTGCTGCCATTGCGCAGAATTGACGGGGTTCACGCGGCAATGGGCTTCCGTCAGGCTGATCGCTTCACAGGCCAGATCGCACCAACTGGCCTGTCCGCCGTTGACGGCGTGGAAGAGTCCGCTGGCTTCAAGTTCCGCCAACTTCAGGCTCCATTGCGCAAGATCGCGGGTATAGGTGGGCGAACCTGTTTGGTCATGCACTACGTCAATGCTGTCGCGTTTGCGGCAGGCGTCGAGGATGGTGGACACGAAATTCTTCCGCCCAGGGCCGAAAAGCCAGGCGGTACGCACGATGCAGTATTGCTCCGGCGGCAGGGCGCTAAGGGTTTGCTCGCCCGCCAGTTTGGTCATACCGTAGACGGATTGGGGTTTTGGCGCGTCTTCGATGGTATAGGGGGTCTGCTTGGCTCCGTCGAACACGAAATCCGTGCTATACTGCACCAGACGGATGGGAGTGCCCCCGATGCTGTGCACAAGGCTGGACACAAGCCCCCTGTTCAGATCCATGGCTTCAGAAGGGTGTTCTTCCGCCAGATCCACCTGTGTCCAGCCCACGGCGTTAAAAATAACGTCCGGCGCAATGCGTTTGATTTTGCGGGTCAGAAAATTCACATTCAAAATTTGCCCGTCCTGGCGTCCGAGAGGAGTGACGTGCCATGCGGAATGGTTGAGCGCATCCATAAGAGCTTTCCCCAGCAGGCCGGTATGGCCTCCCAACACTAAAGCTTTGGGCGCGGATTTCATCATGTTTCCTCAAGGATGCCGGATACTGCGGCATTTTACTGCGTTTTTCGTATACCAAGTTTCCTCGTTGGGCAACATATCAATTCTCCAGCCTGCCCCCATACCATGTCAGGATAAAGCTGCGGTATGATCCGGATTCCACTCCGTCAAGCCACGCGGTGTTTTGGGTGTACCATTCCGCCGTGGCGGCGAGACCCCGTGGAAAATCCCATTGCGGCGCAAAGCCGAGTTCTTTTTCCGCCAGGGAATAGTCCATGGCATAGCGCCTGTCGTGTCCGGGCCTGTCCTGTACGAAACGGATCAGGGCTTCGTTTTTGCCGAGAATGTCCAGCAGCGCGCGTACTACTTCGATATTCGTCCGTTCGGCATGCCCGCCGAAATTGTAGACCGCGCCTGAACGGCCTCGCGTCAGCGCCAGGTACACGCCAAGGCAGTGGTCTTCCACATGGATCCAGTCACGGATATTGCCGCCGTCGCCGTAGACCGGGAGGCTTTCGTCGCGGCTGGCCCGGCGCAGCATGAACGGAATGAGCTTTTCCGGAAACTGGTAGGGGCCGTAATTGTTCGAGCAGCGGGTGATGACCGTGTTCATGCCGTATGTCTCGTGAAAGGCGCGTACCAGCAGGTCAGCTCCGGCCTTGGAGGCGGAATAGGGGCTGTTGGGCGCAAGCGGGGTGCTTTCCGTAAAGGCGGCATCGTCCGGCCCCAGGCTGCCGTACACCTCATCGGTGGAAATATGCACAAAGCGGGGGATGCCCGCTGCATGGGCCGCGCTGAGCAGCACCTGCGTACCCAGCACATTGGTGGCGAGAAAGGGGGCGGGATCGGCAATGGAACGATCCACATGGCTTTCCGCCGCGAAGTTGATCACCGCGTCAAAGCCCTGTTCGGCGCATAAGGCGGAAACGAGCGCGTTGTCGCCGATGTCGCCGTGCATGAAGCGGTAGCGTCCTGGAGCGGTCTTGTCCAGCCCTGCCAGGTTGGCCGGATTGCCCGCATAGGTGAGCTTGTCGAGATTGAGCACCCGGCAGGCCGGCTCCCGTTCCAGAACATAGCGGATAAAGTTTGCGCCTATAAAGCCGCAGCCGCCCGTGACAAACAGATTCATGAACACCTCGCGCACCCCTACCGTGGCGCGCGGCATATCTTACAGGCTTGCCTTGTGAGGGTCAACTGACATGCTGCTCTTGCGCCGCATACATGCATGGCGTAGTCTGCGCCTGTGAAACAGGGCATCCTTCTTGCGGCCTTCGGCGCCAGCAGCAGACAGGGCGAATCCGGCCTGCAGCTTTTCGATGCGGAAGCGCGCGCCCGCTTTCCGGGCGTTCCCGTGCGTTGGGCGTTCACCTCGCTGCTGGCGCGTGAACGCCTGGCGATGGAACGCAAAAAAACCGACTCCGTGCGCAAGGCGCTCGAAAAAATGGCTTTTGAGCGCTATAGCCATGTGGCGGTGCAGCCGCTGCAATGCGTTCCGGGCCGGGAATACGGCGACCTGCTGGAAGACGCGCGCGCCTTAAGCCGGGAACGGAACATCATTGTCAGGGTGGGGACGCCCCTCTTGCACAGCGATGACGATGTGGCTGCCGTTGCCGCTGTCCTGTTGCGCCATCTGCCCGCGGAACGCAGGGCGGACGAGGCTGTTGTCTGGGTAGGCCACGGCGCCCGCCACCCGGCCACGGCCCGCTATGATGCCTTGGCCCATGCCGTGCGGGACCGTGATCCCCGCGTCTATGTGGGCACTATGAGCGACGCTTCGGCCTTGCCGCGGATCCTTGAACAACTGCGTGAGCGCCAAAGCCGCCATGTATGGCTCTTGCCCCTGCTTTCGGTCATAGGCCGCCATGCCTTGCGCGATCTCGCCGGCCCGGAAGAACAGTCCTGGAAATCCCGTTTTGAGGCGGCGGACATTGCCTGTACGCCGGTGCTCAAAGGCAGCGCGGAATATCCGGGCTTTATTCAGATCTGGCTGGATCATCTGGAACTGGCGCTCAAAGACTGAACAGCTCTGTGGCGGTCTTGCGCGCTGGTCTGTGGGCGCGTTACCGCCTTTCTCCCGTCGCCTGCGGATGTGCCAGAATGTATTCCGCCAAGGCCTCGGCGACGCGTGTGTTCGCCAAGGCGTTCGGATGCCCGTCGCCTGGTATGGCATATTTTTCAGGTACGGACGTGTAATCCGGCATGGCGCCTGTCAACGGCAGTGTGCGAATTCCACTGTTCCGCAGTAAGGGTTCGATGGATGCGAACTTCGGCCACACGATGGTGAGCGCATGCGCGTGGTAGCGGGCAGCAAGCTCTTGCATGGACTTAGCGGTAATTGCAACAAGTGTTTCCATGGCGTAATCAGGCACTCGCCCCGTGCGGTGGGCTTCCTTTATGTGCGCATATACCTTGGAGCGGGCAAAGAGCTTATCTGCTTGGTACAGCTTGTTGTATTCCGGCGTTTCATTGAACGTGCCGACATGCTTGAGCGCGCCGTTTTTCAAAATATAGCGCGGCCCTGACTGATCCCACGGCGAGAGACCGATGCACCGCACCGCATGCCCGGGTATGATCAGATAGAACGCATAGACATGTTCATAGCGCCGCATAAGCGCATCAAGCCGTCCACTTGTGACGAGCGCCAACATCTGATGCGGGCCGTAACCGCCGAAGCCGCAATTGAAGACCTGGAATCGTTTTCCCAGGATTTCGCCGAGCTGCCAGGCAAAGGTCTCCTCGTTGTTCAAACCCTCGCCGAAGGTGAAGGAGCAGCCGAAGAGCAGGATCGCCGTGTCGGCCTTGTCGCCGCGATCCGGCGTGATACGCCTGCCTGCTTGGTCTCTGGAGTACAGCACGTCATAAATGACTGCGCCGCCTTTCACGCGACGTGAGGCAATCCGCATTTTTTCGTTCGGGCCGTAGCCCAAAACGGGATCCGGAGCGGAATAGCCCAGCTCATAAATATCTGTGGCTTGTCCGGAGCGCACGTGCACACTGTTATTTGAATCATATTCTTCTTGCGTTGCGTTGGCGCCCGGCAAGTTCAAATAGACTTCTGCCGCGGCAAAGGCGAGAAAAAAAGATGCAGCGGTGATGCACACATAGCAGAGGATTTTTTGTCGCACTCCAGCGGACAATGCAAAGAAGAACGACCCAAGCAACAGGGGGTGAGCAATCCAGAACCAGTTTGTGACGGCATCCATGACGGGGACAGAGGAAAAAAACCGTTCTTTCTGCCACAGCGCGAGTGGATACACGAGGGCAAGCAAGCCCGCGAGAGACCAGATGGCAGTACGCGGTCGCACTACTGCCGTTCTCCCCTTTTGGGAGTGTTTCGCAAAATGTATTCCGCCAAGGCCTCGGCGACGCGCGTGTTTGCCAGGGCGTTCGGATGCCCGTCGACTGGTATGGCATATTTTCCAGGCATGGACGCGTAATCCGGCATGGCGTCCGTCAGCGGCAGCGTGTGCACTTCATGGGCATGCAGCATCGGCTCAATGCGCATGAAATCCGGCCATATGACGGCCAGAAAACGCGCTCGGCATCGGGCAGCGAGCTCATGCATGGATTTTGTGATGATTGCGACATGGGTGTCGAGTGCGCGATCATATTCCGATGGTCGATAGTAGTAGTGTGGCCTCACTTTTTCATATACCCGCGAGTGGGCAAAGAGGCTGTCCAGCGTGTGGCTGAACATGCCGACATACTTAATTGCGCCGTTTTCCAAAATATAGCGCGGTCCTTGGTGAAACGGCCTATGGCCGAAGATGCGCGGCGGATGATCGGATATGGTCGTAAAACACGCGTACATCTGTTTATACCGCCGTGCAAGCGCATCGAGCCGTCCGCTTTCGACGAGCGCCAGCATATGGTGTGATCCGAAGCCGCTGACGCCGTAATTGAAGACCTGGAATCGTTCTCCCAGCAACTCGCCGAGCCGCCAGGCAAAGGTTTCCTGATCGTTCAAACCCTCACCGAGGGTGAAGGAACAGCCGAAAAGCAGGACCGCCGTGTCGGCCTTGTCGCCGCGATCCGGCGTGATGCGCCTGCCGCCTGCATCTATGGTGTACAGCACGTCATAAATGACTTTGTCGTTGTGCGTGAGACGCGCGGCAACTTTTGCATTCGGAAGCAGGGAATAGCCGAGAACGGCATCAGGGGGACGAGAGGTTTTCTCCATGAGATGCGTGGCTTGTCCGGATTTCACATATACACTGTTGTGCGAATCAAATCCCGCTCTCTTTGCGGCGGGTTTGAAGGGCGTGAAATAAAGTTCGGCTGCGGCAAAGCTGAGAAAGAAAGATGCCGCGATGATGCACATATATTGGAGTATTTTTTGCCGTATAACGGCGGCAGATGCAAAGAAAAATACAGCAAGAAACAGGGGTTGCGCGACCCAGAACCAGTCAGCAATGCCATTCATGAAAGGGGCGAGAGAAAAAACGCGTTTTTTCTGCCACATCACAAGAGGATACAAGAGGACAAGAAAGCCCGAGAAGGACAAGACAAGGACACGCGGTCGCACCATATTCCCCCTGTGTGCAATATACCCGGTTTTGCTAATCCAGGCTGTATTCGTTCCGCCAGTCGCCGTCCTCCGGCAGGGGGGGCTGGTCTTTTTTGGCCAACAGCAGATCGCCCAGCACCAGGTAGTCCATTTCCGTGCGCATGAAGCAGACGTAGGCATCCTGCGGCGTGCAGACTATGGGTTCGCCTCGCACGTTGAAGCTGGTGTTGACCAGAACCGGGCAGCCGTGGCGTTCTTTGAAGATCGTCGCCAGGGCGTGGTAGCGGGGGTTGGTTGTTGACGAGATTGTCTGCACCCGCGCGGAATAATCAATGTGCGTGATCGAGGGCAAATCCGATCGTTGGTAATACAGGCGTTCCCAAAGGGGAAGGGCGTTGTAGTTATTCGGCAGGGGCTTGCGCAGTTTTTCGGCCACGGGGGCAACCAACAGCATGTAAGGCGATGTTTCCGCCAGATCGAAGCAGGCAGAGACGTCCTCCTCAAGCACGGAAGGGGCGAAGGGCCTGAATCCCTCGCGGTATTTGATCTTGAGGTTCAAATGCTTTTGCATGCCGCTGTTGCGGGGATCGCCCAAAATGCTCCGGTTGCCCAAGGCGCGGGGACCGTACTCCATGCGCCCCTGAAACCAGCCGATCACGTTGCCTTCGGCCAGCAGATCGGCCACTGTTCCGCAGAGTTCATTTTCGTTCGCAACAAGGCGGTAGGGCGCGCGAAAGCGCTTGCATACGCGTGCAATGTCGTCCGTTCCGAAGGCCGGTCCAAGATAGGCGCCGCGCATGGCGTCGCCCGCTTCCGGCCTCCGTTCTGCGCCCAGAACAATGTGCCACACGGCCAGGGCCGCGCCGAGCGCGCCGCCGGCGTCGCCGGAGGCGGGCTGGATCCAGACGCCCTTAAAGAGATCCGATCGCAGCAGCTTGCCGTTGGCGACACAGTTGAGCGCCACTCCGCCTGCCAGGCAGATGTTTTCCAGCCCGGTCAACTCCCGCGCCGTGCGCGCCAGTCGCAGCACGATGTCTTCGGTCACGCGCTGGATGGCCAGCGCCATGTCCATGTATTCCTGCGCCACATCCTCGGATTCCGCCTTGCGCGGACCGATGCCGAACAGGTCCTTCCATCGCTCCTCATGGTACATGCGCAGACCCACAGCGTAGGAAAAATAGCGCATGTTCAGCAGGTAGGAGCCGTCTTCGCGGATGTCGATCAGTTCCTCGCGTATCTTTTGCTCAAAGAGGCGGGTGCGTTCAGCATCGGGATTGCCGTAGGGGGCAAGGCCCATGAGCTTGTATTCCCCGCTGTTCACCTTAAAGCCGCAATACGCCGTGAACGCGGAATACAGCAGGCCCAGGGAATGGGGAAAATGGATTTCCCGCAACACTTCGATGCTGTTGCCACGCCCCCGCCCGATCGAGGTGGTGACCCATTCGCCCACACCGTCGATGGTAAGTACGGCGGCCTCCTCAAATGGCGAGGGGTAGAAGGCCGAAGCGGCATGTGAAAGGTGGTGTTCGGGGAAATACATAGGCGTCTCGGCTGCGGGCACGAATTCCTTCAGCGCGTCGCGCAGCATGGAGCGCATGAAGAGCTTTTCCTTGATCCATACTGGAATGGAGGCCAGAAAGCTTGTCAGTCCGGCGGGCGCAAAAGCGTGGTAGCTTTCGAGCAGGCGCTCAAATTTGAGAAAGGGTTTGTCATAAAAGGCGATTGCGTTCAATTCATGAGCTTTGACCGCGCCTTCCTCCAGCACATAGCGTACGGCATTGGCAGGAAAGGATGCGTCGTGCTTTTTGCGGGTGAAGCGCTCCTCGTGGGCGGCGGCCACGATAATGCCATCCTGGAGCAGGGCAGCGGCGCTGTCATGGTAATAGGCGGATATGCCCAAGATATAAGCGGGTTTCGACATGTCACAGAGTCCCGGCTAGAACAAAGTGTAGATGAAGGGCGCCACAGCGCTGCCGCTTGTGAAGACAAGCAGGCCGCCGAAGAGCAGCAGCACCAGGATGAGCGGCAAGAGCCAGAATTTTTTTCGCGTTTTCAGAAAGCCGGCGAGATCGGATATAAAGTGCATATCTGGGCTCCGTTAATAGGGATTTTTCAAGTCTTCGGCGGCAAAGACATGCGGACGTTCCACAAAGCATGATGCATCATCGTGTTTCCAGAGCTTGAGGCGTAAGGAGTCCTTGCCGAGCAGCCTGCGGATGATTCCCATCGGCAACACGAGCAGCACGTAGACGATGCCGAGCAGTACCCGTGACATGACCTGCCCGAGCAGATGGGAGAGGCCGAACCAGGCCCAGGCCAGGGGTTTCATGGAGATGGGAATGACCATGCCGATCAAAAGAAGCAGCATGGCCGCGTAGACCAGGTACGCGTTTTTGGTGAACAGCCAGATCAACAGCAGCAGGAAGGTCAGGGCCAGACAGGTGTCTCTGTGCTGCAATGGTGTGATTTTTTTGATTTTATCCATAGTGTTATACACCGCATAGAAGGATGCGGTTTCATAACTTCATGTTGAGAAAAACGCAAGCAAAGGGCGCGGACATTCCATCCTTTATTGGCTGGAATAATCGTCAAAATATCCCTGGATGAGCACGACCGGCGTTCCCTTGTCGCCGCTGCCGCTGATCAGGTCGCACAGGCTCCCCAGTAAATCCACATAGTTGCGTGGCGTTGTGCCTTCACTGGCAATGTGTTTGCTTTTGTCTCTGTGTTTTTCGCGGATCATTTCGGTGACGGCAACGGTTTTTTCTTCGCTGTTCATGCCTTTGAAGACGTTTTCCGCCACGTATTTGATTTTGATTTCCGTGGGGCGTCCCATCAGGCCGTCGGTATACCCGGGTGAAACCACGGGATCCGCAAGCTCCCAGATTCCGGCCTGAGGGTCTTTGAAAGCGCCGTCGCCGTAAATGAGCACCTCCGGCGCCACGCCGCATTGTTGCGCGATCGTGTCGCGCACATGGGCGACAAAACTCTCGCAGTCGCGGGGGAAGAGTTTGAGCGTTTCCGTGGTGGACAGGTTGGAACCGAGAATGCCGTAATCGGGATTGTAGCCGCTGTCGTTTACTGGCTTGGCAAGGACGTCGGACAGGGTGAAGACCGTGCGCGCGCCGGCCTGTATCAGGCGGCGCTTGGTAAGCTCGCGGGTGTGGATTTCCCCTATCAGGACGTCTTTGGTGAGCTGAAGGATGCGCCGGGGGTCGTTGGAAAGATGGACATCCACGTTGTCGCCCGCGCTTTCATACAGGGCGATATAGTCAATGCCGGTGAAGGGATGATCGTATTTGCCCCTGACGGCCCTGAATTCCGCTGCGGAAAAAAAGTTTTTTCCCGTATCAAAGATGCGATCTACGTCTTCCATGTTCATGATGGGGTTGCCAACCTCATCATGGGGATATTGCAGTAGTACGTGAACTTTTTTTGCTCCGCGCGAAATGCCTTTGAGGATGTTCACGAACCTGTTGCGGCTGCAAATGGGAAAGACAAGCCCCACCTCTCCGGAAGGAAATTTCCGGCGGATGTCTTCCGCCACGTCGTCAATGGAAGCAAAATTGCCCTGGGACTTGGCGAGGATGGCTTCGGTGACGCCCACCACATCGGCAGGGTGCAGGCTCAGGGATTGCGCCTGCATGGCCTTATGCAAGGCATCCGCTATAATGCCGGCCAAGTCGTCGCCTTGGCTGATAATGGGCAGACGTATGCCAAAGGCTTGGGTTCCAATATGTCGCATGCTTGCTCCTCCTTTTGCGGCGGCGCGCATGGCAAACGCGGCGGTAGGGCGCGGTTTGTCCCCCTACCGCAAACATGTATCACCCTTGGCGCCGTTCGGCAAAGGGGATTTATGCATGGGAGGCCATAGTGTTGAAAAGACTCCATGGAATATCTCGTATTGCGCGTTGAACGGTCGGCGTGTACCATGGATACTATGAGTACTGGAGGGAATATGCAGGATTTCGAGGAAAATGCCGGGGATTTTGTTCTGCCCTACGCCGATATTGTCAGCGCGGCCCGGCGCTTGCTTCCCTACGCCGTGCGCACGCCCTTGATTGAAAATCCGGCTCTGAACGAATATTTGGGCGCGCGTGTGCTGATCAAGGATGAGGCTCTGCAACGGACGGGCTCCTTCAAGTTTCGGGGGGCATGCAACCGCGCCCTGCAACTGACTCCGGAACAAAAAAAGGGCGGTATTGTCGCCTGGTCATCCGGCAATCATGCCCAGGGCGTTGCGGCTGCCTGCGCCATGCTTGGCGTGCCCGCGACGATCGTGATGCCCGCTGATGCCCCCTTGGCGAAAATCAACGGCACCAAGGCATATGGCGCGGCTGTTCAACTCTACGACCGGAGAAGAGACGACCGTGAAGCCCTCGGGCGTGAAACGGCCGCTAAAATCGGCGCCGTCATTGTGCCGCCGTACGATGATCCCCAGATCATGGCCGGACAGGGGACCGTAGGCCTGGAAATTATGGAGCAAGCGCAAGCCCTGGATCTGGCGCCTGACTGTGTGCTGGCGAGCAGCAGCGGGGGCGGCCTCGTTGCGGGCATAGCCACCGCCGTGAAGGAAAAAGCGCCGAACACCGCCGTATACGCCGTGGAACCAGTGGAATTCGACGAACTCGCGCGTTCGCTTCGGTCAGGCAAGCGGGAGATCAACCACCCTGAAGCCCAATCCATCTGCGACTCCTTGCAGGCCGCCACTCCCGGAAGGCTGACCTTTGCCGTCAACAGGCGCCTGCTTGCGGGCAGCCTGGTTGTGAGCGATACGGAAGTGCTGCATGCCATGAAGATCGCCTTCGAAATGCTCAAGCTGGTGATTGAACCTGGCGGCGCCTGTCCGCTGGCGGCGTTGTTGTCGGGCAAATTGGACGTCCGGGGGAAGACCGTGGTTGTCGTGTGCAGTGGCGGCAATGTAGACGCGGATATGTTTCTTCGCGCGCTGAAAAGCGCTTGACCGGAGACGTGGCGCGATATACATAGGCAAATCACGGCGGATGTAGCTCAGTTGGCAGAGCACCTGGTTGTGGCCCAGGTGGCCGGGAGTTCAAACCTCCTCATTCGCCCCATTTACAAGTTCGCCAAAGTCCGCCAAGGTTCAAAAAACCAAGGCGGGCTTTGATTTTATGGGCATCTAATGTGCGGACACGTTCGCAAAAGTTCGTTGACATTCGCGCAAAAAGGGGGCACCTTACGGGGCATATTCGGAAATAGTTAAAATGGACATTTTTGATGCCCCTGAGGAATGCCCCCATGCGCGCAAGCCTTACTGACACAGCCATTAAGAACGCCAAGCCCCGGGCCAAGGCCTATAAGCTTTCGGATGGTGGGGGCATGTATTTGGAAGTTGCCCCCAGTGGCGGAAAGCTGTGGCGGCTCAAATACCGCATCCAAGGCAAGGAAAAGCGCCTAGCCATAGGTGTTTACCCCGCCATAGGGCTGAAAGAAGCCCGCGCCAGGCGCGATGAAGCCAAGGAGATGCTTGCCCAGGGCATAGACCCCAGCGCCGCCAAAAAGGAAGCCCGGAAAGCCGCCGCAGCCCTGGAACGTGAGGAGAGCGCGACTTTTGAGGCCGTGGCCCGAGAGTGGTACAGCAAAAAAACGATAGCCCTTTCCTTGGGGCATCAGAAAAAAGTCCTTTCCCGCCTGGAAAAACAGCTTTTCCCCTATATTGGGGGTATACCCATTTCCAAGCTGGAACCCGCCGATATTCT
>Ga0082212_10008020_pt1 | contig 13874 bp, 20 predicted proteins | sample TergutNt197P3_FD_71548 | JGI IMG/M metagenome (GOLD analysis project Ga0082212, IMG submission 71548) | Neocapritermes taracua P3 segment gut microbial communities from Petit-Saut dam, French Guiana - Nt197 P3 | ecosystem: Host-associated > Arthropoda: Insects > Digestive system > Gut ... | reverse complement strand
GATATTCCCTTTTCATTGCAAATTTCTTTTACTCTAAAATCCATAAATCCATGCTTTTATATTCATACTGCAAAGATAATACATTGTTCGGATATATCTTAACGTTCGGATATATCCTAACCTGTTTTGAAATTTAAAGAAAGGAATTACTGTTTTTTCAACTCTCTCCTGTAATCCCAATATCCCCAAATTCCGGCGATTATCCCAAAAATACCTAATCCGATGAGAAAAAAAATCAATTCCATAATTTACTCTTTATTTTTGATTTTACTGTCAAATGAAATTAAAGCAAGCCCGATACATACCAAAACAACGCTTACTACGCTACCCGTAACAAACAGAAACACCGGCTATCCTGTTTCATCAATCCTGCCAGAATTACCCCACCAATAACCAATTTGGCAATGTCAATCAGAACCTTACCTAACTCCTTTTTCATTGAAAATCAAATTTTGATGCAAAGATACGTTTTTTTCAAAAGAAAATAAAGAATAATAAAAATAATGACTGTCTTTGAAACGCTCCCGTCATTGCGGGCATGACCCGCAATCTCCTGAATTTGAGGAGATGCTGAAACAAGTTCAGCATGACGTTGAGAGTTTTTAGAGGTTCCCTTAATACAAATTACCCTGCAACTATTTCAACAAATCCTTTACAGCATACCAAATAGCAACCGCTACGCTCGACAGCGATAACACAATGGTGCATACGGGGATTTTCCAGCCGAGATATTTATCCAAACGAAAGCCGCCATAGGTTCCGGCGGCAATGATCGCCATCATTTGTATGGCAAGGCCTGAATATTTGGCGTAGGCGTTAAACTGTTTTTGTTTCTGTTTTTGGTCTTCCGGTGATGATAGTTTCATTGCCTGCTGGGTTTCCATCCATCGAACAGGTGCCTGTAAACTTGCAACCGGGCTGGATATTTAATTTGTTGATGATGATGTCGCCTTTCACATTTGCCGTTTCAGTTAGCGACAACAATTCGCTGACTAATATTTTGCCTTCTACTGCGCCATTGATTTCTGCATTTTTACAGTTGATGGTGCCCGTCACTTTTCCGGTTTTGCCAATGACCACACGTCCCTTAATATTGAGATTGCCTTTCAAAAATCCGTCTAATCGCAAGTCGCCCTGCGAGTTGATATCGCCAATAATTTCCGTACCACTGGTTATGGTGTTGTGCAGGACTTGCTGCTGTTCGGTTTCATTATACTTCGCCATGTTTTATTGTTTATATGAGGTTTGATTTCGGTTACAAAAGCCAAAAGTATATTAATATTCGTGAAAAACAAAATTTTTGTGCAAAATTCATTATTTTTGTCCGATAATTTTAATTTGTTCATATCATGAAAAATGTCTTATTTACCTTATGTATCGCGGGATGCGTTGTCAGTTCGTGTTCCGGTCCATCGTCAAAACCGACCAGTATGAATCCTTTTCTGAATGAATACGCTACTCCATACGGAGTTCCGCCATTCGACAAAATCAAAAACACCGATTACATTCCGGCTTTCGAAGCGGGGATAGAACAACAGTTGCGGGAAATAGACGCGATTGTAACGTCGAAGAAAAAACCGGATTTTGAAAACGTGATTGTGGCGCTCGACCGTAGCGGCGAAATACTGCGCAAGGTCAGGTCGGTATTTTCAGGCGTCAACGGCGCCAATACCACCGATTCGTTGCAGGCTATCGACAGGGAAATAACCCCGAAAATGTCCAAACACAGCGACGATATTTATCTGAACATGGCGCTGTTTGCCAAAGTGAAGGCAGTATACGAACAACGCGAAACCGCCGGAATGAACGACGAACAGAAAAAATTAACAGAAGAAACCTACAAACGTTTTGTACGTAGCGGCGCGAATCTCTCGCCCGAAGAGCAGGAAAAACTCAGGGCGCTGAATGAGGAAATTTCGGTGCTGCAACTTACTTTCGGTCAAAATATGCTGGCCGAAACCAACGGTTTTCAGATGCACATCACCGACCGTGCCAAGCTGAAAGGTCTACCGCAAATACAGGTGGATGCCGCTGCTGCTGCCGCACAAAGCGCCGGTAAGGACGGCTGGCTGTTTACGCTGCACAATCCCAGCGTGATGCCTTTCCTGCAATTTGCCGACGAACGTCCGCTCCGCAAGGAAATACTCGAAGCCTACCTCAATCGCGGCAACCATAACAACGACAAAGACAACAAGGCTGTGGTGGCTGCATTGGCTGCCAAACGCCTCGAAAAAGCCAATCTGATGGGTTACGTATGTTATGCCGATTATGTACTCGAAGAGCGTATGGCCAAAATCCCGCACAATGTGTATGACCTGCTTGGCAAACTCTGGGAGCCGGCCATCAAAAAAGCAAAGGACGAGGCTTCCGACATGCAGGCGCTCATCAACCAACAATCGCCCAAATTTGAACTTGAGGCCTGGGATTGGCGTTATTATAATGAGAAAGTGTTGAAAAGCAAGTTTGATCTCGATGAAGAAGCCCTCCGTCCCTACTTCCGTCTCGAAAACGTGCGCGATGGTATTTTTTACGTGTGCAACCGGCTCTATGGCATTACCTTTACCGAATTGACCAACCTGCCCAAATATCACGACGAAGTGGTAACTTTCGAATGTAAGGACGCCGATGGTTCGTTGCTCGGCATTCTCTACATGGATTTTTTCCCGCGCCCCGGAAAACGCGGCGGCGCATGGTGCGGTTCGTACCGTTCGCAAACCGTTGATGCTAAAGGTAAACGTGTGGCGCCCATCACAACGATTGTATGTAACTTCACCCGTCCGTCGGGCGACGCTCCCGCGCTGCTCAGCCCCGACGAAACCGAAACATTTTTCCATGAGTTCGGACATGCGCTTCACAACCTGTTCAAAAACGTGACTTATTACGGAACATCGGGCGTGGAGCGCGATTTTGTGGAGCTGCCTTCGCAAATCATGGAACATTGGGCTTTTGAACCCGAAGTGCTGAAAGTATACGCCAAACATTACCAAACCGGCGAAGTCATTCCCGCTGAGTTGATTGAAAAAATGGAAATGAGCGGCAAATATGGACAGGGTTTTCGTACCACCGAATATTTAGCCGCCTCGTATCTGGATATGGATTACCACATCATCACCGACGCCACAGGATTGGATGTTTTGGATTTTGAAAAGCAATCAATGGATAAGATCGGCCTCATCAGGCAGATACCGCCGCGTTACCGCAGCACTTACTTCAACCACACCATGGGCGGAGGATACACCGCAGGCTATTACAGTTACATCTGGGCAGAGGTGCTTGACGCCGACGCTTACGAGGCTTTTGAGGAAACAGGCGATATCTTCGATAAGGCTACCGCTACGTCTTTTCGTAAAAATATACTCGAACCGGGCGGTATAAAGGATGCTATGGATATGTACATGAGTTTCCGCGGCGCGGAACCCGGTATTGATGCGCTGCTTCGTAATAGGGGATTAACGGACTGATGAGAAATTCAGTCAGGCATCAATAAACCGGTTCAAAATCTGTGGATAGGTATCAATACGCCTGTCGCGCAGAAAAGGCCACAATTCGCGGTATTTCCTGTTCAGGTCAAGATTGATCTCCACTACATGCGTTTCGGGCGTATCGTGTGGCGCTTGGTGAAGCACCGTTCCGAAAGGGTTAGATACAAACGAACCGCCCCAGAAGCGCGTTTCTGCTTCTGTTCCGGTTCTATTCACGGCTACTACGTGAACTCCATTAGCTATGGCATGGCTCCGCTGGATAGTTTGCCATGCTTCGTACTGTTCGCGGTTTACCTCCTCAGAGGTTTCGGCGGTATCCCAGCCAATGGCCGTAGGGAAAAACAGTATATCGGCGCCCATCAGCGCAGTGATGCGTGCTGCTTCGGGATACCATTGATCCCAGCAAATTAGCACTCCGATGCTGGCATATCGGGTATCAAACACACGATAGCCGAGATCGCCGGGAGTGAAGTAAAACTTTTCATAAAAACCGGGATCGTCGGGAATATGGTTTTTACGGTATTTCCCAAGATAAGATCCATCGGCGTCAATCACGACAACTGTGTTGTGATAAAGCCCCGGCGCACGTTCTTCAAACATTGAAGCAATGATCACAACGCCCAAATCGGCAGCTAAAACCTGCATACGGGCGGTAGTAGGACCCGGCACAGACTCGGCCAACCGAAAATGAACATGATCTTCAGTGTTACAAAAATAAAACGTGCGAAACAATTCCTGTAAACAAACAATATTCGCTCCTTGACCCGCGGCCTGCTGTATCTGTTCTTCAGCAACAGCAATATTATAAGAGGGATCACCGGAGGATACGGATTGCACTAAACCTATCCTGACAATTTCAGTATCTTTAATATTTTCCACGCACAAAAATAACTAATATTTGGATGCAAACAAAACATTGGTGCTTTCGCACCATTTACAGCAATTTATTCACCGCCTTCATGTTGAATGCATGTACTTCTTCCCATGTTTCTCCTTCATCCAGCCCCACCCATTCCAACATATCTTTATGTTGAGGATGTTTTGGATCACGGACGATTCCAAGGAAATCCATGTAGTCCAAAGGGCTGCCGCAATCCTCCGGCGGACAGGCGCCATGGCCGTCCACACACGAGGCTTTTTTTAACTTTTCATCAGTGATTTTTTCAAGAATGATGTCATGCACCCATTCATTGCCAAAATCATAAATGTAGGTGAATTTTTGCTTTTCTTTCTTGAAAATATCGATCAGTTTCACTTTGTTGCTATCGTTTTCAGCGCCGTCGCCGAAATACTTTTCAAACTGCGAACCGATTGAAGGGCTTGAACCCCACCCCGATGGTGAAAATTCATACGCATGGTTATTTTCCCATCCGAAAGCAACCTGTATGATGTTGTGAAACTTGCTGAAAGTGAAATTTTCCGGAATCAGCAACTTGCGCCATACGGGAGGTTTTATTCCCTGAATCTGTATTTTAAATAAATAAGCCATTTTACAAAGTAACAAATTATTTGTTTACCTGAAATCTCTTATCGCCTTTTTCAAAAAAATCAACGATTTGCTGTGCAGCGGCCAATCCCGCGTTGATGTTGGCTTCGGCGGTTTCGGCGCCCATCTTTTTGGGTGTGGCGAAAATCCTTTTTCCCACGCTGTCCTGCATCTTTGCCAAGGCATCAGGAGCAACGTCTGTGGCATATTTCAGGTCGTTGCGTTCCATCATCGCTTTGAGCATTCCCTCTTCGTCAATCACTTCCTTGCGGGCTGTGTTGACAAGCGTTCCGCCTTTGGGCATCGACGAAAGCAGGTCGTAGCCAATGGATCGTTTGGTTTGCTCGTTGGCGGGGATATGCAGCGAAACATACTGGCAATTGGCGTACAAATCAACAATATCGTTTACCGGCGTCACACCTTCCTCTTTCATGAGTTCGGGTGCAACAAACGGGTCGAATGCGTACACATCCATGCCGAAACCTTTTCCGAGGGCGGCAACTAATTTTCCCACATTCCCGTAGGCGTGTATTCCTAATTTTTTACCTTTCAATTCGGCGCCTGTGCCCGGCGCCCAACAATTCCGTGCCATGTAAACCATCATCCCCAAGGCAAGTTCGGCTACGGCATTGGAATTTTGTCCGGGGGTATTCATGGCGACAATCCCCTTGGCGGAACATGCGGCTAAATCCAGATTATCATATCCGGCGCCGGCGCGTACTACAATTTTCAGATTCGGGGCGGCGGCAACGACCTCCTGAGTGACCTTATCACTGCGCATAATCAACGCATCGGCGCCGGCCACAGCCTGATAGAACTCGTCTGCCGACGCATATTTTTCAAGCAGGGCGACTTCGTATCCCGCGTTTTTCAAAATGTTCTTTATCCCGTCAACGGCCACGCCGGCAAAGGGTTTTTCCGTTGCAATCAATACTTTCTTCATGGTTCGTTTATTTATTTGCTTCAAATTCCTTCATACAATCCACCAAAGCCTGCACGCTCGCGACGGGCATGGCATTGTAGGTAGAAGCGCGGAAACCGCCAATCGAACGGTGCCCCTTGATACCTACCATACCCTTAGATTGGGCGAACTTGAGAAATTCATCTTCTAACTCCTGATACCCGTCGGCCATCACGAAACAGATATTCATCAGCGAGCGGTCTTCCGTTGCCGCCGTGCCTTTGAACAGTTTGTTGCGGTCAATTTCGCTGTACAGGACGGCCGCCTTTGCCTCGTTGAGTTGCTGCATACCGGCCACGCCGCCATTGGCTTTGATCCATTTCAGCGTTTGAAGCGCTGTATAGATAGGCAATACGGGCGGGGTATTGAACATCGAACCGTCTTTGATATGCACGCGGTAATCGAGCATCGAAGGGATATGGCGGGATACCTTGCCGAGAAGTTCATCCTTAACAATCACTAACGTAACGCCCGCACACGACAGGTTTTTCTGAGCGCCCGCATAGATGATCCCATAGCGCGAAACATCTACCGGACGACTGAAAATATCGGACGACATGTCGGCAACCAGTATTGTATCCACATTCAGGTCTTCTTTCAATTCGGTGCCGAAAATGGTGTTGTTGGTGGTGATATGGAAATAATCAGCGTCCGACGGAACAGTATAATTTTTAGGGATATAAGAGAAATTTGCGTCTTTTGACGAGGCTACTTCAACCGTTTCGCCAAAACCTTTGGCTTCTTTCATGGCTTTGTTGGCCCACGTTCCGGTGTTCAGGTAAGCGGCCTTCTTTTCCAGCAGGTTGAACGGAACCATGCAGAATTGCATGCTTGCCCCGCCTCCGAGGAAAAGAACCGAATAACCGTCGGGAACCGACAATAACTCTTTGACAAACGCCTGAGCTTCGTTCATCACTGCATCGAAGTCCTTGCCGCGATGCGATACTTCCATGATGGATAATCCGCTGCCGTTGAAATCAAGTACGGCTTGCGCTGTCGCTTCAATAGCTACGCGGGGCAGGATGGAAGGGCCTGCGCTGAAATTATGTTTTTGCATTTTGCTTTTATGATTTATAATTCACTAATGACTTTAATAATAAAAAAACGGACAAAAATAGATGTTTTATATACATCTTGAAAAAAAAAATACCAATTATTCAAAAAAATCTGTAAGATGTTAAAAATTAAACCCAAGGCGGATAACCGGCCCGCCTCCGTAGATGTCGTTTATGGTGGAGTTAAGATTCCAGAGGATGGTCAGGTTCATGCTCGAACGTTTCCCGCTCGGAAACCGTAATCCGCCGCCCACCAGAACACTGTGCTGCAATTCGCGGCCGGACTCTAAATAAGAGAAAAATCCCTTTTCATAACTCAGGGCTTCATACTCAACATGCGCAAAGATTCTGAAATTCAATCCTAATGGTATCCAATCATTCACATTATTCACAATCACATAGTTGGTGAACAGGCGTCCACCCCAGATGTTGGTTTCATATCGCTCATAACGTCCATAACCGTCAACAAAATGATACCTGTTGTTGTAATACTCATACGTTATGCCCACGCCTGCCGCCCATCGTGGAGTAATATAATAACCGACATGAGGAGATATTTCAATATCGGTATACGAACCTATCGACAAACCAAAACTGCCGCCAAAAAACAGGCGGTCGCGGAACGAATAATTCGTCTGCGCCGTTGCCGCAAAGGCAAACATGCTGCAAAAGACCAAAATAAAAAGACTTCTTTTCATGGATACTGATTTGAGAATTGAAAGAACCAAATAAAAGAACAAAAGTATAAATTATTTGTTTACTTTTGTGAAAAATGGTTTTACTCTTCATATATCTGTTATTTGCGCTGTCGTTTTCGTTTCTCTGTTCGATAGCCGAGTCGGTGCTTTTATCGATAACTCTGTCCTATGTTAAAACAAAGGAAGGGCAAGGAAGCAAAAGCGCCGGATTGCTGAAAAAGTTCAAGGATGACATTAGTCGCCCCCTTTCATCCATATTGACCTTCAATACCATTGCCAACGTGGTGGGCGCAGCCGGCGTGGGCGCACAGACAACAAAAATATGGGGCGATGCGTATTTTGGCGTGGTATCGGCCATACTCACCATTCTGTTATTGTTCATTTCAGAGATAGTGCCCAAAAGTATCGGCACACGTTATTGGCGCAGTCTTGCCAAGCCTGTCGCCCTTATGGTTAATGTGATGATATTTTTTATGTATCCTATTGTCTGGATTTCTAAAGGGATCAGTAAGTTTATTTCGGATAAGAATCCGCAAGAGAAGGTAAGTCGCGAAGAGGTAGCCGCCCTCACCGAAATAGGTCTGGAAGAAGGTATTTTTGCAGAGAGCGAAAGCAAAACCATAAAGAATCTGATTCGTTCGCGTTCTATCAAGGCAAACGAAGTGATGACTCCACGAACGGTTGTGGTTTCCATTCAGGAAGATACCCGTTTGTCCGATTTTTTCGACAATCCTGAAGTCAGCAGATTTTCAAGATTTCCCGTATATGGTAAAAATTCCGACAATATCACAGGCTACGTACTGAAATACGATATTACCGACCACTTAGGCAAAGGCAACGGCGATATGCTGATTCGCAATATACAGCGTCCCATCGTTATATGTTTTGAAAACATTTCCGTTCCCAAACTGTTTGATATTCTGCTGCAAAAGAAGGAACAAATTGTCGTTCTCATTGACGAATACGGCGGCATGTCGGGAATCGTCACCCTCGAAGATATTATCGAAACCATTTTTGGTCTTGAAATCATTGATGAACGCGATACCCAAGCCGATATGCAGCAGTTTGCAAAAGAAAAATGGAATGCCCGTGCTGAAAACTTGATAGTGAAGGGATAATACTTTTTCATTACAGAGGCATCTGCTTGTAAGAGGTTTTTCCTTTTTAACATTTTTTAACTTATTCCTTAACATCAATAAATCAACCACTTCATCAAAAATCAATATTTTTTTATCGAATTTCGATATTTTTTTTGTTTTTTTCAAAAAATATCATTTATCTTTGCACATCGAAAAACAATAAAAAATTATCGAATATGGATAGACGATTAAAAATAATGACCATTGCCCTTTGCGCGATTTATTTAGCCATCATTGGCGGATACATTCATCGCGAAATGGCTGATTTTGTGTATGGATTTAAAATTGGGTTCAAAATGGGACTTGAAAGTGTTGAGACAGGAAAAGTGCCTACACTGTCAACTGCCGGAACTTTTTTCCTTTCCTTGAAACCGGAAAACGGTCTTCGCACTTTTCCCTCGAAGTTTCGCAATCAAGTGGACAGAATGCCGATGAAAGCGGAAATCGAGAAAATGGTGGTTGAAGTGAGCGATGTAACCGGACGACTGCCCAAAGGAACGCTCGTCGCGGATATCTGTATGTATTTTTTGAGTTTTTTTACCATATTTGTGATGATCATCATACCCATTCAATCATTTCGTATCCTGCGCTCCATCACAAAGGATAAAATTTTTGACCCTGCGAATATCCGAAAGTTGAGGTTCATCGGTTATGCTTTGCTGGCGTTTTATATTGCAAATTTGGTCAACTATTTTCTTCATTACAGGACTGCGGCGAGCGTCGTCGAAATGGACGGTTATAAGTTACAGATGGAATGGGGAAATACATCCCTCATCCTGTTGGGTTTTGTAGTGCTGATGTTTGCAGAGGTACTCAAAGTATCCGTGCAGATGAAAGAGGAACAGGATTTAACCGTTTAAATGCGAACTCCGTATGCCTATTATTGTAAATTTGGATGTGATGATGGCGAAACGCAAAATTTCGCTCAACGACTTGTCGGAAAGGGTCGGGATTACGCCGGCGAACCTTTCGATATTGAAAACCGGAAAAGCCAAAGCCGTTCGGTTCAGTACGCTGGAGGCCCTGTGTAAGGAACTGAACTGTCAGCCGTCGGATATACTTGAGTACCAAAATAATTAAGAATATAAAATTAAATAATAATGACCATGAAAAGAATATTTGTTACCATTTTGTACATCAGCATTTGGCTGATGATTGTCCCAACGCTTGCTTTTTCGCAAGAAACGTTGGCAGACAGATTGAAAAACCACGTTTATACGCTTGCCAGCGATACGCTTGGAGGGCGGAAAGCAGGCAGTGAAAACAACCTGAAGGCAGCCGCTTACATTGCTGCACAATGGAAAGAGATAGGTATTAGTCCGTTAGTGGGCGAGACCTATTACAAGCCATTCAGAAATCAGTTCAACAATCTTGTCGGGATCATTGAAGGCAGCCACACCGTTTTGAAAAACGAATACATCGTTGTCGGAGCGCATTATGACCATTTGGGAAGTAAAGAAGGTAAAAATGGCGATACGCAGGCGGGACGACAGCGCGATGGACAACGTAAAGAGGACTTGACAGTTTCGAGGTTAGACAACGTTTTATCGAGACCGAAGAGCCGACGACATGAAAATGAATTGTTTATATAGAAATTGTTAAAAATGGAGGTTGGGATGAAAAGAGTATACAATTGCGTTACTTGCATAGCAATAATAATGGTTGCAATGACAGGATGTACAAAAAACGTCGATGATGAATGGAATGGCAATGGAGTGTTGAAAATCAACGGACAAAAGTATTCAATTACCGAATCTTACATGACAGTAATAAACGACACTCAAATCAACAGCCTCAATTTCCAAAAAAAAGATGAGAGTCACGTATTTATTGCATTGAATTCCATCGAACTGACGCCAAATTCTTTCATTGAATCTGACGATTTTATAGAGTCAGTCGAGATAGTGATTTACGAAACAATGTTTATTTATATAAACGATATATTGTTACCATTGATAACCGAAACACGTTATTTGGATACTAAAAACTTTAAAATGGGAATTGATATTAAAGATAAAACTTACGATGTATCAATTATTGGAAAGACATCTGACCTAAATGGAAAAAATTATGATTATAGCATGGTATTTAAGGGTGAAATTCGAGTTAAATATATCTAATATATGGAGGTAATGAATTATGTATAGTATATCTGATTTTATCTGTGCCGCTTTGCCCTGGATTGCCATTGGTGTTGCCATTGCTTTGGTAGCGGCTAATTTCAAAAAGAAAAAGGAGGATGAAAACAAGGGCGACCATGTATCCATCGGAATGTGTCTTGGTATGTGTTTTGGTATTGCAATAGGCTCTTCATTAACGGAGGCTTTTGGCGATAGCGCTTTGACGTATGGCATTTGTTTCGGAATGTTGGCAGGCGTGGTCGCTGGTTTGCTGATAAATAAAAAAAATATAAACAAGTAAAATCATGATAGCAATAATGAAAAATCAGACAAAAGCATCAACACGCCTGTTGTTATGTTTAGGTATATGTTCGGGTACTCTTTATATAACAAACAGGTTTATCACAAGTATTCCCGTTTGGCTTCGGATTGTAATCTTTGTACTTGCCCTCATTTCGCTGTTTGGGTGGTTCTATTATGCCAGGAAAACAATCAAAAAATAATCAATCAAAAATCAAAAACCATGAAAGAGAAAATGAAAAATCAGACAAAAGCATCAATATTCCTGTTATTAGGTTTAGGAGTTTGTTCGGGTACTCTTTTGACAGACAGATTTATCATAGATATTCCCTGTTGGCTTGCAATCGTGCTCATTACATTTGCCCTCATTTCGTTGTTTATGTGGTTCTATTATTATTTCAGGAAAAAGTAAAAATTTATGTTATACAACCTGGCGACATCAAAAGTAAAGTCCCGCAGGGACGACATTTTATTAACCGTAGATTTTAATCTACGGACAGGAAATGCATCGTGGGCTCCAAAGTCCCGCAGGGACGACACTTGCATCGTATATACCCCTGAGCATAAAGTGCCGTCCCATGCGGGACTTCGGGATGAGCGTTCAGTGTCTGTCATCCGTAGGTTGAAACCTACGGTTAATCAAGTATCGTCCCTGCGGGACTTGCCTGTTCCCTCCCTATGGGGTTGGTTCGGGCTTTACGAGTGCTTCAGTCAGATTGCGTAGCATGAGTTATTCATCAAAAATTAAAAAAATCAAAAATTAATCATTCATTATTTAAAAATCAATTAATCAAAAATCAAATTATCATGAAAAGTTTCTTAAAAATGTTGTTAGCGTCCATTTTGGGCGTGTTTATAGCAGGATTTCTGCTGTTTATTGTTTCCATGAGCATCATGGTTGCATCGCTGTCGAGCATCGGCGGTTCAAAAACCGTGTACACATTGCGCGACAACACAGTGCTTCAACTCGATTTGACTGGTAGCATCAGCGACCGCGAATCGAAGGATTTTATGTCGGGATTGTTAGACAATACAGAAAAGTCTGTAGGTTTGGACGATATTCTGAAAGCCGTCGAAACCGCTAAAGAGAACGACAAGGTACGCGGTATTTACCTCAAAACCGGCAGCATGTCGGCAGGTCCCGCTACGCTGGAGCCTATCCGCAAGGCGTTGATTGATTTCAAAAAGAGTGGCAAGTTTGTGGTAGCATATGGCGATCACTACTCGCAAGGCGCTTATTACGTCTCGTCGGTTGCCGACAGGGTGATCATGAATCCGGAAGGGATGTTCATGTTGCACGGTTTGGGGGCTAACATACCGTTTCTCAAAGGAACATTTGAGAAATTGGGTATTAAGTTTCAGGTGTTTAAGGTAGGTACGTTCAAATCGGCTGTGGAGCCTTACATCGAAACTAAAATGAGCGACGCCAACCGCGAACAGGTGACTTCTTATGTGGGCGGTATCTGGTCGCATCTGCTGGCGGGCATTTCCGAAAGTCGCAACATACCGGTGGATATGCTGAATCTCTATGCCGATGAGTATATGGATTTCGCTGCGCCCGAAAAATCAGTAGAATACAGATTGGTGGATACATTGATGTACGCTCCCGATGTGAAGGATTATATTAAAAAATTGGCAGGCGAGGATAGCGATAGTGAAGTAAAATACGCAACGGTTTCAAAACTCAATTCCGTTCCGTCGAAGAAGTTGAAAATCAACAAGGACAAGATTGCCGTGTTGTATGCCGAAGGAACAATTGTTACGGGAGAAAGCAAGAACTCAAATCCTTTTGCAGGAGACATAATCACCGACGAGGAATATGTGAAAGAACTCGGTAAACTGAAAGACGACAAGGATGTGAAAGCCGTTGTTTTCCGCGTCAATTCGCCAGGAGGGAGCGCGTATGCTTCGGAACAGATATGGCGCGCGGTTTGCGATCTGAAAAAGGAAAAACCTGTAATTGTATCCATGGGTGATTATGCCGCTTCGGGCGGATATTACATTGCGTGCGCCGCCGACCTGATTTTAGCCGAACCTACCACGCTCACCGGCTCTATCGGTATCTTCGGACTTATCCCCGAAGGCGCGGAAATGTACAAAAAAATCGGATTGACGTTCGACGGGGTGAAAACCAACAAACATTCGGACTTGGGCGCTACGGCAGACATTCCCATTCTGGACGCCGCCATAAGACCCTTCACCGATGAGGAAGGCCGGATATTACAGGCTTATGTGAACCGTGGGTACGACTTGTTCCTCACCCGCTGCGCCGACGGCCGCTCGAAAACGAAGGAAGAAATTAACGCTATCGGGCAGGGGCGCGTGTGGACGGGCAGTCAGGCGTTGCAGAATGGATTGGTGGATAAACTCGGTAGTTTGGACGACGCCGTAAAAATCGCCGCCGAACGCGCAGAACTCACCGAGTACGACGTAAACTCCTATCCCAAAAAGAAGGACATGTTTGCTCAAATAATGGAAGGACTGATGGACGGCGGCGTCAAAGCGAGTATCATCAGGTCGTTCCTCGGCGACGACGTGTACCGTCAATACATGCTGACCAACGTCAAAACAACGCCGATAGATTTTGTTCAGGCATTGATGATTGAAAAATAGGACAGATAAATATCTCGGAG
>Ga0082212_10008019_pt1 | contig 13875 bp, 2 predicted proteins | sample TergutNt197P3_FD_71548 | JGI IMG/M metagenome (GOLD analysis project Ga0082212, IMG submission 71548) | Neocapritermes taracua P3 segment gut microbial communities from Petit-Saut dam, French Guiana - Nt197 P3 | ecosystem: Host-associated > Arthropoda: Insects > Digestive system > Gut ... | reverse complement strand
ACGGTGTAGTCAACCCAGTTGAAACCGGGGGACGTCGGCTTCGGCTCGATGACGGGCATGGTCAGACCGTACTTCGCCAGATCCACGTTGCACACGGGGTTGCCTTTCTTGTCGAACCACACCACGAGTGTCAGCAGCTCGGGGGGTATCTTGGACAAGTCCCTGCGAGGATTCCCTAGGAAATCCATCCCCACTTCCAGACTCTCCCAGCACTGGCGTAAAATCTCATTGACGTAGAATCCCTGCGGCCCCGTGTTGGTGACGGACGGGATACAGTTACACCAGCACACGCTTGGGGAAACAACCGAGTCGTAGTCAAGGACGTTCGTCCCTGCCACGCGCGCGCCCAAAATGCCGCTCGGCAGAACATCAAGGTCTCGCGCGTCGCCTTTCACTTCCAGGTACATCTCCGCCCAGTATTTGCCGTACCCTTTGCGTTTCTCCCCTATCACCTTCCGCGCCCAGCCTAAGGCTTCCCGGTGGCTGCTTGAAGCGAAGTCTCGACCATCCCAAAGAGAAAGCGCCTTCATGACGTAATTCACCGTCTCCGGGTCGTCAAATTTCTCCTCCAGCATTTTGCATGACGCTTCTATAAGGTACTTGCGGAGAGCGGCGCCCGCCTTTACACACTCTCCAAGTATTTTGGGATATTCATCAGGCTTACTGTCAAAGAATCTAGCGCTCTCGGTGTTAAGCCTATCGTAATATTTTTCAGCCATGTTGAAACGTTCTTCGGGAGACCCGCAGGAACGCAGCCGCGCTTCTGCCTCCTCCACAAACGCCCTGCAATACTCTTCGACAGACGACGCGCCGGCAGCCATTCCCGTGCCCTCTTCCTGTGCGGCGCAGTAAAGGCACAGGGCCGTCGTACTTATCATCACCACCAGTAACTTTCTCATGGCTTCACCTCATCGCAGTTTGTTACGCTCTAACCCGACAGCCCGCATCCCGTTTACCTGCTCCTGCGTCAGGCGTCGCGTGCCTCGGGGGTCATTGGCAAGGAGCAAATCCTTATGCATAAGATTCCACCTGTCTGCGGAATGGCTCCTCTCCAAGAGATGCGTGGTCTCATGCCCCGGGACAAGGCGCTCGACGTTATCGGTCGCCTCACTGGACGATACGAAACAGGTGTCAACGTAATTGGAGTCGCTTGAGTAACGACGTTGGGGGAACGCCAAACCCATAGCCGTCTGCATGATGCCTGGCACATGGATGTTTTGCATCCTGATGTCCCCCGGAACATAAATGACGCGCAGGTTGTTTGTGCCAAGGCCTGATGCGTCGATTACGTCACGGGTTTCCTGCGTCATTTCGTATATTTCGTAGAGGTAACCTCGGCGCGTGACTGCAGCCCAGCCCGCCATGTTGGTAGCGACGGAGGGGGGGGCGAAGAAATGGTTGAGCTCCCCGTCCCACACGACCTTGATGTTCGCCTGGGCGTAGCGCTCGTTCATCATCCGGATGTCGTCCCAGACGTCCCAGTATTCGACGCACCAGTTCCCGTTTTCCTTTATCATCGCGGCGACCTCGACGGTGAGGGTCTTGACGTCCTCGCCGACGGTGGCGGTCTTCAGGAGGTGGGTGCCGTCGTGCAGGTACTCGATCATGATCTCCTCGCCGAGGGCGCGCTGCGTCATCAGAAACTTCGGGGGGGGCGGCGGCGAAAATTCGGGCGGCGGGATGGCGTATGCGTTCAGGTCGGTGCTGTCGGCGACGATGATGCGGTTGGTGGAGAGGTAGGTGCCGTCGGGCTGGCGGTACAGGGGGATGTAACTCGGGTCGCCGGGGGGGTCGGTGACGGCCGTGAGGTAGCCCCAGATGACGGGCTCGGTGCGGCGGCGGTCTTTCACGTAAACCTGATAGCGGTCGGGGTCGGTGTCGATGATGTTCGCTTTCTTGTAACGAACCTCTCCTCCGATAATCTCGAAGGCGTTCGCCCACTTGCTGACGGGGAGGGTGTCGGTGAGGGCGCCGCCCGCCTTCTTGAAGCCGATCTCGAGGGGCTCGTCCTCGCCCACGCCATAGACGTAGAGCGTGGCGGTGAGGCTTCCGGCGACGTTGCCGCCGAGGCCGTCCTTCATGTGGACGTGCTGGGTGAACAGGCCGCCGGCGTTGTTGACGATGAAGCCGTCGCCGCGGACGGTCGTGGCGGCGCCGGGGATGCGTATGGGGCTGTAACTCTCGAACGCGGCGGCCGCCGGCAGGCCGTCCACGGCCGCCTCCCAGCAGTACCAGTACACGTCCTGGTCCCGGCGGGAGTCGAGCCAGCGCACAGAGACGATGTAGTAGTTGCCTTTGAAGAGGGAGAGCGTCCGCTCGGCGGGGTAGCCGATGGCGGAGGGGCCGACGCGGCGGGTGGAGAAGTCCAGCGGGCCCGCGCCCTTCACGGTCATCTCCCAGGCCGCGTAGTCGCCGAAGACGCGGAAGGGCAGCGCGTGGGTGATGCCTGCGGGCGGCGGCGGCAGGACGTTCGGGCTCAGGCCGCTGAGGTAGAGGTCGCGGAAATCTATCCACTCGGCGCCGGGGACGGGGTCCAGGACGTCCGCGGGGTTGACGCCGTGCAGGTTCAGCCACCAGTCCGGCACGCCGCAGCCCGCCGAGTCCACGTCCGAGACGAGCGCGAAGAACCCCTTCGGCGACGCGGCCCCGCGCGCGCCGCACGAGCAGGTCACGCGCGTGTAGGTCACGACCGTCGGGTAAACCCAGATCTGGGCGGAGAGCGGCGAGGTCACGGTGTTCGTCGACTGGACGCACCACGGCGCGTGCTGCCCCGTCTGCGGCACCACGGTCGGCTCGCTCCCGTCCCACCACGTGATGTGCGTCACGCCGACCGCGAAGGGATTGTCCGCGCCGAAGACCTCCGCGTAGGGCACCGCGAAGGACGCGCCCCCGCCCTGCGGCGCCGCCTCGCGCCTGACCGGCCGCCAGTCCCGCGCCGCCAGGTCCTCGGTGAACAGCACGTGGAACATCGGGTGCGGGTACGCCGCAAGCCCCCCCGCGTCCAGCCCGAAATGGAAGCCGCCCTCCACGGGGCGGAACTCAGAGACCCGCAGCCCCGGAACCCCGAACAGCGGCGACGCCGGCGCGCCCCCGCCCGGCGGCGCGTTCGTGTACGCCGCGCCCAGCCGCGCCGCCGCGTAGGCCGCCATGTTGCTCTGCGCCACGAAGGTCCACCGCGACTCGACCTTCGACGGCAGATAAATGGGGTCCAGCGGCTCCGGCGGCGGGTCGCCCAGCCACAGCCGGGCCACCCAGTTCGACGAGTAATACTGGTGAAACGGGGCGGCGCCCGCGAAACGCTGACCGTTCGCGTCATAAAACTCCGTGACCCCGCCCGCGTCCTCCACGACCGCGCTCACCGGCCACACCGTGAACCCGAGGTGCTGCGTGGCGACCAGCCCGTAGAAGAAATAGCTCGGGAACGTGTAATCGCCCGGCGCCTCCGGCATCGGGATCAGCCCCCGGTCGATGACATACCGGTCCGGCCCCGGCACCAGCAGCCCCAGCCCCTCCGCCAGCCCCCGCTCATGGTCCAGCGCCATGTCCCAGTCGCTCCCCGGCGCCGCCGCCAGCCACGCCGCCGCGCACAGCGCGCCCATGAAACCGGCCGCCTTCCTCACATCATTCCCTTTCATCTTTTCCCTCCGTCCGAGTAAATGCAACATGGTAACACAAAACGCCCCCCCCTGTCAACACCGCGCCGCACACGCGCCTAGTGTCCTGTAATGTACAACAGATGACGGGATGGAGGAATCGCCGGGAGCGCAGGGCTTCCGCCCTGCCGGATTTTGGGGACTACGGACTACGGGACTACGATTGAGGGGGACACGGGGACGGGGGGACGGGCGGCTCGCGAGGACGCTCGCCCTCCATGTGCCGGGAGCGCAGGGCTTCCGCCCTGCATCGTGTCTGACGGCTCGCGGGGACGCTCGCCCTCCATCGTGAAATCTGTATTTTACAGGACACTCGCGCGGCATGAGAGAAATCAGGTCCGGCGGCTTCGTCGCCCAACAATCCCGAACAAAAACATTGCTGTTTCCATAAAATCGGGTAAACTGGAGTGCATGAAAATTTTTAACGGTTTTGTTTTGTGCGCGTTGGCTGCCGGGCATCTGGGGGTTTCGGCCGCGCCGTCGTTTCAGGCGGACAAGAGCCTGCCGAGCCTGGGGCTGAAGATGCGTGTGCTGGGGAACTCGACGCCTGAGCCGTTGCCCCAGCCGCAGGTCCACACCTACACCGTGACGCGCGGCGCGGAGAAGACGCAGCACGACATGTTCAGCGCGCGCGAGCTGTGGTATGCGTCGCAGCACGCGGGGCAGTGGCGCGACGGGGCGGGGAACGTCATGATCGCCGCGCAGCCGACGACACTGTTGCCGACGGCGCAGGAGGATATCCTCCGCAACGGGACGGATCACGTCACGCGCAAGACCTACGAGGCGGCGGCGGCGGCGTGCGCGCTGGATGCGTCGAGCGAGGAGGCGCTGTCGGCGTGGGTGGCGGCGTTCACGGGCATCGCGCCGTCGGGCGTGGAGAAGCTGCGGACGCAGCAGAACTTCAACCTTTCGAGCGCGCTCTTCTTCGCGTCGGACGACCCCAAGACGCTGGTGTGGGCGTTCCGCGTGAAAGTGCGCGGCGGCACGAGCGGTCAGGCCCGGCCGTCGGGCTGGTACGCGGTGGTGCTTCAGCTGAACGACGGGTCGCCGAAGCTGAAGGTGCGGCAGGGGTTCGAGGCGCAGTTTTTCGCGAACGTGGCGGCCTTCTCGCCGACGGGGGCCAACAATGCGAACACGCTGAAGGACAAGGCACTGACGCCGAAGGCTGCGGTGGGCGGCGCGTCGGCTCCCGGGCGCGACGAGGCCATCAAGAGCATCGAGAACATGGACGGCTGGTGGTATGCGGAGGCCGCGGACTACATCTTCCTCTCCAACATCAGGAGCGCGGCCGGGAAATCGCTGGTGCGCGACCTGCAGAACACCCTGCCCACGCTGCGGCAGGCGTTCGCGAAGGTTGTCGCGCCGTTCAGCGACAAGGCCGAGGTGAACGTCGTGCGCATCTTCGACACGAAGGATGCCTACGCGAGCTATGTGGGGAGCGAAATCGAGTGGAGCATCGGGTGCTGGATACCCTCGCGCCGCGAGCTGTGCATTTTGTCGAAGGGCGCGGACAGCCGGGAGGACAAGGAGCAGACCGTGATGATCATCCGCCACGAGGCGTTCCACCAATACCTGTTCTACGCGTCGGACGGGGTGAGCCACGCGGTATGGTTCAACGAGGGCCACGCCTGTTTCTTCGAGGTGGCCGAGATTGACGCGCAGCGGCGCGTGGAGATCCGCGAGTCGCACAGGAAGCGCCAGCTGATGGAGGACATGGACGCGGTGGCGCAGAACATCCCCGCCGTGCTCGCCGCAAGCCACAGCCAGTTTTATGACGGCGACAACAAACGGCGCAACCTGAACTACACCACGGCGTGGGCGCTGGTGCATTTCCTCCGCGCCGGGACGTTCAGCGGCAAGACCGCCGCCTACGCAAACATCCTCAGCACCTACCACGACACCCTGAAGGCCACCAAGAATGCCGAGGCCGCCACGGAAGAGGCGTTCAAGGACATCGACATGAAGGCCTTTCAGGCGGCGTTCCAGGACTTCTGGCGCAAGGGCACGACAAAACGCCTGAGGCTGTGAGCGCACCCTCTCCATTCTCCTCATTCTCGCATTGCGCTGGGAGCGGCGTTGTGCTATATTAGGGCGGCGTTGTGCTATATTAGGGGAAATGCAAGGAGAAGTTATGGAGAAGATGAAGCAGTTGGTTGGGGTACGGCAGGTGATGGCGTTTGTGACGTTGGCGGCGGCGGCGGTTGCGGTCGTGGCGGTGCTGGGGGTCGCGGGGAATGAGACGCCGCTGCCGATTACGGGGATTAAGGTGCAGAATGGCAATGTGTTGCTGTCGTGGGACGCGATGGATCCGACGGCGACGAAACTCTATGAGGCGTTGTCGCCGACGGGGAAGTGGTGGGAGGTGACGAGCCCGATTGCGAAGGGGGCGAGCGGGGCGACGGTGGCGGCGGATGCGCCGTCGAAGTTTTTTAGGCTGTATCTGGCGGCGGAGCCGACGTATGGTTTTTCGCTGACGCCGAATGCCCCGTACACGTTCGCGTCGGAGGCGCTCGGGTATGTGTCGCTCTTGAACGGGGTTCCCCTTCAGGGCATCGTGGGCGAGTATCATGCCAGCACGAACTTTGTGATTTACGTCCCGCACGGCGCGACGCAACTGTATGTGGCGACAGGGGGCGGGTCGGGGGACGTTGACCTCTATATCGTCGATCCCGCCACCGGCATCGAGCACAGTTCCACCAGCGCATCCAATGTCGATTCCCTGACCTTCGCCAACCCCGTCGCGGGGTACTGGTTCATCAGGCTTTACGCTTACGGCGCCTATACGACGACGCTGACGGCGACGATCACGGGGGGCGCCGACCAGGGTGCGCCTTCCCTGACGGTGACGCTGGAGAACACGGGGAATCAGGCGGGGGTGTTCGCGCTCTCGTCGTCGAGCAACGCCTTTGTCGTCACGCCTTCGACGCTGTCGGTGGCGGGCGGCGCAAGCGACACGTTCACGGTCGCCCCTGCGGCGGGGCTTCCCCGAGGGACGTACACCGCCACCATCACGGCGGACGGCGGCGAGGATTTCGGCACGGAGTCGTTCGAGGTCTTTTTCACGGTCGTCAACCCGAACGCCCATTTCGCGCTGAGCCAAGAGGCGGCGTATGCGTTTGACGATGACGTGGGGTATGATCCCCTGCCGCCGCTCTCGGTGACGATTCACAACACGGGAGGTCAGGGCGGGACGTTCGCGGTGTCGTCGTCGAGCGGGGCGTTCGCGGTGTCGGTGCCGTCGGTCGCGCTGGCGGGCGGGGCGAGCGGCACGTTCACGGTCGCGCCCGTGGCGGGGCTTGGGCAAGGGACGTACTTTGCCACGGTCACGGTGGATGGCGGGACGGACTATGACCCGCAGAGTTTCGAGGTCTCGTTCACGGTGAATCCCGCCTACGCCCTCGCCTACGCCGCCGACCCCGCCGTGACGTGGGATCGCGTGGGGCATACGCTTCGAATCGACCTTGACACCTACGACGTGTTGCGGCTTCCGAAGAATTTTAACGTCGCCTCTGACCCTGCCGCCACGACGAACGCGCTCTACCTGCGGTACATCCGTCCCGGCAGAGACTTTATCGGCATGAGTGAGGTCGAGTTCAGTCAACTCTCTTCCGCCCTGCCGAGGAGGCTCGTGACGCTTACCGAAGGCTATTATATCGGGGTGTATCCGCTGACCGAGGCGCAGTATGAACGAATCATGGGCACGGGGGACGTCTCCTCCACGCCCAAGCGGGGCGTCTCGTGGAACGAACTTCGCACGGGGGATGCCGGCACGGAAATCGCGCCGACGGACGCGCCGCTTGCGCCGGGACTTCTCGGGACGCTCGGCGTCAACGTCTTTGCCGCGTCGGGGCTGTCGCTCGCCTTCGACCTCCCGACGGAGGCGCAGTGGGAGGCTGCCTGTCGTGCCGGCGCTCTCGGGACGCTCCCCAACTCGGGCAACACCATCGTCACGGAAGCCACGATTGGGGATTTCTGGAATTGGCTCACGCTCATCGCGAATCCCTTTGCGTCGAATGTCGGCGGCAAGGCGGGGAACAATGCGGGGCTCTATGACGTGCTCGGCAACGTCTATGAGTGGTGTCGCGACATCCATCTTCCCACGGCGTATTCGGTGCTTCCCGCGACGGATCCGCTCGGCACGGGCGCCGCAGGCGCACTCCGCGCCATCCGTGGCGGCGATGCCAGCAACAGTTCGGTCAGCCGTCCCGCATGGCGTGCAACCGCTGTGCCGACATCCACGGGGATTAACATCGGCGTGCGTATCAGCGCGACGGGCGCGGCAATCGCCGCGCCGGAGTACGGTTTCACGTTGAGCCAGAGGGAGTCCCACGCCTTTGCGGTGAACGGTTCGCTCTCGGTGGATCTCGCCAACGTCGGTTTCCAAGGCGGCTCGTTCGCGGTCTCGTCGTCGAGCGCGGCGTTCACGGTGTCGCCCTCGTCGCTCGCGGTCGCGTCGGGCGCGTTCGACACGTTCACGGTCGCCCCCGCCCCCGGCCTTGCGGCGGGGTCGTACACCGCCACGATCACGGCGGACGGCGGCGCGAACTACGGCACCAAGACGTTTGATGTCTCGTTCACGTCGGACTACACGTTCACGCTGAGCCAGGGCGTCCCCCACGAGTTCGCGACGAATGCGTTTGGCTACGGCGCGGTGGCGCCGCTCTCCGTGACGCTCTCGAACGCGGGCACCCAGCACGGGACGTTCGCGGTCTCGTCGTCGAGCGCGAATTTCACGGTGTCGCCTTCGCCGCTCGCCGTCATGGCGGGTGCGGGCGACACGTTCACGGTCGCGCCGAACCCCGGTCTTGCGTCGGGGACGTACACCGCCACGATCACGGCGGACGGCGGTGTGGGCTTTGGCGTCAAGACGTTTGACGTCTCTTTCACGGTGCTTGCGCAAGTCCACACCTTCGCGCTGAGCCAGACGGAGACGCACACGTTCCCGTTGCGCCACGTGGGGACGAACATCGTCGGCTACACGACCCTCCAGAACGGCGTCACGCTTTCCGGTCTTTCGGGCGGTGAGTATTCCACCGTTGTCTATGCCCTTTACGTCCCCGCCTCCATGGCGCAACTGACGGTGACGGTGACGGTAACGGGCTCGTCGTATGCCCCCGGCCTGTATCTACGGCATGGCGAACTGGCGAGCTCCTACTTCTACGACTATCGCTCCGAAACCCCCGCCAACACAAGCAGCCGGACGATCACCGTGAACAACCCCGCCCCCGGCTATTGGTATATCGCGCTCTCCCCTGAGCGCGTCACTGCCTCCGCCTACTCGAACGGGACGCTTGTGGCGACCTACGGCGCGGCGCCGTTCCCCGTGACGCTCTCCAACACGGGCAACCAAGGCGGCTCGTTTGCGCTCTCGTCGTCGGACGTGAATTTCACGGTCTCGCCCCCCGCGCTCTCCGTCGCGGCGGGTGCGAGCGACACGTTCACCGTCACCCCCGCCGCCGACCTCCCCGTCGGGACGCACACCGCCGTCATCACGGCGGACGGCGGGAGCGACTACGGCATCAAGACGTTCGCGGTCTCGCTCACGGTGGAGGACTTGCCCCCCCCGACTTTCAATTTCACGCTGAGCCAGACGGTGCCGCACACCTTCGCGACGCGCGGTTCCTGGACGAACGTCGTCGGGTATACAGCCATCGTGCCCGGCGTTGGCGTCAGCAGTCTTGCGGCCGGCGCAGGCGGCGCCCACTACCGTGTCTTGTACGTCCCGTCCAGCGCGACGCAGATGCAGGTGTCCACGTCGGGCGGCACGGGCAACGCCACCCTGTACGTGCGGCGCGGCGCGGCGCCCACCACCGTCCTCTACGATGCGGGGAGTTGGAATGCCGGCAACAGCCAGAACATCACCATCAACGACCCTGACGAGGGGTATTGGTACATCATGGTCTTCGGCAACGATGCCTATTCGGGCGTGGGGCTGACGGCATCCTTCGACGAGACGCCGCTGACCGTGACGATCGAGAACACGGGCGACGTGGGCGGGACGTTTGCCATCGCGACGTCGGACGGGAGTTTCGCGCTGTCGCCCTTGTCACGCGCCGTCGCGGGTGGCGCGAGCGACACCTTCACCGTCATCCCCCACCACAATCTTGTCGCCGGGACGTACGCCGCCACGATCACGGTGGACGGCGGCGCGAATTTCGGAAGCAAGGCCTTTGATGTCGCGTTCACGGTGAACCCGCCGGACCCGCCCCCGTCCTACGGCTTCACGCTGGATCGGGCGGGCGCGTACACGTTCGCGACGAACGGCACGGGGTATGCCTCGGTGCCGCCCATCGCCGTGGCGATCAACAACACGGGGACGGAGGCGGGGACGTTCGCGGTCTCGTCGTCGAGCGCGAATTTCACGGTGTCGTCCGCCTCGGTCGCCGTCGCGGGCGGCGTGAGCGGCGCGTTCACGGTCGCGCCCGTCACGGGGCTTGCCGCAGGGACGCACACCGCCACAATTACGGTGGACGGCGGCGCGAATTTCGGAAGCAAGGCGTTCACGGTCTCCTTCAGGGTGGAGGCGTACACGTTCACGCTGAATCGGACGACGCCCTACGACTTTGGCTCGGTGGCGCTCGGGTACGCGGCGCAAGCCCCGCTCTCGGTGTCCATCAACAACACGGGGACGGTGGGCGGCGTTTTCGCCCTCTCGTCGTCGAGCGCGGCGTTCACGGTGTCGCCCTCGTCCTATACGCTTGCGGCGGGCGCGGGCAACACGTTCACGGTCGTCCCCGTCACGGGGCTTGCCGCAGGGACGTACACCGCCACGATCACGGCGGACGACGGCGCGGACTTCGGGACGAAGACGTTTGACGTCTCGTTCACGGTGAACCCGACATCCCATACCTTCACGGTCAGCCAGACGGCGGCGCACTCGTTCGGGTCGGCGACGGCAGGGTACGGCGCAAGGACGCCGCTCACGGTGACGATCAACAACACGGGCACCATGGGCGGGACGTTCGCGATCACCTCGTCGAGCGTGAACTTTGCGGTGTCGCCGTCGTCACGCGCCATCACGGCGGGGTCCGCCAACACGTTCACGGTCGCGCCCGTCACGGGGCTTCCCTCGGGGAACTACACGGCGATCATCACGGTGGACGGCGGGAGCGACTTCGGGAAACGCTCGTTCGCGGTCTCCTTCGTCGTGGACACCTACACCTTCACGCTGAGCCAGACGACGGCGCACACCTTCGCCTCGGCGTATCCCGGCTATGCGGCGCAAACCCCGCTCACGGTGACGCTCAACAACACGGGGACGCAAAGCGGGACGTTCGCGCTCACCTCGTCCAGCGCGAACTTCACGGTCTCGCCCGCCTCGCGCACCGTCGCGGCGGGCGCGAGCGACACCTTCACCGTCACCCCGGTCGCGGGGCTTCTCACCGGGACGTACTCCGCCACCATCACCGCAAACGGCGGCGCGAATTTCGGAAGCAAGACCTTCACCGTCTCCTTCACGATTGTTAACCCCTACACCTTTGACATTAGCCAGATAGCGCCCTGCACCTTCCCGACCAATGACGTGGGCTACGGTGCGCTCGCGCCGCTGACCGTCACCGTCACCAACACGGGAATCTTTGCGGCAACGTTCGCCCTCGCGTCGTCCGATGCGGCGTTTGCGCTCTCCACCAACGAGATCGTCCTCGCGGCGGGCGCGGGCGGCACGTTCACGGTCGTCCCCGTCACGGGGCTTGCACGGGGCGACTACGCCGCCACGATCTCGGCAGACGGCGGCACGGGATTTGGCACCAAGGCGTTTGACGTCGCCTTCAGGGTGAACGCCTACGCCTTCGGCGTAAGCCAGACGACGGCGCACGCCTTCCCGACCAACGCCGTCGGCTACAGTGCGCCCACGCCGCTGACCGTCACCGTCACCAACACGGGTGACTACGCCGGGACGTTCGCGCTCTCCTCCTCCGATGCGGCGTTCGCCCTCTCCGCCCCCACGCTCACCCTTGCGGCGGGCGCGGGCGGCACGTTCACGGTCGCCTCCGTCACGGGGCTTGCCCGAGGCGACTACGCCGCCACCATCACGGCAGACGGCGGCGCGAACTACGGCGCCAAGGCGTTCGCCGTCTCCTTCAGGGTGAACGAATACGGCTTTGCGCTGACCCCGACCACAACGCACACCTTCCCGACCAACGACGTGGGCTACGCCGCGCTGACCCCGCTCACCGTCACCGTCACCAACACGGGCGACTACGCCGGGACGTTCACGCTCGCCTCGACGGATGCGGCGTTCGCCCTCTCCGCCCCCACGCTCACCCTTGCGGCAGGCGCGGGCGGCACCTTCACCGTTGTTCCCGCCACGGGGCTTGCCCGAGGCGCCTACGCCGCCACCATCTCGGCGGACGGTGGCGCGGGGTTCGGCGCCAAGACGTTTGACGTCGCCTTCACCGTGAAGGGCAACGCCTTCACGCTGAGCCAGACCGCCCCCTACAACTTCGCTTTCGTCAACGTCGGCTACGCGGCGCAAACCCCGCTTGCCGTCACCCTCGCCAACACGGGCGACTACGGCGGCACCTTCACCCTCTCCTCATCCAGCGCGAACTTTACCGTCACGCCCTCCACGCTCTCCGTCGCATCGGGCGCGAACGACACCTTCGCCGTCGCCCCCGTCACGGGACTCCCCCTCGGCACCTACACCGCCACCATCACGGCGGACGGCGGCACGGGCTACGGCACCAAGACCTTCACCGTCTCCTTCACGGTGAACACCTACTCCTTCGCGCTCAGCCAGACCACGCCCCACGCCTTCCCCTCCGACGACGTGGGCTACGCCCCGATCACGCCGCTGACCGTCACCGTCACCAACACGGGCGACTACGCGGGGACGTTCGCGCTCTCCTCCTCCGATGCGGCGTTCACCCTCTCCACCAACGAGACCATCCTCGCAGCGGGCGCGGGCGACACCTTCACCGTCACCCCCGCCACGGGTCTTGCCCGAGGCGCCTACGCCGCCACCATCACGGCGGACGGCGGCGCGAACTACGGCACCAAGACGTTTGCGGTCTCCTTCACCGTGAAAGGCAACGCCTTCGCGGTGAGCCAGACCACGCCCCACACCTTCCCGACCAACAACGTCGGCTACTCCGCGCTGACCCCCATTACCGTCACCGTCACCAACACGGGCGACTACGCGGGGACGTTCACGCTCTCCTCCTCCGATGCGGCGTTCACCCTCTCCGCCCCCACGCTCACCCTTGCGGCGGGCGCGGGCGGCACCTTCACCGTCGCCCCCGTCACGGGGCTTGTCCGAGGCGACTACGCCGCCACCATCACCGCAGACGGCGGCACGGGATTTGGCACCAAGGCGTTTGACGTCGCCTTCAGGGTCAACGCCTACGACTTCGGCGTGAGCCAGACGACGACCCACACCTTCCCGACCAACGCCATCGGCTACGGCGCGGTGACCCCGATCACCGTCACCGTCACCAACACGGGCGACTATGCGGGGACGTTTGCCCTCACCACCTCCGACGCGGCGTTCACCCTCTCCACCAACGAACTCGTCCTCGCGGCGGGCACAGCCGGCACCTTCACCATCGCCCCCGTCACCGGACTCGCCGCCGCCACCTACACCGCCACCGTCACGGTGAACGGCGGTGCCAACTACGGCACCAAGGCGTTCGACGTCGCCTTCACCGTGAACGACGTCCCGACCTACACCTTCACGCTGAGCCCGACAGGATCCTACATCTTCCCGCCGCACTATGCGGGTTCACCTGCGCCAACCCCGCTGACCGTGACCATCACCAACACGGGAAATCAGGACGGGACGTTCGCCATCACGCGCTCGGTCTTGGACTTCACCGTGTCCCCCGCCTCGCGCTTTATCGCCGCCGGCGCCAGCGACACCTTCACCGTCACCCCCTTCGGGTCACTCGACAATGGCAAGTATTTCAGCACCGTCGTCACGGTGAACGGCGGTGCCAATTTCGGCACCCGAACCCTCGGTGTCTCCCTCTCCACAATTTTCCAGCCCTTCGCGGCGAGTCCGACAGGGGTAGTACACACCTTCCCGACCAACACCGTCGGCTACGCCTCGGTGCCTCCGGTCACCATCACCGTCACCAACATGGGAGCCTTCGCCGGAACCTTCACCATCATCCCGCCGTCTCCCGCAAACTTCGTGCCCTCCGTTTCCACGCTCACCCTCGCGGCGGGCGCAAGCGACACCTTCACCGTCGCCCCCGCCACGGGACTCGCCGCCGGAACATAC
>Ga0082212_10008018_pt1 | contig 13876 bp, 9 predicted proteins | sample TergutNt197P3_FD_71548 | JGI IMG/M metagenome (GOLD analysis project Ga0082212, IMG submission 71548) | Neocapritermes taracua P3 segment gut microbial communities from Petit-Saut dam, French Guiana - Nt197 P3 | ecosystem: Host-associated > Arthropoda: Insects > Digestive system > Gut ... | reverse complement strand
ACGAGGAGGCCTCGAAAAAGGATTTCGACGAGACGAACGACATCCTCTACCAGTCGGCGTGGAAGAGCCAGTTCCTGTCGGGCATGATGCACCCGATCATCAACTTCGTGAGCAACCTTGGCTACGTCGGCGTCGCGGTCTTCGGAGGGATGCTTGCCTTCCGGGGCACGATAACGGTCGGGGACATCCAGGCATTCATCGTCTACGTGCGCAACTTCACGCAGCCGATCACGATGATGGCGCAGGTCGTCAACCAGCTGCAGAGCATGGCCGCGGCCGCCGAGCGCGTATTCGCCTTCCTCGGGGAAGCCGAGGAAGTCCCGGACGCGCCGGACGCCGTGGAGATCGGGGCAGACGCGGGAGCGGGCGCCGCGCCCTTGTCGCCGCGCGACGGCGGCGCCGGGTACTATGCCCGTATCAGGGAGCGCGAGATGGCCGCGGGCAGCGTCAGCTTCGAGCATGTGCGTTTCGGCTATTCGCCGGAAAAGACGGTCATCAAGGACTTCACGGAGGAGATAGAGCCGGGCAGCCTCGTCGCCATCGTGGGGCCGACGGGCGCGGGCAAGACGACGCTCGTGAAGCTGCTCATGCGTTTCTACGACGTGGACGAGGGCGCCATCATCGTCGACGGCCACGATATCCGCACGATCAGGCGCGCGAGCCTGCGCGGCAATTTCGGCATGGTTCTCCAGGACACGTGGCTGTTCAAGGGCACGATCATGGAGAACATCAAGTACGGGAAGCCGGGCGCGACGGACGAGGAAGCGATAGCGGCGGCGAAGGCGGCGCATATCCACAGGTTCATCAAGACGCTGCCGGACGGCTACGGCATGATGCTTACCGAGGATGCCGACAATGTCTCGGCGGGCCAGAAGCAGCTGCTCACGATCGCGCGGGCCATCCTGGCGGACAGCCCGATCCTGATACTGGACGAGGCGACGTCTTCCGTGGACACGAGGACGGAGGGCCAGATCCAGGAGGCTATGAACAACCTCAAGCACGGGCGCACGAGCTTCGTGATCGCGCACCGGCTCTCGACCATAAAGAACGCGGACATCATCCTCGTGATGAACGAGGGCGACGTCGTGGAGCAGGGCACGCACGAGGAGCTGCTCGCGGCGGGCGGGTTCTACGCGGAGCTGTACAACGCGCAGTTCGACACGCTGGCAGAGGCCTAGTTTTGTAAGCCTTATCGAAGAAGCAATCTTCGAAGTTCGCGCTTTGCGTCCAGGAATTGCCGTGGGTTTTCATACCTCAACCGTTTATGCAGTTTCCGTGCTATCAGCCTTGCCAGGCCATCAAATTCGGCAGCGATGCGGACCTGCCTGCTGGTCACTGTAATTACCGTGATGTCGAGGTCGGCCAGATTATTCCGCTTTTCTGCGTCTTTTGCGATGCGGTTTGCGCCCGTGTGATAAAAATCACTGTCATATTCGACAGCAAAGCCTGCCTCCGGCCAGAAAAGGTCGCAACTATGATAAGCCGTGCCTGATCTTTGCCTGGCGGCTTGCCCATTATCGATGCGTCTGTTCATTACCGGCACTGGAAGCTCGTAGCCGCCAAGTTTATGCGGCAAGGCAAGAAGCATAAAAAGTATCGTTTCCATCGGCGAGGCCGATCCGTCAGCTATATAGCGCAAAGCCTGGCAGGCCTTTTTATAACCGTTCGCGCCTGCCATGCGCGCTGTCAAATTCTCGAGCGCTTTTTTACTGGCAAGCTGTGGATGGTCATATTCGTTTCTGTCAGAAGCATCCATCCCCGGGACATACTCGTCTTTTACAGACAGAGAGTAGGTCCCGCAAAGTTCAAGCCCAAGTTCTATCAGCTTTACCAATGGCAACTCGCTTGCCATTTGAAAGAAGCAGAACGCGGGTGAGCTCACCGCAAGTCCGTCGCCGATGCTGATAAAGCACCAATCCGGAAGCCTGCCGGCGTATACGCGCGGTTGGAATAAGGCAGATTTCCGTTTGGCGTTTTGGCTGCTTACCATCAGGTTAATCGGGTATGACAATTTGGAAGGCACCCGGCCACGTATGTCAGCGATACCTGGAAGGCTGGCCGGGGGGTTCTTCCGGCGCAGCCTAGCTGTGTCATCGATCTTCGCCCTGCTATGCAGGCGCCAATACTCCAAAGCCGATTTGTGGCTGATAACAATGTCCATGCCAGTATTTTAGCACAATTTGGCGGCAAATTGCGGTTGAGGGGCATTGTTTCCATTTTATGGCACGGATTTGGCCTAGATTTGCGCCTATTTTGCTCTGATTTCTCGGTTTTTGCCATTATATAACAATCAAATGCCCCTCAACCGCAATTAGCCGCCACAGAGCATGAGTGTTTATGGCAAAGCTATCAACCCCCAAAGCATCGGTTGATTCGTGTTGCCTTTTTTGCGCACCTTTCCCCCGCCTGGTTGTGCGGTTAGTCTGGCAGTTTGCATTTCGGATGACAGTGTTGCAATTACCCTGACAATCAACCCCCAAAGCACCCATTCCGTTTTTCCACTTTTCAGCCCTTAAACAATGACAATGACAGACGTCAGCCCAGTCGGGTGACGTTCGAGGCCGCCGGTCACGCAGCGCTCATCATGACATGGCTCTCGGCGGTCTCCCCTTCTTCCAATGACCCTTCCTCTCCCGGCAACCCCTCTTCACTCAGCGGTCGTGCTTATGCTTGCTCCAAGAAAAAAGAAGTCAGGTTTTTCGCGGCTGCTAACAGGTGCCTGTTTTCACAAAGCCTGCCGTCCCAGTCGTGTATCCGATTCCCTTCCTGAAAATTCCGATGACGGGCTATCGTGCGACGCTTACAGGAACAAACCAAAGGCACGAGCGCAAGCGAGTGGCGACCTTGTAAAAAACAGCGGCTGCGTCCTCCCTCGCTTAGCGGGCTAGAACCTCGCCTCTTCCGCAGGCTCGCACCGAGGTGCGGGACGCCGAGGGCGGGTTCTACGCGGAGCTGTACAACGCGCAGTTCGACACGCTGGCCGAAATGTAAATATTATCTTAACATGTAAATAAATGGAATTATATAATAGATAAGGGTTGCCGTGGGCGGATACTTCCTGAAACAGAAGGGAGAAGCCCATGTTGACATTGACGATAACGGTAGACGTGATTGCCCTTGTTGCCCTGGTGCTGCTTCTGAAGAATAACAAAAAGAAGTAGTACCGCCTAAACAGTAAGCGGTACACTTTCAAAGAATCGACTTAAAATCGTTTCAGCGAGGTGTCCGCCGAAGCCAACGGCAACCCCTCATAGTTGAAATACTACATTAAATGGGACAAACCTGTCAAGAAAAAAGGTTTTGCGAAGATTAGCACTCTACTTGCGAGAGTGCTAATTTTGTTGTACAATGGCCTTCGGAGGACAAGACGATGAACGTTGACAAATTTACGCAGAACGCGCAGGGCGCGATTTCGGAGAGCCAGCATATCGCGATACAGATGGGGCATCAGCAGCTTGACTGCGAGCACATCCATCTCGCGTTGCTCCTTCAGGACGACGGGCTGATCCCGAAGCTGCTCGGGCTGATGGGCGTCAGCCTGCCGGAGGTCATTGGCGACGTGGAGGCGGAGCTCGACAAGCGCCCGAAGGTCCTGGGCGGGGACGACAGCCTCTATCCGACGCGACGAGCGGGCAAGCTGCTCGGCGACGCGGAGAAGGCAGCCAGGAAGTGGGGCGACGACTTCATCAGCGTCGAGCACCTGTATATCGCGCTCCTCGACGAGGGCGGGACGCCGTCGGCGAAGATATTCAAGGCGCACGGGATATCGAAAGAGGCTTTCCTTACGCAGCTTGAAGCAGTGCGCGGCAACCAGCGCGTCACGAGCCAGAGCCCGGAGGACAGCTACGAGGCGCTGAAAAAATACGGGCGCGACCTCGTGCAGCTCGCGCGCGAAGGGAAGCTCGACCCTGTCATCGGGCGCGACGAGGAGATCCGGCACACGATCCAGATACTGTCGCGGCGCACGAAGAACAACCCCGTGCTGATCGGGGATCCCGGCGTCGGCAAGACGGCCGTCGTCGAGGGCCTGGCGCAGCGCATCCTCGCGGGGGACGTGCCGGAGGGGATAAAGGACAAGACGATTTTCGCGCTCGATATGGGCGCGCTGATTGCCGGCGCCAAGTTCCGGGGCGAGTTCGAGGAGAGGCTGAAGGCCGTGCTTGCCGAGATCGAGAAATCCGACGGGGGCGTAATCCTCTTCATCGACGAGATACACAATATCGTAGGGGCCGGCAAGGCGGAAGGCGCGATGGACGCGGGCAACTTGCTGAAGCCGAAGCTCGCGCGCGGGGAGCTTCACTGCATCGGCGCGACGACGCTGGACGAATACAGGAAGCATATCGAGAAAGACGCGGCCCTCGAACGGCGCTTCCAGAAGATCCTCGTAGACCAGCCGACGGTCGAGGACACGATCTCGATACTGCGCGGCCTGAAGGAAAGGTTCGAGATCCACCACGGCGTGCGCATCATGGACGCGGCGCTCATCGCCTGCGCGGTGCTTTCGGACCGCTATATCAGCGACCGCTTCCTGCCGGACAAGGCCATAGACCTCATGGACGAGGCCGCGAGCAAGATACGCATCGAGATCGACAGCAGGCCAGAGGAAATCGACAGGATCAGCAGGGAGATACTGAGGCTCGAAATAGAGAGGCAGGCGCTGCTCAAAGAGGGCGACGTGGGATCCCGCGAGCGCGCGGCGGGGATCGAGAAGGAGCTCGCGGAGCTGAAAGCCGAAAACGACGCCATGAGCGCGCAGTGGGAGGCGGAGAAAAGGGCGATCGAGGAGGTGAAGGGGACCAGGCAGCGTATCGAGGACATCAAGCTCGAGATCGAGGAAGCCGAGCGCGCCTACGACCTCGAAAGGCTCGCGGAGCTGAAATACGGCTCGCTGCCGGCCCTGGAGAAGGAACTGGAGGAGGTCCAGGGGAAGGCTGACGCGGCCGAGGAGAAGCGGCTGCTCAAGGAAGAGGTGACGGAGGAGGAGATTGCCGAGGTCGTCTCCGGCTGGACGGGCATCCCGGTCAGCCGGCTCGTGGAGTCGGAGAAGGAAAAGCTGCTCAGGCTGCCGGAGATACTGCACCGCCGCGTCGTAGGGCAGGACGAGGCTGTCGTCAGCGTTTCCGAGGCCGTGCTGCGCGCGAGGGCCGGCATGAAGGACGAGAGGCGCCCGATCGGGTCGTTCATCTTCCTTGGCCCGACGGGCGTAGGCAAGACGGAGCTTGCGAAGGCGCTCGCCGAAGCCCTGTTTGACAGCGAGAAGAACCTTGTGCGCATAGACATGAGCGAATACATGGAGAAGTTTTCCGTATCGCGGCTGATCGGGGCGCCCCCGGGCTATGTCGGCTATGAGGAGGGCGGCCAGCTCACTGAGGCCGTGCGCCGCAGGCCGTACAGCGTCATACTCTTCGACGAGATCGAGAAGGCGCACTCGGACGTGTTCAACACGCTGCTCCAGTTGCTCGACGACGGCAGGCTGACGGACAACCAGGGGCGCACGGTCGATTTCAAGAATACGATCGTCATCATGACGAGCAATATAGGCAGCCCGTTCCTGATCGAGAATATCAAGGACGACGGCTCAATCGACGAGGATGTCAAGGACAAGGTGCGCGACGAGATGAAGCTCCACTTCCGGCCGGAGTTCCTCAACAGGATCGACGATATCGTCGTGTTCTCGCCTTTGACGGAGGCCGATGTCGTTAAGATCATAGATATACAGCTCGCGGAAATAGCGGAACGGCTCGCGGAGCGCGATATCAGTGTCGTGTTCACGGAGGGGACGAAGCGCTTCATCGCGAAGGAGACTTATTCCCCGCAGTTCGGCGCGCGGCCGATCGCGCGTTACCTGAAAAAGAACATCGAGACGGAAATCGCCACGAAGCTTATACGAGGCGAAGTCAAGGACGGCGATACGTTCACGATAGACATTACGAAATAAAAAAACCCGGGGCATGGGCCCCGGGCGTTGGTTCAAAGGTTGCCTGCCTGGATGGCGGCCGGCCCTGCTTCAATACAAGCCTGCCATGCCCATGCTCCCTATCATTGCCGCGCCCAAAACAGCGACTAAGGCTAACAGGGCAATCAGCAGGATAATGCTGAGGATAAGGCCGACAATGCTGAGCACGAAGCCGACTGTCGTCTTGTGGGTCTCTTTGGCCTTTTTCGCGAGGACCATGCCGATGATCGCGCAGGGTATGCCGACGATCCCCCACGAAACCAAGCCGCCGACAATCGCTATGATGCCCAGGACAAGCGACGGTACATGCGTCGGTTTTTCCATGCCGTAAACGGGCTGGCCGTATGCCGGCGGGGGCGCCTGGTACTGCGGCGGAGGCTGGTATTGGGGCGGCGGCGGGGCCTGGCCGTATTCGGGCGGAGGCGGGGCCTGGCCGAAAGCCGGCGGCGGGGTCTGGTCGAAGCCCGACGCGGACTGGTCAAAACCCGGCGTCGGCGGGGCTTGCTCATAAGGCGGGGGCGCCTGGTCGAAACCCGACGTGGCCTGGTCGTAGGCCGGCGGGGCCTGCTCGAAAGGCGGCGGCGCCTGGTACTCTGTCTGCGGCGGGGCCTGGTCAAAGGCCGGCGGGGCTTGCTCCGGGAACGGCGCGGGCTCCACGTACGCTTCGACGGCCGGGGCGGCCTCTACGGGTTCGGGCGCCGCAAAGGGCTCCTGCGGGGTTTGGTCAAATTCACTCATTTTTGCCTCCTTGTTATATAAAACAAAAAAATTAAATCATACGGGTTATAAAAGAAGTATAACGCAGGGCTATTGGAAAATCAAACATACGTATAACGCAGGGCTATTGGAAAATCAAACATAGGCGCGCGCGAACGAGTTTTCAATGTGCTTTTTCATGGCCAGGGCGCCGGTCTCCGGGTCGCCCGACTTGAAAGCGGAGAAGATCGCCTTGTGTTCCTTCAGTATGGCGCTGAGGTTGGCTTCCCGCCACGGGAGCACGCGCGAGCTATACCTGATATAGTCCTGGATGCGCGACAGGCTCTCGATAAGGATGCGGTTGTGCGAGGCGGTGGCGATGCGCCTGTGGAACTCGGCGTCTATCGACCGCATGCGCTTGATATCCCCGCGTTCGTTATAGAAGTTTTCCGTGTAGAAGTCCATGAAGTCGAGGCTTTCCTCGATGGCTTCCATCTCGTCCTTCGTGCGCCGCTCGATCGCCCAGCGGACGGCTTGCATCTCGTTGTGTGTCCTCAGGGCGTAAAGGTCGCGGATATCGTCTTCGGACAGGCCGATGACGAAAGCGCCCCGGTTCGGGACCATCTCTACGAGGCCTTCGGCCTCAAGGTTTCTCAGGGCTTCGCGGACCGGTGTCCGGGAAACCCCATATTGTTCGCATATTGTTTGCTCTGTAAGTTTTTCGCCGGTGCGGATGCGTTCCGCCAGGATTTCGACTCGGAGTTTGACTGCAAGGTCTGTGCTGAGTAAGCGTACGTTGTCTGCCATTGTTTACCTGCCTATCTTTGTTTTTGCCGGATTGCGTTGATCTTTCCACCGGCAAGGATCATTTCCCTTTCCGGTTGCGAGAGAGTGTTGAGGAATGGGAAGGCGGCGCCGGTCTCGTCCGTCACCATGATGGTGTCCCTGCCGATCTGCGCAGGCGCGTCCTCTATAGAGAGCACGGCGCCGAGGAGCATCTTCCCATAGTCGGATTGGTCCTTGAAAACAAGCGGGAGAATGCCGCTGTTTATCAGGTTGGCGCGGTGGATGCGCGCGAACGATTTGGCGAGCACGGCGCGGATGCCGAGGTAGAGCGGCGCCAGGGCGGCGTGCTCCCTCGACGACCCCTGCCCGTAGTTTTCGCCGCCTACGACGATCCCGCCGCCATGCGGGCCGTCCTTCGCCGCCGCGGCGCGGGCCGCGAAGCCGGGGTCGGCCTTCTCGAAGCAATAGTTCGCCAGGTATGGTATGTTGCTTCGGTAGGGCAGGAGGCGGCTGTCCGAGGGCATGATATCGTCCGTCGTGACATTGTCGCCCGCAACGAGCGCCACTTCCGCCGTGACCGTGCCCGCGAGGGCTTCGCCGCGCGGGAATGGCTTGATGTTCGGTCCCATTTCCACTTCCGGGACATCCCCTTCGGGCGGCAGGACCGTGAAGTTCGCGTTCCTGTCAAAGCGCTCCGGGATCTCGATGGCGGGCAGTTCGACGCCGAGCGCGGCGGCCTGGGCCATGCCGTCCGTGAGTACGCCCGTAACGGCGCTGATCGCCGCGGTCTCCGGGCTGACGAGGTACACGCCCGCGTCAAGCGTGCCGCTGCGGCCCTTGAAGTTCCTGTTGAATGTACGCAGGGATACCGCGCCGGATTTCGGGGACTGGCCCATGCCGATGCATGGCCCGCAGGCATTCTCGATAACGCGGGCGCCCGCGTCGATCATGGCCTTCAGCGCGCCGTTTTCCGCGAGCTTCGACAGGATCGCGGCCGAGCCGGGCGATATGACGAGGCTGACATCCGGGCTGACGCTCCTGCCCTTGAGAATGCCGGCCACCTTCATCAGGTCCGTATAGGAGCTGTTCGTGCAGCTGCCAATCGCCGCCTGGTCGATCCTGATGGGGCCGATCGAGCTTACGGTTTCGACGTTGTCCGGGCTGTGCGGCATTGCCGCCATGGGGACTATCCGCGAGAGGTCTATCTTGAGGCTCTCGTCGTAGACGGCGCCTTCGTCGGCCGCGAGCGGCCGCCAGGCTTCCTCCCTGCCCTGCCGCGCGAGCCAGTCGCGCGTAATCCCGTCTGACGGGAAGACCGTCGTCGTCGCCCCGAGCTCCGCGCCCATATTCGCGATCGTCGCCCGGTCGGTAACGGACAGGGCGCCTACGCCGGGGCCGCAGTATTCGACAATCTTGCCGACGCCGCCCTTCACGGTGAGCGTCTTTAGGACATGAAGTATCACGTCTTTTGCCGACGCCCAGGGGCGAAGCCCGCCTGTCAGCTCTATTCCGAGCACATACGGCGCCGTCATGTCGTAAATGCCCTGCGCCATCGCGACGGCGACGTCGAGCCCGCCCGCGCCTATCGCGACCATGCCCAGGCCTCCGCAGGTAGGCGTATGGCTGTCCGAGCCAAGGAGCGTCTTGCCGGGCGCGCCGTAGTTTTCGAGGTGGAGCTGGTGGCAGATGCCGCCGCCGGGCTTGCCGAACAGGATGCCGTGGCGCGCCGCGACGCTCTTGATAAAGGCATGGTCGTCGGCGTTTTCAAACCCGGTCTGAAGCGTGTTGTGGTCTACATAGGCGACGGAGAGCTCGGTCTTGACCATGCCGGGATCCATCGCTTCCAGCTGAAGGTATGCCATGGTCCCCGTGCTGTCCTGCGTCAGCGTCTGGTCGATCTTGACAGTGATTGGCTCCCCGGGGGCAAGCTTGCCGCCAAGCAGGTGCTCCTTCAGTATCTTGTTCGCAAGTGTTTCCGGCATTATACCCTACGCTCCTTTTTTCTCGCCTTCTTGTATTCATACATGCTCTCGTCCGCCTGCGCGAGGATTTCGCTGATTTCGACATCGACGCCGGCCTCGACCCCGACAATGCCGTAGCTGATGCTGCGGCTGTATATGGAGTTCCCGGCCTTGTCGGTTTCGGAAGAGCATGCGAGCTTGTCCCTTATGTTTTCAAAGGCTTCTGCCAGGTCGCGCCCGCCCGTGTCCTGTTCCCGGATGAGCACCATGAACTCGTCGCCGCCCAGCCTGCATATGACCGCCGAGCCCGAGAGTTCCTGCAGGAACCTCGCGACGCACTTTATATACACGTCGCCCTCGGCGTGCCCGAAGGTGTCGTTCACGTATTTGAGCATGTCCATGTCGACAAAGACGAGCTTGAACGCCTGGCGTTCCTGCACCCATTGGTTGAGCGTCTTCATGCCGAAAAACCGGTTGTAGGCGCCCGTCATGATATCCTTGTACGCGACATCCTTCAGGCGGTTGTATTCCTCCTTGCTGATCGTGACATCCGTCAGGACGCAGGCTACCGCCTTGTGCTCGAACCACCTGATGGGATAGAGCATTATCTCGAAGTGTTGCGTCCCTCCGTCGCCGGCCAGCATGAATTCTTCCTTTTTCGGGTCGTCGTCGGCCGACATCTGGCCGACGTGCTTGTAGATGATGTCGTAAAGCTGTTGCTCGCGGATGCCGCACGCGATCATGCTTTCGGCCCGGCGGTTCGCGAAAAGGTGCTCGCCGGTGTCCTTGTCGACCATTACGATCAATTCCGTCATGCTGCTCGTTATGGCCTGGAAGATGCTGTTTGCCTTGTCCAGCTCCTCGACGTGCCTGTTGTGCTCCTCGCGGTGTTCGTTCAGCTGCGAGATCATGTCGTTGAACGCCGCCGAGAACTCGCCCATGAACGCGATCCGGTGGCCGTAATTGCCCTGCGCCACCTGCTTGGCCTGCCAGGTCAGGTGCTTTAGGGTCGAATGCAATGCCTTGAGCGGCGACGCGAGCTCGTTGTCCTTGCTCGGGAAAGGCACGTCCAGGTTGCCGCGCGAGACGTTCCGCGAGAATTCCCGCATCTCGATGACCATGCCGCCGAAAGACAGGAGGGCGTTCGCGAACTCGCGGTGGTCTTCGTCCGAAAGCGTGTCCAGGTCAATGCCGGCACGGCCCGGATAATAGATGACGTCCCTCATATAGTTGAAAAGGATTTCAAGATCTTTGTTCGTAGCTTTCTATGCCTCCTGTTCGACGTTCGCGGTGAACCGGCACACCCTGTCGCCGTTCGCCCAGCAGTCGATTTCATGTACGTCGTAGTCCAGGCCCGTGTAAGTGTTCAGTATCCCGGAGATGAAGCCTTCGTCGTAATTGCAAACGGTTTCGTTGATGATCGGCAGGCCGCTGCAGTCCAGGTCCTGGCCGACCGTCAGCACAAGGTTGCCCGAATCGGGATCGATCGCCTCCATGCGGAGGATGCCGATCTTGTTGTCGGACAGCGCTTGTGTCAGCGCGGCGAGGAAGCCGCTGAAGTCCAGGGAAAGGTCGAGCACGTTTTTCGCGAACTCGCTGCCGGCAAGATAGCCCGCGCGGCGGAAAAAATCGTTTGCCTTGTCCGACCCGAAATCCTGCGTCAGGATGTCGAGCAGCGTGAACTGCATGAGCCTGTAGACGAGCACCGGCACTTCTTCGCCAAGATCCTCGCGGCCCGCCTTGATGTCGCCAAGGCTCTCCCAAGTGAACTCGTTGATAGAAGCATCCTTCTTAAAAATATTTGCCATTAGATTCCCCCTCCCTGTCTAATAACGTATATTGATATAAATAATATATACAAAAAATGCCTGTCGCACAAGTAAGTATTGTTCGGATAAGCTGAACGCTCCGTAAGTATCGCTTACAGGGGGCCGCGATTTTTTCTTTTTATAACGAGGTGAATTCTTTCGGGATGCCGGGCGTGATGACCGTGCAGCCGCTTTCAGTGACGATGACGGTGTCTTCTATGCGGACGCCGCCGAGCCCCTCGATATAGATGCCGGGCTCGATCGTCACGGCCATGCCGGCTTCAAGGACCGCCTCCGAGGCGGCGGCGAGGCGCGGGTCTTCGTGCACCTCTACGCCGACGCCGTGCCCCGTGGTGTGGATGAAGTATTCGCCATAGCCGTCCTCTTCGATCAGGTTGCGGCACGCGGCGTCTACCTCCGAGCACGGCACCCCGGCCTTCGCGGCCGCGACGCCGGCGGCCTGGGCGCGGCGGACGGACTCGTAGATCTTTGCCTGCGTCTCTGTCGGCGTGCCGATTATGAAGGTACGCGTGATATCGCTTGCGTAGCCTCCGAGCATTACGCCGAAATCTATGGTGACAAGGTCGCCGTCTTCAAGGGCGCGGTCCGTTACCTCGGCGTGCGGCTGGGAGCCGTTGGGCCCCGACGCGATGATGGGCGGGAAGGCGAGGCCTTCGACGCCGGGGAGCCAGAGCGCGTACTCCTCCATGGCGTCGGCGATCTGCCGCTCGGTGGCGCCGGCGCGGACAAGCGGAAGGACGTGGGCAAAGGCCTTTTCGGTGGCCTTTGCCGCACGCTTCAACGTCGCTATTTCCTTAGCCGTCTTTACTAATGCCATGCCGTGGCTTCCCGGCTGCCTTCATTGCCGCCATCCGCCCAGGGCCTACAGGTTGTGCAGGTCGGGCGTCGTCAGCTTTATCGGCTTGCATGGGACGAACCGGCCGGCGCCTTTTTCCCCGAGGAACTTGCCGTCCTTGAAGACGAGCCTGCCGCGGCTCCAGGTCTGCGTCGGGTAGCCTTTGAGGCTGACGCCTTCCCAGATCGTATGGTCGGTCGCGCCGTGCATCTGCTTGTTGGCGATCGTGACCTTCGCCTTGGGGTCGTAGACGACTATGTCCGCGTCCCTGCCGACTTCGACAGCGCCCTTCTTGTGCGAGAGGCCGAATATCTTCGCGACGTCGGTCGCGCATACGCTGACGGCCTTGCTGAACGATATGCGGCCCTTGCCCGCTTCGCTCAGCATGTATGGGTACATGTTCTCGACGCCGGCGCAGCCGTTTGGGATCTTGCGGAAGTCTTCCGCGCCCCATTTCTTCTCGCTCTTCAGGAAGGGGCAATGGTCGGTGGCGACGGTCTGGATGTCGCCCCTTATGATGCCGTCCCAGAGCGCTTTCTGCGACGCCTTGCCTTTGACGGGCGGCGAGCAGACGAAGTTGATGCCGTCGGGGCGTTTATAGACATCGCTCGTGAAGTTGAGGTATTGCGGGCAGGTCTCGGCGAAGATCGGGTAGCCTTCGTCGCGCGCCGCTGTCACGGCTTCCACGCCCTGCTTGTTCGCCAGGTGGACGATGTACAGCGCGGCGCCCGCGTTCTTCGCCCACTGGATGGCGCGCACGTCCGCCTCGCCCTCGACGAATTCGGGGCGCGACATATAATGGTACCAGGCCGACAGTTTCTTTTCGTTCGCGTGCTTGTTCGTCAGGTAGTTGACGAGCTCGTTGTTTTCGGCGTGGACCGCGATGAGGGCGCCGATGGACTTGCTGTGTTCGAGCACTTCGTAGAAGACGCCGTCCGTGACGCCGAAGTCATAGACCATGAAGACCTTGAAGCTGGGCACGCCCATCTTCACGGCGTCCTCCATGGTGTAGAGAAGCCCGTTTGACACGTCTTTGACCGCGAGGTGGAAGCTGTAGTCGACGACGGCCTGGGGCGCCGCGATCGCGTCGCGCCTCCCGATGGCGTCCGGGAAGGATTCGCCGAAGTCCTGCAGGATGAAGTCGAAGACGGTCGTGGTGCCGCCTGCGGCGGCGGAGCGGGTGCCGGTTTCGTAGTCGTCTGTCGATATGGTGCCGCCGAAGGGCATCGCCAGGTGGGTGTGTGCGTCGATGGCGCCGGGCAGGACGAGCTTGCCTTTGCAGTCTACGACCTGGGTGTCGGGCTCGGGCTTGAGGTTTGCCCCGATCAGCGAGATTGTCTCGCCCGCGACGGCGACGTCGGCTTTGAACATGCCTGCGTCCGTAACTACTGTGCCGCTTTTGAAAAGAATATCGATTGCCATTGTTTTGTGTCCTCCTTGTGTGGGGATAGTATAGCACAATAAGGGGGGCGGAGGGGGGCGGTTCTTGCGTGTCGCGGCAAGGGGGCGGCAGCGCAGCGACAGCCCGGCAACGCGGCCGTTGCTTCGCGCGGATTTTACAAGACGCAGGAACCGTCCCCTTTTGTCTTACAAGACGCAGGAACCGTCCCCTTTTGTCTTACAAGACGCAGGAACCGTCCCCTTTTGTCTGAATTATCCGAAGAGGGTGGCGAGGGCGGCTTTGACGCCCGGCTCAGATGCGAGGCTGCGGCAGGCGTATTCGGCGCCGTATACGGCTTCGGCGGGGGCGGCGGGGAAGGGGAGGTAGTCCCGGATACCGGTGAAGCGCGTCGCTTCGCGCAGGTTGACGCCG
>Ga0082212_10008017_pt1 | contig 13877 bp, 11 predicted proteins | sample TergutNt197P3_FD_71548 | JGI IMG/M metagenome (GOLD analysis project Ga0082212, IMG submission 71548) | Neocapritermes taracua P3 segment gut microbial communities from Petit-Saut dam, French Guiana - Nt197 P3 | ecosystem: Host-associated > Arthropoda: Insects > Digestive system > Gut ... | reverse complement strand
TTCGGTTGGTGCTGGCCTGGCCTGCCGTTTGGCCTGCCTCTTGACCTGTCTCATATGCAGATTGGCAGGAAATTGCGAAAAAATGTCCGAGATCAGGACTTATGTATGGTTTTCCGCAAGCAGATGCCCTGCAAAATGACTATATATGGAAAAAAGAGGGCTTTTCGAAGCAAATACTGCCTAACACTTCCAAATAAACGAACACAAACCATACACAAGTCCACTTTTCGGACAAAAATCATCAGAATCACGGCAGAGTATGCCGAACCCCTGTGTGAACAGTAGCACCCCGGACCCCGGACCCCGGGACCCGGGACGACAGAAGATGTCTGGACAGCAAATGGTAAGAGTAGCAACCGGGACCCCGGGACCCGGGACATCATTCGCCTTTTCTGATTGTGTGCGTAATGCGAAAAAGGCAAGGAGTTTCGGTATTCGCATTGCCGCGGATAAAAAGCATGTGATAACATCCCGTTATGGAAAAATTATTAAAAATATTATAAATAGAAGCCGGATGCGTATATTGATAAAGAACAATCTAATAGCGGTCGTTGCGTTTGCCTGTATAGGCATCGCGGTAATGCCGCTGGGTCTGATGTGGCTTCACGCGATATGGTATGACAAAATTTTTGAAATGGGTTTCAGTGAGCTTTTTTTCCAATGGCTGAAAATATTTATACACACGGCAGTCTCCCTTGGCCTGTGTTTTTGGGCGGGGAGGAAATATTTGAGTTATTCAGAAAACACGGGGACAAACATTATTTCGGTAACGGGACCGGTAATACTTGTCCTGGTGATTGCGTTTACCATGTCGGATACTATGTATTTTGCAAGTTTTTTTCTTTCCCCGATCGTTCCCACGAGTATGACAGTGTTCTATTTTTCCCATATGGACATAAGATTTTGTTATTTGATAATGTCGGTTTTCCCGTCGCTTTGTATGTGGCTGGGCATGAACAACAAGAGGTATGTGAAAAACTATTTTGCCGCCGTCGGGTTGCGAAAAGACCCTACATATGAAAAAGTCAATGAGGTTTTCGGGGACCCTGAGAAAGTCATCACCGTTGGACCCGGCTTTACCGCGATCAAATATGAAGGTATTGAGTTTCTGGTCATGGAGAAACAGGGATCGGCCGAAGGCGGGATCGTCAGCGCTGTCAGGATCTATAGCGCGAAATACCGTTTTGGCCGATGGAAGATGGCCGTAGGATTTTCAAGAGAGGACATAGAAAAAATATATAAGGGGTTCAGGAGGGTAATAGGTCTTGACTGCGGGTTTTTTGACGGCCGTTATTGTATCGGCTTCGAGTTTGATGAAAACCAGCTGGTGAATAAAATCGTTGTGTACGATAACGGCGCGAAAAAGGATCGCCGGCTTTTTTGTGGACTTACATTACACCAGGAAGCAGGATCATAGCGATATACACGGCGCCCATGCGGATATTGATGCCGGCCGCCAGCGACATCGAGAGGATGCGGTTTTCCGGCGCCAGGCCTGCTTTTATGAGGCGGTATTCCTGCGGGATGAGCCAGGCGCAGAAAAGCGGGATCAGCCAGGCGCCGTTTCTGAAATACAGCAGGGCGACCAACGCGGCGCAGGCCATCGCTGCCGCAAACAGGATGGCGTGCAGCCGGATGGCGGCAGGTCGGCCGATACGCGCCGGGAGCGTCATGCGGCGCGACTCAAGGTCTTTTTCGATGTCGCTTCCGTTATTTGTCAGCATGATGAGGCTGATCGTGATGATGACAGGGATGCTGCACACGATTGCAAACGGCGACAGGCTGCCCGTCATCGCGTAGACGCAGGCGACAGGGATAATCCCGCCCATTACAATGCCTGAAAGCGCCTCGCCGGCGGGCGTGTAGCATAATGGGAGCGGGCCGTAGGAGTAGGCGAAGACGACAGCCGCGCCAATCCCGCCAAAGGCCAAAAGCTCGGGGCCGACGGTAAGTATCGCGTAAAGGCCGCAGACCAGGCCAAGCAGGATGAAGCCCATGCCGACCACGAAAGCGAGCACGGGCTCGTAGTCGTGGTAGATGATCGAGGCGTCGGTCGGGTCTGCGCAGTTTTCACGGCGGTCGACGCCGGCCATGAAGTCGGAATAGTCGTTGAGCGTGTTCACCGCGCATTGCAGGCAGACCGAGGTCGCAAGCAGCGAAAAGAACAGGGGTATGGGCAGGGCGCCCGTCTGCGCGATCGTAAGCGCGGCCGCAAGCAGGACGGGCATAACGCTTGCGCTCCAGGTGGGCGGCGCAGCGAGCTCTATTATTGAACGAAGCGTAAGCCTTTTATACCCCTTGCGCCGGATGCAGCCCGCAAGCTCGCTCGGGATGAGGAAGATAGAATTCATATTGCTATTTTTCATCCGGCAGCCCATCCAGCTCCGCCATTGTGAAGACCGGCCCGTCCAGGCATACGTATTTGCTGCCGATATTGCACCGGCCGCATTTGCCGATCCCGCATTTCATGCGCATTTCAAGCGTCGTAATGATGTCGTCCTTGGGGAAGCCCATTCGTTCCAGGGCTTCAAGGCAGAATTTTATCATTACCGGCGGGCCGCAGAGGATACAGGCCCGGTTTTCCGGTGTGAAACCCTTTTCCTCAAGGTAGCCCGGTACGAAGCCGACGTGGCCGTCCCAGCCGTCTTCCGCGGCGTCGATCGTGATATGCGTCCCCAGGGCGGAGGGCCAGTTTTCAAACAGTTCTTCCTTGAAAACGAGGTCCTGATATGAGCGCGAGCCGTAAAGCACGTCGATTTCGCCGTAGTCGGCGCGGCGCTCCAGGGCATAAAGGATCATGGAGCGCAGGGGCGCAAGGCCGATTCCGCCACCCACGAAAAGCAGGTTTTTTCCTTTCAGCGCGCCGGTGGGGAAGCAGTTCCCGTATGGCCCGCGCACGCCTATGGGGTCGCCTTCTTCCAGGCTGTGCAGCGCTTCGGTCAGCTCCCCTACGCGTTTGACCGAAGATTCGATCCAGTCTTCCCCCTGGGCCGTGATCGAAAACATGGCTTCGCCCGCGCCGAAGACCGAAATCATCGCAAGCTGACCGGGCATGGGAGAAAAGGGTTTGGCGCCGTCCCGGGTGCTGAGGCGGAAGGTCTTGACGTCCGGGGTCTCGTCGGTGATTTTGATGATTTTGCAGTTTATGGGGATCAGCGGGTTGTCCGGGCTATTTTTGTCCAGGCTATTATTGTCCGGGCTATTATTGTCCGGGCTATTTTTGCCGGGTCCGGCGTGAGTCCCGACCGGTTTTGTCATAATGCGGCCCCCCATTCGATGACTTCAGCGATGTCTATTCCGGCAGGGCATTTCATTATGCAGCGGCCGCAGCCGACACATAGCGTCTTCCCGTAACGCTCGTCAAAATATGCGAGCTTGTGCAGGAACCTGTTGCGCAGGCGCTCTTTTTTTGTAGGCCTTGGATCGTGCCCGCCTGCCATCCGGCTGTAGTCGGAAAACATACAGCAGTCCCAGCAGCGGAATTCCTCGGCCTTTCCGCCGGTAAGCTCTGCATCTATGTCGAAGCAGTAACATGTCGGGCAGATAAAGGTGCATATCCCGCAGCCGAGGCAGGGTTCGGAAAAGCGCGCCCAGGCGGGGTCCTCGAAAGCCGAGATAAGCTTTTTTGAAAGCCCCTCGGGTTTTTCTATCTCAAGTGAGCATGACGGAGGCTTAGGCACTGCTGTCCTGCCCCGCGCAGTGAGAAGGCCGGCGGACTGCCAAAGGGCCACCGCCTGCCTGCCTTTTTCTGTAATTGATTCGGCCAGCCAGGCGTCCCCGGCTTTTGTTTCCCTCAGCATGACGTCGGCGCCCATAGGGTCAGCCGGGCCGCCGCCCATCGAGTCGCAGAAACATGTCCTGTATGGGATCTTTGCACAGGCGAGTGCGACGACAGTGAGTTTTTCGCGCCGTGCGGCATATGAAGCGTCCCGATACTCTTTTCCTGTGCCTAGGAAGGCGCGGTCCAGGTTTGCGATACTGTGCGTATCGCAGGGGCGCACGCCGAACAGGAGGGTGCTTCCTGTGTATTCCGGCAAATGTATTTCGCCTGTCATGGGCTCCAAGCCGAACAGCGTCTCGGAACGCGGCAAGAGTAATTCTTTCGGGGACAGGACAGGCATGCCTGTGAGGTTGATGCCGCCAATGTCATCCGTTGTCATCTGTGTAAAGGCCAGCCGCTCATCTTCGCCTGTCGGGGCGAAGACGCTGTAGGCCGAAAGCAGTGCGCCGATCGCGTCAGCAAGCGCTGCCTTTTTCATTATTCCATTTTCATTTTTTTCTGTCATTGCCCGGTTTGCTTCTCCTTACCGATTTTTCTGTCATTGCCAGTTTTTTTCCCCTTACTGGTTTCTCTGTCGTTGTCTGGCCTGCTTCTCCTTGCCGATTTCATCCAAAGGCGTCTTTGTCATCGAGGTCAAACCTCCCAAGGAAGTTGTCGTCCTCCGGGTTCAGGCCTGATTCATAGCCGCCTGTAAGCGCCTCAGCGGTCTTGATGATCTTCTGGGTCTGCCCCAGAATCGGCAGGCCCATAGGGCAGGCGCGCTCGCATTCGCCGCACTCAATGCAGCGGTCGCCGACATGGAATGCGCGCGTTATGCCAAAAATACGGTTTTCAGCCGCGTTATGGCGCTTGCCCTGGAAGCCCGTCCGGTGCATGTCGACATAGCATTCACGGCAGGTGCATACGGGGCAGGCGTTTCGGCAGGCGTAGCAGCGTATGCAGCGTGCGTAGACATCCTCCCAATAGGCAAAGCGGTCTTCCGCGCCGAAGGCCTCGACTTCCGCAACGCGGAAAAAACGTGGGAGCTCAGGCCCCTGCGCCTGCGCCTGCACAGGTTCCCAGAGGAGCTCGTCATAGACAAGCGGGTCTTTGCGGCGGCAGGAGCGGCAGCGGCTGTCATCCTTCCCTTCGCAAGGCAATCCGACGATATACAGGTTTTTCCGCTCCACCTGGTTGTCGCGGAGCAGGCGGTTGATGGCCTTGCTGTCGCAGCCGCGGGCGAAAACCCCGATCCTATTGTCCGGCCAGCGATCGTCTGTCAGGAATTTTGCCGTTAAAGCGACGGTGTATTCGTTCCATACCAGGCGCTTTGCATCCGCTTCATCCCTTATCAGGAAGACGGCGGTCCTGTCCGGGAAGCGCGTCTGGCGCCAGCCGATCATGTAGGAGACTGTCCCGTTCGCCAGGAGGTCTTTTGCCTTGTCCCGCATAGCTTTCTGTTTCTGTTCGTTTGTCATGCTGCTCTATCCCTTATCCCGGGGCTCTCGATTTTGGCCTTGTTTTTCCAGCCCTTTTATTATACCTGTTACTTCTGTAACTGTGTCGCGGAACTTTGCCGCCTCCGAGCCCGAGATCCAGCGCGCGTGGAAGCGGCCGGGATCGATGCCGTTGAATTCCAGCAATTCGCGCATGAGCATAAAGCGTCTGCGCGTGAAATAGTTGCCGGTCGCGTAGTGGCAGTCGCCGGGATGGCAGCCGCAGACCATTACGCCGTCCGCGCCGCGCCCAAAAGCCCTTAAGATGAACTGAGGGTTCACGCGGCCGGAGCACGGCACGCGTATGATGCGGACGTTTGCGGGGTATTTCATTCGGCTTTGCCCGGCGAGATCGGCGCCGGTGTATGTGCACCAATTACAGCAAAAAGCGACGATTTTCGGCTCAAGATCCGTATCCGGCCCCGTTTCCGGCGCGCTTTCTTTTTCTGATGGGTCAGGGCCTGTTGCCATAGTGCGCCTGCTTTCTGATGGATCAGGGCTTGTTGCCATAGTGCGCCCGCTTTCTGATGGATCAGGGCCTGTTGCCATAGTGCGCCCGCTTTCTAATGGATCAGGGCTTGTTGCCATAGTGCGTCCGCTTTCTGATGGATCAGGGCTTATTGCCATAGTGCGTCCACCTCCTTGAGTATCTGGTTGTCGCGGTAGCCGAGCAGGTCGGCGGCGCCGGTGCGGCAGGCGACGGTGCACGCGCCGCAGCCCTGGCAGAGGCCTGCGTTCACGCGGGCAACGGGGCGTTCTATTTTCTTGCCTGTCCCGGGTTCGCGGTCCGGCGTTTTCTCAAGTGTGATCGCTTTATAAGGGCAGATGGGGACGCAGGCGCCGCAGCCCGAGCATTTGTCCCCGGAAACGGCGGCGATCATCGGGGAGGTTTCCATCTCGTCCTTGTTTAAAAGACAGATGACCTTGGCTGCCGACGCGGATGCCTGAGCGACGGTGTCCGGGATGTCCTTGGGACCCTGGCAGACGCCGGCGAGGAAGACTCCAGGGGCCTGCGTCTCAACAGGCCGTAGCTTGGGGTGCGCTTCCTGCACCCAGCCGTCGTCGTCACAGGCGCAGCCGAGTATGCCAAGCAGCTCGCGGGAGCCTTCGGCCGGCTCCATCGCCGTTTCGAGGACGACCAGGTCGGCGCTTATGCGTACCTGCTTGCCCAGCAGGGAGTCTTCGCCCTGGCAGACCAGATGGCTGCCTTCCGGGTATATGCGCGACAGGCGGCCGCGCACATAGACGGCGCCGTCACTTCGCGTCCTGTCGTAGAATTCCTCGTACCCCTTGCCGGGGGTGCGGACGTCGATATAGAAGACAAAAACGCGGCTGCCCGGCAGTTTTTCAAGTATCTGGTGCGCATGTTTTGCCGCGTACATACAACAGGCGCGTGAACAGTAAGCATGCCCCTTTTTACTGTCGCGTGAACCGACACACTTGACGATCACGACCGTTTCCGGGGCCTTGCCGTCAGAGGGCCTTACGATATGGCCTTCGGTAGGGCCGGAGGCGTTCACGAGGCGTTCAAACTGGAGGCCGTCGATGACGTCAGGGAAGCGGCCCGCGCCGTATTCATCGTACATCGACTGCCATTTTGCGGGCTGGTAGCCGGTCGCGACCACGATGGCGCCGACTTTAAACTCGACCGACTGGCCTTCATCATCGTAGTCGATGCAGCCAAGAGGGCATACTTTTTCACAGAGCCCGCATTTGCCGTCCTTCAGTTTCAGGCAGGCGTCGCTGTCAATAACGGGCTTTGACGGTACAGCCTGCGGGAAAAGTTTGTAGATAGCGGGCCGTTTGGCCAAGCCCCTGTTGAAGGCGCTGTCCGCCCTGGCGGGGCATTTCTCCTCGCAGGCGCCGCAGCCCGTGCATATATCATGGTTGACGTATTTTGCCTTTTTCCTGACGGTGACGGTAAAATTGCCGATATAGCCGTTCGCATCCTCGACTTCGCTGTAAGCCAAAAGCTCAATGTTCGGGTGGGCGCTGACGTCGACCATCTTTGGCGTGCTGATACAGGCTGAGCAGTCAAGGGTAGGAAAGGTCTTGTCAAGCATGGCCATGCGCCCGCCGATCGAAGGCTCGCGTTCGACTAGTACGACCTCGTGCCCCGCGTCTGCGATGTCAAGGGCGGCCTGGATCCCCGCGATGCCGCCGCCGATGACCAGAGCCTTTTTCGTAACAGGGATGGCAGAGGCCTTCAGCGGCTCGTTTTTCATGACCTTTGCAACGGCCATACGCACAAGGTCGATAGCCTTTTCCGTCGCTTTGTTAAAATCATTATGCACCCACGAAACCTGTTCGCGGATATTTGCGATTTCAAGAAGGTATTCGTTGACGCCGGATTTTTTCAGCATTTTCCGGAAAGTTGTCTCATGCATGTGCGGCGAGCAGGCGGCTATGACAATGCGTTTCAGGCCGTGCTGCTTTATCGCGTCAAGGATAAGCTGCTGGCCCGGCTCGGAACACATATACCTGTACTCCGCGGCGAAGGAGACGCCGGGCATGCCGCGCGCGGCCTCGGCCGCCTTATAGACATCAAGGCCCGAAGCGATGTTTGTGCCGCAATGGCAGATAAAGACCCCGGTCCTGCTCATATGAAGTCCTCCCTTCCGGGGCCGCCATACAGCGCGTCCGCAATTACGCGGCCTGCCGGTACATAGTGCGCGTTTAGGGCCAGGCGGCGCCCGCCCGCGCCCATCGCCACAGCCAGAAGCTCGGTGACCGAAAGCACGGGGACCGTCTCATCAGGGTCCTTTGCAGGAGCCATGTCGGCCAGAGGGAAAACCGCTTTGCCGGTCTTCTTCTCTTCGCGCTTGCGTATATACTCGTTTTGCCGCATCTCGAGGTTGAGCTGACACATCGGGCAGGCTGTTATTATTACTTTTGCGCCGCAGGCCCTCGCGTTTTCTATGATTTTTCCCGCAAGCGGCCGGGCGCAGTACGCAGCGTCGTTTTGGCGGGCGGCGCCGCAGCACTCGGTCTTAAAGCCCCAATCGACCGGCTCAGCGCCTGTCAGGGCCACTATCCTGTCCATTGCCTGAGGGTTTTCGCGGTCGGCGGCGCCTGTGATTTCGGCGGGGCGGATATTGAGACAACCGTAATAACATGCCGCTTTGAGGTTTTTGAAACGGCGCAGAAGGGCGTCGTCGATGCTTTTCAGCATCTCTTCCCCGGAGAGGATATCCAGGAAGTTGTATACTTCGCGTTCTGCCTTATAGGGCTTGCCGATGACTTTTTCGACAGTGTAGCGCGCTTCCCCCTCCGTGCGGACGCGGTGATTTGTAAGCTTGAGCCTCGCATAACATGAGGCGCACCCGGTCACGACGTCAAGATCAGGCCAGTCCTGTTCGGCGCGTGCAAGCGGTCTTGCAGGGAGCGCAAGCCCCATCGTGTCAGAAAGCGTGTGCGCCGAGGTCGCGCCGCAGCAGTTCCAATCCTTGATTTCAACCAGGTCGATGCCGATGGCTCCAAAGACAAAGTCATTGGCAAGTTTTGTCGATTTGGCCGTGCTTTGGGCGGCGCAGCCCGGGAAATACGCAAACCGTTTCATTTATTCACCTTCATTCATCCGCCGGGGGTCGTCGCTTTCCGGGCCGTAAAGGGCAGGGCTGTCCCATTTTTCAGCACGCTCAATGAGCTCCGCTACTTCGGAGGCGCCCCTGATTCTTTCCGGGACAGGTTTTATCAGGCCTTTCCTGAGCATATGCGGGACGCTTGCAAGATCCTGAAAAGGTTTCAGCGCGAAGATGTTGTAAAGGCCGGCGAGCAGCATTTCGTGGCTGCGCCCGAAGGCTTTCAGGTTGGCGATGAATGTCCTGTTCAAGACTTCGCTGTCGCGGCTGCTTATCCCGCGGCGCATGGCTTCGTAGCGCGCCTGCTCAATGAGGGCGGGGACATTCACGTCATGCGGGCAGCGGTCAACGCAGGCGTGGCATCCGGTGCAGAGCCAGATGGTATTGCTGTGCAGGATACGCTGAAGAGATCCGACCTGGGCGCAGCGCATGAGGCCGCGCGGCTTGAGGTCCATGGGGTCGGCCATGGGGCAGCCGCCACTGCATTTGCCGCACTGGTAGCAGTCGTATTGCCGCACATCGGCGGCTTCCATAAGGCGCTGTAAAGTGTCATGTTCAGTCATATTCATAAGCTTTTATATCCATTTCCATTCCCATTTCCATTCATTACCGATACCCTGTAATTATCATTTCATTGAGTCTCTGACGCCTCTGCTCGCTTCGCTTATGTCCCAAGCCGCTGGTTTCAGCCACAATGATTCATTACTTGAGGGGCGAAAGCATTGTCTTTCACCTTGCAACCTGCAAAGATCCAGCGGGTGTATGCGCTTGCGTTTCTGTCAGTGCCATGACCAGCAGAGCGAGCGCTTCGGTGTAAGGGCCGGGCGGCAGCAGGGTGAGAGCCGAAAGTGCGGCGCCGGCCTGCGCATCTATCGCTTCCCGCGTGTAGTCGAGCCCGCCGGTGGTTTTCGCAATGTTGTTCAGATACTTGAAATCCGCAGGGCACATTATGTGTTTGCGCATGACAGCATCCAGTTTCGCGGTTTCGCCGGGATCCTTCGCGGCGAGATAATTCCTGGCGTAGAGCAGCGGCAGAGAGTATATGCCCCGCTCCATGTCCTGCGAAACAGGCTTTCCGGGCGCGTCCGGCCTTTGCCCCGCCTGTGCCGGCGCTGAGCTATAGTCGAGCAGGTCGTCGCGAAGCTGAAAGAGCAGGCCGAGCGCGCGGCCGTAGTCTGAAATGATGTTGACCTCCTGCTCATCGGCGCCGCCCAGAATCGCCCCGCAAACACAACTGCCTTCGATCAAAGCAGCCGTCTTGCAGCCTATTCGGCGGAAATACTCGTCCTCTGACTGGAGCTCGGGTTTGTTTTCGATGTCAAATTGGCACAGCTCGCCGCCGCACATCTGTACAGGGATAGCAGCGATGACGTAAGGTATCCTGTCTGGAACATCATCTGTAACAAAGGCCAGGGCGTCCGCTATCATACGAAAACCGCACATAGCAGCGTATCCGTCCCCCTTCTCGGCGTTGATCGTCGCCCGGCTGCGCCTAAGCGGCGAACGGTCAACAATATCGTCATGCACCAGCGAAGCGCTGTGCATGAGCTCGATCGCCGCCATGATGCCGATCAAAGAAGAAGACAATGGGGACGGCCTTGTGCTGGCAAGGCCTATTGCTTTTGCGCCGATTCCTGCGCATAGCCGGACGAGCAGGGGCCTTAGCCGCTTTCCGCCGCTCATAATGGCGCCGTAGATCCAACCGTCCATTTCATTTGCTTCATCCGAATCATAGAGCATAGAGAAATACGATTCCATCTGGGCGAGGGCAGAGCGGGCTTCGGCAGCGGCGGTCTTGTAATAGCCGGTTCCGACCGCAGCAAGCAGAATATTGTTTACATGTATATCATGCAAGTCTCTTGTGGCTTCCCCGTCTGTAGTTTTTGGCCATGGGGTTTCTGCCCCTGTGGCTTCCCCGCATTCGGGTCCTTTTCTGTAAAGTGCGTCGGTAAACCTGTCAATCGTCCCGCAAAAAGCCTTCTTCGAGGAGCGGAAGGAGAGACGGTTTGCGTCCTGGCCGATTCGGCAAAGCTCCTCCGATACAAGGGCGGTGAGTGCGGGGCAACGCAGCGGAAGGGAAAGGGATACGGCAAGGCTCATGAACCAGTCGCCGAGGATGATTCTGCGCCCTTCGATAGAGGAACGCGCTGTTACAAGCCGTTTGGCCTCGTACAGCGCCTGCAGGGCGGCGGCTGTTTCGGCTGCGGGAACCGTCGCCCCCTTTTGTCGTGTGAGGTTTGAGAGGGCGCGGTCTATTGCGAATGTGTGTGTATCGTCCCCCGCCGGGCCGTATAGGCCGTGCGCCCGCAAAAGCGCGTGACCTTCCGACAGGTATGAAATTGCTTTCTCGTGGTCTTCCATGCCGGGGCGCCACTTAATCCCTTACCGGTTTCCAATCGAAGTGGCTCGGCATCGGGTCCATGCCGGGCCTGAGCAGGCCGACGTCGATGCTGTCCTCTTCCATTGTGATACTGGCCGAGACGCTGCCTCTGCCGGGAAGCTCCGCAGAGACTTCATATTCGCCGCTGTTCGGTTCTACCGGGTCGAAATAGAATTCCCCGAAGGTGGAGGTGCGCGTCCTGCCTGCAGCTTTGCCGTCTTTTGTCAGAATGACTTCTACGCCTTCGGCGCATACCTCCGTGTCGCCGTTCTCGAAATACGCGATTTCGCCAGCAATGATGTTTTTTGTGAAGCGGTGTAGGTTTTTGTACCAGACGCGCGGCCCGGCGCTTTCAGGAACAAGGCTTACCAGCTTCTTTTCGCTGACGATCTGCTCAAAATCGGCATCCTCCATGTGTATAGCCTTTAGGGCCCGCAGGGGGCAGGACTGGACGCAACGCGGCTCCTTCCAGCCGTCGTCGATCAAGTGGGCGCAAAAAGTGCATTTCTGGGCCGCACCTACCTCGTCGTTCCAGGAGATCGCGCCGTAAGGGCAGGCCTTCACGAGCCCCTCATTGCCCACAGCCTTGCGGGGGTCGAGCAGAACGATGCCGTCAGAACGCTTGATGACACAGCCGGGTGCGTTTTTTGCGCAGGCCGGTTCGTCGCAGTGGTTGCAGAGCCGGGGCCGGTATGCAAGGTCGATGCGGGGTACGACCCCGCGCTCGCGGTGGTTCATTTCGATCCACTTCTGGTCGCGTTTTTTCTGGCGGTCGGTATAAGGCAGCCATTCATTGCCTACGTGCTCGTCCTTGCAGGAGAGCATGCAGGTATAGCAGCCAAGGCACTTGTCGACGTCGAAAACCATATGCCATCTTTTCATTCAGTATCCCTCCTTCTTCATTCTACCTCCGCCGTTCATCCTTCCGCGGGACAAAAAGAACCGTCCCCGCTGTGTCCGAACACAAAAAGAACCGTCCCCATTGTGTTACTGCTGCCATCCTTCCGCGGGACAAAAAGAACCGTCCCCACTGTGTTACGAACACAAAAAGAACCGTCCCCGCTGTGTCCGAACACAAAAAGAACCGTCCCCGCTGTGTCTTCATTTGTATGTCAGCTCCTGTTCGGCGGCGGAGTTGGCTGCGGGGCCTTTGAGCCTGGCGAAGTCGCTGATGTAGTTTTCCGGGTCCTCGGGCTCTACCCATTTGCGTATCTGCACGAGGCAGGAGTTGGGCGCGATGCCGTGCGCGTGTTTTGATACTGTGCGGCCCGGCGTGAGGGTGTTGACGCAGCCGCTCCTGTCCGGGCTCTTGCCGGGCACGCCGACGGGGCGGTAGTCCGCGCACGACTCGTGTGTGTGTATGAGCCCGATCGGGATGCGGCTCGTGATGTGGACAGCGCAGAGCACGCTGCCGCGGTCGTTGAAAAGCTCGACTATGTCGTGCTCGCAAATGCCGCGCTCCATCGCGTCTTTGGGGTGCAGCTTGCATATCCAGTAGTCGAAGCCGTCTATCCTGATGCGGTGGTCGATGACTTCGTTCATAAAGCCTTGCTTGCCGTCCTGCATCGTGTGGAAGGAAAAACGCGGGTGGGTGGAGACAACCTGGAGCGGGTATTTTTCAAAGAGCTTGCTTCTGGGCCCCTCCCACGAGGGTTTGTACTTGGGGATGGGCGGCCGCTCCTCGTCGTCGGGCGCGAAGCGTTTCAGCGCCTGGCTTTCAAATTCGAAGAGCCCGGTCTGCGTCTGCAGGCCTTCGCCGTAGCGCCCGTAGTATTCGGAGGGCAGCGGCGTGAGCTCGGGCGTGTCTTTCTTGCGGCTTTCGTAGAACCAGTTGTATGCGACGGGGTCGCGCCGGTCTTGCGGAAGCGGCGGGACGATGTAATAGCCCTTCTTCAGGAATTCCATCCAGTCGATGCGGGAGGGCAGGTCGCTGGCTTCAAACACGCGCTTGACCCAGTCGAAGTCGCTGTTGCCTTCGTTGTATATTTGGCTGAGGCCGAGTTTTTCCGCGATGATAGAGTAGATCTCAAAGTCGGGCTTTGACTCGCCAAGCGGCTCGATGCATTTGTGCTGGATGTGGATGATGCGGTAATTGTTCTGCAGGTAGGCTTTTTCGATATAGCCCCCGCAGTTTGCGGCCTCGGCTATATCCCACCGCTCAAAGTTTGTGCAGGCCGGGAGTATGACGTCGGCGAAGCGCGTCTCGCCTTCCATCCATATGGACTGGTTGACGACGAACTCCAGGCTGCCTTCCCTGTACATGTTGACGAAGCGGTTTGACTCCGGCTGCGTGCCGATGTGCGAGCCGCCGAATTTATAATACATCCTGACGGGGCTGTGGCCGGGCGCCGGGTATTTCAAGAGCGGGAACTGCGAATTGTGCGAATACACGCCCGCTATATGCGCCTGCGTCTTTTCATTGATGATGGCTTCCGGTATGCGGATGCGCGGGATCGCCTGGAAGTTTGAGTTGACCGAAGGGCTCTGCGGCATGCGGTTGTAGACCTGAACGCCGGAAGCGTTGTCGTTATAGGCTCCGCTCATGCCGCCTTCGGCGTAGCCGGGGAACCAGAAGTGCGTGTCGAGCGGCGTGCCGTGCTGCAGGCAGCCGAAATTGACGCCGGGCTTGCCCCAGCCCTGCATGGCTATGAGGCAGACTA
>Ga0082212_10008016_pt1 | contig 13877 bp, 12 predicted proteins | sample TergutNt197P3_FD_71548 | JGI IMG/M metagenome (GOLD analysis project Ga0082212, IMG submission 71548) | Neocapritermes taracua P3 segment gut microbial communities from Petit-Saut dam, French Guiana - Nt197 P3 | ecosystem: Host-associated > Arthropoda: Insects > Digestive system > Gut ... | reverse complement strand
TTTTCACCAAAAAGGCGTTGAATATCCTCAAGGGTATAGTCGGTATCCTCCACAACATCATGGAGAAGAGCGGTGGAGATAGACTTATACCCAAGCCCAATCTCTTTCACCACAATTAATGCAACTTCAAGTGGGTGCAAAATATAGGGATCCCCGGAATACCTCCTTGCATTTTTGTGGGCTTCTTCAGCAAACCCAAAGGCGCGCACTACCGTGGCCATCTCCTCAGGATGGAGAGGACGGTCTCTGCAAGCTCGTTCTAATTCTTTATACTTGCTGTTAATGAGTACTCTATCTTCTTTTGTTAGCATTTTTAATACAAAAGATCTCTTTGACCTGTTCTAACTTGTTCTACCTTCTTGGTAATTTTTGTTCCAAAATCACCTTCCGGAAGCGTTTTTAATTCTTTATAAATTAAATTGTATCCCTCTTTTTTTGTTTCAGGAGAGGCATAATCCTCCAAATATTCGGCAAGAGTGAGTAGGGCGTTTGGGGTGCAAAATTTGCCGATAAAACCGGGTATGGCATACTCCATAAAGTGAACTCCGGTTCGCCCAAGTCGGTAACACGAAGTGCAAAAGCTGGGGATAAACTCCCTTGAAAGCAACCAACGTATCACCTCTTCCAATTCTCTAGAATCTCCAATTTTAAACTGTTCACGATTAAGTTGCTGCTCCCCTCCGCGAGGCTCTTGATAACTTCCAATCTCTAATCGGGTGCCTGCATCAATTTGGGAAACGCCAAACTCAATCACATCATCTCTTATTTCAGGAGATTCTCGAGCGGTCATAATGAGGCCTGTGTACGGTACTGCAAGACGCAAAATGGCGACTAAGCGTTTAAACTGCTCGTCTGTAACCTGATATTTCAGGTCTATATTGATGCCGTGTGCAGGTTTAATGCGAGGAAAACTGAGGGTATGAGGGCCAACGCCGTAAGTTTGCTGTAAATAACGGGAGTGCGAAACCAATCCAAGCACTTCAAAACGCCAATCGTAAAGTCCAAAAAGGGCGCCCAAACCCATATCGTCACATCCACCTTCAAAAGCACGGTTCATGCAGTTCAAACGCCACATATAATCTCCTTTAATGGTATAAACAGGGTGATATTTGGCATAACTCTCTTTGTGATAGGTTTCCTGAAAAACTTGAAACGTCCCGATACCGGCCTCTTTAATGGTTTTAAAGCCTTCTGTGGTAAAAGGTGCGGCATTGATGTTTACTCGCCGAATCTCTCCACCTTTCTCCGTTTTCACGCTGTAACACACTTTAACGGTATGAGCAATAAACTCAGGAGCGTATTGATGGTGCTCTCCATAGACCAAAATGAGGCGTTTATGCCCTTCGCGCTCCAATTGAGAAACTTCTGCAACCAACTCTTGGTCGTTTAGCGTACGCCGAACAGTGGTGCGCAACGATTTTCGGAAACCACAATAGGAGCAGTTGTTAATACAATGGTTGCCAATGTAGAGTGGGGCAAAGAGTACAATGCGGTTTCCGTATATCGCTTTTTTGAGGTTTTTGGCCGATTCAAAAAGTTCTTCAATGCCTTCAGGAGAGGTAATAGCCAAAAGAGCAGCGGTCTCTTCTATTGTGAGCGCCTCTTTGTTCATACTCTTTTGTACGATTTCACGGGTGCGAATTTTATCCTCTTTTGTTTCGTGAATCAGGCGGTGGAGGTTGTTGTCGTTTATAAAATCGGTGGCATTGGGGGAGAGGAGACGGGGTTCCATATAGTTTGATAGTTTTATAGTTTGATAGGTTGGGGGAGTGAGTAGTTATCTGAGTGTTGGAAGGCGTAAGAAAGTTCGGCACCAACAAGAATAAGAAACCAGCTTGTTTGAAGCCACATCATAAAAAAGGGGATGGCGGCAAAGGCACCGTAAACGGCATTTAATCTTGACACAAAGAGTTGAGTTTCGACGTAAAGCACCTGAGTGAGGATAAAAACAATGGTGGTGATAACAGAGGCGTGAAAAGCAGGAAGCGTACGTACTTTTGTGTTGGGAATGAGTTTAAAGGCGGCAAAGATTACCGGACAAAAAAAGATAAAAAGCACTACTTTTCCAAGGATGGGTTGCACTGAAGAGATAAATTTTATATGGTCCCCGCCAATGCGTTGAATGAAGTCTCCGTAACTCAGAGGAATCATTAACGAGATGGTGATAAGGAGAGGTGAAAAAGTAATCAATAATATGTAAACAAGGATTTTACGTGGTAATGGAGCGCTCTTTTTCACCTGCCAAATCGTGTTAAACGCCTGTTCAACGCTCACCATCACCCAAATGATCGACCATGAAAAGGTGAAGAACCCAATGGCGCCAAAAAAACCACTCTTGCTGGTATCCAAAAGATTGCCGGCAAATTGCAAAACCTTGTGTACAATGGCCTCCTGTTCATGGAAATTGGCATATATGATGGTTTCCAACTCTTTGGTAAATCCAAAACCGTTGGTAATGGCATAAACCACTGCGACAAAAGGAATAATGGCAATCAATGAATAAAAGGTGAGCGAAGCGGCTTGAAGCCCCACATTATTCATTGACATTCCTCGTATAGAAATGATCAGGGCTTTAAGGTAGCGCAGTCCCATCGCTTTCCAACGACTGTATGCGGAACCGTCCAACTTCCAAATATCTTTTGTGATAAATCGGATTGTTTTTAGATAGTAATATTTAACTTCTCTATAAGTCATTCGTTAGTTGCTTAATCATCTGAATGTGAAAAAATTTTTGTCACCATTTCTTGGGCAAGTGAATCACAGAGGAGTTCTTTTTCAGCATCTAAAGCGCCCATAATCTCCACCGGAGAGGTTGCTTCTTCCCATCCGGTGGTAGCAACAAAAGATTGCAGGCTTTTGATGCCTCCGCCGTTCCAACCGCACGAACCAAAAAGAGAAAAGATTTTATCCTTTGGGGCAGACACTTCCAGTTCGTTGCAAAGGTGTAACATCATGGGATGCATTCCGTTGTTGTAGGCGCAAGAGCCAAGAATTACCCCTTTGTACCTCCAAATATCACGCAAAATATAGGATGAGTGGGTTTTGGAAACATCATAGATACGAATCTGTTTCAACCCTCTCTCTGCAATTTTACGGGCGATGATATCTGCAAGCTCCTCCGCATGGCCGTACATCGAGGCAAATACGACAACAACACCTTCATCGGCCTTGTGTTTACTCCATTTGTCGTAGAGTCCAACCACCTTCATAGGATTGGTTCGCCATAAAGGGCCGTGAGAGGGGCAAATGGTTTTTAAAGGGATACCTGCTAACTTAGAAAAGGCTTTTTGCACCATAAGGGAGTATTTACCCACGATATTGGAATAATAACGCAACATTTCGTCTAAATAGAAACGATCAAAATCGATCTCATCGTCAAAGATACCTCCATCCAACGCTCCAAAAGAACCAAAGGCATCACAAGAGAAGAGCGTTTGGCTGACTGTGTCGTAGGTCATCATGGTTTCGGGCCAATGAACCCATGGAGTCATCACAAATTCAAGTTTGTGGGATCCCAGGTCAACCTCAGAACAGTCGTTTACTTCCAACAAATTATCAGAGAAACCAAAGTAAGATCTTAATAATTTGTGCGTTCTGTTGTTCCCCACAACTTTTGATTGAGGATAGTAACGCAAAATTTCTGCAATCATTCCGGCATGGTCAGGCTCAACATGGTTTACAATAATGTAATCCAACGGTTTGCCATCAAGGATTTGGGTTATCTTTTGAAGATATTTTGGGTGTGAACCATACTCAAGGGTATCGATCAGGGCAGAATGTACATCTGAAATTAAGTAGGAGTTATATGATATTCCGTTGGGGAGAGGCCAGTTGTTTTCAAAGAGGTGTTTTTTGCGATCATTAACGCCAAGGTAGTGGATATGGTTGGAGAGTTTCATGGTTAATTAAGTCATATTCAAAAACAAAACCACAAATTTAAATATTTTTAATTACTTTTGGGTTTGATAGCTCGTTAGTTTTATTGGTTAAGGAGGTTAGTTCGTCTTGAGAAATGATTTTGATGTTGAATTTGGAAGCTTTTGTTACTTTGGAGGGGCCTGGGTTGGTGCCACAAACCAAATAATCTGTTTGGGCGGAGGGCTGGCTTTGCACTTTTCCGCCGTGTTGCTCGATAGTTGTTTTGATATCTTCGCGGGAGATGGTGAATATGCCGGTGATCACAAATTGAAGACCGGCAAGGGTGAGGGAGGGGGAAAGGGTGTTGGAGTCTGTAAGTGGATGAGGGAAGGGAATAAGTTGTGGTGTTTTGGATTCCAACTGAATGCCTGCTTCTTTAAGTGCTCGGATGGTGATTTGATTTTGCGGATGGGCAAAAAAGGATCGGATGCTCTGTACCAACACTTCACCCACATCTCTACTGCTTTGTAGCATCTCACCAGAAGCTTGCTCTATGGCATCCAATGAAGCAAAGTCGGAGGAGAGAGATTTGGCTGTGGTTTCTCCTATATGTCTGATTCCCAAAGCAAAGAGTACTCTTGAAAAGGGGACTGATTTGGAAGCGAGGATGCTTTCTAAAAGGTTTTCGGCAGATTTTTCTCCAAAATTATCAAGGGTAAGAAGTTGTTCCTTAGTTATGCGGTAGAGATCAGAAACTTTTGTAACCATTTTTTTGTTGTATAGTTGCTCCACCAATGCTTCTCCACCCAAAATATTCATTGCTTTTCTGCTCATAAAGTGCAAGATGCGCCCCTTTATTTGGGGAGGACATTCCCATATATTGGGGCAAAACGACTTAACTTCCTGTTCCTCCTTTATTAACGGTGTATCGCACTGTGGACACCGCGTGATAAATGGAATGGGAAGGGAATCGGCAAGGCGCAATTCGGGAAGGGAGGCGATAATTTTTGGAATAATCTCTCCTCCTTTTTCCACCACCACAGTATCGTGGATACGAATATCGAGCAGGGATATTTGGTCGGCATTGTGAAGCGAAGCACGCTTCACCACCGTTCCTGAAAGCAACACAGGTTCCAAATTGGCAACAGGGGTGATTGATCCGGTGCGACCCACCTGGTAATCAACTGACAAAATCCTTGTTTGGGCTTGCTCTGCTTTATATTTATAGGCGGTTGCCCAACGCGGCGATTTGGCGGTCATGCCCAAAGCCTGTTGAACAGAAAGTTCGTTTACCTTAACCACCATACCATCTATGGCAAAGGGGAGTGAGAAACGTTTCTCTCCCCATTGATGAATAAAGTGGAGTGCTTCTTGAATGGTATCACAACAAATTGATGTTTCTTCCAAAACGTTATCAATGGGTAAAGCCCCAAGCACCGGAAGCCCCCAAGAGGCTGCCTTTTCAAGCAAGCCGGAATGAAGATAAACCGGCAGAGCATCGCCCAACAAGTGGTAGAGGTAACAACAAAGCCCTCTTTTTGCAACTTCTTCGCTGTTAAGCATTTTTAAGGTGCCGGCGGCGGCATTTCGGGGGTTGGCAAAGAGTGGTTCATTTTCTTTTTGCCGTTTTTCGTTTATTCTCGTAAACGCTACAAAGGGGAGAAGTATCTCGCCCCGTATTTCAAAGAGTTCGGGAAAGCCGCTTCCTTTAAGTTGAGCAGGAACCTCTGTAATGGTGAGTACATTTTGAAGCACATCGTCTCCAACGGCACCGTCACCGCGGGTAAGGGCCCGAACCAGCTTTCCTTTTTGATAGGTGAGGCATATAGCAGTGCCATCAAACTTTAGTTCGCATACGTAACTAAAGGGAACTTCTATACTTTTGCGAATGCGTAGATCAAACTCCAAGAGATCGCTTTCGCTATAGGTATTGGAGAGGGAGAGCATGGGATATTGGTGCGGATATTGCAAAAATCCACTCTCTTTCTCAGGAACAGAATCGCTTCCTACTCTTTGGGTAGGAGAGTCAGGCGCAACAAGTTTAGGATACTTCTTTTCTATACTTTCCAACTCGCTCATCAACAAATCAAATTCAAAATCGCTGATCAATGGGGCATTATCCACATAGTACTTCTTGTTGTGCGCTTCAATCACATCCCTTAGATGAGTAACCCTGCTCTGTGCCTGTAGAAAAGTCATAATTCAAAACCAAACTACAAATTTAGATATTTTTCACTACTTTTGTTCCATATACTGTGGAATGGTAGCTCAAAAAGAATTATAAACGTATTTAACAATGTAAAAGACAGAAATATAAATTGATAAGAAAGCGTTTGCCTTAATCCGGTTTTCGAAACTTCGACATTTCTAAAACCAACCCGGAAAGAGTGTAAATGTTCATGCTCCAGCGTGTACTTTGCTCATTTTTGGGATGGTTGGGTTGTCGAAGACCTCGAAAACAAAAAAGTAGTTTTAGTCTGCGCTTTCTTGTTGAAAAGCGAAGCAAAATGGAGCAAGAAAATCTACATATTGGACAAATAATCAAACAAAAAGTTGAAGAAGCGGGTATGAAAAAAGCAGATTTTGCCAAAGCAATCAACTGTTGCAGAGGAAACGTTTATCATATTTTTAAGTGTGCTCATCTTAACAAACAGCAGTTAGAAACGATAGAAAAAACATTGCGTCTTGACTTATCTTCTCAGATGAATAAAATTTCAACGGAAACCAAGCGATATGTTGTTATCATTGAATCAGATGAAAAGCAACTACAAGAGATAATCACAAGATACACAGTGGTAAATTATTACAGTGTCAAATAAATATGTTACACGTTTGAACATATTATGTGACATCATCCTATAATAAGGAATTGAAAATGGATTACCTTTGCCGCGAGAACACATATATACTACATTACAACTAAAACATTTAATCTCATGAAACTAAAAAAATTATTCTATGCACTGTTTGCACTTTGCATTATTGCTGTGGCTGCGGTTTTTGCCATTTCTCATTTCATTGCTCAAGAAGACTCATTATTAATGGAGAATATTGATGCGTTTGCGCAAATCTATGAAGAAACAGATGAGGAAGATGGTTCAAGCGAGAATGGAGGAGGTGGCGGAGAAGGTAGCGAAGAGTGCTGGCAATTTGGTGATACATTTGATGGAAGGGATCTGCGTGTATGCGACAATTCATCCGGAAAGTGCTGGTCCAAACCTAACACGGCAGTACCTGCAGGTCAAGGAATCTTGAAAAAATGTGTCAAAAAGTAATCTGCTTTTGATACATTTGTGTCCATGATACCAAAACCATATCATTTGGGTTGTTATTGTGGACACTTGTTTTTTATATTTAAGAATATGAACACTGTACGTAACTTTGGATTTACGCTTCTTTTTCTTGCATCAATTGCCGGTTGTTGTCAAAAACCATACAATATTTTTAACGGAGAATACAGGTATATTGAATACAAAGAAGACGTAGAATCTCTTACCGGTGAAATTGTGGATATTGATGATATAGAAATTCGGAGAACTTGGATTGCTGACACGCTATTGTTCGCTCAATTGGCATCCGAATGGAGCCCGGTTGAACCGGATGGATGGCTCTCTGTATATAACCTCAACAACAACCAAAAATTATTAAAACATTTGGTTCTTAGAGGAAGAGGACCTAACGAATATTCATCCGCAGAGACAATTCGCTTTTTTTCTGACTCCACCGGCGTTAAAGCGTGGCTTTTGGTAAACAGCAGGGAAAAAATTATTCTTGTGAACGTTTCCGCATCCATCCAAAAACAGAGGCTTGTGGTGGAAAAGGAGATTGAGTTTAACTTGGAAGACAAATATGCCTCGCTTATGGTTTTTTACGATTCAGATACCTCTTTTGTAGTACGCAGTTTGTTCAATAACGATCAAATTTCAATATATAACACCGTAACGGAACGCACTCATTTTGAATGTTGGCTCTATAGCGAAGAATATGATTACCATAGCCGTAATGATATGGCAGCCATTTATCAATACCACCCGCACAAAAAGATATTGGCAGGAGGTATGGCTTTTTTTGATCAAATCAATTTCTATTCCCTGAATGGAATGAACTCTTTTTCTATCTCCAACAATCCCAAAGTTATGCGATATAAAAACATCAAGAGTATTCCCATTGAAGAGCGACATGATTACCTTTCCAATGGTTGCGCAGGAGACGAATACCTATTTTTTGGGTATCGTCCTTATAATGAAAAGAAAGACGACAATATTGCTGGTGTTTATCTTCGTATTGTGAGCTGGGAAGGCGCTCTGATAAAAATTATTAGATTAGACAGAACTATTTCGGGAACCTCTTTCGATGATAGAACAGGATATTTATATGGCGTTGATTGGAATACCGATGAAATTCTGAGGTATACGATTGAACTGATGCCATGAACCAATCCCAATCATATAAGAAGTCCTGTATGTTCTTCTTCGTTTTCACAATGGCAACCATCTTTTTTGCGTGCAAACAAAACGCTCCTCACAAATATGTAGAAGTCATAGAATTAATAAGTTGCAGAGAAATTATTTTTCAAGGGCTAATGCCATTCAACGTTCCGAAAGAGGCAAATATTCAATCTTTGCTTGAATCTTCCGAATACAAGGTTGTTGTCGACCCATCTCTAAATTAAAAAATCAGAAATTTGTATAATAAAACATTGAAAATCCCTCCTTCATAGATTTTTTTCACTACTTTTGTAGTTCTACTCGTTATTCTATGAATAAATTTTATTCTTTTCTGATCTTTTTTTTGTTAGCCGGCTGTAAACCATCGTCGTATAATATTTTTAACGGCGAGTACAGGTATAAAAAATACGCAAATAGCGTAGAGTTGCTTTCAGGAGAATTGGTTCAAATTGACACAATTGGAATTTGGGAAACATGGATTGAAGACTCTCTGTTATTCATGAGTGATTACACAAGTGAGGAAGCCTTTTATTCCATTTACAGTTTACACAGCAACCAACTTCTCTATGATCACCTATTTCTCTTCGGCAGGGGACCCAATGAATATCATGAAGCACGGCTTTTTCACTTGTATTCAGATGAAAAAGGTGTGAAAGCTTGGTTTTCTGTTAATTATAGGACTAAAATGATCTGTGTCGATATTACTACATCCATTCTAACACAGCATTTGGTTGTGGAACGGGAAGTTGAACTGAATGTGGAAGATAAATTTGCACTCTTTTGTGTTTTTTATGATTCAGACACTTCCTTTGTAATGCGTAGCACTTTCAATAACGATCATATATCAATTTATAATTCTATTTCTCAAAAAACACAATCAATAGGATGGTTATACTCCCAAGAATATCCTCGATATGAACCTAGCGATTTAGGCTGCGGTTACGTATATAATGCCTCAAAGTCTATGTTGGCAGGAGGGATGGGCTTTTTTGACCAAATAAACTTCTATCCGCTTAAAGAAGAAAAACCATTCTCCGTTTCCATTTCTCCCAAAGCCATACGTTATGACGATGTAAAAGCAAAGCCAATGAATGATCGATCAAGATATTATGGATATGTTTGTTATACAGACGATATACTCATATTTACTTATTCAGCAGGGAAAGAACGATACACAGAACGATCACCCGAAAAAAATTATCTCCATATTGTAAGTTGGGAAGGAGAACTTCTGAAAATTTATGAACTTGATTGTTACTTGATTTGGCCTTCTTATGATAAAAGAACAGGATACTTGTATGGGATTGAAATGGAAACAGATCGTGTTCTCAGGTATCCACTCAACATATAATTGTGTATGAAAACCGTTTCCATCCAATTTTGGCAGGAATATGTTTTCTTTGGTATAATCAAACATTGAAAATACCTCCTTCTTAGATTTTTTTCACTACTTTTGTGGTCGTATCAATTACTCATACAATAATTCATCATAGCCACTAATGAAACCATCGATTGCCATTTTATGCGGAGGGGGCCCCGCCCCAGGAATCAATACCGTTGTGGGAACCATTGCCAAAACGTTTATCAATGACGGATATCGCGTATTGGGTTTGCATCAAGGGTACAAAAGCCTCTTTATCCCCAACCCCTCTGTGGTTGAAATAGACTTCTTTCTTGCAGATCACATTTTTAACAAGGGAGGGTCGTATTTGAGAATGAGTCGCTTTAAACCCTCAGATGACGACTATTCCCACCGGTTTAACCTTGATTTTTTTATCAATAATAACGTTTTGCTGTTGGTTACCATTGGCGGGGACGATACCGCCTCTTCTGCTAATCGGATTGCCAAATTTTTGGATGATAAAAATGTGCATATCTCCAACATACACGTTCCCAAAACCATCGATAACGATTTACCCCTACCCAACCATACCCCAACCTTTGGCTACCATTCTGCAAAGGCAGCAGGATCCCTAATTGCTACTACGGTTATGGAAGATGCCCGCACCTGCCAAAACTGGTTTGTGGTGGCGGCAATGGGTCGTTCTGCAGGGCACTTAGCCCTTGGAATAGGAGCAGCAGGCCACTACCCCATGATTGTGATTCCGGAAATGTTCAACAAAACCAACATCACAATTGATAAAATTGTACATTTGGCCATCTCTTCCATTCTAAAAAGAAAAATATTGGGAATCAACTATGGAGGAATCGTTGTTTCGGAGGGTGTTTTTCACTTTTTGCTGGACGAAGATCTAAAGAAGTCAGGTGTTAACTTCTCCTTTGACGAACATGGACATCCGGAACTTGGGAAGGTTTCTAAAGCACATCTGTTTAATGAATTGCTCGAAAAAGAACTAAACTCTTTACATTTAAATATCAAGAGTCGCCCCGTTGAAATTGGGTATGAAGTTCGTTGCGGCGTACCTACCGCTTTTGATTTGGTCTATTGTTCCCATTTGGGAATGGGGGTATTCACTCTTTTTAAGGAAGGTAAGACGGCCTGTATGGTATATGTTGATGGTTTTGGCTGTGTAAAACCACTTTACCTAAAAGATTTGCAAGATTCAACTACTGGAAAAATTCCTCCAAGGGGAGTTGATATTAATAACCCCAAAGTGAAAATGATCTTTTCCCATCTGCTTCACTACATCACTCAAGACGACTATACTACTGCTCAGGAATACGTAAAAGAACCTCAAAAATACGACTTTAGAAAGATTTTGGGATGGGAATAGCCCTCTTCCATAAAACCTTCTTCAAAACCTCTCTTTGGCTTGTATTGGTTGTGTTGCCAAACAAGGCAATTTCAAATACCTCCAAAGTAGAGCATCTCTCTTTAGATTCTGCATATAAAAAAGCACTCTCATTTTATCCCGAATTAAGCATCGTAAAAATAGAAGTCAAGTATGGCAGAATAAGAACCTCCATGGCTGCGTTGCCAAGAGTTAGTTCTCTCCTGTTTCAAAAAAAAAACAAAAGATCTTACACTATCATCGTCAACAAAAAGGAGAACAAAGATCCAGGTCGTGTTGTTCATTCGGCACCGTTTGACGCTCAGGTGGGAATCTTTGGACACGAATTAGCCCATATTCTCGATTACTCAGAGAAGTCCAACTGCAAGATGGTTGGTTTTGCCATCAGCTATTTGGGCAAAGAAAAACGTAGAATAACAGAACAACTCACAGATTCTTTGACCATTGTGCATGGGTTGGGGCGGGAGTTGTATCACTTTTCAAATTATCTCTTTAACGAAGCTAATATTCACCCAAAATATCGAAAATACAAAACAAAGTATTATATGCATCCTCAAGTTTTATTCCTTATGGTAAAAAGGATAGAGGAGCAGATGAATGTGAGTTACTAATTTGTTCATAATAGTACATCTTATGATCCGGCAAGAGATAGGGATGTAATATTTTGATCAGATCGGAGAGGATGAGGTGAGGCTCTGTAACGCCTCTTTCCCAAAAATCGGTTCCTCCTCCTTGTGTACTGCGAAGGGTATTGTTAAAAACACGCTGTTCCTTAATGGCGGGGATTTGGGAAAAGCGAGGGTCACTGTTTGCCAAGTCATCCAAGTTGCGGTAAGCGTTGGGATGAAGCCAAAAGTCAGCCTCCATTGCATAAAGGTAGGATTGTTCCAATCCAACAGGTTGACTCTCTGAGGTTCCACCTTTGCTTCCCAAAATAGAGCCGCCTGCATCTGTAACGAGTTTGGCCATATAACTGTTGCCTCCCGGAATATACCAAACCTCATTAAAGGGAGCGTTCATCAATACTTTGGGGTCATAAACACGGCTGTGAGTTGTGGAACACAAATGGTTATAAACGCTACATATTTCATTAAAATGTGAAAAAGCATTCACCATACAGGCAGAGTCAAAAAAAGAGGAGAAGGATACCATATATTCCGCTTTACCCAACGGATGCGCCTCCAAGAAATCTTCCCAAAAAATTACAGGGAGCTCCATTTGAATAAGAGGTTTCAAATAAGCCGTTGAAACACCGGGAATGGAGTATGCAAAAACCACGTCAGGGTGCAGAGAAAGGATCAACTCAGTGTTTATAGTTCCTTCATAACCAATATCATACACAGTACCTGTATCAACATTGCCACGAATTATCGAATTGGAGAGATACTTTACTCCTGATATTCCTGTAATCACATCCAATTTGTGTAGCACATCAAGATATGCAATGTGTGTAGTGGATAAACAAATGGCGTTTTGAATGGGGTAGGGGATGTGATTCTTTTTCCCTTTATAGATGGCTGAGTCGCATCTCGGATAGAGAATGTATTGGTTGTATTCACTTTCGCTCCAACTCTTTTTCACATAAAGAATCCGATTGTCTCCATCTTCTTTCAAAAAAAAACCTTGAGCATAGTCGGGGATATATAAAAAGGCTGAATCAGCATAAAGATCTTTTTGCTTTTGCCCAAACGATCCTCCAAGCAAGGAGATAGATACAATGCAACAAAGTAAACAAAGTCTCTCACATACAAAATATAACTGTTTTATAGCTCTCATCGAATTCGTTTTGGAACAATAGTGGCCCACCATAATAGTTACTACTCTAATGTAACAGATATTGAGCCTCCCACGGGATTTGAACCCGCGACCTGCTCATTACGAATGAGCTGCTCTACCGCTGAGCTAAGGAGGCGTTGATAGTTGATAGTTAAGGGCGCAAAGGTAGTACTTTTTTTTGAGTAATCATATTTGGATGTACTTTAGTCTAAATTTGTACCTTTGACACTCATGGATAGATACGATATTGTTGTAATCGGCGGAGGAGCAGCCGGTTTAATGGCAGCAGGCCATGCTGCGAATCAAGGGTGCAGTGTATTGCTTCTTGAAAAGATGGAACAATGTGGTATCAAACTATCCATTACAGGGAAAGGACGTTGCAACCTGACTAACAGTAAGGGGTGGAGTGAATTTTCTAATCATATCTATCCACAACCTGATTTTTTTCGACCTGCTTTTTGGAACTTCTCCAATCAGGCGCTCATTGATTTTTTTTGCTCTATAGGGGTAGAGACGGTTGTTGAACGAGGAAATCGAGTTTTTCCAGAGTGTCAACAGGCGAAAAAAGTAAGGGAAGCTTTGGTAACGTGGGTAATAAAGCAGGGGGTTACCCTTTTATCCAAAGCACACGTTACCAAGTATGAACTTTCTGAAGGGCGAATACATTTTATATATTATGCACAAAACGGAAAGTATTTTCAAGTACAAGCGGGAGCCACCATCTTAGCTACCGGAGGATGTTCCTATCCTGCAACAGGATCAACAGGAGAAGGATATTCTTTTGCAAAAGCAGTGGGTCATACCATCGTGCCTTGTTTTCCATCGTTAACGGCATTGATGCCACAAAAATATGATGTACGTTTGCAAAGCAGTTTGCTAAAAAACGTACAACTGACGTTGTTGGTTAATGAAAAAGCTGTGCAGGAAGAATTTGGAGAAGTGGCATTTACCAATTTTGGTGTGGAAGGTCCTTTGGGGTTGCGTCTGAGTCGTTATGCTGTAACAGCTATGCAGAAGGGATCTCAAGTATCGTTAGTGCTCA
>Ga0082212_10008015_pt1 | contig 13877 bp, 9 predicted proteins | sample TergutNt197P3_FD_71548 | JGI IMG/M metagenome (GOLD analysis project Ga0082212, IMG submission 71548) | Neocapritermes taracua P3 segment gut microbial communities from Petit-Saut dam, French Guiana - Nt197 P3 | ecosystem: Host-associated > Arthropoda: Insects > Digestive system > Gut ... | reverse complement strand
ACGATCACACTGTTTTTTGTCCTTATCGCGCTTGTCGCGATATTCAGTCTGCTTAATAAGAATTACTTAACAACCGTCAATATGTTCAACATACTTTACGCCTGCTGCGTTACGGGGCTCCTCGCGATAGGCGTCACGCTTCTCATCATAGCGGGGCAGATCGACCTTTCATGCGGGGCAATAGGCGCGGCGAGCGGCGTCCTTGTGGCGGTCCTGATCACAAGAGCGGGGTTTCCCTGGTACGCCGCAATGCTTTGCTGTATAGTATTCGGCGCGGCGGTGGGCGCCGCAAACTCAATACTCACGAATGTATTCAAACTGCAGCCATTTATAGCTACGCTGGCCATGGCCTCGGTCTGCCAGGGTATGGGGTATCTTTTCTGCAACGGCAGGTCTGTATCGCTCAATGACAGCTCTATGAACACTTTGGGCGCCGGAAGGATACTGGGCAATGTCCCTATTCCGGTTATTTTTCTGGTAGTTTTATATTTAGTTTTTGCTTTTATCCTGAACAGGACGACTTTCGGACGGAGGATCTACGTCATAGGGGGCAACTCGATGGCCAGCCTTCTGGCCGGTCTGAATCCGAAAAAAATCACGACCATCCTATATATTATAAGCGGCGTCCTGGCCTCGCTTGCCGGCAGTTTGCTTGCCGGCCGTATGCGCAGCGGCGCCCCGAACGCAGTCCTGGGCTCCGAATTCGACGCGATCATCGCCGCTGTTCTGGGCGGCGTGGCGTTCACCGGCGGGCGGGGCACGCTCGGCGGCTGCCTGCTCGGGCTGCTCATTATTCAATGCTTCAGCAACGGCCTTAACTTCATGCGTATATCGTCGTTCTGGCAGACTGTCGCGAAAGGGCTGCTGCTGATCGGCGCGCTGCTTGTGGATTACGTGCGCTCACTGAAAGCGGAATAGCCGTCTGCATACTGTTCACGGCAGTTAACATTGTGAAAAACATGAAATCTCATGCTTATCAAATAAATTTATAGCAGTTGAAAGGAAAAAAGAGAAATGAAGAAGAAGATCAGTATTGTTTTATCCGTGGTTATGGTTGTGTTGTTATGCCTGGGGATCGCGGGATGCAACAACTCGACAAACACCGGCGGCTCGTCTCCCGCGCCGGCGACGTCAGGCGGAGACGCGTCTCCCCCTCCTGAATCACCGGGTTCCGGCGGCAAGTACGGCCCGAATGACAAAATCTCGATGGTGTATCTCAGCTACTCTATGGATATAGGCTGGTGCGTGCAGGTCGCGGACGCTTTTGAAGAACTTGCCGGCGCGCATAACTTGACCGTATATATCGGGGACGGCGGTTTCAATCCGGAAACCCAGTTTAACCAGCTTGAGCAGTACATAGCAATGGGCGTCGACGTCATAACGATCATGCTCGTCGATCCGGGTTCGGCGCAGGCTGTCACGGACCGGTGCAAGGAAGCCGGAATACTGATGCTCGGCGAGACTGCCGGGATGATGGACGCTAACGGCAAACTTGTCACCCCCTGCGACTGGTTGTTCGGATACGAGGTCGGTCAAAAGGAAGCCCAGTGGGTCGTCGATAACTACAAGCGCCTCGGCTTTGACCTTTCCGACCTGAGCAAAGTAGGGTATATATACATAACAGACTCTATGTTTGTCGAAATGGCGCCCCGCGTTCAAGGCGCGGAAGAAGTCTGGCTCAAAGCGTTCCCGGACTTCCCGAAAGACCAGATGTTCATGGCCGACCGCTCGGCCGACCTCGGCGCAAGCAATATGGAAGCAGGCTACAACCAGACTGCGGCGATCCTCACCGCGAATCCCAAGTTTGACCAGTGGATCATAGTGTCGTTCCAGGAAGACTACGCTTCCGGCGCCTGCCGCGCTGTTGAGGACCTCGGGCTGGTCGATAAAACGCTGCTCGTAAGCGCGGGCGGCGAAAACGTTATCCCCGAGTGGGACGCGGGGCTGACCAAACCATGGTATGCGGCGTGCTACTTTACAGGTATGGACAGCGCGGAAATCATAGTCGGCGCTATAGAGAGGATACTCCGCCAGGGCGTCGCCCTCGAAGACGTATATCCTCATAAGGATCCGGGTCAGACATACGGCTATGACACGTTCAGCGGCGTAATGATCGATTTTGAGAATTACAAATCGTTAATAAGGTAGTATGATCGTCCGCCCCGGGGCGGAGTTGATGAGAGGAGTTGTGAAAGCATAATGGCAGGAATTGTGAATTCTGACTTTGGCATCCGTCAGCATATCTGTCAGGGCGCCGGGTGCATATCGGAACTTGCGGGAATCATTAAGCGCGAGGGTTGGAAGCGCGTGTTCCTCATATGCGGGCCGACGTTGTACAAGAGCGGCGTCGCCGGGGCGATAGAGGACGGCATCCGGCAGTCGGGGGCGGAGTTTGAGGTTTTCAGCAATGTACGCCCGAATCCGGAAGCGGTGACGATCGATAATGAGGCTATACCGGCGTCGCTGGCGTTCAAGACGGACGTCATTGTGGCTGTCGGAGGCGGCAGTACGCTGGATACGGCGAAGGGAGTCGCTATCGTCGGCAACTCCGGCAAAAAGGTTATGGATTTTTCGATCAGCCATATTAGCTCGAATGAGCGCTTGCCGCATCAAACATTGCCCATGATCGCTATTCCGACGACGGCAGGTACAGGGAGTGAAGTATGTAAAAACGCGGTCATATCCGATGAGGCGGGATTAAAGCTTGTGCACGCTCATGAATCGATCCTGCCGATGTATGCACTGCTCGATCCCGATCTGCTGAAAACGCTGCCCCGCAGCGTTGCGGCGGCGACTACGCTGGACACGTTCGTCCAGGCGCTTGAAACGCTGACAAACCGGAACGCCAATGATTTTACGCGCACGCAATCGCTGCGTTCCCTTGAACTCATCGGAGAAAATATAAGGCCGTTCGTCGCCAACCCCGCCGACGCGGAAGCGGCGAACGGCATGAGCCTCGCCTGTATGTACGCCGGGTTCTCTCTGGGGTTGGCGAGCATAGGGCAGGATCATGTGATAACGCACCCGATGTCGGAGGAGCCGTTCCATATCGCGCACGGGGACGCGTGCGCCATGGTCATGCCCGCGGTGATCGAGTACAACGGGCTGTCCTGCAAGGAGTTATACCGGCAAGCTTACAACGCCCTCACCGGGAAACTTGTCACGCCGTGTGATTTTGAGGTGCGTATGCTCATAGACTGGGTCGTTGAACTCAACCTGGATCTTCACGTCGCGGGCGACAAATCTTTCGCCGAGCTGGGGTTCAACGACGAAACGCTTGAACTTATGCTAAGGCATCCAATAGTCCGTATGGCGGCGGCGGGCAACGAGTCCGCGGCTGCAACCGAATACCCACGCGTAACGAACCTCGCGGATTACCGCGCAATTATAAAGCGGGTCGCGGTTTACTCGGAAGCCCACGCGGCCCGCGCCAGGCAAAATTTATGACGAGGCGTCTGTTCAGTACCCTGCGCGCGAAAGACGTTTACTGAGTAGTTACCTGACGAGCTGCGATACTATGCGGCTCGTGCCAAACCTTTATGAGAGGAATGGACTTAATTATGTATGGATATATCGGAAAAGTGCTGATTGCGGACTTGAGTGACAAAACATATGTCATCGAGGATATAAATGCGCAATGGGCCAGGGATTTTATGGGCGGCGCCGCGCTCGGGGCGCGGTACCTGTATGACCTTATGCCCGCGAACACTCCCGTATTTGCCCCTGAAAGCGTCATCGGGTTTGTCACAGGTCCGGTCAACGGTACGAGATCGTTTATGGGCGGAAGGTATGTAGTCGTCAGTAAATCGCCGGTGACAGGCGGGTTCAATGATACAAGTTCCGGCGGGAAGTTCGGCCCGTATCTGAGAAGATCCGGGTTTGACGCCGTTTTCGTAAAGGGCATATCGGAAAAACCGGTATACATCTTCATCGATAACGACGAAGTCTCGTTCCGTGACGCATCGGCGTTATGGGGTAAAACGACGCTTGAAACTGAAGCCGCTTTGAGGGCGGAGATCGGTGACGATAATATATGCGCCGCGTTGATCGCGCCTGCCGGGGAGCATATGTCATATATGGCGGCGGTAATGAACGACGGGCACCGCGCAGCCGGCAGAGGCGGTTCCGGCGCCGTTATGGGGTCGAAGAAGCTTAAAGCCGTCGTATGCCGGGGCAATCATAAAGTACCGGTGAAAGATCCTGATACTATAACAGAGGTCAACAAGTCCTGGAAAGAACAGGCAGAAGGACCTTCGGAGCTGCTTATGAGCACATGGGGCGTCCACGGGACGGCGGCGAACTACGAATCCTGCGCTTATATGTCAGACTGCGGAATAAAAAACTGGGGCGGCATACCGGACGACCTGACGGAGGAACAGATCATCAACTTGTCCGGCGTCGCAATGGACGCGAAATATGGCGCGAAAAAACACGCGTGCGATACGTGCCAGGTAGGCTGCGGCGCGATGTATCGCCTTAAAAGCGGTAAATATGATATTGAAACAGGGCGCCCCGAATATGAGTCGCTCGGCGCTTTCGGCAGCATGCTCCTCAACGGCGACTCCGACAGCGTGAATATTTGCAATTATCTGTGCAACGAATACGGTTATGACACGATCTCGTTCGGCGCTACGCTGGCATGGGTCATGGAATGTTACGACAACGGTTTGTTCACGCTCGACGAACTTGACGGCATCGACCTGAAATGGGGAAACGCCGAAGCGATAATCGAGATGGCCGAACGTATATGCGAGTACAAAGGTATAGGAATAGCGCTTAATAACGCTACTGTGAAAGCTGCCGAGCATTTCGGGCGCGGCTTCGAGTATCTGGGTACGGCGAGCGGCATTGAGATTCCGCATCACTGCGCGAGAAATAATCCGGCGATGGCAAGGACATTCCAATATGACGCTACGCCGGGCAGGCACGTCAAAGGCGGAAGGGGCGCCGCTTTCGGTTTCGGCCCGGCTGAAGTAAAGTATATTTATGAAGATACGGGCGAAGCTGACAAAGCAGGCGTCATCAACGCGGAGTTCGACAATTCTTCCGGTTTCTGCCATTTCTGTTTCTTTATGGAAAGCACGGCAAAATTCAGGTATTTCGACGCGGTCACAGGCGAAAACCATACGCGGGAAGACTGGGATAATATCGGTCTGCGCGCATACACGATCCGATGGGCGTTCAACATGAGGGAAGGCATGCGTAAAGAGGACTATACGATCACTCCCCGCAATATAGGCGTCCCCCCGCTCACCGGCGGGCCGCTCGACGGGATAACTATCGATACTAAAACGCTCTCCGATAATTTCTTTGAAGCGATGGGCTGGGACGCCGACAACGCGGTCCCGACGCTGGAGTTTCTCGAAAAAGTCGGCGGCCTGGACGTTGTTATTAAAGATATGTATCCGTCCGGCGTCTGGATCGGCGCGGGCCAAAACTAATAACATTACTTTTCACACCCTGTGATGTTGAATTTTCTATAGTATATTTTGACGTAATGTAGTATAATTCACACAAATAAGGGACTGTCGGATCGATTCTCAACAGCCCCTAACGACAAGGAGGCAGAAAAATGCTGGTAAACGCGCGCGATATGCTGCTGAAGGCCAGAGACGGGCATTATGCCGTGGCTCAGATGAATATCAACAATCTTGAGTGGACAAAAGCGATATTACAGACCGCGGAGGAACTGAAAAGCCCGGTGATACTCGGCGTTTCCGAGGGCGCGGGCAAATACATGACAGGATTCGGCACCGTTACCGCGATGGTAAGAGAAATGGATAAAAGCCTTGGTATATCGGTTCCGGTCGCTCTGCACCTCGACCATGGCACTTATGACGGGTGCGTGGCTTGTGTGAAAGCGGGGTTCACCTCGATCATGTTTGACGGCAGCCATTTTGCCATCGACGAGAATGTGCAAAAGACCACCGAACTCGTGAAACTCGCGCATGACAACGGGATGTCGATAGAGGCAGAAGTCGGCGCCATCGGCGGCGAGGAGGACGGCGTCGTCGGCGGGGGAGAGGTTGCGGATCCCGCGGAGTGCAAAACGATAGCAGACCTGGGAATCGACTTTCTCGCCGCAGGTATCGGCAACATCCACGGGGTGTATCCTGATAACTGGAAAGGGCTCGATTTCGGTACGCTCGAAAAAATACACAGTATAACCGGCAGTATACCGCTTGTTCTTCACGGCGGTACCGGTATCCCTGTGGATATGATAAAGACTGCGATAAGCCTCGGCGTTTCCAAAATAAACGTAAACACGGAGTGCCAGCTCGCGTTTGCGGCGGCAACGCGGAAATACATAGAAGAAGGAAAGGACCTGTCCGGCAAGGGGTTCGACCCGCGTAAGCTGCTGGGTCCGGGAACGGACGCTATAAAAGACACTTGCCGTGAGAAATTCGGTATCTTCGGCAGTGTGGGGAAGGCCTGAAACAAGGGGGTCAATCAGCTATAAAACCGAAACGGGCGTGTTGAGCATTAATAACTCAACACGCCCGTCGAATGAGTAAGGCAGGCTTGCAATGGCGCTTTCTATACGACCCCCTGCGCCAGCATTGTTTCCGCGACTTTAATAAAGCCGGCGATGTTTGCGCCTACTACATAATTACCCTTGAAGCCGTATTTTTCCGCGGCTTCATATGCGTTTTTGTGGATATTGACCATGATATCGTGAAGCTTCGCGTCGACTTCCTCAAAACTCCAGGAAAGCCTCATTGAGTTCTGGCTCATCTCCAGCGCCGACGTGGCGACGCCGCCCGCGTTGGCGGCTTTTCCGGGCCCGAAAGTGACGCCGTTTTCGATCAGGTATTCGGTAGCGTCCAGCGAAGTCGGCATGTTCGCGCCTTCGCAGACTATTTTTACTCCGTTGGCGGCGAGCGTCTTCGCGTCGTCGAGCAGGAGTTCGTTTTGCGTCGCGCAGGGCAGGGCGACGTCGCATTTTACCGACCATATGCCCCTGCCCTCGTGGTATTCGGCGCCGGTGGTTTTCGCATATTCGGAAATGCGCGCGCGTTTGATTTCCTTGACGTCCTTGATAACGTCCAGTTTTATGCCGTCTTTGTCATAGACCCAACCGTTTGAGTCACTCATAGCGACGACTTTACCGCCGAGTTGAGCGGCTTTTTCACAGGCATATATAGCGACATTGCCGGAACCGGATATCACAACGGTTTTGCCCTCGAAGCTGTCGTTTTTGGTTTTCAGTATTTCATTCGTGAAATAGATAAGCCCGTAACCGGTGGCTTCCTTGCGGGCCAGGGAACCGCCGTATGTCAGGCCTTTACCGGTAAACACGCCCTCATACTTGTTGACCAGGCGCTTGTACTGCCCGTACATATAGCCGATCTCCCGGGCGCCGACGCCTATATCGCCCGCCGGGACGTCGCAGTTGGCGTTGATATGGCGGTAAAGTTCGTCCATAAAACTCTGGCAGAACGACATCACTTCGTTGTCCGATTTGCCCTTTGGGTCGAAATCAGACCCGCCCTTACCGCCGCCTATCGGCAGACTGGTGAGCGAGTTTTTGAATATTTGCTCGAAACCGAGGAATTTGATTATGCCCAGATTGACTGACGGATGGAAACGTATCCCGCCTTTGTACGGGCCGATAGCACTGTTGTACTGCACCCGGTAGCCGCGGTTTACGCGGACATTTCCGCCGTCGTCGACCCAGGGGACGCGGAACACTATAGCTCGTTCGGGCTCGACAAGCCGCTCAAGCAGAGCCGCTTCTTTATACTGCGGATTTGCGTCGATAACAGGGCGCAGGGACTCCAGGACTTCTGTCGCGGCTTGGATGAATTCCGGCTGATCGGGATCGCGCGTTTTGATTTTTTCCAGTACTTCGTCGACGTATGACATTTTTTGTTCTCCTTTGCTGTTCGCTATTTTAGGCAGTCGTTATATTGTGCCTTGTCTGATCATTTAAAATCGATACTCACGTCATTCGGTATTATGCATATATAAGTCTGTCCGCGGCCGAAAACAAGTTCGGAACCGTCTTCGAGTTTATACGAGAATTGGGAGGTGGGTTCCGCCCTGGACCACTCTATCCCGATATACTCCCCGCCGCATACGAAATATCCTTCCCCGCTTCCGGTAGTCGCAACCCTCATCCTGCCCTCGGTGTCTCCGGATATGCGGGAGATCGCGGTCTTGAGTATCAGCACGTTAGTGACAGCGAGCTGGGCGTCGTCGTTTCCGTCTTTGTACGATTTTCCGAACTGGCCGAGATAATAGAGCCCGCTGCTTTCAAGATATGAAAATGTGGTGGTTTTTGACGGGGATAACCTGACCGCGAACTCATTAGCCGCAGCCCCTCCGGAGGGGGTCCCGTCGTCGGCAAAGCTGAGCGCTCGTACATAGCCCGCCTCGTGCTCGAGCCTGTAACCGTACGAGGGAAGGCGCTCAACGATCTGCGCGCCGTTCGTCATAAGGCTGTGCTCGGAGCCGAGATTGGTGCGCCTCCACTGGTCCCTGTAGAATATGCCTGTAGGCCCGTAGACGTCGTCGATACGGTCTATACTGCGGGACCTGAGCGCGGTATAGGCTTCGGGGCTTCCTCCGGCATGGATATATATAGCGTCATATCCCTGTACGAGGTCTACATAATAAAGGCGTGAACTTCGGACGCTGCCGATGACGCCGACTTCGGATACATCCTGATAAAGGGCCATCATCCTCGTGATCCCGCCCTCGACGACTGTTTCATATATTATGTCGGCCTTAGAGACGCCGTGCTGTGGCTGGGCGTTGGAGTTGTTGTTGACCATGACAGCCAGCGGTCTGTTGTTTGAAATATCAGTTTCTGTGGGTAAACCGGTCAGCGGATTGAATGGGCCGGCGTACTCGGGCTCGGGCTCGGGTTCGGGCTCCGGTTCCGGTTCGGGGGACGGCGACGGAGACGGCGGGGGCGTCGTTACCGGCGCGGTCGTCGGCTGCGAAGACGGGGTCTCTCTGATCGTTTCCGCCGGTTCCGGCTCCGCCTGCTGCGGGTCCGGCCTTGACAGGCACGTTACAAGCGAGCCCAGAGCGATAAGAAGAACGATCACCAGGGGCGCAAAGCGCCTGAACTTTCTGTTATCTGACAAGCGTCCGATACGCCGTTGTATGCGTCGAAAAAAGTTTTTCATTGATATACTCCATTAATCGGCTGCGGCTGCCGCGGGTCGCGTTGCGGATGTCCTGAAAACTGCGGACTCTATTTTAACCTCATTTTCGCGTTGTGTCAAATCATACGGACAGGCCCGCGATAAAACGCTATACTTTGCCGGAACCATATGATATACTTCCAACGACAGACGAACAGCGGAGCGCGGACAGAATGCATGCAAACGGCTGACGGCGTCGATCGGGGGCTGATGATCATGAAAGGTAATTTCGGCTTTATCCATGAGAAGCTGGAAATAAAAATACTCATACTGTTCATACTGCGGCGGCTGCCGGAGCCGGTCGCGCTGGAAACACTCGCCGAACTCGCTATGTGCGACGACGGTATAAGCTACTTTGATTTTACGCAATGCGTCGCGGAACTGGTCAGGACGGAGCATCTTTATTTCAGGGACAATATGTATTCGCTGACATCGAAAGGTATGCATAACGGAGAGATCACAGAGATCAACCTGCCGTACTCCGTTCGTATGAAAGCGGAAAGCGCTGCTGCGGCGCTGCGTTCAGAGTTGAGCCGCGACGCGATGATAAAGACTGTGAGCGCAGTTAACCCGGACGGCGGGCTCACGGTCAGCCTGTCACTTTCGGACGGATTGGGAAGTATCATGAAAATGGAAATGTTCAGCGGCAACGAGCAGCAGGCGGCCGCTCTTGAAAAGGGGTTTCGCAAAAACGCGGAAACGATCTACAACGCGCTGCTGGAGATGCTTCTTGGGAATTAGGAATTAGGAGTTAGGAGTAACGCGCCGCAACGGCGCGCAGGAGTTAGGAGTAACGCGCCGCAACGGCGCGCAGGAGTTAGGAGACGAGGGTTGCGATTTGTAGGGGCGGCCTGCGGCCGCCCGCAGGAGTTAGGAGCTAGGGGACGGGGGTTACGGGAGAAAGATTGAGCATGGCGAAAGAGACTATCCAAATAGGGGGTATGAGCTGCGCGGCATGCGCGCAGCGGGTCGAACGGGCCTTGAAAAACCTCGACGGAGTGGCGGACGCATCCGTCAATTTTGCCACTGAAAAGGCAGTGGTAGCGTTCGACCAAAAAGCACTCCACCTAACCACTATACACGAGGCTATACAAAAAGCCGGGTACGAACCCCTGGGGACCGACAAACCGCTCACCGCGGATGAAGACAGGGCGCGCAGGCAAAAAGAGATAAAAACACTGACAGCCAAATTCATAGTCGCCGCAGTATTCGCGCTTCCTCTCCTGTATGTCGCCATGGCGCCGATGATCCCCGCGTTTCACCTGCCGATACCGGGGCGGCTTGATATGATGGAGTACCCGCTCTCATACGCGCTGGTCCAGTTCGGGCTGGTCGTCCCGATAATTTGCGTCGGGTACCGGTTTTACGCGGTGGGCTACAGAGCGCTCGTAAAGCGCAGCCCAAACATGGACTCCCTTATAGCGCTCGGAACAACGGCGGCAGTGCTTTACAGCTTATACAACACAGTACAGATCGCCTCCGGTAACCATATGGCGGCTGAATCGTTGTACTTCGAGTCTGCCGGCGTCATAATAACACTTATATTACTTGGAAAAACGCTGGAAGCCGTGTCGAAAGGAAGGACCGGCGAAGCGATAAAAAAACTCATGAGGCTGGCGCCGAAGACCGCGGTCATCGTCCGGGACGGCGCCGAAGAAGAGACAGCCATCGAAAACGTAAGGATAGGCGATATAGTCATAGTGAAACCCGGCGCAAAAATACCCGTCGACGGGACAGTGACCGACGGATCCACATCTATTGACGAATCCATGCTGACAGGGGAGAGTATGCCCGTCGATAAAAAAGCCGGCGACAAGATATACGCCGCTACTATCAACACGACCGGCACGGTTCGTTTCCGGGCGGAAAAAGTCGGAGCGGAGACCGCGCTCGCGCAGATAATAAAACTCGTCGAGGACGCGCAGAGCAGCAAGGCTCCTATCGCCGCCCTGGCGGACAGGGTATCAGGGGTATTTGTACCGGTTGTCTGCGCCGCCGCGCTGGTTGCCGCGGCAGCATGGTTCATTGGAACAGGCGATTTCAGGTTTTCACTCATGGTCTTCATATCCGTGATGGTCATAGCGTGCCCGTGCGCGCTCGGACTTGCTACACCGACCGCAATAATGGTAGCAACGGGCAGGGGGGCCGAAAAAGGCATACTTGTAAAAAGCGGAGCGGCCCTTGAAACCGCCCATAAAATAGACACGGTTATACTTGATAAAACAGGGACTGTCACCGAGGGCAGGCCGGAGGTCGTAGGAATCGAAAACAGCAGCGGCGGCGCGGACAGAGGGACTGATGATCCGGGCGGGGACATTTTACAGCTTGCGGCGTCGCTGGAACGGTATTCCGAGCACCCGGTGGCAAACGCGATATGCTCGCGTTATGACGGGGCATACCTCGAAGTGAGCGGCTTCAACGCAGTAGTAGGACATGGTGTGGAAGGGTTCATTGACGGTAAAAAAATCGAGATCCGACGCGGCGTGCGCGTCTATGAGGACGACGTATATTTAGGCAGGGTCATAGTTTCAGACAGGCCGAAAGAAGGCAGCTCCGCCGCGATCGCCGTGCTGAAATCAATGGGGATCGAAGTGGTTATGATAACGGGCGACAACCGCGATACCGCGGAGGATATCGCGCGGCAGACCGGCGTTGATAAAGTACTCGCGGAAGTCCTGCCGCAGGATAAGGCGGGCGAGGTCAAAAAACTCCAGGCGGGCGGTCATGTAGTCGCGATGGTGGGGGACGGCATAAACGACGCGCCCGCGCTCGCGCAGGCCGACGTTGGGGTGGCGATAGGCTCGGGTACGGACGTGGCAATGGAGTCGGCTGATATCGTGCTCATACGGTCGGAGCTGACCGGCGTCCCTCTTGCAGTTGACCTGAGCAGGCGCACTATCCGAACTATAAAGCAGAACTTGTTTTGGGCGTTCGGCTATAACGTGGTCGGTATTCCGGTCGCCGCCGGCGTACTCTACCTTTTTGGAGGTCCGCTTTTAAACCCGATGTTTGCGGCGGCCGCAATGAGCCTCAGTTCGGTGTCGGTGCTGCTCAATGCCCTGCGCCTGAAAAAGGCGTGACGCCCGCCCGCGGACCGGCGGTTCAGAGCGGGGTCATAAGACAGCCGCGTGACACTAGTGCCCTGTAAAGCCTAAAAATTCAACATACTTACGCTATCTTTTCCCGCCTTCCTGCGTTGAAAGCCCTTGCAATACGGGGGTATTCCTGCGGTCTTTCGCCTTGGCAGACGAAAAAATCTACCGCAATTATATTGAACTTTTAGGCTTTACAGGGCACTAGTAATATTTGAAAGATTAAGGAAGAGAGTATGATAGGGAAATTCATAAGATTTGACATGAGCCGGCGGCCGAACAGCCAATGGAGGATACTGACTCCAGTAACGTGGTTGCTGAGTTTTCCGAAAAATATTGCCCACCGTTCGAAGATAAGGAAAATAAACATTCCCAAAAGGATGAAGCCCCCGTATTTTCTGCTTTGCAACCACAACTCGTTCATGGATTTTAAGATCATGACAAGGGCGATATTCCCGCATCGGGCCAATTACGTTGTCGCGATCGACGGTTTTATCGGCTTTGAGTGGCTGCTGCGCGCGGTGGGATGTATATGCAACAGGAAATTCACGAAGAGCGTCAGTCTGGTGAGGAATATGCTTTATGCGCGGGACAACGGCAATATAGTGGTACTGTTCCCCGAAGCGCGGTACTCGCTGTGCGGCACGACGGCGCTCCTCCCCGAATCTCTGGGCAAAATGGTAAAAAAAATGAACATTCCGGTTGTGACGCTGATAATGCACGGCCACCACATCAACTCGCCTTTCTGGCATACAGGAAACAGGAAAATAAAGCCTGTTGAATCGGAGATAAAGGTACTCCTGACGCAGGGTGAAACACAGGAACTGTCTGTCGATGAAATAAACGCCCGCCTGGCGGACGCGTTTCAGTACGACGATTATGCGTGGCAAAAAGAAAACAGCGTCCTTGTGAAAAACAAGACCCGCGCAGAGGGGCTCCACAAGGTGCTGTACCAGTGCCCGGCGTGCAGATCCGAGTATAAGATGAGTTCTAGCGGGTCGGAGCTGAACTGCGAAAGCTGCGGTAAGACCTGGGTCATGAGCGAACTGGGGGAACTGAGCGCCCGGTCAGGGAAAACGGAGTTTACGCATATACCGGACTGGTACGAATGGGAGCGCGCGAATGTGCGCAGGGAAGTGGAAGCCGGCACATATTCATTATCCGCCAATGTGCGCATTGAATCGCTTCCGAATTCAAAAGGCTTTATAGTGTTCGGCGAGACCGGCAGCCTCACGCACGATATGAACGGGTTCTTTTTGACAGGTGTTTGCGAAGACGAGCCCTTTGACGTCCGGTGGTCTCCGGCGTCGCTCCAGTCATGCCATATCGAGTACGAGTACAAGGGGCGGGGCGGACGCGGGGACTGCGTCGACCTGAACACAAACGACGATACGTTCTATATATACCCGGAGGGCGGCGATTTCGCGGTAACGAAAATCGCTTTGGCGACCGAGGAACTTTACAATTTCTGCACAGCGCCGGTAAGCTGAGGGTGCTGACCGGCTAAGGGTACTGTTCACGGACGGCCGGGTGGAAAGAGTTTATCGTGACCCCCGTATAGTAATGGCGGAGTATCTCTGTATAATCTTTACCGGCAGCGGCCATGACGTTGGCGCCGTATTGGCTCATG
>Ga0082212_10008014_pt1 | contig 13877 bp, 13 predicted proteins | sample TergutNt197P3_FD_71548 | JGI IMG/M metagenome (GOLD analysis project Ga0082212, IMG submission 71548) | Neocapritermes taracua P3 segment gut microbial communities from Petit-Saut dam, French Guiana - Nt197 P3 | ecosystem: Host-associated > Arthropoda: Insects > Digestive system > Gut ... | reverse complement strand
TAAAAATCTGTTTATCGTGAATCCCAGAGCCGGGACTAAGCAGGCTAAATATCATTTGCCCAAGGTTCTGGATTTATTTCACGAAAACGGGGATATGAATTCCGTCCATTTGACTAAAAGACAAGGCGACGGGATTAATCTCGCCGCAGACCACAGCAAATCCGCGGACAGGATTATCTGCATCGGCGGAGACGGCACTTTCAGCGAAGTTATAACCGGAATGAAACTTGCCGGATTTGACCTGCCAATCGGGTATATACCCGCAGGTACGGCAAACGATTTCGCGACAAGCTTGAAATTATCGAAAAATATACCTCAAGCCGCCAAAGATATTATCGACGGCGAAGTTAAATCTATTGATATAGGCAGGTTCGGCGAGAAATATTTTTCGTATATAGCGTCGTTCGGGGCATTCACGAAAGTTTCTTACAATACGCCTCAGGCGTCAAAAAATATGTTCGGACAGTTGGCGTATATTATCGAGGCGTTAAAAGAACTGCCGTCGATACGTCCGAAACATATCAAAATCGAGACGGGTACGCGTAAAATCGAGGGGGATTATATATTCGGCTCAGTCAGCAATTCAAAATCAGTAGGGGGAATGCTGACTTTAAGCCCCGATATAGTGGATATGAGCGACGGCATGTTTGAGGTGCTTTTGATAAAGCCGCTAAATAACATCATAGACGTTTTCGACTGCGTTTTCTCTTTGCTTAATCAGGATTACAAATCAAAGCATATTGATTTTTTCAACGCGGACAAAGCCGTAGTGTATTCAGACCCCGAAATGGATTGGGCGTTGGACGGCGAATGCGCGACGGGACGGGATAAAATAGACATACAGAATTTAAAATGCGCGATAAAAGTTATATCGAAATAAATTAAAAACGTCTGCCAAGATATATTCCCGGCAGATGTTTTTTTCTTACTTATATATATTTTACTTGATTATCCGGATTCTTAACCGCCCCCTACTGTTTAATAAATTTAGTGCCGTCGATGAAAAATGATTTTGACGTTATTTCCGTGATTTTATAGCTTGTAGTTGTTTCGACTCCCAACAGCGACGAAGTGACGGTAATAGTATCGCCGCTGATTTTATATGTGCCATGAATTGTAATGACATTGCTTATAGTTACTTCGTTAGAACCGCTGAATGTCCATTTTGCTGCCAAAATCAGGCTATCCGCCTTATATGTTCCGTTTTTAGGTTTACTTAAACTACCGCCTCCGCAGGCTGTTAATGCAAGAATTAACAAGGCGATTAAAAACAACAAAGATATGCGTTTTTTCATAAATAAATTTCCTTTCTCTTTTGTTAATTATTTACAATATATTCGTTGGGCATTTTTATATCCTCTGTCACCAATGTAAATCCAAGCGTTGGTGATGACCAAATATCGTCTGACGCTTTTCCCATCCTATATAAATTGCCATTTGTGTCAATAACAAAAGTTGTCCAAAATCCTGCTTCAGAGCCATAAGCAAATCTGTTTACAATAAATTCGGAAACAGTAAAATCAGAAAATTCAACAGACCCATTAATTAGCATTCCGTTATCTTTGAGAAAAAATGTTCCAAAATAACTTGAGTAAACTTCTTGGATATGGTCGTCTGTTTGAGCAGGCGTAGGATTGAACGAGTCCCACGTCCACAAAGTACCGTCATTTTTCAAATACCAGTAACTGCCCATTGTTTTGACATCATCGGCAATATGTACAAATGTTTCGTTCCTGTCAATTTTTGTACTATCGCCGAGTTGACCCGCGCTATTTTCTCCCCAACCCAACAGAATCCCGTTATTTTTTAACACAAGGACACCCATATCCCAGCCCGACCTATATGAATACCAATCTTTTATGTTATTAGTGAAGAATCCATATTCTCTGGGGAAGCCTTTGATAGAAGAAGGCAAGTCATGGAGGCTCCAGAATGAATTTTCTATCGACCATAATTCTCCGTCAGCCCGAAGGGTAAAGTTTTGCTTAATGCGGACACTCTGAAAAGATATACCCGTCGTATTGACAATATAGCCGTCATCTGTAAAATACGATAATCCTAAACTATCATATTTAGTTAAATCAAAAACTCCTCCGCCGCCTAAATCATAACTATGACCTAATCCGCCTAAATCATAAAACAATAAATTTTCAAGAACATCAATAACGGAATCCGCAATCTTTTTCGGTTCAAAAACACCTCCGCCCCATTTCCATAATGATTTATCATTCTTTATTGCACACACAACAGAATAATTTGAAAAATATATGTTGGCAACGTCATCAAGAATCTTTACTGGTACAATAGATTGAATAATACCGCCGTCATCTGAAAATTCCCATGTTACTTCGCGGTCAACGCCTGTATTATCGCCGAGTATCCCGTTATAATTTGAACCAAATGCCCATAGGGTATTATCTGTTTTAATAAAAAAGTGTGTGTATAGCGGTATTAACGAAAATCCCTCTTGTACGTGAGTCTGTACCGATAACAGAGAACGCACATTATCAACCGATATGCCTTTAGTGGAATTATCAATTCCCTCTGCCGTTCCATTATTATTAATAACAAAATATTGATTAAAAGTGGTGTTTTTTACGATTAACGGCAATTTTAAAGATTGGTCAGCCGGTTTATTATAATCGTTTTGGGCTTGTACCGAAGTAGGATTCTGTGTTGATGGTTCGTTCTGCTGATATTGGTCTGGATTGTTTGGATTTACTGGTTGCCAAGATTGATTGGGCGCGGCTGGAGAATTTTCATTATTTGTACAGGCGGCAAACGATAAAATCATCGTCAAAATAACGCATAAAACCGTGCATAAAATTTTGATAATTTTGATTTTCCCCATAAATACTCACGCTCCTTAAATTTTTATTATGTATTTCCCGACATACTCCCTCCGGACGGTTTTATGCAACCGCCCGAAGATTTCCGCCTAAAAATAATAAATCCGTGCGCGGTATAAACCACACACGGCAAAAAATATCTCTATAAACCGTCAAATATAAAATACCCACTTGACTATATAAGCCAACTGTTGTATAATATTATCAGCGGGTACGAAGAAATTCGATGGGGCAGGTGTGTGGCACCTGAGCAATGCCGTAAGGTGTTCTGACCACTTTACGGTTGCCCGCATTTTTTTATTTCTTTTATGTTTAATAGATTACCATAAATTTATACATTTGTCAATAGTTAAATAAAAATAAATAAAGGCATAATTCTTTATTTTGAATATAATAAATTATAATTATAAAAACTGGAGAGATGAATATGCCATTTTCGTTTGAGATAGCTAAACCTCAGAATATAAAAAACGCGCTGATTACAACCCGGCAAAAAATAATCGGGAGCGGCGGGGCGTTTTCTGGAGACGAGCAATCCGGGAGATTTTCCGGCAAGGGCGTTGACGGGATATATAAAGTCGGCAACTCGAATATTACGATAACCATAACAAAAAAGCCCGCGTTATATCCCGCGTCAGCCGTGAAATCCGCGATAGAAGAATATTTTATGGGATAGAATTTCGTAAAAAAATAAATACGTAGGGGCGGGGTTTACCCGCCCGTAAATAGAAAGACATCAAATTTTTTAGTCACGGGCGGGTTGACCCCGCCCCTACAAAATTAATGCCAGCGTTCATAAAAAATTTATATATATTTTGCTCAAAAAAACTCTTGACATATATAATTTAGTATGATATAATATAAAATGTTGTCGGCAAAATTATAAATATAAAAAATAATGTGGGAGCTTAGCTCAGCTGGGAGAGCATATGCCTTACAAGCATAGGGTCACAGGTTCGATCCCTGTAGCTCCCACCAATAATATATATGGCCCGGTAGTTCAGTTGGTTAGAACGCTAGCCTGTCACGCTAGAGGTCGAGGGTTCGAGTCCCTTCCGGGTCGCCAGTATATTATTATATATAAATATAAATGTTTTACCTGCCTCTGTAGCTCAGTTGGTAGAGCAGAGGACTGAAAATCCTCGTGTCGTTGGTTCAATTCCGACCGGAGGCACCACAGCCGCTACGCGCACAACAGCATAATGACGAAACCCGCGATTTTATCGAGGGTTTTTCTTATTTTTATATCAATTTTGTATAACGGGAAAAGGAAACAAAATAAAAAGGCGGACACGGGGATTTTTACCCGTAAAATCGAACAATCCCCGTGTCTGAAAAATCGGCTTTGACTACAATAAATTATTAAAATATTGTGGGGTAAACGATTATGAAAAGAAAAATTTCCATGCAAAACATCAAAAAAATCTCGTTAAATGAGGCGTTTGAAAAATTTATAAACTACAAAATAGCCATGAATAAAGCAAAACATACAATAATTTATTACGAAAAATGTTTTAATTTTTTCAGCGTATTTATTCGGGAAGAAAAAAGCGTTGAGTTAGCAAATCAAATAAACGAGGATTTTATTATTGACTATGTTCTTTATAAAAGAAATAAAAGTCCAAATATTTCAGACAATACAATTAATAATCATTTAAGAGGCATAAGAGCGGTGTTGTATTATTTCATGGAAAAAGGCTATACAAAGAATTTTCACATAACTTTAATAACGGTCAAGCATATACCAAAAGACGGTTATACACACGAAGAACAACAAAAGTTAGCCGAAAAGCCCGATATAAAAAAGTGCAGTTTTTCAGAGTATCGTAACTGGGTTTTGATTTGTCATTTACTCGCAAGCGGCAATCGTTCAAGAACTATCCGCTTTATTAAGAATAAAGACGTTGATTTAAACGATATGATAATTGCGTTAAATGAAACGAAAAATAACGAGGGGTATGAAATGCCGATAAGCGATGAATATTTGCCGATATTAAAAGAATACATGATAATACGGGGTGGTGGGGCAGACGATTATTTATTCTGTAATCAATACGGAAAACAACTAACCGAAGGCGGGTTGAGAATAATAATGCACAAATATAATAAAAAGCGCGGCGTTGATAAAACAAGCGTACATATATTCAGAAATACATTCGCCAAAAATTGGTTGCTTTCGGGCGGTTCAGTAAAGACGTTACAACACGCATTAGGACATAAAAATTCTAAAATGGTTGACGAATATGCCCGACTTTACGGGCGGGAATTACGGGAAGATTTTAGCAAACACACGCCGTTATCGGGATTAAAAGATATTGTTTCGGACAATAAAAAAATACCTATGAAGAAAATGCGGACGTAAATTATAATGTTGTAAATCAGGCGGAAACAAATTCCGCTTGATTTTTTACGTTATGAATATATAATCGGATAACTTTTAACATATTCTTATCATCTTTTATCATCTTTGAACACATACCCTATATAAATCTATATCTTTGTGATAATTTCACGCATAATTGACATATATTTTTCCGAAAAATAATTAAAAAAATTTTTGTTTTATTTGTGTTCTATCCCGTTTATTGGATATATGGTATATTATAATTAATATATAAAGAAAAGCGGGACACAAACCGCAAATCAAAAAATTATAAACCATATTTTAAATCAAAAAGGAGAAATCAAAATGAAAAACACAAAAAAAACCTCTGGCTACCTCTTAAACTATGCGGACGAAACAATTACTTTATCAAGGAGTTTCGTAAAAAAAGCAAGCATATTGAACACCGCCGAATATAGGCAATTACACCAGTTACGCAAAGACAACGAGGGATTTGAAATTATATGCCCAGAGCCGATAAAAAAGGAAAGCCACAAAGCATTGACAGTTGAATTTATGAAAGACCACATCAATAAACAAGCGGACAAAGATAATGTTTTGGCAGAACTTAATGCCATTAAAGAAAAGTATCAGGGAAGTCCGGCATATTTTGCAAAAACAAAACAATGGTTTTTGATGAAATACCCCGAATTTACAGCCGAAGTAAAAAAAGCAACAAGAGAATACGAAAAGAAAATGAGCGAAGCCGTAATTAAAGAGGCTATCAAAAAATTTGACGAATCCGACGCCGGATAAACCAACCACAAAAACGCTACCGCGAAAAATGCGGCGGCGTTTTTCTTTTTCGCCGATTAATTTTCAATACAAAGATAATTTGCGATAGAAAAATATACAAAAAATTTTTCGTGAGCCGAGTTTGTAACGCCCTACGTACTCTATATAGATAACCGTATAGATATAATGTACGTTGTGCGTTACAAACTTCTATCACAAATTTTTTCGCGTCAATTTTCAATCCGGCGTTACGCTTGACGTATCAAAAATAACCTTTTCCGTTTCTTTATCAATAAAAACAATTTTTAATCCCAAAATATCAGATATTTTCAATAAGTCGTTAGCCTCAAAATTATCACGGTAAAATTTATTATCCAACGTCTTTTTATTCATTCCGATTAAATCCGCAACGTCTTTTTGACTTTTCCAACTCTTTTTTATAATATATTTTATCATTTCGCTTGCGTTCAAAATAAATCCCCGCCTTTTCCTATATTTTTTATATCCATATTATCACGAAAATAAAAAAAAGTCAATAAAATTCTCCAAAACGGCGAATTATTTACAATTTGTTCACCACTTTTCCCCCGTATTGTAGTATAATGATAATAGTAAAACAAATCAAACAAATTTAAAATTAAAAGAGAGGTAAACGAAAATGAAACTTACAACAACAAACTACGCCGCAATCGTAAACACAAATAATTCATGGTGGAGAGCAACACTTACAGCCGAAAAACTTAACCCGCCTAAGAAACCCGAAAACGCAGGACACGCAAACGCCGAACTGCAAGCAATACACGAAAACGCAAATCTAACCCGCGAAGAAAAAATCGCACTTGCAAGGAAAATCATAAACAGCGAAACCGCGAAACCCGTAAACGAAATAAAATCAAAAGTTTGCATAATCGCAAACAGATTAATAAAACAAGGAAAAACAAAATCGGCGGCATTTATAAGAGCATGGCAAATCGTAAAAGCCGAAACACTCAATATAAAAATCGCAGGCGTAACATTCGGCAACAGGCAAACCGCAATCGCAAACTTAAAAAAATATGACGTTGAAAATATCAGTATTAATCTTGAACGCGAAAAGGAAAACGAACACGACAACAACGCAATCGCAGTTATCGCAACGGTCAGAGACAAAGGAAGTTACACAATCGGTTACATACCCAAAACCCTATCAACAATCATAGCCCCGCTTATAGACTACGGGAAAGCAGTCACAGCCCAATTCAAAGAGGTTATCGGAAAATACCAAGCGTATCACAATTACGGGTTAGCGGTCAGCGTTAGTATATGAAAAGGCAATATCTAAAAAACTTTGGACGGTACATTTAGATAAAGCCCAGTATCACCACAGGGGCGATAAATAAATAATAACATATCGCCCCTAAAAAATCAAGTATAAATTTATAAAAATTATTAATATAAAAAGGGTAAAAAAACATGAATAAATTAGAATTTCCATTATTAACGGCGGCACAAATTGAAGTCAGAATTTCCACAATATCAGAAAAAGGCTGTTCCCTACTGTTATATAAAGACGCTCGTTGCGACATGAATATACTTGATGATATTGTCGGGGCATATAACTGGAAACGTGAACACACCCGCGACAACGCAAACTGTATTGTCAGTATATGGGACGAAAACAAAAATTTATGGATAAGCAAAGAGGACACGGGAACAAAAAGCAACGCCGAAGAAGAAAAAGGACTTGCAAGCGACAGTTTTAAAAGAGCGTGTTTCAACTGGGGAATAGGGCGCGAATTATACACCGCCCCGTTTATATGGATTGCCGCCGAGAAACTCAATATAACCGAAAAAAACGGCAAAAAGTCAACTTATGACGCGTTTACAGTTAATAAAATCGCTTATACTGACAAAATAATAACCAGTCTTGAAATAGTAAACCAAAATAAAAACATTGTGTATTCTATGAATACTACACCACAAACTGCCGCCGATAAACCCGAAGAAACAACAACGCCGCCGTCGATACCGCCGCAAATAATATGTTCAGACTGCAAAAAAGAGATAATCGACTTGAAAAAACCGAACGGATATATAACACAGGCGGCAAAAATCAAGGAATACAGCGAAAAAGAGTATGGGCGGTGTTTGTGTTGGACTTGTCAGAAAAAGCAAAATAAAATAAATATAGTGGCGTAATATAAAATAGCCGTTGCGGGGAGCGGCAAAACTCCCCGCAAAATAAAACAATAACTTTCAAAAATAAAAGGGGAATAAAATAATATGAAAAACGAACAAATCACGATTTACACAGCGATAGACGAATTACAAAGGAATTTCCGCAAATTAAACGAGATATATTTTAATAATACACTTGAAAAGCCTGTCATAACAATTTTAACCGATAACAAGGGCGGGGCTTATGGTTGGATTAGCGTAAATAAAGTTTGGAGTAGCAAAGATAAAAAATACTATCGAGAAATAAATCTGTGTGCCGAATACCTTAACCGCCCCGCAGAACTGGTTATCGCAACGCTTTTACATGAAATGTGCCATTTATACAATATTCAGAATAATATACAAGACTGTTCAAGGGCGGGAACGTATCACAATAAGTTTTTCAAGGAAACCGCCGAAAAATGCGGCTTGCTTGTCGAACGGTCAGACAAATACGGGTACTGTATCACAAAACCCGCCGCCGAATTAACCGAATATGTCAAAGCAAATACGCGCTCCGGCTGTTTCAAACTCGAACGCATGAAAACATACAGGGACGGAACGCCGAAAGTCACCACAGGCACGGGGCGCGACGGCAAAGAAAAAACGGTCAGCCGCACAAAACAGAGTATGCGAAAATATTGTTGCCCCGTCTGTGGTTTGATAATAAGAGCCTCAAAAGACATTACGGGAAAATTAATGTGTGTTGATTGTGACGAAATTCTCGTCAGTTAGTTTTCAATACAGAAAATGGGAAAAGTCGGCGTTATACCGACTTTTTTCTATATGTTTGTATCATAATTATACATCTTTGAACGTCTTTATAACATAAATCTACATGAACCCTACAAGAAACTACGTCAAGGCTACAAGATTTTACGTGATAGATATGTCTTTTATATAGTTATTCGCTCCCGTTATTTTTATTTAATGCCGAGTTCTTCCCAATGGTAATCAAGGGCTTTGTTTAGTTTAGCAACATCTATTTTGTCAGAAGAATAAACATTAATACTTGATTCTACCAAAGAACCATTATATACACTTTCAATTCCACCTAATCCAGTACCACCATAAACAACACCATTTTCAAAATATAAAGAATAAGTATTTTGTATAGTAGCACCAAATGAATTTTCCCCTAATAATTTAATGGTTACCATACGAATATCTGTTGGACCAACCGCCAAATTTTCTCTTGTTCTTATATCAGAAATATCCATTACTCGCACAGATTTCGGATTAGTAAATGTGTCGAGTGCGATAATAAGTGCCTCAAAAACTTCGCTTTCATCAGAATTAAGACTGTCAATCGGATTGCCGCAAGCGGTCAGCGTAGAAATTAATAATACCATTATTAATAAAATAAATAAAGTACGTTTTTTCATTTTAGTTCTTCTCCACATATTAATATTTTCCTCTCCGAATATAATCAATTATTTACTTTATGCCGTTCTTATTATATTTTAAAGAGGTATGCCCTCCCACCCAATTTCAGATTTTTTATATTTTGATATTTTTGCTTTTCCGTTTCCCTTATCTGTTACAAGGAGTGAAAAAGAATGTTTTCTCCCAATAAACCCTGTTGTCATAGTGCTACGGGTTGGATTAGTATAAAAATATCCCGATATAGTCCAAGAACCGTTTCCGTTATCTGTAACATTCATGTCAAAAACTTGTGTAACGTTCTCTCTATTTTTTACAAAATATGTTGCGTCGCTTTTTGCCTTTGATAAGTCGTATTCGCCGGAATATGTATATGTCCCAGAACTATATAAACCATAAGCCCCTAAACTTATAATCCCGATAACAATAAACGCAATACAAATTATTGCAATGGCTTTTCCGATATTAATAAAACCATTTACAGGTTGATTATTAATTTTATTTACCGTTGTTAATGTATTATTAATCGAATCCGAACTATCTTTTTTAATTTCGTCTATTCTTTTATTGTTTTCCTCTAATTTTTTTTGATATTCTTCTTCTATTTTTTGTTTACCCTCTAATAAATTTTTTATGCTTTTTTCTATTCCGTTTAATTCTTCTTTGATTTTATCATCACTATTTAAACAATCTTCACATATATGCAAAGGTTCAACTATTTTTCCGTTTGTACGATACTCTATATAAGAAGTATTATTAAAATAACTGTTATCGTATAAACAATCTGATTTATCTATATTTTTTGTTTTTTCGCATGATATTAAATGTACTTCCCCTGTTTTTAATACTATAATATACTTTTCTATAAAACTTTCCATGAATTGTATATTTTCTTTAACTTCATTATCATTACTTAAACAATCTTTACATATATGCAAAGGTTCGGCTATTTCACCATTTGTACGATATTCTTTATAAGTAGAACTATAAAAATTACCCTTATCATATAAACAATCTGATTTATCTATATTTTGTAATCTTTCGCAAGATGTTGAATGTACTTCTCCTGTCTTTTTTATTACAATGTACTTTTTAATATCGTTTTCTCTGTGGTTTATAATTATTTTAACGTCATTATTATCGCAAAGGCAATCTTCACATATATGTAGAGGTGCGGTAATTTCACCGCTTGTACGATAATTTGAATAATCAAAGAAATTCCCCGTATCATATAAACAATCCGATTTATCTATGTTTTGAACTTTATCGCAAAATACTGAATGTACTTCCCCTGTTTTTTTTATTACAACGTATTTTTCTCTAAAATGTTCTATAAGATTGATTGTTGATTTAATGAGTTCCAATTCAATTTCTTTATTATCATTATTTAAACAATCTTCACATATATGCGGTAGAGCGGCTATTTCGCCGCTTTTTCGTTTTTCTTCCGTCAATTTAAAATAACTATTATCATATAAACAGTCTGATTTATTTATATTTTGCACTTTTTCGCAAGATATTAAATGTACTTCTCCCGTCTTTTTGATTATAATAAATTTTTCTATATACCTTTCTATAATTGCTACTTTCTTTTTAACATCATCATCACACAGGCAATTTTCGCATATATGTATTGGAACTGCTGTTTCCCCGCTTTCACGATATTTTGTATAATCAACAGGATTAAAAGAACCGTCATCATATAAACAGTCTGATTTATTTATACTATTTACTTTTTCACAAGATGATAAGTGAACTTCGCCTGTCTTTTTATTTATAACATATTCAGCCATTATAAAACCCCCAAAATATATTTTATTTTATTATACAACATATTAACGCATATTGCAACAATAAACGCATATTAAATCTAAAAACTTTTCGTTAAAAATTGTATAATAAAAATAATAGTCTATGCAGGGGGGATAAAATGGATTTTACTATTTTAGGAAAGAAAATAAGGCAATTACGGAAAGATAACAATTTAACACAAGAAGTGCTTGCAGAACAAGTTGATTTATCATATACATATTTAGGACAAGTTGAACGCGGCGTAAGGGGCATTAATATCCCTAATCTTGTAAGAATTGCAAATAGATTTAATGTAGGTATCGACTACTTTTTATCAGAATATTTGAACAAAGATGTAAGTAAAGAAAGCAAAAACCTTGATAAAGAATGGTTGGCGATTATAGAGGATAAGCCGCCGACAGAAAAACAAAGATATATCGCACTTGTTAAAGATATAAGCAAGCATTTATAAAAGAGAGTAAGCGAAATAAAACGCCTCTCTTTTTTTATTGCGCCCAAAATAATCTCCCGTCTTTTCAAAAAATCCGTTGCGGGAGGGGCGTTATCCGAAAAAAACAAACTCAAAAATAAATCAAAAATTTTTCCCGAAACCGCACCGACCCGCTATCCGCTACCGCTTGTATATAATATTCAATGACAAATCCACGAAATTTTATTAAATATCGCCATTATCGACCGTAAATATTATTATATTTGCGGTTTTTTTCATTTTCCGATAAAAACAGAACGCAAATTGAAAGTTATAATTCAAAATTTCAAATAAAACATTGAAAAAATCAGCGTAATATCAAAATATCATCATAATTCACGCGGTTTTATAAAGAAATCCACGAAAAAACGCGGCTTTTGCCGCGAAAACATCAACATTATATAACATTTATGCAGAAAATAACCGCAAAAATAAATATTATCAGCGTAATAATCATAATACAAGCGGCACAGGCACAATATAAAACAGTCATAAACATCTTGACGAAGTTAAAAATAATCTTATTTGCCGAACGCACATCAAAATAATAATTATATGTTTTACTGTGACTTTGGGCTTTCCTCTCCGGCACGGAATTATTAGTTCATACACGCAAAGGTGGCGTTCTGCCGCAAGTATTCAGTAATCAGAGTGTTGGGAATATTTGACATAAAAGTTTTTTTATGGTATAATAATTATAGAGAGTGAGAAAATAAAAAATAATTTTGAAAGGGGTTTACAGTCAATGCAACCATTTACAGACACACGAAATCCGTATGAAGTTACAAGAAAGATTTTTGCGGGTTGTGACAGCATTTATCAAGAGGAAATTGCAAAAGCGAAACGGAGAAGATTAAGAAATCAATTTAAGAAATTTATCAAATCAGAAAACGCGAAACAAAAGCATAAGTTAAAATTAATTGATAAATTCTATAAATGACAAACTTTTTCAAATAATAGATTTTATTTTCCGTTTCTGTATAGAAACCAAAACAGGGAATAAACTCAAACATTAACTTTCAAGATTGACAGATAAAATAAGCGTTTTAAAATACTTTGAACGGACATATTGAAAATATCTGAAATCAATTAACACACATCAATAATTTTTATTATTTTCAATACGGCACATGAAGAATACACACGGTTTTATTTTGATTATGTCGGCGTTTCGGGTAATAAATACAACCACAAAAGCGGCAATATGCGGCACATGACGTTATAAGCGTTACGGAATTATATTAAAATATGTTGTAATAATAATTTATATATTTCGATAACACAGACAATAAAACAAACAAGCAAAAGCGAATAAATAAAACAAGATAAGCGTAAAAATGAATAAAAAATATACGCTATTTTAAAAAGTGAGCGAAGTTTGTAATGCACAACGTACACTATATAAACAACCAAAATAAATATAATGTACATAGAGCATTACAAAGTACCAACACCTTTTGACAAATTTGAGTTGCAGTCAATATTTTCAAGTCACATCTAACGCAAATACATAAAATCAATACTAATCACGGAAAGGAGTAGATATTATAAATGATTTAAAAGAAAAGAAATATTTTCACTTTGACGGAGAGGCAACTAAAATAGAAAATGCTTTGAAAGCAAATCGACAACCAATAATAATTGAACCGTTCATTTTAAATAATACAACCTATACACATATTGATAAAACTGAAACATTTGCAACCGATAACGGCAAAGAAATAACTATCCACGAATTACTCACCGCAGAATATAAAGAATATAAATCCTATTACGAACCACTTTATCAGCCACCGCAAAAACTTCTCTTATTTTCTGAAAGTACCCGCCGCCGCATAATCCGCGCCGCGCAACTTTACAACCGCGAACCGCCTATAACAACCGAAACACAGTTTTTAATGCCGATATTCAATCATATTGCAAATTACGCCGAAAATGATTACGGATTTTCACAACAATATAAATCATGTCTATGGGCAACCGATTATTATGAACCGCTCGCCGCCGCTCTCTATTTGTATTATGGCAACGCGCAAGTGTTTAAAAGGAA
>Ga0082212_10008013_pt1 | contig 13878 bp, 10 predicted proteins | sample TergutNt197P3_FD_71548 | JGI IMG/M metagenome (GOLD analysis project Ga0082212, IMG submission 71548) | Neocapritermes taracua P3 segment gut microbial communities from Petit-Saut dam, French Guiana - Nt197 P3 | ecosystem: Host-associated > Arthropoda: Insects > Digestive system > Gut ... | reverse complement strand
AACATTTGGGCCGATCACTGTCATGCCCGCGCTTCAGGGCATCGGGCTCGGCCAAGCGCTGATGCGCCATAGTTTTGCGGAAGCAAAACGGCTGGGATACCGTGCGGTCCTGATTTTCGGACACCCGAGTTACTACCCCCGGGCCGGGTTCCGCCCAGCCGCGGAGTTTGGTATAGCGACGTCCGATGGCCACAATCGCGATGCGTTTATGGCGTATCCCCTTTACGACGGCGCTCTGGACGGTATCAGCGGACGGTACTATATCGACCCTGTTTACGAGTCGGCAACAAACGAAAAGGCGTTGGAATATGACAAACGGTTCCCGTCTAAAGAACCGTTCTTCACAACACCGCTGAATGTTTTGCTAGACCGTCTGGAGCCGGATGCTCGTAAAGCTCTTGAAAGCACGGAATGCCAGTCGATTCAAATGATGACGGCGTTCAGCGAACGTGAGATATCGTCGCTGTCCGGTATCGATCGGCAAGCCATCGAGACCATACGCTCCGTACTCCGCTGGCACGATGTAAAGTGGTGATGGCATTAATCGCAGCAGTGAAATTGTAGCGACATAATACGCATGTCTGTAACTGCGTTCAGAGAGGGTGGTGATTCGCGATTGCCCTCTCTGAACTGCTTTAGCAGATAATTCTGATGGCTTTCATAGTCGCTCTATGCTATGATATTGTCAATGGCATTTCTAACAAAGCCACAATGAAAAGGAGTACGAATATGAGACTTGAATTGTTTTTCACATTTGACGGTAATTGCCGTGAGGCGGCGGAGTTTTACGCAACGGTTTTCAAAACGGAAGTCGGAAATATTATGACCTATGGCGACGCGCCTCCCGATCCCGACTATCCGGTACCGGAGGCTGACAAAGACAGGATTATCTATGCCGGGGTGCCCGTCGGGAACATGACCGTGATGTTTTCAGACATACCGAGCGGTTCGGAGTTCGTCTGCGGAACTAATGTCTGCCCGACAATCAGCACCGATGATAAAGATGAGATCACGAGAATATTCAACGAGTTGAAAGAGGGCGGCGAAATCATCATGGATCTTCAAAAGACCTTTTTCAGCGAGTGGTTCGGCATGGTCGAAGACAAGTTCGGTATCATTTGGCAGTTGTCGCATTATATGGAGCCATAACCGATAATTCCTATGCTTCTTTTTGCATTTGCATATAACCAAGGAACGATCTTGCTTTGGGCGCAGCGTTTGAGAGATTTGAAACCATTAATAGTTTCAACCTCATCCCTTGCGGCGCAATTGATTGTGTGTTGAGTGTTCGTCGTAGGGCAGAGAAGTGTTCACTGCCTCGCTGTCTCATTTCTAAATAATTTTAAAAAAACTATTGACAAGGAAAAAAACATGTGCTACATTACTCATAGTTAGTGAGTTAAATCATTAACTACCATACGCCGTAACGCAGGAGGTGATGAGTTTGAATGACAGCCAGCCAATATTTCTGCAAATCATGGAAACTATCGAAAGCGACATCATAACAGGGGTATACCAAACCGATGATTTGATCATATCTACAACGCAAATCTCAAAGGTTTACTCCGTCAATCCGACGACAGCCGTTAAAGCCATAAGCAAACTGACTGACGCAGGTATCCTCTACAAAAAAAGAGGTATCGGGATGTGCGTGGCTGAAGGGGCGCGCGAGAAGATCACAGCCCGACGCAAAGACGCTTTTCTGAACCAAACCATCGACGCTCTATTATACGAAGCGAAAACACTGGGTATTTCAATCGAAGAGTTGGTCGGTGTTATTAGAGAGAAAGGTTGAACTAAGGAGCCTTGAATCGGTTGCTGCAACTTACATACCGCTTGCAAAGCAAGCGTCGCAAGTTTCGACACGGACGTCGAAACTTGCGAGTGGAACAGGACTGTGGCTCCGAGCGGCGAGGAATGAAATTGCAGTAACTGATTCGAGGCGACGACAAACAAAAAGAGAAGGAGACAACAATGATCGAATTTACTGACGTGACAAAAAACTACGGCAAAACGACCGCGCTTGACCGGGTCTCGCTGAAAATCCCGGAACAAGGCATATACTGCCTTCTCGGGCGCAACGGCGCCGGCAAAACGACGCTTATGAAACTGCTAGCGGGGCATATACCTGTAACAGACGGCAAAATCGCGGTGGAAAGCAAAACCGTCACGACAAGCCGTATGCCTGAATGCGTGAACTTCATCGAAAGCGGCTCGGTGCAGTTCAACATAAAAGTATCGGCGCTGATAAGCGCCGCCGCCGAACTGCAGGACGACTTTGACCTCGAATTTGCGCTGAAGATGGCGCAGCGGTTTCAACTCGACCCGGACAAAAAGTTTAAGCACCTTTCGTTCGGAATGAAGACCATGCTGACGACAATCATCACGCTTGCCAACAACGCGAAAGTGATTTTGCTTGACGAGCCGACGCTCGGTTTCGACGCTATCATGCGCGACCAGTTCAACACTCTGCTGCTGGAGAGTTATCAGGCGCACCCGCGCGTGCTGATAGTCTCGACGCACCTGATAGACGAGATAGCAAAAGTGACCGAAAGGCTGATAATCATTGATAAGGGCAAAATACTCATCGAAGCCGGTATCGAGGAAATAGACGAGCAAGCCTATACGTTGTCCGGCGCTGTGAGCGCCGTCGAGCCGCTGCTCGCCGGTCTGAACTGCATCGGTAAAACTACAGCCGGAAGCGTTATGGCGGCCCATATCTACGGCGACAGGATCACCCCGCCCGACGGCGTGTCGGTCGACCGCATCAGCCTGCAGGACTTCTTTATCAACATAGTAGGAGGACAAGCTTGAAAGCAAGCTTTCAAGCCTTGGTTTTGTGCCTTTTCTGAACAGTGACGCAGGACAATAAGAAAACAACGGCACAACTCCCTTATAAGGAAAGGATTTAATTATGATGAACGATAGATCACTTGTGGTTGCGAAGATCAATTTCCGCAACATAAAACTGGCGTATCTCTTCACGGCAATCGTATTTCTAGGCTTAATAATCCAGGATACAGTATTCATTATTCTCGAATATGCCGGAGTGTATTCCGGTAACGTGAACAATACAACTGTCGGCGTCGGCAACTTCTTTTTCCTGGTCGTTATCTTTGGCGCGATCTTTATCCCTTCGAAACATTTCCGCAGGATCATGAACCTCGGCGGCAAACGCGCAAATTACATCAAAGGCTGTGGAGTGACCTATGTGATCATGGCTGCCGCTGTGTCGCTGATCGGGATCATACTCTATTACACATATGAGCGTTTCGTGACACTGTCGTATTACGGCGGCGGCTCGCTCAACGTGATGGATGTGTTCGGTTGGATGAACAACGGGCCCGTCGTCGCTTTCTTCCAGCAGTTCGCGTTCCTGCTGCTGCTCGCTTCCGTCATTCATACGCTGACAGCGGCGCAGGACAAATGGTATGGTTGGGCAGCGGACGTCATTATTGTCGCGATAATCTCAGTGTTCACACCAATAGCGCCGCTCAGAGCGGCACTGGTCAGCTTTTTCCGCCTGATAATATTCTCTCAAGCCCCGCTGCAGATAGCCGCCTGTATCGTGCTCGCCGCTGCAGTCTACCTGTTGAATAAACCTATTTTCGCCAGAAGGGTGATATGAAGAAGCAATAGCAACTGTTCAGGGGATACCCGAAAACTCGCAATGGTTACAGCCCGCACACTGTTTTACTACATTTATGCAAGTTTGCATGGTAGTCATAGTGCGTTGGCTGTAACCAACCTGTGTTTTGCGGGTATCCCCTGAACAGTTGCGAGGGATAAGAAGAAGCACCGGGGTATGGTTTTCCGCCATGCTCCGGTGCTCAATTCATTATTTTCTATTTTCCGCTCAAAAAATCACCAATGATACCATCCAAGGTCGGCGAACCGATCTCCTGCAGGTCATACTTCACCCGCGTGTGAGGTTTCTTGATATCTATGACCCTGCCGAGGTCGATCGGCGTCGCGATTATTACCGAGTCGCACGGGGTGTTTTCGATCGTCGCGGCCAGATCCTTCATCTGCTGCTCGCCATACCCCATAGCGGGAAGCACCATCCCGATGTCAGGGTAAGTCGCGTATGTTTCGGACAAGCGGCCGACAGTGTAGTTACGCGGGTCGATTATCTCCGACGCCCCGAAACGGTTCGCCGCCACGACGCCGGCCCCTATCTTCATTTCGCCGTGCGTCAGGGTCGGCCCGTCCTCTATGACCAAAACTTTTTTGCCCTTGACGACTTCAGGCGCGTCGATACTGATCGTTGAAGCCGCGTCGACGACCTGCGCTTTCGGGTTTATCCTCGCGATATTGTTCCTGACAGTTTGGATGTTTGCGTAATCCGCGCTGTCTATTTTGTTTATAACGACGACGTCGGCGATGCGCAGTGTCACTTCGCCCGGATAATAACACAGTTCGTGCCCCGGCCTGTGAGGATCGGTGACGGTGATCATCAGATCGGGTTTATAAAACGGGAAGTCGTTGTTGCCGCCATCCCATAGGATGACGTCGCATCCCGCCGGGTCTTCCTCCGCGTGCCTTAATATCGCTTCGTAATCGACGCCCGCATATATCACGCTGCCGCTGGCTATATGGGGCTCGTACTCCTCCATCTCTTCGATGGTGCAGTTGTGCTTTTTCAAGTCGTCGAGCGATGCAAAGCGCTGAACTTGCTGAGCGTTCAAATCCCCGTACGGCATCGGATGCCTTACTGCGATAACCTTCAGACCCCTGCTTGTGAGGCATTCGACGACTTTCCGGGAGGTTTGGCTTTTGCCGCAGCCGGTCCTTACGGCGCCGACCGCGATCACTTTCTTTGTGCTCCTCAGCATCGTCGGTTTATGGCCGAGAAGCGTAAAGGCCGCCCCCGCCGCGTTTACCCTTGCGCCGATGCCCATCACGAACTCGTATTTCACGTCGCTGTATGAGAATATGCACTCATCGACGTCATATTCCCTGATCAGTTTTTCGAGGTCGTCCTGCGGGAAGATCGGGATACCGTCCGGATATCCGGCGCCTGCAAGTTCCGCAGGATACTTGCGCCCGTCGATATCCGGTATCTGCGCCGCTGTGAACGCAACGACATTATAGTCCTTGTTGCCTCTGTAACATGTATTGAAGTTGTGAAAATCTCTTCCTGCCGCTCCGATGATTATTATTTTCTTCATAAACATCCCCTTCTTTATATAAAAGCAAGGTGATATTACCACAAAACAGGCACTTATAACAAGAAAAAAATCGGGATGCCGAAGAATTTGCATAAATAGTACAATTTCAGTTATTTTTTTGCCTCCGTGTTATTAACATTGCAACAATTAATAGTATAATGTATAATGACTGCGCAAGGCAGTCATTATACATTGATTGAATGATGCCGTCCTGCTCCCGGCGCTTGAGCGCCGGAACCGCAAGACACGGTACGACGACTGCGCAAGGCAGTCACTATTATTACAAGACTGACAGACGAAAGGGAGAATCACAATGACGCTGAATAATAAAGCAGGGATAGTTACGGGAGCGGGTACAGGGATAGGCCGAGCCTGCGCGCAACGGTTTGCGGGAGCCGGCGCGAGGCTTGCGCTGTTCGACGTCTCAGACGAGAAGCTGGAGGAGACAAAAGCGCTGATCCTCTCTGAAACGCCGTCGGCTGAAGTTATATGCCTGCATGTGGACGTATCGGACGAGACCGCTGTCAAATCCGGTGTGGAAAAGACCGCAGATACTTTTGGCAGGCTTGATTTCGCGCACAATAATGCCGGAGTCATGATGACGCCGGCTCCGGTGGGAGAGGTTGACAGCGCTAAATGGGAACGCGTTATCAAGATAAACCTTTTCGGGGCTTTTTACTGCGCAAAATATGAGATACAGCAGATGCTCAAGGCGGGCAACGGCGGGTCGATAGTGTTCACGTCTTCCGTCGGCGGGCTTATAGGAACGCCAAACGCGTCAGACTATATTTGCTCAAAACATGCAGTGATCGCGCTTATGAAGGCAATAACGTGCGAATACTCGGAACAGGGCATCCGGTCAAACGCCGTTTGTCCCGGTCAGATAGAGACTCCGATGTGGGAAGCAATCAACATTCCCAGATTCGGGACTGCGGAGGAATACGCGCGGAACAACGCAGCGCAAAATCCTATGCGAAGGCTGGGGCTGCCGGAGGAAATAGCCGCCGCCGCGCTGTTCCTGCTTTCTGACGAAGCCTCGCATATTACCGGCGTCGCGCTTCCGGTAGACGGCGGGCATGTGGCGACTAACGCGACGTACTTCGACTGGTCATGACAAGCGGCATATGACGCCGCAGGGTAACGGTACGTTCAACTATCCACTTCCGCACCCAAATATTTTCCCAGCGCTATATCTTCGACTAAAACATGCTTGATATACCAGTTCACGATGGATTCGTTAAGGATGTGCGCGAAATACTCCGAGTATCCGTTTTTTTGGTATTCAGCCTTTAGTCTGTGGTATTCGCCTATATACCATCTGTGCAGCTTATGGTGCTCCTTGTGCCGGGGATAACGGTAATTACGCTGCAACTCTTCTTCGTCCCCAAAGTGCTTCTCTATGTAGTCGCCGAGAAAGCCGATCGTTTCCATAGCCTTTTCCTTGGTCATCGGCGATTTTCCCATCGATTCTACAAGGTCGATGTGGTTAAACAGCGTTTTGTGCTGATTGTCTATCAATTCGACGTTAGTTATCATGTTCGGTGTGAATTTCATAATAACAGTTCTCCTCTCGCTGCCCGCAGATAATCGATTGGCCCGTGGCAGGCTCTGATATGATTATATCCTTTAATTTGTAGAATTTCAACATTATTGACGAAAATGGGTTGCAATACCCTGAACAGTATTAAGGATCCAAGTATAAGGGGGGATTTCGATCAGCAAAATGTTCCGGCGTCATGTCCTGAGCCTTGCGCTGCGCATAATACTGCTTGCGGCGGCGGTTTATTTCTTTTTCTCCGACAATGAAAAACAAGGCTTTGACGCACTGCTGCGGCGGGGCTATTACGGAGTGTTTCTATATATCGTCTGGGCCGTGCTCGTAGCCGGTATGCTTTTACGTCTGATACCAAACAAACGCGTCGCCGTTGGCGCGCGTAAGCATTACAAACGCACCCAAAAGACCGGCACAGCCGCGCCGAACGAGCAGATAAGTACAATAATAAAACGTAACAGGCTGCACAAAGGGGCTATTGCCAGCGCGCTTGCATGGGTCGTTCTAAACTCGGTGGTTTTGACCGCGCTTTCATTGTGTAATTTAATGACTCCTGCGGCAGCCGTAGTTTTAACGCTTCTTTACTCTGTATGCGATGAGGTATGCATATTGTTTTTCTGCCCTTTTCAGGTTTTTTTCTTACGCAACAGGTGCTGCACGCAATGCCGAATACATAACTGGGACTACCTCATGATGTGTACCCCGATGATCCTCTTTACCAGCGCCTATTCCATGAGCCTGCTGCTGCTCTCAGCCGCCGTCGTTATTCGTTGGGAGGCGGCGCTGCGGAAGAATCCTCAGCTTTTTATGGCGGAGACAAATGAAAACTTGCGCTGTGACCGTTGTGACGACCGGTTGTGCCTTGTGAATAAGCCTTTGGAGCGTTGACCGGCTCACTGAGCCTGTTACAGCGGCCGTTTTCTCACAGTGACCAGCGCGCGCATCAGGTAATCCTTTTCATCAAGAACACAGATCTCATTCAGAGGGTATTCTTCAAAGACCGGGCCGCATATCTCGTAACCGTTAAGTTCAATAAAACTAAGCATTCGCGGGTATAGATCCTGACTCTCGCCGTACCAGCCGCGGGTATAGCCGATTGCGTAAAGCGCAGCCGGCCTTTTGTCGTGCCCGCTTGAAGTGTAAAAATAATACCGGTCCGGCCAGACCCAATCCCGGTTGCGTATACGCTCCCCGGAAAAGAAGCCCCAAACAGGATAGTTAAGATCCACACCCGGATATTTTTCGCTGCAGCTGCTGTAAAAAGAAAAGAGCGCGTCGTAATCGTTTCTGTCTCCGCTGTAGTCGTTCAAATCACCGAGTATTATGCTTGCTTCCGGCAGATGCTGTACCGTGATCGCTGTCTCGTCGATATCCAGATGCGAGTGTATTGTTGTTTTCAGTTGCTGCAGGAGTTCGCGTGCGCGGGACAACTCGTCCAGTTCTTCGTCTATCAGTTTTATCTGGTTTTCCAGCACTGCGTCAACAAGGTCAGGCGTACGTTTGCTTCTCAATCGCTTTATCTCATTGAGCGGCATTCCCAAGGTTTGCAAAGTCCGTATCAGGTTTATTATCCCGAGTTGGAGCAGGGAATAAGACCGGTAATTGTTTTCACCGCGCGACGCCGGGGCAAGCAGCCCTATTTTGTCGTAATATATCAAGGTATCACGGGTCGTACGCGCGATTTTAGCAAAATCACTTATTGAAAAGTTTTCTTTCTTTTTCATGTACGCAACCCCCGCCTGAGAAAAATTGTGGCAGCTATGCAGTACAAGTTAACACATTTATATAGATAATACAAGAGGGAGCGTGGTGTTACACCACAGATCGCCCCGGTGAAGCTTCTGTTCACGCTCAGCCGGGATGGCGGCTATTTCTGCATTCGAATTAGCTGTCTTATAAAAACTCAAGTAGTAAATTATACAAAATAATAGTATGAAATTACCAAAAATAGTGCTTGACTATGGTGTTGCACCATAGACTATAATTCAGTCAGCGAGAAGAAATAAGCAACCATCCCATTTCACTTTGTTACTCTCCCTCCATTTCATTATCGCTTCATTATAAAATCGCGTTCCCTCCCAACTTGACGGTCAAAGTTCGGTTACTCAGCGGACTTTGACCGTCATCTCTTTTCGATACGAATAATAAGCAGGCGCAGCGGGCAAAACCTTCAAGCCGCTTCAAAGTTTTGGCTTAAACAGCAGGCTTTTCAGCGATGACAGAGAGCCCCGTGTTCTACATATTTTTCAACATTTACCTTAATATTTGAATATAAAAACAGTGAAATTTCTTCATAATTTCAACTATTTAACCAATTATATATCTTTTTCAACAAATACACTTGACTTTATTGTCGCTTTGTACTTTATATTAGATATATGCAAAACAGACCGCTATTATTTGCTGAAAAGAGGTGAGGGGACCGTGAAAATGCGGACCAGGGTAGCGCTTGTGATAATGCTGATTTTTCTCGTAGTCACAGCGGCCAATTATTTTTCGAGTCTGACGTTTACAAAAGCCAATATCGTTGAGGTCATGGAAAAGGAACTGACGTTGGCGCTCGATATAGCCGACACCGTAGTAGCGACAAAAATAGGGCTGCTCAAATCAAACGCGGAGACGGTCGCCGAGAGACTTCTGACAGCGGATTCCCCTGAGAAGATGACGGAGTTTATGGCGGCGCAAATGGTTGAATTCGATGATTTCATGTCGCTTGCCGTTTATAACAGGAGCGGTATGGTGGCTACTTACGGCAAAACGGTCGCGCATGACATCTTTACCAGCGGCGCGGAGAACGTCCAGCATGCATTCGAAGGAATGAAGGTCCTGTCTTCACCTCATTTCAATGATGAGAACGATGAAAACGGGGATCTGGTTATGCACGTTTTTGTCCCGATGGGAAGCGATATGGTGCTTTCCGCAACCATACCGGGTATGCTTTTTTCTGATATACTCTCGCGTTACAGACTGTGGGAAACCGGTAATATCTTTATGGTGGACGCCGAAGGTACGTTCATAGCTAATTACCGCCCGTATTTAGTGCTTGAACAGCATAACTTCATAAGGGAAGGCATGACCGACCCGGATATGAAATCCGCAGGCGAATTTTTCCGGCGGATGATAACAAGTGATTTCGGGTCCGGCAAATACATGTTCAACGGAGCTGAACGCTTTTGCGTGTATATGCGCGTAACCAACTCTATCACGGGCTGGCGCATAGGGGTAGCCGCTCCTCTGCATGAAAACCCGCAGAACAGCTTCACAAACGGGCTGCTGGTCGCCGCCCTGGTATTTTTGATAATCGGGATCATAATTTCTATATTCATTTCCGGTATTGCCATAAAACCGTTCGAAAAAATCGAAGCTCAAAACTTACATCTTGAAAGGCTCAATGAAACAATTAAAGGGCAGGCGGCGCAGATACACGACGAACACGAGCGGGCAAGGATACTGCTTGACGCGACGCCTCTGGCCTGCCGTTTGTGGAATAGAGACTATAAGGTTTTTGAGTGCAACGACGAGTCGGTAAAACTGTTCGGTTTGACTGATAAAAGAGAATATATGGACCGCCATTTCGAAATGTCGCCGGAACTGCAGCCCAACGGGAGGAACTCCCGTGAGTTGACATATGAAATCCTCGAGAAGGTATTTAAAGAAGGCCAGGCTTCTTTTGAGTGGATGCACCGGCTGCCGGACGGCTCCCCCATGCCTGCGGAAATCACGCTCGTTCGGGTCAAGATAGGCGACGAAGACGTCGTCGCGGGTTATACCCGTGATCTGCGTGAACAAAAGAAGATGATCGGCGAGATCGAACAGCGCGACAAACTTCTTTACGCGGGCAACAACGGAGCGTCGATTCTGCTTGCTGAGGCCGACGAGGAAAAGTTCGGCGAGTCGCTCCTGGCGGGGATGGCGGAAATAGGACGCTCGCTTGATGTTGACCGTGTCCAGATTTGGCAGAACGAATCGATCGACGGCGAATTATATTTTGTCCATAAGTATCAGTGGCTTTCTGAAACAGGAAAAGGACTGAACGAAGTACCTGTCGGTCTGAAATTCGCTTACAGCGAGAAACCTGAGTGGAAGGAGTCGTTCTCCCGCGGCGATTGCATAAATGCTCCGCTGTCCGCGCTGCCGGAGCAGGATCAGGAATTTCTGAAGTTGTATAATATAAAGTCGATAGTGATAATCCCGCTGTTTGTAAAGGGCAGGTTTTGGGGCTTCTTCAGTGTTGACGATTGCCGTTTTGAACATGCCTACACGCAGGAGGAGATCGATATCCTGCGTACATACAGCCTCATGATGGTCACCGCGTTACTCCGTAATGAAATGATGCTGAACCTGCGGTATGCAAACCAGGCAAAGAGCAGTTTTCTTGCGAGTATGAGCCACGAAATGCGTACTCCGCTCAACGCGATCATCGGGCTGTCCGGATTGACGCTCGATACCGGAAAGCTGTCCGGAGAGGATCACGCGAATCTTGAACAAATCAGCAACGCAGGCGAAATGCTGCTCTGCACAGTCAACGATATACTTGATATATCGAAAATAGAAGCGGGAAAATTCGAGTTGGTACCTACTGTTTATGAAATGCCAAGCCTGATAAACGATACCGTGACGCAAAGCATGATGCATAAAGGGGAAAAGCCTATAGAATTCGTCCTCAATATCAGCGGGAACCTGATAGCTCAGCTTTATGGCGATGAACTGCGGATAAAGCAAATATTCAATAATCTCCTGTCAAATGCTTTTAAATATACCCATGAAGGCACGGTTGAGTTGAGCGTAGGGTATGAAAACACGACCGAAGAGCACCCCGGAGGCAGTGATACGGTAATTCTGACGATCAGCGTCAGGGACACCGGAATAGGCATCAGTCCCGAAGACATTGACAACTTGTTTGAAAACTATTCTCAAATGGATCTTGCCGCCAACAGAAAAGCCATGGGAACCGGTCTCGGGCTTTCCATTACAAAGAAAATGGTCGAACTGATGAACGGGACGATTGAAATTGAGAGCGAGTACGGAAAAGGAAGCATTTTTACTGTAAAAATCCCGCAGAAATCTGTCAGCAACGCTGTGATCGGGCCTGACATGGCGGATAATCTAAAAAAATTCCACTATTTTGAGCAAAAACGCAGACAACACTCAAAGTTTGCCCGTATAAGCATTCCTTATGCGCGGGTCCTGATCGTAGACGATGTGGTCACAAATCTGGAAGTTGCAAAAGGTTTGATGAAGCCGTATAATATGCAAATCGACTGTGTGACAAGCGGACGGGAAGCGATTGACGCCATAAGTAGTGAAAAAGTACACTATACCGCTGTTTTTATGGACCATATGATGCCCGGAATGGACGGGATCGAGGCGACGCGCCTCATACGCGGGATCGGCACTGAGTATGCGAAGAATGTCCCGATCATAGCCCTGACCGCCAACGCTATCGCAGGAAATGAGTCGATGTTCCTCAACAACGGATTTCAGGCATTTATATCCAAGCCAATCGAAATCACGCGCCTTGATACAGTTATTCGCCAGTGGGTACGCAATAAAGATCAGGAAAAACTGCATTTTCAGCGGCAAATCGATGTAGAAGGCGACGTCATACCCGACACGCGCACCGGGCGTGACAGGCGCTCGATATTTAACAGGCGCACAGGGTTTGACCGGCGTACATTCGGAAAGCTGTACTACGAACTCAACATACACAAGGGGCTTAAACGTTTCGACGGCGATAGGGAAGTTTTCCTGAACGTGCTTCGGACATACGCTGCCACAACATCTTCGCTGCTTGGGCCGCTGAAGAACGTGACCAGAGAAACCCTGGCCGATTACGCAATAACAGTCCACGGTATTAAAGGAGCGAGCAGAGGCATAGGAGCAATGACGATCGGCGACAGGGCGGAGACGTTGGAAAAAGCGGCGAAGTCAGGCGATTTCAAGTATGTGAGCGAGCACAACGCGAGGTTTCTCCATATTACATCCAAACTCATCAAAGACCTGAGTGAAGTGCTTGAAAAAATCGACGAAAAAGAAGATGAAGCAAAGCCCAGAAAGGATAAACCCGACAAAGAGCAGCTGATCAAGCTTCTCAACGCGTGCGAAACATATGACATGGATGAAGTGGACTCCGTAATGGAAGAGATAAACAGCTATATCTACGAGTCTGACGGAGGGCTGGCAGAGTGGCTTAAGGAGAACGCGGCACAGTTCAACTTCGCGCAAATCAGGGATAAACTGACGGTCTTGCTCGGCAAAAACGGAGGTGCGTTATGAGTAGTATGCGATATACGATAATTTTAGTTGACGATAATATGACCAGTCTGTCGGCCGGCAAAAACATGCTCAGTACATTTCATCAGGTAATACCTGTCACATCCGCTGAGAAAATGTTTGAAGTCCTGGAAAAAGTCATACCGGACCTCATACTTCTTGACATAGACATGCCGGTCATGGATGGTTATGAAGCGATCAAGCTTCTTAAGGCGCAGCCCCGGTACGAGGATATACCGGTGATATTCCTCACCGCGCTTGACGACGCTCATAACGAAGTAGAAGGTTTTACCCTGGGTGCGCACGATTACATTACGAAACCATTTTCCGCCGCGCTGCTGCTTAAGCGTATCGAAAAGGAACTGCTCATCGTCCAGCAGAGGAAGGAATTGCTGGCAAGCCGGGAGGCTTTGAGAGATTATGCCGATAATCTTGAAGTAAAGGTGACCGAAAAGACCGCGGAGGTCCTCAACCTGCAAAACGCCGTACTCACCACGGTAGCGGATCTCGTAGAGTTCCGGGACAAGCTTACAGGGGGGCACATCACACGCACACAGCGATATTTGAAGGTGCTCATTGACAAACTGATTGAAGACGGGATCTACGCGGATGAGCTGTCAAAATGGGATATGAGTTTCTTCCTGCCCTCCGCGCAGCTTCACGACGTCGGAAAAATCGCAATAACCGACCTTATACTCAATAAACCGGGAAAGCTTTCGACAGAAGAGTATGAAATAATGAAATTGCATGTCACCGCCGGTGTTGACGCCATAGAAAGGATCATGAGCAATACGACGGAGCACTCCTTTTTATATCATGCACTGCGAATCGCCGGCACTCACCACGAAAAATGGGACGGTACCGGCTATCCGATAGGGCTTG
>Ga0082212_10008012_pt1 | contig 13879 bp, 12 predicted proteins | sample TergutNt197P3_FD_71548 | JGI IMG/M metagenome (GOLD analysis project Ga0082212, IMG submission 71548) | Neocapritermes taracua P3 segment gut microbial communities from Petit-Saut dam, French Guiana - Nt197 P3 | ecosystem: Host-associated > Arthropoda: Insects > Digestive system > Gut ... | reverse complement strand
CACGGTAGCGCCGATATCGCCGGCTTGCAATTCGGAAACTTCCATGCGGTTTTGTCCGGCTACGGCGAACAACTGCGAAATGCGTTCCTTCGAGCCGCGGTCTTCGTTCAACAGGTCGTCGCCGGTTTTCACGGTTCCCGACATGACTTTGAAATAAGATACGCGACCGATATGCGGTTCGACGGTCGTTTTAAAGACAAACAAACTGGTTGTTTCCGTAGAATTGGCTTGCACTTCCTTGCCTTCAATGTTTTTGTAAGCCGGCATTTCGGATACAAACGGAACATTGTTGCTCAAAAATTCCATCAAACGGCTCACTCCCATATTTTTACCGGACGATACGCAAAGAACCGGAAATATTCCTCTCGCAATCAAACCTTTGCGGATGCCTTCGCGCATTTCATCTTCGGTAAGACTGCCTTGATCGAAGAATTTTTCCATCAAAGCTTCATCGTTTTCGGCAGCGGCTTCTATCAGTGCATTGTTCCATTCGGTTGCTTTATCCATTTCCGAAGCCGGAATGTCTAAAATTTCAGGTGTTCCGCCTTCCGGTTTCCATTGGTACATTTTCATTTTCAGCACATCAATGATTTGATGAAAATTTTGTCCTGTTTGTACCGGATATTGAATCGGAACCACTTTGCCGCCGTAGGTTTCTTTCAACTGCATTAAAACCTTATCGTAATCGGCATTATCGCGATCCAATTGGTTGATTACGAAAATAACCGGTTTGCCAATGGCTTCCGCATAGCGAAACATATTGATAGTTCCTACTTCCACACCGTATTGCCCATTCACAAGCATTAAAGCCGTATCGGTAACGTTCAATGCAGAAACAGCGCCGCCTGCAAAGTCGTCGGAACCCGGCGAGTCGATGAAATTCAGTTTTTTGTTATTGCATTCCACACTAAAAATGGTGGAAAAAACCGAATAACCGTATTCTTTTTCTACGGTGAAATAGTCGGTAACGGTATTTCCGCTTTCAACCGAACCTCTGCGTTTTATAACTCCACCCTCATAAAGCATGGCTTCTGAGAGAGTGGTTTTACCGGACCCTGAACCGCCGATAAGGGCGATGTTTTTGATTTCATTTGTTGGATATACTTTCATGATGTAAAAATATTATGTTAAAAAATAAATTTTATTCAAAACGGATAGTCTATGCCAAGATTGTTGAAAAATTCCGCTGGGGACAATGCGGCAAAACCCAATGCGGCAATCAAGTATATCAAGAATATGATCTGTAAAACAGATGGTATCAATCCTATCCATGCACATATTCTCCCGGCATTTACATTTTGATACGAACTTGGGGTGTAACGCTGAGGATCAGCAGCATACAAATCGGTAGCCGACTTTGCCATCACTAAGGCGATAATACCACAAACAATACCCACTACACCATAACAACAACAGCCTACAATAGAGATAATTCCCAAGGCTAAAATAGCGCCTGCATTCGGAAGCGCAACTTGTGGTTCATTCCAATTATTTTCCATGACTAAAATATTTTATTTGTAATAATTTTATAAATGTAAAAACCAACAATAATCGCCGTACACCCGATATAGCCCCACTTGATAACAGCGGCGCCTTGCTTGAAATTGAATTTCAAATGTAAAGCGGTATAAAATAAAAGTGCAAAGATAGGAATTGTTGCCGGATAAAGCGACAAACTTTGCCATAAATCTCCTTTCAACAAGGCTAAAATGCTTCGTTGCAGTCCACAACCCGGGCAGTCGATGTGGAAAAAATGTTTGATGGGGCAGGGGATTAAGGGAATTTCCATTTATGCTATTTCGTGCGGATTAACAACATCCAAATGTTCAATATTTCTAAAATCAGCAATATTGCGAGTAAGCAAAGTAAAATTATTTATCAGTGCGGTGGCCGCAATAATGGCATCGGGTAACTTTATTCGACAGAGTTTGCGAATCTCTATCGTTTTTTCTATTACGCTATCGTTTATGCCAATAATAGTAGTGTAACGTACAAACTGTTCTATTTGTGGGGGCACCACCGAAAACCCCAACAATTCTATTTGCGTAATTGCCGAAATGATTGGTTCTTTGTTCAAAATTCCAGCAACAAAGTTTTTTGACTTTTCCGAAAAAATGCTCTCCGAAAAATCAATCACAACATTTGTGTCTATTAAAAAACTCTTTCCCATTCCTCGCGCATTTGTTTTAGTTCTCTATTCATCAATGCGGCTTGTTCGCTACTAATGGAATTGGACAGCAAGTCTGCCATATTATTTGTTCGCGGTTGTTTCTTTACAATACGCAACAAAGCCAAATCTTCCAATTCTTTGAGTATAGAAAGGGTTTTCCGATTTTTCAACTCTATTGTTAATGTTTCCATAATCATTTTTATTTAACATTTTTATACAAAAATAATTCTTTTTCTGAATCAGACAATTTTAAGGTTGCAAAAAGAACTTCAATCCAAGAGCATTGGAAATACTGAAAAAAGTAGATAATTGCATATCCGTTTTTCCCTGCTCGATATAAGCAATATAGCTGCGTTCTTTTCCAATTTTTTCCGCAAGATTTTTTTGTGTGAGTTTTAATTCTTTTCGCCGGTCTTTTAAAATGGTTCCATAATAATAAGCTAATGCTTTTTCTTCGAATGCGATGCGTGTAGGTGTTCCACTCTTTCCATAACGTTCATCAAACCATTCATCAGCCGTTTGTAATCTCGCCAATTTTTCAGGATCTAATTGTCTCATAATTCTAATTCGAATATCTTTTTCTTCTTTCATTTTGCAAATGTATGAAATATATTACAATCTACAAAATATTTTTCTAATAAACCACATTATCAATCAATCGCACCTCTCCGGCAAAAACCGCCACGCACCCCACAATAAATTCCGAATCGCTCCAATCCGCTACCGCCTGCAAAGAATCGCCATCCACCAACTCGAAATATTCCGTTTGCAAACCGGGAACAGCGTTAATCCGGTCGATGACTTCCTGTTTCAATGCGGCAACTGGAAGTTCGTTTTTCTTTTTTTGACTTTCCAATAAACTCCGTGAAATCGCCGTTGCGTTTTTCCGCAACTCCGGACTTAAACGGGTATTCCGGCTGCTCATGGCCAAACCATCCGGTTCACGGACAATAGGGTGGGGGACAATCTCGACCGGAAGACACAGTTGTTTGACCATAGCGCGAATAATCGCCAATTGCTGAAAATCCTTTTCCCCAAAATAAGCACGATCCGGTTTTACAATATCAAATAAGCGGCTTACTACCTGCGCTACCCCGTCGAAATGTCCCGGACGGAATTTTCCTTCCATCACTGTGGCTAATGTTCCAAAATCGAAAGTTCGGGTATCGGGTTCTGGATAAATTTCTTCGACCGAAGGTGCAAAGACGATCGCAACGCCTGTGTCTTGCAACAATTGGCAATCGACCTCTAAGGTTCGCGGATAATGCAACAAATCGTTTTTATTATTAAATTGAGTAGGGTTTACAAAAATGCTGACTACCGATATTTCGTTTTCCGCAACGGCTTGCCGAACCAATGCCAAATGCCCGTCATGCAAGGCGCCCATAGTCGGAACAAAACCAATCGCAACGTTATTTTTTCGTTTTTCAGTCAAAACCTCTTGCAGTTCTCTAACTGTTTTTAACAATTTCATATTCTTATTTTGAAAATTCGATACAAAATTACTATTTTTTTACTATCTTTGTACCCTTATTCAAGGATTTAAATAAATGGCGGAGAAAAAAATTTTATTCATTACGACAGAAATATCCCCTTATCTTGCGGAAACAGAGATGTCGCTTATTGCGCGGCAATTGCCTCAGGGAATCCACGAGCGAGGAAAAGAGATCAGAACTTTCATGCCGAAATTCGGACTGATTAATGAACGCCGAAACCAATTGCATGAAGTGATCCGCCTGTCCGGAATGAATTTGATTATCGACGACACCGATCATCCCCTGATTATCAAAGTGGCCTCCATCCAAGCAGCGCGCATGCAAATTTATTTTATTGATAACGAAGATTTTTTTCACCGCAAATACACTTTACACGATGCCGGCGGCGCCGAATTTCCCGACAACGACGATCGGAGTATTTTTTATGTCCGCGGCGTCATGGAAACGGTTAAAAAATTGCGCTGGGCGCCCGATTTAATCCATTGCCACGGTTGGATGACCGCTTTAACACCCTTATACATTAAAAAACATTACAAAAGCGATCCGTGTTTCAAAAATTCCAAAATTGTTTATTCCATCTATAACGATGATTTCAAGCAACCGTTACGGGAACATTTTGCCCGCAAAGTCAAAATCGAAGGCGTAACCCATAACGATTTGAAACCCATTGAAAAGAAAGCCGATTTTGAATCGCTCAGCAGATTAGCGATTGATTTTTCGGACGGAGTGATACAGGGAAGTGCCGATATTCACCCGAATATAAAAGAATATGCTCAAAAAGAAAAAAATCTTCCTTTCCTCGAATACCAATCGGATGAAACTTACATTGATGTATTTAATGCATTTTATGATCAAATATTAAACAAATAACAATGAAGACAAGGATATTTTTATTGATCAGTTTACTTTCCGGTTTATTTTATCTGATCGCTTGTGATGATTCAATCGATCGCGTGGGAATGGGTATCCAACCGGAAGGCGATCAAATTTTGACGTATGGCGATTCTCTTTCTATCAGCGGCACCACCATTAAAGATCCGGTGTTATATGCAAAAACGATTTACGGATTGCTGGGTAATTTTTATGACCCCTTGTATGGTCAATTGAAAGCGGGCTATATCTGTCAATTTTATCCGGCTCAAGGATTCGGCGATCAGGGACGAATTGACAGTATTGAAGATTTTACCGGCGGCAAAATTGATTCTATCCAACTGAAAATTTTATATACCACTTACGTAGGCGATTCGCTCTCGCCGATGGAAGTTAGCGTTTATCCCGTCAAGCGCGGGACACCCTTGACGGAGAACTATTATACGCCACTCCAACCTGCCGATTATTGCGATTTGGATTCGCTTTTAGGAAAAAAAGTTTATACGGCACGCGATATGAATATTTCCGATTCTTTAAATAAGGTGAATTTGGCAAGCGATAACTACAAAGTGATTTCAGTACCTTTGCCCCGCGAATTAGGCCAATCGTTTTACGACGAATACAAAGAATGTCTGAACAATCCGAATCGCAATACTTTCAAAACGCCGGAAGCCATGGCAGAATTTTTCCCCGGTCTTTATATAACATCTACTTTGGGAAGCGGGTGTTTGCTGGCTGTCGAAAAAACGGATATTTTCATTTATTATTCCTGGGAACGGGAAGTGGAAGATGCGGATCACGAGAAACACAAAGAGACATTCGTAGGAATTGCGGTTTTGGACGTTACCAAGGAAATTATCCAATTGAATGAATATATCGGCTCGCACGATGAACAGTTATGGGAAACGCCTGATGCGGAAAAAATGTACATAAAAACGCCTGCCGGTATTTTTGCAGAGATTTCCATTCCCATTGGCGAACTCAAAAATAAAATAGGCAACCGGAAATTCAGCAATGTGCGCTTAAGCATTGAAGCCGAGACGCCCGACGACTGGGTTTATACCTGGAAATTTCCGGGGACGGGAACAGCCAGTCTGTTTTCTCTCTCCCAATCCAAGATGTTGTTGATTGAGCCGGATTCCATTCGACCTTTTTTCGAAAAACAAAAAGTAGAAGATAGGAAAACGAATTATTTCACAACTTTCAGTCCAACCACCTATTCTTATACTTTCAGCAATATTGCCAATGTTATTCAATATGCCATCGACCATCAGCCGATGATTGATCCCTTAGTATTGCGTTTGGTTCCTGTGGATGTAGCGTATTATAATAACTACAGCAGCTACAGTTCCTATCCGATCGACTATGCGTCTTCGCATTATCTCTTTCCTTCGGCGGTAACGTTAAAAAAAGAGGATTTGAAAATTTATTTGTTAGCGGCTGATTTGCAACAATAAGAAAGTTGAATTAAGTCTATCGGCAAAATATCCAGTCATTTTCATCTAATAAATATAGGTATGAAAAATTTATTGTTATTCGCAATAGCCTTCTGTTTCCTCTGTTGCTCAGGAAACATGCCAACAAATACGAACCTCATCGTGACGAATCCGATGAACTTGAATTATCGTTTTCAATACAGTGAGCCGAGTTGTCGCGAAGCTGCCGATCCTGCCTGTGAATATTTCAAGGGAAAATATTATCTTTTTGCTTCCCGATCAGGAGGCTATTGGAGTTCCACGGATTTGGCGGAATGGACATTTATTCCCTGCACCTCTATTGCCGAGTTGGATAAATATGCGCCGACCATCTTAGTGCGAAACGATTCGCTGTATTTTATGGCTTCCGATTCGAAAATTTACCGCACGGACAATCCCGACGAAGATAATTGGATACAAATTGATACGAAGTTCAATCTGGGCGTAACCGACCCCGCCTTTTTTCAGGACGCCGATGGGAAAGTCTATCTCTATTGGGGCTGTTCGGACAAAGACCCGATTATGGGCGTAGAAGTGGATCCGATGGATGGTTTCCAACCAATGGGGTCGCCGAAAGTCCTGATCGACCATCGCAGCGACCGCTACGGCTGGGAAGTGCAGGGCGAGAATAACGACAGTATAGTCGGTTGGAACGAAGGTCCCTGCATCAACAAATACAAAGGGAAATATTATTTGCAGTATGCTTCTCCGGGTACGCAATTCCGCACATACTCCGACGGGGTGTATGTGGGCAACCATCCTTTAGGTCCCTATACCTATATGGAAAACAGCCCGTTTGTGATTAAAACCGGCGGATTTATCGGCGGAGCCGGTCATGGACATACTTTTCAGGACAAATACGGTAATTACTGGCATGTAGCTACGATGAAAATCTCGCAACGCCACATCTTTGAGCGGCGCCTCGGACTGTTTCCCGTGTATTTCGACGAAGACGATCAAATGTACGCTCATACGGAGCGAAGCGATTACCCGTTTTCGATTCCCGACCGGAAAGTAAATTTTCAAAAAGACGACCGCACACTGCCCTGGAATCTTCTTTCTTACCAGAAACCGGCAACGGCTTCTTCTTCCTGCGAAGATTATTTACCGGCTAAAGCCTGTGACGAAACTGTAGAAACCTGGTGGGCAGCGGCAACCGGAACTCCCGGCGAATGGTGGCAGGTGGATTTGAGTAAATCCATGCAGGTGAATGCCATTCACGTGAATTTTGCCGATCAGGATTTTACGATTCGAGCGCCGCATGATTTATTTGCTTATCAATTTACGATTGAAATGTCGGACGATGGAGAAAATTGGACGATGCTTATCGACCAGTCAGACAATACACGGGATGCTGTCCATGATTTAATCGTACTGGAGGCACCGGTCGAAACCCGCTATCTGCGTATTAACAATACCAAAGAATTGCCCGGAAAATTTTCGCTCTACGATTTCCGCGTGTTTGGTTTGGACAAAACGGGCACGATACCGGACGAGGTTACCGGTATTGAAACGTTCCGGCAAAATGATCGACGCCGTTTTCTGATTCAATGGGATGAACAGGAAAACGTTACAGGATATATTGTCCGCTGGGGAATACAACCCGATAAACTCTATCATTCCACAGTGGTATATACCCCTCAGCTGGAAGCCGGCTATTTCAATGCGGATGTCCCATATTATTTTGCCGTTGATGCGTTTAATGAGACCGGCATCACGCGGGGAAAATACGAAAAATGATCATTTTCATTAAAAAAAAACTTGCATCATCCGTGTGAAAAAATAATTTTTCCACCTTAATTAATTTGATTTTCTATCTTGTTGATAGATTGGAAAATGTATATTTTAACATTCGTTTCAATGAAATCGTAATCTTTTTAGAATATTTAATATTTATTATGCTTATTTAATAAAAAATTGTTTTTTTGATAGGATTATTATCACTACCTTTGCAGCCCCAATTTAACAGTGTTGGTGATAATAATAAGGGATTGTTAATGAGAATAGTAAAAGAAAAAAAGATAAAAGATGTAAAAACAATTTTGTTTTTATGTGTAATATGTTTGCACTGTCAAGGGATAAATTTATATGCCCAAAACAGAACAAGCAGTCCGAATATTATTACTTTCGCAATAGGCAACCAACACATTACAGTAGCCGGCAATGGCGATGTACTTGCCGTTGTTCCGGCCGGTACTGCTTCCTATCCAAATAACAATGTTATGACCGTAGATTATAGCGATGTTGCTGTTGATGTTAATCGGAACATTTCGGTATGGAAAGACGAACATCGCCCGTCTGTTTTTTATTTTCCCATAGACAAATATTTATTAAGACGCGATTATTACGGCAATGCCTCAATGCTCAATGACCTGGACGAGTTGATACAGTCGCCATACGTACTCGGAGCCTTGGATACCATTGAGATTATTGGATCCTGTTCGCCCATAGCCAGTGAAGAATATAACTTGAAGCTGGCTCTAAGCCGTTGTATGGCATTGCGCTCTTATTTACGATCGGAGCACCTGGATTTTGCCGAAAGTTTCCCCATCAAGTTCAGTATCATTGGCATTGACCATCTCGGTTACAGTATTTTGAAAAAGCAACAACCGCCGCTGACCGAAAAACAAATCTGGGACAGGCTCCAATATTCGGCGATACGACTAAAAATGAAAGATGGAAACTACCTCATTCCCGGCGCAGACAAACCCAAAGAGGTGGAACAAATGTACTGCAAGAACGATACCCTGTTTCTGAGAGACACCATTATAATAAGAGACTGCAATTGCGATCCGCCGGCAATAATGCCTGCCCCGGAAAAGAAGCAAGTATTCATAGCGCTCAAAAGCAATTTGATCTACGATGCTGCACTCCTGCCCAACCTCACAGCCGAATTTTATCTTGGCAACAAATGGTCGCTGGCAATAGAAGGCAACTGGAGTTGGTGGACATGGACCCCGCCCGTACAAAACCTGTGGTATCATCGCGTGCAGGTAGCAGGACTCGAGTTGCGCCGCTGGGTCAAGTCGCCCTATCCCTTACAGGGACATGCTTTAGGCGTTTATTCCATGGTGGGAAACTACGACCTCCGTTTTGTACCGAAAGATGAAAACAGCATCGGCGAGTTAAGCTATCTGAGCTGGTCGGCCGGATTGTCGTATTCCTACAGTTTCCCCATCGCCCGCAAGTTCAATATCGAATTGGGGCTGGCCGCCGGATATGTGGGCGGAACCTACTACAAATACGACTATTGCATAGAAGAAACGCAATGGGAAAAACAAGCGATGTATAACAGAAATTATATAGGACCTACCCGTTTGAGCGTGTCGCTGGTATGGCTACTCGCTACGGGTAATGATACGAATCGTAAAAAAAAATAACGTGAAACGGTTTACTGCATATATTATCTCAGGAATTGCTTTGATGGGGTGCTTCACCGCCTGCGAACACAAGGAACTCTTTCTACATTCGACGAGAGGCAATGTCCCCATTCAGGTGGTCATTCACTGGGACAGTGTGCCGGATAACAAACTGTCCTTGCCCCGCGATATGACGGTACACTGGTATCCCGAAACCGGAAGCCTCATCGCCTCCGATATGGGGGTGTATGGCGGACACGAATGGCTCAACGAAAATATTTACGATGTGATGTGTATGGACTTTAACGGAAATTCCAACCTCGCTTTCCGAAGCAACGGCACCCGGCCGGACTTTGAGGCCTATAATATCCGTACCTCAGGAACCTACAATGTCCTTGTCCCGCAACTCCCCGGTGGGGAAGTAACCGTTGCCGAAGCCGTTCCCTATCATTTTTATATTGACAGCCGGTCGCAAGATATTGATACGAGAAACATTCCTGCCGGCGATACCCTCACTGTGCATTTCTATCCCAAAGATGTACTGCGCGAATTTACCTTTTTGATATACGACGTAACAGGCGCAAAAAATATAGCAAGCAGCAGCGGAGCCATATCGGGTATGTCGGCTTCATACTTCCCCGCCGCCGGCAATTTGGCGGCATCGCCTTCAACCATACTCTTTCAAAGAGTGCAAGCCATTCCCGATGCGCAAACAAGCAACCGCTGGACAGATAAAGAAAAAGAGCTTTTTGCGGCAAAAAATCCCGACTGGGCAAGTTCCGACACGACGGCGGGCTGGACACGCGACTGGGTAACAGGAAAATTTGTTACCTTCGGTCCCCTCGACCGTAACGAAAACCGTTTCCGCCTGACCGTAGAAGCCTTTAACAGGGCAAACAACGGAACCTACGGCGCATGGGGCTACTGGAACGGACAATGGGAAAACACGGTGGCTGCGCAAATCGACAGCGCAATGGGTAGAAACGGCACACTCGAAGAACAGCTGGCATGGAGGCAACGAAATGGCGGTTACGATATTATATTGTTTAACGACCACCGCCTGACAGTTCCCGAGGGTGAAGGCGGCAACACTACCGACGGCGGGTTCAACGTAAGTGTGGACGACTGGGGACCCATGATAGAGGTGCCCTTAGCCGGCAGCAGCAGCGGAACACGCAATGCATCCGCCCTGAGAGCCGCAGTAAACACCTTAGAAACCGTATCCCATTTTATAGTAAACGGCGTCTGGAAAGAAGACGGATGGACAATAGGAGGCGAATGGAGCTGTCTGTTTAATGCGCAGTGGGTATATAAACCCGAAGACCCAATGAAAGCATGGGACTACAGCCCCAAAAAATACTGGCCATCAAGCGGCGAAGTAGATTTCTACGCTTATGCACCCGGAGGTTTATCCAACTCCAACTTGAAAACCGGACTGTTTAATAACGGCAACGACACCCTCTTGCTCTCGTCGCCCGCCTATCCTGTGCTGGAATATATAATGCCCTTTAAAAATGATTCCCTGACACCGCCTCCGGGAACCGGAGAACCTAACCCCGTTCCGGTAGTGGACGAAATACAGGACGATTTGCTCGTGGCTGTGCAAAACTCTCCATCGCCGCCATTGCCGATATCCCCGGTGCCGATGAACTTCCACCACGCTTTCAGCCGCGTGAGCGTGAAGGCAAGAATAGCCCCTACTGACTACAGTAAAGAATACCGCATTAAAGTAACCCGCGTGGATTTGCACAATCTGTGCACCAGGGGGAAACTGGAACTCAAACCGGACGCAGGCAGTACATTCAGTACCGGCATCCCGATGAACGATCCTTTCATCTACGACGACGTCCACCCTGTAATCCTTTGGACAGATCTCGACAGCCTGGCAAATTACCGTTTCAAACTGCTATCGACCACCGTCATATCCGACGACGATTATGCGGCTCTGGTACATTCAAACGATGGTGTTTTTGTAATGCCGCAAATCGTAGATGCCGCAAACAAGACCGCCCTGTATGTCGAATACAATATCTATACCTATTCGGTAATCACAGGTGAACAGTATGTTACTTCGGCAACCAAACTCTTCCCGTTCACCGATGGATTTGCTTTTGAAACAGGAAGAAACTATATGTTGCGAATAGAATTAAAAATTCCGTAGAGAAATAAATCATTAAACATTTTTATTTTATTTTATTTTTATGAAAACAAACAGATTTTTTTTAGTGACTCTGGCAATAGCCGGAATGATGATGACTGCTTGCTCGAACGACGAAGCAGTGGAAATGAACAATGCCACGCAAGCTATTTCATTTCACGTACAAGGCGGTACACCAACTACTACCCTGAGAACCAATGCTACTACACTTGGTAACCTTGAGGCTTTTGTAGTGTATGGCACCGATGATGTGTTGGCTCCTGGTGAATTACTCTTTAACGGCGTAACCGTTGCCCGTCAACAAGATGGCACTTTTGACTATAATCCCAAAAAGTATTATAGCGAAGACGCTAAAGAAGCCGGATTCTTTGCTTATGCGCCGGTAAGCGCCGATGTTACTCCTAACGTAGTCAGTTTTTTGGGAGGTGCAAGTTTTGACTATACAGTTCCTACACCGAACAAAACAGGAAACATCACACAGGAAGACCTGTTAGTAGCCGGCAAGGCTGTTCCCACACCAGATGCAACTCCTGTACATTTGCACTTCGAACACGCGCTTTCGCGTATCTTTGTTACTGCTGAAAATGCGACAGTAGAAACAATTGTTATCAAACGGTTGATACTCAGAAATTTGTATTCAACAGCCACACTCAAAGTTGCTCCTGCATGCACTTGGTACTGGGCTAATTTTGATGATCTTACGAATTACGAATATGTTCTTGCTGAAACAGGTGTCGCAGTTCCTGTCGGCATAGCCGTGCCAACACCTGTTACCTCCATGGAACAGGGAATGATGGTGCTGCCTCAAGTAACCCTAAATGACAACGATGATGACGTTGTGGATGCCGACGACTTTACTCTTAGAGTTGTATATGATTTTGGAGGCAAGCAACACATAAAAGACATCCTTTTGACAGATGGTTATGAATTTGAAAGTGGCAAACAATACACGATCAATATCACATTTACCGGATATATGATTACGTTTACAGTAAGTGTTCATCCTTTTGAAAACGGTCCGGCGGTTACTTATCCATAATGTAAATCCCGGGCATTATGTGCCCCTATAATAAACCCATCCCCTGCGCCCTTGGCTGTGCGCAGGGGAACAAATAAACAGTTAAACAATTAAATGATATGAAAACAAACAGATTTTTTTTAGCGATTCTGGCAGTAGCCGGGATGATGATGACTGCATGTTCTAACGACGAAGCAATACAATTGAACAATGAGCCGCAGGCGATTTCGTTTCGCACGCAAGGAGGCACGCCCTCTTCCGTATTGAGAACTACAGCTACGACAACAGATTATGTCGACGCTTTTGTAGTGTATGGCACCGACAATGTATTTGGGGCAGCCAACTTAATTTTTGATGGCGTAACGGTTGCCCGCCAAATAGAGGGCGGTTTCGACTATGCTCCCAAAAGGTATTATGGCGAAAACGCTTTTCGTGCGCGTTTCTTTGCATTTTCACCCGTGAGCACTCATATTGATAATATTAATCCGGATATCTTGCCGGCGGGAGTGGATGATGCAGTTATAACTTTCGATTATACAGTTCCTAAACCCAATGAATTAGGAGATACTGCACAGGAAGACCTTTTGGTTGCATTCGAAAACATTGCTCCTTCTCCTGATCCCTTACCGGATTACGTTATCCTTCATTTTACACATGCTCTTTCGCGTATATTTGTTACTGCGAGAAACTACACCGCCGAGACAATTGTCATCGACTCTTTAGTGCTTCAAAACCTGGTAACGAAAGGAACATTTGCGTATTATCCATACGCTGCTCCTGATCCCAATATAGTTTGGACTCCTTCCACAGATCCGGATGATGTGGGTAACTATACCTATATTCTTGCCGAATCAGGAGTAGCGCTTCCTCCCGTGCCAAGTCCTATAAATCCTTCCCTGACACTCCCGGTGTATCTTACTTCCAGGGAACAGGGAATGATGGTGTTGCCTCAGGCAACCGTGAATGACGGCGACCCCGGCAACCCCAGCAACTTTGCCCTTAAAATACAGTATCAGTTTGCAAACTGGGGAACCCAGACAAAATATATTTTCTTGCCGGACGGCTGGATATTTAGTCCCAATACTCAATACACAATCCATATTGAATTTACGGGAAAAGCGATCGAATTTGATATTGAAGTTGGACCTTATTCTGTCTTAGGATTGCTGATTTGAAAAACAAATCCATCCTCTGCGCCCTTGGCTGTGCGCAGGGGAACAAAAAACAACGCTCTTTGACGTATTGAATTTTACCGGATCATTTTATATTTTATTTTGAAAAAATGTTTTACCTTTGTAAGCATAAACAAACAAAAATAATAAATTATGGCACG
>Ga0082212_10008011_pt1 | contig 13879 bp, 11 predicted proteins | sample TergutNt197P3_FD_71548 | JGI IMG/M metagenome (GOLD analysis project Ga0082212, IMG submission 71548) | Neocapritermes taracua P3 segment gut microbial communities from Petit-Saut dam, French Guiana - Nt197 P3 | ecosystem: Host-associated > Arthropoda: Insects > Digestive system > Gut ... | reverse complement strand
CGGGGCGTGCCGGGGGAGGTCTACAACATCGGCGGGCACAACGAGGGCGACAACCTCACCGTGGTGCGCACCATCCTGGAGCAGCTGGGCAAGCCCGAGCGCCTGATCAGCTTTGTGGGCGACCGCGCGGGGCACGACCTGCGCTACGCCATCGACCCGGCGAAAATACACGGCGCGCTGGGCTGGCTGCCGGAGACGCCGTTCGAGCACGGGATACGGGAGACGGTAAGGTGGTATGTGGAGAACACGGAGTGGTGGGGGAGGATATTGGATGGGAGCTACAGGGAGGCAATATAAAAATGCGGGCGGCTTGCTAGCCGCCCCTACAGGGTAACGTCGCTCCGCGATAACTTCCTCAGCCGCCGGGCCAGGTGATTGCGAAAAGGCCCGGGTTTGATGCGGCGGCAGCTCCTCCTACGAGGAGGAGCCGCTCAGGGACGGGCAGCCGCCCCTGCTTTTTGTATTACCCCCCTGGTTGCTGCGCAACCTCCCCCCTAAGCCCACCCCACAAAGCCTGCGGGCTTTGCGGGGACCCCGGAGGGGGGATTCTGACGGAAAGGGGAAGGCTGCACTTTATTTTGTGCACTCAAAGAATTGGTTGGTGGCGGGGTCATAGAGCAAAAAGAAGTGTTCTTGGCAGCCGTCGCTGTCGCTCACGAACATTTCGCTGGCCAGGATCATATCGCCGAAACGCCATGCCTCGGTGCAGGGCTTGCTCCACAGCGGCTTGCCGTCGGCGCTCAGTTCGTGCAGCATGATTTCGCCGCTTTCCCCGTAATCGTCGGCGGACTGATACGCTGCCAGGGCGAACAACTTACCGTTGATTTCAATCAGCCTGTATATGTGTGTCCCGGCCCGCAACAGTTCTTTGCCTGCGCCGCCGGGCTTCATGCGATAGAGATTTTCCACATCGTCCCGGAGCTCCACAAAATACAGCCAACCATTGCACGGCTTGTATGTAATGACCTTTCTGCTCTCCGCAAGAGACTTTTCCATCTCGGTTTCGGGGTCTCTCCGCCGGGGCGCATATAGAATGACATAGTCAATTTCCGGGTCTTTTTTCACTTGGTTTGCCGCGTCTATGTGCAGATAGACAAGGCCTTCTTCGGAGGAGCTCTCCAGCGCGATTGTGCCGTCCTTTAAGGTGTACCAACCATCGGATACTTCGTTAACCCAGAAGTCCTCCGCCTCGTAGATGACGCTGCGCATTTCTGTGTCCGGATGCAGGGCCTCCAGTTTTCCGTGCTGCGGCAAAAGCAGGCATTTGCTTTTTGCGTTATACCATGCGGGGCTGCGGCATTCGCCCATGAAGCTGACTATGCCTGTGTCATGCGATATACAATAGATAACCCAACCCTCGAAGTTGGGTTCCTCTTTCGCCAGACACACAAATACCCATTCATATGAGACGCCGCAAATCTTCGGGCGGCTGAGTACCTTGCCCTCGTGCACCTTCGGCAGGGGTATTTCCTCCTGCCGCGCGATATTGTCTATCGGCGCGCGGTAAAGGGCGCCCTCCCATGTGTTGTAGTCCTTCCGGCTCACTATGGCATAGAAGTACTCCGGCGTGGCGGCGCAGAAGGACGTAAAGTCATATCCCTGCGCCCCTGGTTTTATTGTTGAGGCCTCCGTGGCGGTGACTTCAACCGCAATCTCCGTTGTGTTATCCGCCGTAGGGGTTGGTTCACCCTCAAACAAACCGCAGCCCGCCAGCGAGCACAGCAGGGCCGCAACCGCGAGGCAGGCGAGGAGTTTTTTCATGGGCGGCCTCCTGTATGTATAATAGCGCGGGCGGCTTGCTAGCCGCCCCTACAGATTCGTTTGAACAATTATTTCGGCATCTTCCGCAAAAACCCATATGCGCGGCGCATGGTGTTGCGGTCGTTTTCGAATTTCAGCATGCGCATGGCCTTGTGGTAGTCCACCCAGAGGTAGTCCTCGATTTCGGATTCCTGCACGGTGATGCGCCTGTCGGCCGCCTCGGCCAGGAAGATGATGACGCTCTTCTCGATCACGCCGGAGATCACGTACTCCGACTGGCAGGAGAACCCCGGCAGCAGGCGGATGCGCAGGCCGGTCTCCTCGCGCACCTCCCGCCGGGCGGTCTGCTCGGCGGTTTCGTAATTTTCCACGTGGCCCTTGGGGAAGCCCCAGTTGGTGCTGCGGCGGTTCTTGATCAGCAGGAAGCGCAGGATGCCGTCCGCGCGGTTGAACACCACCGCCCCGCAGGAGCGCTCGTAGAGGCAGTGGATGCGGTAGCCCTCCGGATCCAAGGCGAAGCGCAGCGCCCGGCGTATCTGCCCGACGATGTAGCGGTTCGTCCGCGGCGCGACAACGGCGTAGCGGCGGCCGTCGCCGCAGTGAATCAGGGCGATCACCCGGCCGTCGAACAGGTGCACGGGGTGCCGCGGCCCCAGGATGAACACGCCGTCCGGCCGTTCGGCGTCCTCCATCGCGGGCGCGGCGAGCGCGCCGAAATTCGCGCCGAAGACAACGCCTTGCGAGCAAGGCGTATGCTCGCCGCAGGGCGAGCCCAGCCCGTGCGTCACGCGCACACGGACGAGCTTTCCCAGCAGCGACTGAAAGGCGCCTGACGTGCTCTGTTCGCCGAGCACGTTGGGCGCGTCGTGAGGCCACTGCAGGGGACCGGGCTCCCGCTGCCCTTCCGGGGCCTCTGTTTGCTCCATATGCTGTCCTCCAACATCAACTACAATCTATTATACACGGTTTGTTTGGAAAACACAAGAGGGAAAATGGGCGGCCTTGACTTTTCTCCCCCTTTGGCGTATAATATTGGGAAAGCCCCGGAATACGTGAAAAAAGAAGGTGACGGCTTGAAAATACACAGGATCATCGGCGGCGTGATGATTGCGCTGGCGCTGGCGTCCCTGGTGATGGTCGCCCGCGACATCGTGCCGCACTCCGGCGAGGCCCCCACCGCCGCGGCGGCGGAGACCGAGCCGCCCGACACCGAGCCGCCGGAAATTCAAGGGGTGCGCGACATGGTGGTGGGCCTTTTCGGCGCGCCGGCATACCGCCTGGGCGTGAGCGTCACCGACAATTCGGGCGAGGCTGACCTGGAGATCGACAGCAGCGGGGTGGACACCGACGTGCCCGGGGAATACACGGTGGTCTACATCGCGCGGGACGCCGCCGGCAACGAGACCAGGGCCGCCGCGCGGGTCTACGTCGCCGACATTACGGAGGAGGCGCTGGACAAGCTCGCGGACCCCATTCTGGCGAAGATCCTCCTGCCCGGCGCGGACGAGGCGGAGAACGCCCTGGCCATCCACACCTGGGTAAAGGACAATATCACATACACCAACACGGGGGACAAGAGCAGCGTCCTCGAGGGCGCCTACAACGGCCTGGTGCTGCGCCGGGGCGACTGCTACACCTTCTACGCCCTGGCGAAGTATTTCCTGGACCGCGCGGGGATCGAATCCATCGACATGGCCCGCATCCCGGAGGCCGAGACGCGGCATTACTGGCTGGCGGTGGACTTAGGGGAGGGCTGGCACCACTTCGACGCCTGCCCCGTGCTGCTGGGCTACGACAAATACCGCCCCCGCAGCGGCTTCATGATAACCGACGGGGAGGCGCAGGAATTCGCCGCTGCGCGGCTGGACAAGCCCGACTATTACACCTGGGACCCGGCGTGCCTGCCGGAGGGCGTGGAGATTGTGGAATAGGGGCTGTAGGGGCGGCTAGCAAGCCGCCCGCGATATATAAAGAAATACGGCTTATGTGCGGGCGGCTGACACGCCGCCCCTACAGCTTGATTCAGACTGGAGGTTCCCATGACTGAACGCGAACGTTTCGTGAAAACCCTGCGGCGCGAGAAGGCGCCGGGCCTCGTGCCCACCTTCGAGCTGGAGTTCTATCTCACCATGGAGGCGCTCGGGCGCGTGCATCCCAGCCACCGCCGCTACGGCCAGTGGAAGCAGATGAGCCCCCGCGAGCGGGAGCTGCACCTGCGGGATATGGCGGAAATCTACGTGGGCTTCGCGCGCAAGTACGGGCACAGCGCCATCCATGTCAACGCGGCCCCCGGCGGCACGGATACCAAGATACGCGTGCTGGAATACATCCGCGAAATTTCGGGCGACGAGTTCGCCCTGCTGGTCTACTGCGACCCCACGTTTTCCATCCCCGGCGGGGGGGATATGATGCGCTTCGCCGAGCGGCTCTACGAGGACGGCGACAGCCTGCACGGCGAGGCGCAGCTGCGCGTGGTGTCGGCGCTGTGCGACGCCGAGCGGATCGCCAAAACCGGCCTCATCGACGGGGTGTGCATGTGCTCGGACTACTGCTTCAACACCAACCCGTTTTTCAGCCGGGACATGTTCGCGGAATACATCGCGCCCTACCTGAAGCAGGCCATCGACGCCTGCCACGAGATGGGCCTGCTGTGCATCAAGCACACCGACGGCAATATCATGCCCATCCTCGACATGATGGTGGAGTGCGGGCCCGACGCCATCCACTCCCTGGACCCCCAGGGCGGCGTGGACCTGGCGGCCGTGAGCCGCGATTGGGGCGATAAGGTGGCCCTGTGCGGCAACGTCAACTGCGCCTTATTGCAGACCGGCACGCAGGAGGAAGCCGACGCGGACGTCCGCCGCGCCCTGCGGGACGGCATGGCGCGGGGGGCGGGCTATGTGTTCTGCACCTCCAACTGCGCGTATACGGGGCTGCCGCTGGAGCGGTATGAGCGGATGATAAGGATATGGCGGGAGGAGGGGAACTACCCCGCCATCGCCGCCTTAACCCCTTCGGCGAATTGCTCGTCGGCGTTGGCGAAGTAGCCGAGCACGCGCTGCCGGATGTCGGGCGGGCAGAGCTTCAGCTCCACGGCGATATTGCCGTGCAGGGCCGCGCGCTCCTGCGCGGACAGGGAGCGCCAGCGCTCGCCGGCCTGCGTGAAGTCGTCGGTCTTTTCGATGGGCTGGCGGACGGGCTGCCCGGAGATGAAGAGGCCCTCCGTGTTGAAGGCCGGGTCGGGCCGGGGCTGGTTGCCGTTCAGGCTGTTGGGGAAATAGTTAACCGACTCTGGATTGACCACGTAAGTCATAGAGCCGTCGCGCTGGTTGTTGGCCACGGGCGATTTGGAGCGGTTGATGGGCAGCTGCGCGAAGTTGGTGCCGATGCGGTGCCTCGCCGCGTCCAGGTAGGAGAAACTGCGCCCCTGGAGCATCTTATCGGCGGAGAAGCCGATGCCCGGCACCACGTTCCCGGGGCAGAAGGCCGCCTGCTCCACCTGGGCGAAGAAGTTCTCCGGGTTGCGGTTGAGGGTCATCATGCCGATGGGCTGGAGGGGGAATTGGTCCTCCGGCCAGGTTTTGGTGTCGTCCAGGACGTCGAAGGGCAGGCCCTTGGCCATCTCGGGCCGCATGATCTGCACGGCGAGCTCCCATTTTGGGAAATTGCCCGCCGCGATGGCGTCGCGCAGGTCGGCGACGGCGATGTCCGGCTGGGTGCCGGCGAGCTCCTGGGCCTCGGCGCGGCCGATGGTCTGCACGCCCTGCTGGGTTTTCCAATGATACTTGATGTAGAATATCTCGTTGTTCTTATTTGTCCAGGTGAAGGTGTTCACGCCGAAGCCCTCCACGTGGCGGAAGCTCTTGACGGTGCCGCGGTCAGAATACAGCCAGGTGATCTTGTGGGTGGACTCGGGGGTGAGGGAGACGAAATCCCAGAAGCGCACCGGGTCGATGATGTTGGTCACGGGATCGGGCTTCAGGGAATGGATGACGTCCGGGAATTTGATAGCGTCCCGGATGAAAAATACGGGCAGGTCGTTGCCGGCGAGGTCGTAGATGCCCTCGTCGGTGTAGAACTTCACGGCGAAGCCGCGGGGGTCGCGCGCGGTGTCGGCCGAGCCCCGCCCCCCGATCACGGTGGAGAAGCGCACGAAGACATCCGTTTTCTTGTCCTTTGCCGAGAGGAAATTCGCCCGGGTGTGCTTCGAGAGGTCGTAGTAGCTGACGAACTCGCCGAAGGCCCCGGCGCCCTTGGCGTGCACCACGCGCTCGGGGATGCGCTCGCGGGCGAAGTGCGCGATTTTGTCAATGAACTGGACGTCCTCCAGCAGGGCGGGGCCGTCGCGGGAAACGGTGAGCAGGTTATTGTCATCGGCTATGGGGCGGCCCAGGGAATCGGTCATGAGAATATTTTTTTCTGTCAAGAGAAATCACCTCCAGACACAAATATATGCGGCTGGAGGTTGGAATAGTATGGGGAGGCGGTTGTGAAAAATCCATAGAGACTCTTTATTCGGGAGACGCACTGCCGTGCGTCTCTACATGCTATTCAGAGCCGTTTATACGCCACCGCTTCCACTTCCGCCAGCGCGCCCTTCGGCAGGGCTTGCACCGCCACGCAGGAGCGCGCGGGCTTCCCCGTGAAATGCCTGGCGTAGACCTCGTTGAACGCCGCGAAATCCCCCATATCCGTCAGGAAGCAGGTGGTCTTCACAACATCGCCGAGCCCGCAGCCCGCGGCCGCCAGCACCGCCTTCAGGTTTTGAATCAGCTGCTCGGCCTGTTCCGCAACCCCGCCATCAACCATCTCGCCCGTCTCCGGCAGCAACGCGATCTGCCCCGAGGTATATACCAACCCGTCCGCCGCAACCGCCTGGGAATACGGCCCGATGGCGGCCGGCGCGTCCTTGGATGTGATGATTTCCATGCCTTACCTCCTTTATTAAAGCCCCGCCAGCGCCCTCCTCACATTCCCCATCGCCCGCTCCAGCACACTGCGCGGGCAGGCGATGTTCATGCGCATGAACCCGGAGCCGCTCTCCCCGAAGGTGACCCCCGCGTGCAGCCAGAGGCTCGCCTCCTCGGTGAAGAATTCGGCCAGATCGTCGTCGTCCATGCCCAGCGCCCGGCAGTCCATCCACAGCAGGTACGTGCCCTCCGGCCGGATCAGCTTGATCTTCGTGCCCGCCAGCGTCTCCTCCACGTAGTTGACGCTCTCCTCCAGATAGGCCACCATCTCGTCCCGCCACGCCTGCCCGTGCGTATACGCGGCCTTGGTGGCGGCCAGGCCCATGGCGTTCAGCTGGCCGTATCCCGTGCGCAGGATCTCCCGCGAAAACGCGTCGCGCAGCTTGCCGTTCTCAATGAAGATGTTCGCCGTCTGCAGCCCCGCCAGGTTGAACGTCTTGCTGGGCGCCGTGCAGACAATAATTTTATCCCGCAGCGCAGGCGGCGCCGCGTCCGCGAACACGGTGTGCCGGAACCCGCTGTAGACGAAGTCCGCGTGTATCTCGTCGGAGGCCACCGTCACGCCGTATTTCAGGCAAATTTCCCCCATGCGGGCCAGCTCCTCCCGCGTCCACACCCGCCCCACCGGGTTGTGGGGGGAGCAGAGGATAAACAGCTTCACCCCGTTCGCCCTGATTTTCTCCTCGAAGTCCTCGAAGTCGATCTCGTAGCGCCCGCCGCGCAGCTGCAGCTCGTTGACCACCAGCCTGCGGTTGTTGACGTTCACCACGTCCATGAACGGGTAATACGCGGGCTGCTGGATCAGCACGGCGTCCCCCTCGTCCGTCAGTCCCCGCACCGCGGCGGCAAGGGCGAACACCACGCCGGGCGTGCGCACGTTCCAGTCGGGCTTTGCCGCCCAGCCAAAGTTGTGGCGCATCCACTCGCACGCGGCCCGCTCATAGCTCTGGTCCGCGTCGGTATATCCGAACACGCCGTGCCGCGCCACACGGGCAAGCGCCTGCGAAACCTCCGGGGGCGCCTTGAAATCCATATCGGCAACCCACATGGGAATGGCGCTGCCCTCCCCCTGCCAGAACATATACTTTACCGAATCCGTATTGCTGCGGTCAACGATCTCGTCAAAAACAGATGCCATCCAAATTTCCTCCCAGTATAAAATATGGATATAGTATACATCTTTTTCGTGATATTTGCAAGTGAAACTTTGTGCTAGGACATCCTCCGCCAGGCATACATATGGCCGGGAATGTCGCCATGGACAAGGAATACACAGCCGGGCTGTACTGCCGCCTTTCGCGCGATGACGGCGGCGACGCGCAGTCCAATTCCATCGTCAACCAGCGGGAGCTCCTGCGCAGGTACGCCTGCGAAAATGACATGAAAATCTACGATGCGTACATCGACGACGGGTACTCAGGCACCGGTTTCGACCGCCCATCGTTCCAGCGCATGCTCGCGGACATCGAAAGCGGCAAAATCAACACGGTGCTGTGCAAGGACCTCTCGCGCCTGGGCCGCAACAACGCCATGGTGGCCTATTACACCGAGATGTACTTCCCAGATCATACGATCCGCCTCGTCGCCCTGAACGACGGCATCGACACCTGCCACGGCGAAAACGAGCTCATGGCTTTTCAGTCAGTCATAAATGAATACTATGCGCGGGATATTTCAAAAAAAATTCGCAGTTCCATCCGCAGCTCCGCCCTCAAGGGCGAGTTCGGCGGCTCCCACGCGCCCTACGGCTACGTCAAAAGCCCCGGCGATAAACACAAGCTCGTCATCGACGAGGAAGCCGCAACCGTTGTACGGCGCATGTTTGAAATGGCTGCGAACGGTCAGGGCGTCCACCAGATCGCGCGCGCCCTCTCGGAGGACAAAATCCTCATCCCCACGATGTATAAGTACGTTCAGCTGGGCTATAAATCCAACCAATTCGATGAGAACTACCCCCACGATTGGCGCGCCACCACCGTCAAGCGCATCCTGGAGAGCCGCGTCTATGCCGGCGACATCGTCAGCCACAAGAGCGGCAACAAGTCCTTCAAGAACCAGAAGCTCGTCGCCTACCCGGAATCCGAGTGGATCGTCGTCGAAAACATGCACGCGCCCCTCGTGGACCGCGGCCTGTTCGGCAGGGTGCAGCAGCTGATCAAGCTCAAGCAGCGCAAGAACTCCCTGGGGCTGGAGAACATCTTCCTGGGGCTCCTGAAATGCGCCGACTGCGGCGCGAACCTGTCGCACCAGGCCTATCAGTGCAAGGACGGCTCCATCGGCGGCCGCTTCGTCTGCAGCCGTTACCGCCACAGCAAGGGCGCGCAGGCCGGCGTGAAAAGCTGCACTGCGCACTACACGCCCTACGCCAACATCCACGCCGCCGTCTTCGCGAGACTGCGCGCCCTCATCGCCGCGAACCTCTCCGAGGACGAAGTCCTGCGCCGCCTGCCTGCGCAAAAGAAAAACGCGCGGCCCTGTCAGCGGCGCGTTTTGCGTGTCAGCGAGCTATGCAACGGCACAGAGGACCGCACAGACACAGAAGTTTTTCTCCGGCAAATCCGCAAGTACAGCCAGGCGCAGGAGCTCACGCGTGAAATGCTCCTCAGCCTGATCGACCGCATCGAGGTCCACGAGCCCACCGGCGACCGCCGCGCGGGCAACCGCCAGCAGGAGCTGGGTATTTTTTATCGCTTCGCGGGTTCCCAAAACTGACGTGACAGACCCCATCGATGTGGATAACGAGGGCAACCCCCTCACCCTCATGGACGTCATCAGCATGGACGACACCGTCTCGGACGAAATCGACCTGAAAATCCGCGTGGAGCAGCTCTACGATTTGCTTGGCCGCATGCAGGAGTCCCGCGAAAAGGAGATTCTCGTGCTGCGCTACGGCCTTTACGGCCACGACTACCACACGCAGCGGCAGGTGGCCAAGCGCCTTGGCATCAGCCGCAGCTATGTCTCCCGCATCGAAAAGAAGGCCCTGCTGACGCTGCAAAAGGCGATGCGGGGCTAGGCTCAATTCGCGGAGCGACAACTCACCCCGCCGGGAACCTCGCCCCCGTTGCGGGGTCATAGAGGAACTCAAAGTAGCCTGGCCCGTAAATCACACTGTATGTTACCATCAGCTTTTCGCCGTAGGACGCCAGGCCATAGCCGCTGTTGCCCTCGGTATTGTCCCAATAATTGAACAGCACTTCCTTCACCTTGCCGTTTTCGTCCAGTAAATAAATGTCAATCTGCCTGCTTTCGCCCCGCCTGATGGTCGGATGCCAGGCCTGACAAAAGAGCTTGCCGCCCGCCGAACACAGTTGAAAGATATTCGTGCTCTCTCGCAGCAATTTGCGTCCTGTGCCGTCGGTATTCATGCGATAGAAGTCGCGCCTGTCCCGATTCGTGGCATCTTGCATATAGTAGGTATATTCCCCGCAGGTGACATATGGCCCTTTCTTTTCTTTGTCCAGAATTTCCTCCGCTTTGTTTTTCGGAGTCCCCTCTCTCCAATCCCAATACTTCGCCAAGTTCACCTCATCAGATGCCTCTTGCCTGGCACAATTATCCCTGTCAATACTATAGTAGTCATTTTTCTCAGACGTTTGACAGTCCACCAGCACGGCATTGCCCTCTAGGGTGTTTTCCCACCAGCTGCTCCAAACGCCAATCGAAAGCTGTTTGCCGTCCATCGTCACAGGAGAACACTTGCGGGTATCTGGCGACATGGCTTCGAAAACCAGGCTGTCTTTGGCTATCGGAATCAGCAGCGAATCACTCACGGCATTGTACCACGGCCTGGGGATATAACTATACACTCCCGCCGCAACAGCCTCCGCCTTCCACCCCTCCATCGCAATCCGGTACGTCACCCACGCGCGATTCTCATAGTTTTCATACTCATAGTATTCGCCATAATCATCAGGGCCATGCCGTTCCTTCTCCCTTACCTCCCATATGTTTACGAACAGCCATTCCTCCGTAATCCCGCAAATCTCCGCCCCGCTCAGCTTCATCCCCTCGTAGCTCCCCGGCAGCGGAACCCTCTCCACTCTGGCAATATCGTCAATGGGCGCGCGCACAATCCCGCCCTCATGGGGGGCATAGTAGTGCGTGGGCGTCTTCGCCAACCCGTTGATGATCTCGTAATCCAGCGGCGGCGTAAGCACGGCCCATTCCTCCTGGGATTGCTCGGTTTGCGTTTGTACTTTCTCGGTTGTAATTTCCTCCATCGCAACCTCCGCCCCGCACCCCGCCATCAGCAGAGCCAGCACGGCCACCAGGCAAAGCAATTTTTTCATAAGCACAGTCCTCCTAACGCACCCATCTGTAGGGGCGGCTAGCAAGCCGCCCGAAACCCAAAAAGCAACTTCCCCCTACACCACCTTCACCACATGGGCGAACGGGAACGACACATTCGCTTTCCCCCCGTGCAGCTTCGTCTGCGCGATCAGCCCCATGGAGGCCAAAAACGGCCAGGGAGCCATCACCAGGGGGTTCACCTTCATCAGATGGCACATGGCGTTGATGGAAGCGCACAGGTCGTTGCAATACCCGGTGAAGTACACGTTTTTCTTGCCCAGGCGCTCCACCAGAGCGTCCCCCACCTCGGCGATGGCGCATTTCCCGGCCACCAGCACCCTGCCCTCGATGGCCGCGATCGCCTCCGGGTCCTGCCCCTTGCCCATCACGAGCGTCCAGCCGCCCTGCCCGCCGTGGTCGAAGCCCAGCACCTGCAGCAGCGTCAGCGGATTGTTCTGGCAGCCCTCCTTGCACAGGCGCTCCTTCCCCCGCAGAATGGTCACGTCCTCCGGGAAGCGCTGGTCCAGATCCGTGGGATAGACTTCCGTGAAGTCTGAAATATCCCCAATGATCCCGATGTCCTCCCAAGACTGTACCCCGTCGCCGTAGCCCCGCTCCAGCGCGATCCTCAGGTGGGGAACGTCCCGCGCCGCCAATCCGAACAGCCGCGCCCCCGCCATGTCCGTGGCCACGACGTTCTTCCCGCCTACCAGCACCTTGAATGGCAGGATGCAGGTGTCCGCGAAGGCAGTCACGGGGTAGTGCCCGTGGATGGTGGCCTCAACCCCCTCAATCAGCGTGAAGTCCGGCCGCACGAAGCCCAGCACGTCGGCCAGCTTATGCGGCAGGTTGAAGTTGTGGTCCGCCCGCCGGTCGCCCTGCTGGGGGAAGGCCCACTGGTTCTTTACCCCCAGCGTCACCTCCGCCATGGAGTGCGTCTTGAGCTTCGGCAGGCTGATGTACAGATTCTCGTCCCGCCCCTCGATCAGCCGCTCGACAACGAACTTCGGCATGCGGAACGAATTGCTCTCGTAGTCGCCCTTGCCCTTGAACTCAAATATCGCGTCCTTCTCCTCGTCCAGGAACACCTGTTTCACGCCCAGACGCTTGCAAATTTCGCTGTAGCCCGTCACGGCGAACACCATGCGGGTGAAATTCCCCTGCGTGCAGTTCTCAAAGAGATAGATGTCCCGCGCGCCAGCTTCCTTCCAATAGCGCACGACCGCCTCGATCACCTCCGGGCGGGTGTAGGCGTAGGCCTTGCAGTCCACGGCGTTGGGCTTGAGGTACACATCGCCGCTGCCCTTCAGCAGCGCCCTGCCCCCCGCCGCGTCGAACATCTCCGCCACGGCCTGGAAAATCTCCGCCTTCAGCGCGTCATTGAGGGGCAAAAATTGCGTAAAGCTCTCCTCCTGGTGCGGGGAAGTTAACCTGCGCACGGTCACGGTTGTCTTTGACATAAAATCAAAACCTTTCATATTTTTGCTGCCATTTCAGTCCTATCACAGTCTTGAGCGGCTCCTTCTTGTAGAAGGAGCTGTCACCGCGAACAACAACTTGCCCTTTGGCAGACTGTCGCGCGGTGACTGAGGATGCTATCGCGGAGCGACATTGAGAGGGTGTTCACCCATAGCACGTCCGGTTAATAATCACTTTCTTCAAATCGTCCGAAAGCTCGTTGAAGTACGCGCAGTACCCCGCCACCCGCACCATCAAATACTTATACTTCTCCGGGTGGTCGTAGGCGTCCTGAAGCAGCCCGCGGCTGACGATATTCGGCTGGAACTGCATCCCGCCGCTGGTGAAGAAGGTCTTGAAGATCGTGCCCAAATTCTTCACGCCCTCCCCGCCGGGGAACAGCGCGGCGTCGATGGTAAACGTGGCGGTGGTGCCGTTGGGCGCGTAATCCGTGAAATTCGCCTGCGTCAGCGCGTTGAGCGAGCTCAGCAAATCGGCCTTCTCCATGGCGTAGGCGGGCGCCACGCTGTTGGCCAGGGGGGTGCCCTTCAGCCGCCCGGAGGGCAGCGCCTGGGTCTTCAGGCCGTAGCGGTCGCTGACGTTCAGCGCGTAATACCCGGCCACGTAGTTCCCGTCCCGCACGGCGTAGGGGCACAGCGCCAGGGCCTCGTTGTAGATTTTCATCACCAGCGTCACCCATTCGGCGGGCACGGGCGAGCAGTCGTCCCCGAACTTCGGCACCGCCAGCAGGTCCGCCCGCATCCGCCGGTAGATCACGCCCTCGAAGTTCGCGTCCATCCCCCGCAGGAGCTCCTCCAGCGTATACTTCTTCTGCTTGAACACCAGTTCGTCTATGGCGTGCAGGGAGTCCGCCACGTCGGTGACGCCCACGGCCTGGATGCCCGCCGTGTTGTAGTGCGTGCCGCCCTCGTAGGCGTCCTTGCCGCTCTCCATGCAGCCCTTATAAAGCGACGAGGCGAGGGGCGTGGTGAAGTACTCGCTCAGGGCCTTCTCTATGATCTGCTGGTCGGCCAGGATGGATTTCGCCAGGGCGTTCAGCCGCGTCTTGAAGCGCGCGAGCAGCTCGTCCATGTCCTTCGGCGGGTCGTATTCGTACATGCCTCGCTTCCAGCTGCGCTTTTGGAGCGCCGCCTCCCGCTTCGCCTTCAACTGCGGCAGGAAGTACTCGATCATGCGCGTATTCATCTTCTCCATCTGCATGCTGAACGGGAAGGTCCACAGATCTTGGCTCTGGCCCTTGAGCGCCTGTAACAGCGGCAGGGCGAGGTTCATGTTGGCGCTGTCCGTGTTGCCGAAGTGGTCGTCGCTGGCGATGGGCTCCACGCAGCCGACGATGGCGTAGTCCCGGGCGTTCTCCAGGGTGGTGTCGGGGGAGT
>Ga0082212_10008010_pt1 | contig 13880 bp, 13 predicted proteins | sample TergutNt197P3_FD_71548 | JGI IMG/M metagenome (GOLD analysis project Ga0082212, IMG submission 71548) | Neocapritermes taracua P3 segment gut microbial communities from Petit-Saut dam, French Guiana - Nt197 P3 | ecosystem: Host-associated > Arthropoda: Insects > Digestive system > Gut ... | reverse complement strand
GATATACTATAAAACATAATCATCTATTCTACGTTCTCAAGTTGCCATACTTGAAAGCAGGTTCGCCTGTCAGGAACGGTATTATCTATTTACGTTTGCGGCACTTCAACCTCTTTTGGTTGTTGGCGGAACGGTGGGGAATGACTTTAAGGTAGCCCTAATAAGCACCATGTCAGACTTATGCTTTACCTAAGCTAAGTCTGCCCTTTTTCATTTCCAAATAAAAGAAAAACCCAAACGGTGCAATTAAGTAGCCGGAACAACTCTCATCAGAGAGCCTGTTCCGGCTCTTTTTTTGTTTGTTGAAAAGTAACACGAGAGCAAACTGCTCTCGCAACCAAAGTAACTCAATCCGCTCAGGCGGATTCAGTGATAAAAGGCGAACAAGAGCGTAGGCGTGACCGGCTCTGCCGGTCAGCAGTCCGCTTGACGCCTAAAAAACTGCGGTAAACCCGCAAACCGAAAGGAACAAAGAACATGGAAAACACTAACTTTGTAAGCGATTTCTTGGAGGATATGGACAACCAACCGTCTCCCGAAGTCAGCAGCCAACCCGAAACAACTCCCGCAGCGGAGGCAGCAAATCAAGCGAGCCAACCTCAAGAAGCGGTAGTAATTCCGCCGAGCGTACCAAGAGAACCTGCTCTCGTTGAATCGAAAATCGTAATAGCGGGAATCCCGCCGATTACAGCCGAAACGAAAACAAAACCGGAGCAGACTGAGCAAAAATCAGCGCCGACCGAAACCGTTCAGGAGTCGTTACTTGATGATACCGACCCGTTCGAGGCGGCGTTGAAAGCCAGCGAAAACGCAAGTAAAGAGCGGGTCACGGCGGCTCTTGCGGCGAAAAATCCCGTATTCAAACACGCAACCGTCACCGAAGCGATTACCGACGCGGACATCACTTTCGACGATTTGCGTAAGAAGTACGAAACCGATTTTCCCGAGTTGGAGGACGCGAAAAGCATTAGCTGGACGGTCAACTACGGCAAAGTCACCGAAACGATTGCGGCTCCGACAAAGGAAAAAGTCTACGAAGTCAAGGCGAAAATCGAGCAGTCGGACAAGTTCGTCGCAGAGATTAAAAAGGCGAAAAAAGAAGCGGACAAGAATCCCGATTGTATCGTCAAGCCGACAGTGCGGGCGCAGAAAAAAGGCGACTGCCTCACCGCAATGCAAAAGCCAACGAAGTTTCCGAGTTACAAAGGCTTTTTCACGGAACGCGACAAAGCAATCGAATCACAGAAAGCCATCAGCTTTGTCCCCGCCCGCGACGGTCGGATTTACGAAATCCGTCAAAACCCAATCGGTATTTTCCAATCGCCTGCGAGGGCGATTGGGGAATTCCCCGACTTAACGGCGAGCTTCACCCCGAAACTCCCGAAAATTCCGTTTTTCCTGTTGCACCAAGTCATTGGATTCTTCCGCGAAATCTCACGCAAAGCAACGCTTGAGGTACTCGTGCATTTGGTCTACGACTTGAAAATCCAGAAGTACAACGTCATCGTGCCAAAACAGAAAGTCACCGAAATGTCGGTCGAAGCCGAGACTGAGGATTACCCCGAGCACGTCATTCACGTCATGGACATTCATTCGCACAACGTCATGGAAGCGAAGTTTTCGCCCATCGACGACGGCGACGAAAAAGCGACGCGGCTGTACGGCGTAATCGGCAGGTTGAATCGGGTGCTGCCCGAAATATCGTTGAGGGCGTCCAACGGCGGGAAGTTTATCGAATTGAACGCTGACGAAATCTTCGACTACGAGGCGACCTACCCCGAGGAGTGGTTCGACAACGTCAACCACGCCATGGCGGAGGCGATTTGCGAAACGGAGAAAGTTGAAAGGTGTGCCGCATGAGATTTTCAAAAGACGCTCCCGTGAAAATTGTCATCATCGGTGCAGGCGGGACAGGCGGTTACGTCATTCCGCACTTGTACCGAATCTGTTTTGCCTCCGGGCGTCCGACTCGGATTATCGTTTGTGACGGCGACTTAGTGGAAGAAAAGAACATGATTCGCCAAAATTTCATCGCACAAGACATCGGCGACAACAAGGCGAAAGTCTTAGCCGAAAGGTACGCACTGGCGTTCGGTATGGAGGTGGAGTATGTCCCGTCTTTTATCGAAAACGCTGATGAGTTGGCGGAACTCGTGAAGCCTGAATCGTACTCTTATTCCGTACAAACGCGGGTGATTCTGATTGGGGCGGTTGACAATAATCGTTCGAGGCAAATCTGCCACGAAGTGTTCAAAGCAAGCTCTGATTTGGTCTACATCGACTCGGGAAACGGCGAGAGTACGGGGCAGGTCGTCTGTGGCGTTAAGCAGAAAAACCGGACGATGTACAAGCCTGTATGCGGATTGTACCCTGATATGCTGAGTGCTGACAAAGACGACAAACTGCCCACCGAAATGTCCTGTGCCGAGCGTGCGGTATCCGCTCCGCAATCGGTGACAGCGAACCTGATGGCGGCGACGGCGGTGACTTCGTTTTTGTACAACCTGCTGATTCTCGGCGAGCTGAAAACACGGTACGTAACGTTTTCGGCGAAACAAATCAATATGCGGGCGACGGTAGTCAAACCGCGTAGAAAAATTAGAAAAAATAGAAAGTTGGTATCGTAAAATGATTTTACAAGAAAAGCTAAACCAAATCGCAACCGTATTCGGTGCGACAACAGGCGGGAAATCCACAATACGTTGCACGGGAAAATGGCGTGGTACAACGGATTATTCGATTGTGTTTGACAACGGCGAAAAGTTGTTTTTAGGCAACTCAAGCCACGGCAAACGATTTCCGCAGCTCGTGGACGAAACGTATGAATTGTACAACCTGTCAGCAGTCACGGCGACTAAAAAGTACGCGCTCGAACGCCTAACGGCACGCGCTCCGCAGGATACCGTAATCGCCGAAGTCTTAGGATTCGTACCTTATGAAGTGGTATCGGTCGAGTTAATCACGTCTGACAAGTTCGGGTACATCGGTTGGTACTATATCGTTCTGAAAATCGGCAATAAACTCGTGAATCACCTTGATACGAATTTGGATTACTGTATCAGGAAACAGACTTTTTCGGAATCCGTGAAAAAAGGCTATTACGTCGCGGGCGGTTTGAAGGACAACGAGGCTGATTACGTCTTCAACGGCGTGGGATTTTCCACTGAAAGCACGTTGTACAAGCCGCGAAAAGAATCTACGTTTTACAAAATGCTGTACTCGGAGGTAGCTTAGTGATGATTAAAAATCTTGCACAGTTGAAACGCGCACTTGTCAAAGGCGCGGAATACGTGGTGGTTGAACACTGCCGCGCGGAACACATCGGCGAACATCGCAGAGTCAATTACGCTGACACAACCGGGTTTTACTCAGGGCTTCCGAGTGACCCGAATGGCAAAATGAGTACAGCTAACGGCGGCAGAGGCTCATTTTTAGGTTGGAGTAAAGCACCGTTTTGGTCGTTCAGTGATGACGGAGTATGCGCGATTTATTCCCTCGACAAAAGCAAAGCATATAGAACGCCTATAATCGCGTTCATACTTCTTGACGGAGGTGAGCCGCATGAATTCTAACATTGACGAACGCCACTACTGTCTCGAAAGTCTGTATTCGTCACGCAATACATTGCTCGCAATAACCGAGCAGTTGCCGAAACTGCGTGACGGATACGACGCAGACAAAGACGGCGACAAGGGGCTCGATTGCCTGTCGAGACTGCACAAATCGGTCAAGAAATTGCATGACGAATTCGCGGCAATCATTCAGGCTTTGAACGAGTCGGAATACGACGCAGATTTAGTCAGGACTGCTCAGCAGATGAGCGCGGCTCTTCGCAAGTTTCGTTGGTTGTCAGAGAATCAGAGTTACGATAAAGTCTGCGGGGCGTTGACTGCATTCGCACAGTCATTTCCGCAACCCGACAGCATCAACACGGCGAAACTCGCACGGCTGATGAACCGCGTCAAAATGGGGTACTTCCCGACAGATTTAACTCACGTCCGGCAGATTAAATCGGCGATTACGTTCCCGAAATCAAGAGTCAACATTCTTGACCCTTGCTGTGGGTGCGGATTGGCGTTGCAGGCGTTCGCCGAGGACGAAAACGCGGCGACATACGGCGTGGAACTTGACAGATTTCGCGCCGAAAAAGCTGAGAAAGTCTTGGGAAGAGTGGGGTATGGGAGCTTTTTTCATTCACGCATGAACAACCGAGTATTCCACAGCGTATTCCTCAACCCGCCGTATCTTTCGGTCATTCAAAAAGGCGGCAGTCAGCGGGCGGAACGGTCGTTCCTGCTTGACGTAATGCGGTATTTGATGCTCGGCGGATTGCTCGTCTACATCATACCGTTTTACCGATTGGACGAGAGCATTTGCCGCATTCTCGCGGAGAATTTCAGCGGTTTGCAGATGTATCGGTTTCAGGAATCGGAGTTCAAGAAGTACAGGCAGGTTGTCGTTTTCGGAACGCTCAAGGAACGCGAAAACGAGCGTACCGAAGATGAAATCAAGGCGGCGAACGCACTGTTCAGCCTTTCGCTGACTCCAGAGAATATTCCCGAAATCACGGAGCTACAGGCGGGGATGTTCGCGTTACCCGACAAAGACATCACCGTGAAACTGTTCAAAGGTGCGGAGTTCAACGTCAACGAGCTTGCTCACCAGTTGAAAGCCTCCGACAGTATCAAGTTCGTTTTCGACAGCAGTAAACTCGACACGATGCACCGCAATCCGCTGTTACCGCTCAAAGTCGGGCAAATCGGACTAATCGGCGGAAGCGGGCTGATGAACGGTCTTGTCGAATGCGATACCCCGCATCTCATAAAGGGGCGCGTTGTAAAACAGAAAACAGTCGAAACGACAGAAGATTGGCAGAACAGTACAGATGAAATCCGCGAAGTCACGTCCAACCGAATGGTGTTTAACGTATTAACGCCGTTCGGGTTTAAGAGTTTGACGTAGGAGGGCGGCATGGAATTATTCTTTGATTACGCCAAACTCGAGCGGATTATTACCGCCCTGCCCGCGCAAAAGCCGATATCGGAGAGCAAAACCGACGGATTCAAGCACTTGTACGAAAACGTCTTTTTGCCTCTTAATCACGGCGACAACGACACCAAACTCACGGTTGATGTCAGTCGTTTTGACTACGACGACCTCGCTTCGTTCTACGATTATATCGCAGAAATGTGCGATAATTGTGCGAGTAACCCGGTGGTTGTTCTTGAAACGATTTTCGACAAATTAGAACCGATTTGCAGGCGAATGAATTATATTTGAAAGGATTTGACGTACTCATGACTATGAGATTAAAGCGAATTGACAGCGACATGGCGGAAACGGCGGTGATTGCTATTTCGATTCTAAAGTCGATTTCCACCATGCACGGCAAAGAATCGGTTGCGCAGTTTATGCCGTTTGAGCCGTCGTGGGACATAGTACAAGACTTGTTTTTCACGGCACTCCAAATGAGCGGGAACTATATCTGGGGGCGGTATTACGAAGACGACGGCTGTGAAGTCGTCGCACTTCGGAGTGATGACATGACGGATTACCACCGCTTGGCGTACCGATTCGGCGAGTTATCGGGATTGCCGCAGGACGAAAATCAGTACCTGAACGATTCTTTTCGGAATTTGCACAACACGCTCGGGGCAATCACCAGCTACAGTTTCGGGTTTCGATTACAGCAAAACAGCAGGCGAAAACCAAAACTCATGTTGATTTTCACGCCCGAGTTTTACCCAAATGCCGAAGTGATTTATCAGCTATATCAACTTTTCGGATACTACACCGAGATGTTGCCGGTACTGCAATCGGAAGTGCGGGGGACTGAAAATTCAAAGCAAAAGCAAACTAAAAGAAAGGAGCTAAAAGCCGCATGATTACAAAGGAAAACGAGCTTGTAATCCGCATTAAAGCGGACGACAGCGCGGTCGTGGAGTACCACGAGAACGGTATCGTCACGCACAAGGCATTGTCGGTGACGGACATTATCAAGTCGCTCAAACAAAGCGGATTCAGGCAAAACATGGTCCAAAGCGGCTGTCTGCCGCGCAACTGTATCGCGTTTTCGCGGGACGTCGAGAGCGACGTTCGTTGCTACGTTCTCGAACATCAAGAACGGACGTCCGACATTGTGTACCACAACACCGAGTACAGCGATTTCCCGCTCCCTCGCTTACTTTTCGGGTTTACGCTTTCGGGGGAAGGCAGGGTCATGGCGGTTAAAATCGCTGTCGCCGAGGAGGGGACGTTGACCGAGGAAACCAAGCTGTACCGCTATCCGTTTTCCAACGTCAACGGGTTTCGGATGTGTACGGGGGCGAACCGATTTCCTGCGTACAAAACGATGGCGGCACTGAACAACTTGCCGCAGTATGTCCTGAAACTGCCGAACAATGACGACCAGTTTTGGAAAAGCGATAACAAGTTGGAACTCGAATACCGCGAGTTACTCGAGCATTTGAAGGACAAAGCGTCGGCGTATTATTACTCCGACGTGCTGATTCCAAGCGGATTGACTCTAAAAAATTTTATTGATGGGGGATATTAAAGCTATGACTAATGAGCAATTTGAAAGTTTGAAAAAACCGTTCAAACCCAACGAAGTGCAGTGGCGGGTTTCGGTTACGACCAAGACTACGCCCATGAAAGGGCTTGCTGTGCCGTATCTCGACAGTCGCGCGATTCAGAATCGCCTTGACTCGGTTATCGGGCGCGAGAACTGGCAGAACGAATTCACGACCTGTGCGATGGGCAAAGACAACGCGTTTATCAGCACCATCAGCATTTTTTGCTCCAAGCGCAACGAGTGGATTAGTAAAAGCAACGGTGCGGGCAGTACCAACATCGAGCCTGTCAAAGGCGGGCTGTCCGACGCGTTCAAGCGGGCGGCGAGTATGTGGGACATCGGGCGGTATCTGTACGAGTTCAACGGCGTCTGGGTTGAGTTAGACGAGCGGAAAAACATCGCTCAAAAGGAGTTGCCCAAACTCGAAAAGTCGTACACCGATACAGTCAAGCGGTTGTTTCCGATTCCTTCGGCGACTGCAAAACCGCCATCGGAACACGCTCCGCAGCAATCGAATCTGGTAACGCAACAGTCGCAACCACCACAAGCTACTGCGATTAAAGTAGTCCCGAGATTGGCGGCGGCTCCGCTTTACACGGTCGTCAGTGCGCGGCTGAATCAAGACCACACGGTTCTTGCGTTGCGAAACGCCGCCGGTCAGGTGTTCACGGCGTACTTCAACGGCGAGGCGAAAGTAGCACAGAATCAGCAGATTACCGACGCTGTGATTACCGAAAAGACCAGCACATCGGGCAAGTATTACGTTTTGGAAACGTACCGAATTGCGGATAGCAGTGACTATCCGCAAATGGCGGCATAAGCCGCAGAAAGGTTTTTGAGAGGTTGAAAAAATGCAAAAGATTAAAACGCTTAAAATCATGGAATTGACTCTTAACGGGTTTCGTTGTCACAAGGACAACATCGTGATTCCCGCCGATGACATGACGCTCATCAGCGGCTGCAACGGCAAAGGAAAATCCAGCATTGCTCATGCAATCGCCTACGCTTTATACGGTACGGACGCTTTCGGGACGCTTGACATTGACCGGATTCTTAACGAAAACAGCGACACTGTTTCGGTGAAAATCAAGTTCGCTGACGAAACTGCAACCGCGCACGAATTCGGTCGTGTGCGGTGTGGAGACAGAACAGAGCTGACGTTCGACGGTTACAAAATCAGGCAAAAAGACATTGACGCGATGTTCGGCGACAAAGACACGTTCCTGTCGCTGTTCAATCCGTCGTACTTCGCGGAGGTCATGGGCAGTAAAGCCAGAGACTTCCTCGAACTGCGGCTGCCTGTTATTAAACCGGAAGCTGTTCTGGCGAAAATGACGGAATCGGAACGCCTTGTTTTAGGACTCGGGAAAGCCGATTTATCCGTTCCCGAGGTTACAATCAAGAACACGCGTTCAGATATTCGGCGGTTGGATGAGGACAACGCTTTTATCGGCGGTCAGATTGCCGAACTGCAAAAAAGCGACAGTGAAAAATCCGCTCGGATTACCGCAATCGAAACTGAAACAGAGCGGCTCGGCAAAGTTATCAAAGCGTTGCGTGACAAGCAGTTTTCAGGCATTGATGTCGCGGGGTTGAACACCGAAAAGTGTATGCTCGATGACAAACTAAGCGGTTCGGGCGAATCGACGGCGGCAGACGAATTAAAAGCATTACAAGCCGCTTTGTACGAGGTCGAAAGCCGCGAATACCACTCCAAATTCACAGAGCCTATGTCAAAAGTCGAGGCGGAACTCAACGCCATGGCGGTCAGTTACAACGGGCTTCAGGGGCGGTTGAACTCGATGCAAATCGGGGACAAATGTCCGACTTGCTTGACGCAAATCACGGCTGAAAATGTCGGCGGAATCAAAGCAGAATTGCAATCGCAAATCGAATCGCTGATGGCGGACGGCAGGGCACAACGGCTTAAACTCAACGAATTGAAGGAACTTGACAGCAAAGCGAAGGCGGTTTTTTATGAGTTCGCTCAAGCCGACATTGCCAAAGTCAAGGGATGGATTACGGAGTTTCAATCACGGAATCCCGACAATAAGTCTGAGCTGTACCGCCGATTAAACGAAATCGACGATGTTTTGAAACGCGGTAACTTGTCGGAAGCTGAACACGCCGAACTGACTCGTTCAGACGTGGCGTTAAGTCGATTAGTAACGGAACATAACGCTTTGCAAAACACCGATTACGCCAAAAGGATTGCGAATTTGCAGTCTAAGCAAAGCGAGAACGAATCCCGTAAAGTGACAGCGGATGAACTCATTTCGGCGTTGCAGGAGTACGTTGCGAAACGCTCCGAGTTGGCATTAGCAGGGCTTAAAACCACCGACGTGTCAATTAAGTTATTCGAGGTCGTGAGGACAACGGGCGAGGTCAAACCCTGCTTCAAGTTTTTGTACGGCGGTCGGGAGTATCCCACGCTGTCGTTGTCGGAGAAAATCAAGGCTGGGCTGGAGATTACGGCAATGTTGCGGGAACTCATCGGCGTAGATTTCCCGGTATTCATCGACAATTCCGAGAGTATCGGCGACTACAATACTGCGTTACTGCCGACACAAACGCTGTTTATGCGGTTTGTAAAAGGTGCAGAATTCGGGGTAAAAACACGCAGTATTTCTACGATGCCGAAAATCACGGAAGTGAAAACTCAACAAAGCGAGGAGGCGGCGTAGGCATGAAAAATTACGTCTACATTGATGTGGTTGACACAGCAATTTTGTGTAATTTGGAAATCAAGCCTTCTTCAATGGGGCGAGTGGAGGTAGAGGCGAAATGCCCGTTTTGCGGCGACCGCAAGTACCGAATGTACCTGTCACGGGCGAGCGATAATTCTACGTTTTACTGCCAGAACTGCGGTGCAAAGGGTAATGCTGTCACGCTGTACGCCTCGATTTACAACGTGACCACGCAACAGGCGTACCTTGATTTGATGGAGAATTCGAGCGTGAATAAAGACACATCAGCAGTTGACATTGTGACGAATCACAGCAACATTAAACCGCTGCAAGAGCGTCACATGATTTACCTGCGAATGCTTGAAACGCTCACGCTGTCCGACAAGCATCGGCGTAATCTGCACGAGCGCGGGTTGTCCGACAAGATGATTGAGGGGAACTTGTATCGTTCCATGCCCGGGTCGTGGCTTGAGCGTAAACGGATTGCCTACACGCTCTCCAAAGAGTTTAATCTGTCGGGAATGCCGGGGTTTTTCACCAAAGAGTGCGAGTGGCAGTTGTACGGCAAACCGGGGATTTTGATTCCTGTCTGCACAAAAGACAATCTGATTCAGGGTTTGCAAATGCGGCTTGACGACGATTCTAAGAAAAAGTTTTGCTGGTTATCCACAAACGGATTCGACAACGGCACGAAAATCTACGGTTACGTTCATGTTACGGGTGACACGAGCAGCGATACTTTGTACATCACCGAAGGACCGCTCAAAGCCGATATTGCGAGTTACCTCGCGGGCGGTGCGTTGTTCGCGGGACTGACGGGAGTAAACGCTGTGGGCGAGCTTCCGGCGGTGATTAAATCGCTGGAGCCAAGGCGTATAGTTGAGTGCCTCGACATGGATAAGCTCGCGAATTTAGAGGTGCGAAAAGCGTTGCACAAACTGCAAACAATCGCCATGCCGTTGTGTCAAGAGTACAAGCCATTTTACTGGTCGGAGTCGCTGAAAGGGATTGACGATTACCTTTTACAAAAGGCAAAAAGCCGTTATGCGGCGTAAGATTTAATGTAAAAAAGAAGAAAGTTGAGGATTTTCGAGATGAAAATGAAAGTTGTTACCACTAACAAAACCGAGCGTGAAAAACTCAGAAAACGGCTCTGTGACAAGGTTCGCATGGAGCATGAGGAATGGTGCAGTAAGCTGCGGAAGTCCACGAAAAAGCAGATTTTCGAGAACGCGTACAACATCGTGCTGTTCGAGAATATCGTGTACGTAGTCGAACATAAATTAGGGCATTTGAACTTCGCTGATTTGCTGAGACTGCTGTCTTTCGACAACACGTTGTTAGAAATTCGCGATGAATGGCTTAGCGGCGATTCGAGTTTGCTTGGTGATTTGTCGGCGACGATTACCGGGCTTGCCGCGTCTTATTCGGCGGAATTGAAAGGATTGGAGGTGGCGGCATGAAACTTAACGATTACATGGCTGTGCAAAAAAACACAGAAGGCATTCTCGGGAAAATCTTGTACTACTCCGTGTCGAACATTCTCATCGACCGTGAGGAGTTTCAGCAAATCGGCAGGGATTTCGGGCTTGTGAAAACCAAGCCCGCCCGCGAGTCGTCGAGTGACGCCTTCTCCAAAGCAACGACTGCGTTGTACGAACGTGTGGTAGTCAACAACGGAAGTGCCGCCACGGCGTACCGTGTGTACTGTCGCAAAAACAAGAAAACAGCGAAGGATTTAGTCAGTTGCGAGCTTGTCAAAGAGGAAATGTGCGAGAGTACAAACGACTACCAAAAGCTGATGAACATTGAGTTTGACAAGACCACCGAGAACATTCGATTCTGCAACAAGCAATACGACTACGACATTGATGTGGACGGTTTTTGCGACAAGGCTCTGCGGTTGTACCAGTTGTATCGGACGTGTTATAACTCGAGTCACGTTGAAACGGTGCTTGAAAGTTTGCTTAACTCAATGCAGGCGAACAAGATTTCAATTCGCGGACGGATTTTCTTCGTGCCGAAACAAAATCTCGGGTTGGTATCGCTGTTCGAGGATTACGTCAGCGCGATTGCGGCGAAAAACAACAATGTCGGCGATGTGATTTGCAATTCGATGTACGTCGTTGACGACGAGAAACAGCGGCTCAAAATGACCGAAGAGTTTTACGCCAACTACAAGCGTGACATCGGCGAATATCAGGAACGGATTCAAAATTTCATCAAAAACGGCGGGAATTCAAAGGCTGTGATTGAACGCTGGATTAAGCGGATTGATGATTTGAAGTCAAAGAAAGCGACGTATGAAAGTGTCTTGAAACAACAGTTGAACGCGCTGGACGATGATTTTGAAGTGCTGAACGTGCAGGCTCAGGAGCTGCGGATTCGCTCAGGCGGGTTTTGCCAGTTGGGCTTAGCGGCTTAGAGGTTACTTTTCTACTCCCATTCGATTGAATGGGAGTAGGATTTTTTTGTTTTGTATAGATGTTGTTACAACAGTTACTAAAGTTACTGTATATGCAATAAATTTTCAAAAATCTTACGTAAATGATTGACATTCGACAAATTTCGTGTTATAATGTAAGAGTTATAATAACTGATATGTTTTGGTGCAATTTCGATTGCAATTAGGAGTTATAAAAATTGAGAGGATTTTTTAGATTATGAACTATCAAGAAAAGGCAAATATTAGGGGCAAGTTATTGTCCATGTTTTTGGCAATTGTAATGGTGTTTACAGCAATTCCGCAGGCGGCAATAACAGCGGCAGCGAATACTCCGAACGACCCGGGTGTTGACTTGTTGTTGTCAGCATTTGATGTAACGGGCAACAGAGAATTTCGACGTTCTATGTTAAGGTCGCCATTTACTGCTCAGGGTGTGCAAGCATTTGAAACTCTCGGTATAAGGCGACATGGGGTTGGTTATGAATCAGAATTTACACATTTTGAAAGTCGCGACATACACTCATATGCACGTGAAATGGGTACAAGTACGTCTACAAGAATGAGTTTCAATGTCGGTGTTGCAAAATTGTTCAAAGTGGGCATGAACAGAAACTTTTCGTCAACATCTAACTTTTCGATTTCTAATTCGTATGAAACGCTGTTTACCGGTATGCACTTTGAAAGGGCACTTGGCACAAATAGCGTTCCGCTCTCTCTTCTTCAGGGGCGAAGAAACGAAATATGGAATGGAAATATGCTCGACCCTGATTTTCAGCGTCTTCTTGTTGATGGTAACATAGACCAATTGTTTCATGATTTCGGTTCGCACATTGTAACTGGTTACGGTTACGGAGGTTATGCGGAGTACACGAATATTATTACCCAAAGTAGTGCTACCGAATCAAGAAGTATCGAAACTATACTCGAGATTGGTGTCAGTGGAGAGGCGACAATAAAAGGTGTAACACCTAGTGCAGAACGCAGCCAGACTATAAGAAACGCTCTTACCGAGAATTCTAGTTCGAGCAGTTTACAGAATAGAATAAGCGGAGTAGTTCGCGGCGGTAACGCAAGCGAAGCAAACCTTGTCACTGGAAACTGGAGTGCGGACAATATTGATAGATGGATTCGTTCAATCAATGCCAATGATATGGGAACGACTGCTATTCTTCTTGACAACAGCCTTGAATTAGTGGGAATTTGGGAGTTGCTTCCTGATGAGTACGTATCGCGCCGATATGAGTTGATGCAAGCGTTTTTGGCGCGTTCGATTACCGAGCATAATAAATTCCTTGAAGAGTTTATTTTCTCATCTTTGAGACCTACTGAACTTCGCCCACAGTTGCCTACGCCTGAAATCGACATTGCGCCTACTGATGTATACTCAACGGCAGGAGCGTTTTCGGCAGGTGAGGTTCGTCTTAGCGGTACACATATTCTTGTGGATGCTTCACAGCTTTCAACAAACGTTTTTGAGGGAACTACTATCGTTGTACCGACATCTACGCAAACTATTAGATTTAGAGGTGCAGGGCAAACATTTACAGGGTTGAACATTGTTGTTCAAGGGCTTAGAACTGATGTGGTTTTTGAAAACTTTTCATACATTGGCGGTCCGGGTGCTTCTGCTTTGAATTTCAGCGGTACAAACCCATCTGTTAGCTCTGTCGGAGCAAACAACAACATAAGCGGACGCGGAGAATTCCCGACTGTGAGAGCGAGTAGCAACTTGTTCATTTTGGGCGATGCTGATTTGACGATTGACCATGTTACAGCTAATGTCGCAGGGGTTTCAGGGAGCGATGCTATTAGGGTAGCACAATATTTAGGTGTTTCTATGAGTAGTGGCACATTAACTGTTCGTGGCGGTGATGGTCGTAATGGTGCGACAGGCGCTACAGGTTCATCTGGTGCTGTAGCAAACCCTGGAACTACAGGGCATTCAGGTACAGATGGTGGTTTAGGTGGCAACGGTGGGAACGGTATAAGTTCTAATACGCTTGATATATTGAGTAATTCAAATATTGTTTCTTACGGCGGTATGGGTGGTACAGGCGGTACGGGTGGTACAGGCGGTACAGGTGGTACAGGTAGTGGTGGGTCACTTACTGGAGGTGGTCACACAGGTGGAGTCGGTGGCAATGGTGGCAATGGTGGTAATGGTGGTAATGGT
>Ga0082212_10008009_pt1 | contig 13880 bp, 10 predicted proteins | sample TergutNt197P3_FD_71548 | JGI IMG/M metagenome (GOLD analysis project Ga0082212, IMG submission 71548) | Neocapritermes taracua P3 segment gut microbial communities from Petit-Saut dam, French Guiana - Nt197 P3 | ecosystem: Host-associated > Arthropoda: Insects > Digestive system > Gut ... | reverse complement strand
ATAAGTGGACTTTTTCAACGAACGGGGTCACGATCATGGGGCGGAACGGGATCCCCTGCATAGGCTTCGGACCCGGCGCCGAGGCGCAGGCGCATGCTCCGGACGAGAAGACATGGAAGCAGGATCTGGTCACGGCGGCGGCTGTATATGCCGTCCTGCCGACGATTTATACAAATGCGGACTGAGGCCCGCAAGAGTTAAGAGTTAAGAGTTAAGAGTTAAGTGTTAAGTGGTTAGTGGACGAGAGTCGCAAGCCGGACAAAAGAAGCGTACTCCGGCGAGCGCAGTCATTTATGTATTACGGAGGGATTTAAGCGTGAACATTGATAAATACACAGGTATACTTGATACGCTGGATTGCGGGGATATGTATCAGAACGACTTCTTCCTGACGTGGGAAAAGACCGGCGACGAGATCCGGTCCGTATTCACTGTCGCCGACGCTCTGCGGCATTTACGCGAAAACAACATATCGACAAGGATTTTTGACAGCGGCCTTGCTATCAGCCTGTTCCGCGACAACTCCACGCGGACGCGCTTTTCATACGCTTCAGCCGCGAACCTTCTCGGTTTGACGGTTCAGGACCTGGATGAGGGCAAGAGCCAGATAGCGCACGGCGAAACAGTCAGGGAGACTGCAAATATGATATCTTTCATGGCGGACGTCATAGGTATCCGCGATGATATGTACATAGGGAAGGGCAACGCCTATATGCGCGAGGTAGCCGAAGCGGTACGGCAGGGCAATGAAGACGGCGTTCTTGAACAGAGGCCGACCCTTGTCAATTTGCAGTGTGATATTGACCATCCCACGCAGGCCATGGCCGACATGCTGCACATAATCCATCACTTCGGCGGCGCGGAGAACCTCAAAGGAAAGAAGCTCGCTATGTCCTGGGCGTATTCACCTTCATACGGCAAGCCCCTTTCAGTCCCGCAGGGCGTCATCGGGCTGATGACCCGTTTCGGCATGGAAGTATGCCTCGCGCACCCCGAGGGTTACGAAGTCATGGGGGACGTCGAAAAGATCGCCGCCGGAAACGCGGAGTTGTCGGGAGGCAAGTTCAGTAAAACAAGTGTTATGGCGGAAGCCTTCGAAGGGGCGGATATAGTCTATCCGAAGAGCTGGGCGCCGTTTGCGGCAATGGAAAAAAGGACGGCGCTATACGGCGACGGAGACGACGCGGGCATAAAGGCGCTTGAGAAGGAACTGCTCGCGCAAAACGCCGCGTTCAAGGACTGGACATGCACTGAGGAACTCATGAAGACGACAAAGGATGGCAAGGCGTTGTACCTGCACTGCCTGCCTGCGGATATTTCCGGAGTGAGTTGCGATGCGGGCGAGGTGGACGCCTCAGTCTTCGACCGGTACCGCGTGCCGCTGTATAAGGAAGCCGGTTTCAAGCCGTATATAATCGCGGCGATGATCTTTCTGGCAAAATGCAAAGACCCCGCGGGAATGCTCAGACGCCTGGCTGATGCGGGACGTGCCCGGTTGCGCGGGTAACTTAAAATGTAAAATGTAAAGTGTAAAATTGGGACGAAAGTGGTACTTACTGTTATGAAAAGAATAGTGCTGGCTTTGGGCGGCAACGCCCTGGGCGATAATTTACATGAACAGATGATCGCCGTGAAAATCGCCGCGAAAGCGATTGCCGACCTTATCGAGGACGGCTATGAAGTCGTCATAACGCACGGCAACGGCCCGCAGGTCGGGATGATAAGCCTTGCGATGGAGACCGCCGCGAAATTCGACGACCACATTTTCTATATCCCGATGTCTGTCTGCGTAGCGATGAGTCAGGGATATATCGGCTACGATATCCAAAACGCGCTGCGCGAGGAACTGCTGGACCGGGGTATCAATAAACCGGTCGCGACGATCATAACGCAGACACTTGTCGACGAAAACGACCCTGCTTTCATAGATCCTTCAAAACCTGTCGGAGCGTTTTATTCTGAAGAGGAAGCCGCGGAGATGATTCAGCGCGGCTATACGATGAAAGAAGACGCGGGGCGCGGCTGGCGGCGCGTTGTCGCTTCGCCGGCGCCGATCGGTATAGTGGAAAGCGAGACCGTGCGGACGCTGCTTGAAGCCGGACATATCCCGGTGACTGTCGGCGGCGGAGGCATACCGGTTAAAAAGACTGAGGGCAGACATCTCAAAGGTACATCAGCCGTAGTCGACAAGGATTTCGCAAGCGCAAAACTGGCTGAGGAACTGGACGCGGATATGCTGATCATTCTGACAGCAGTGGAGAAGGTCGCCGTCAATTTCGGAAAACCCGATCAGAAGTGGATAGGAGAAATGTCGGTCGCGGACGCGGAACGGTTTATTTCGGAGGGACATTTCGCGCCGGGTTCAATGCTGCCGAAGGTAGAGGCCGCGCTTGCTTTCGTAAAATCCGGAACCGGCCGACGGGCGATGATAACGATGCTTTCGAAGGCCAGAGACGGGCTTGCGGGGAAAACAGGCACGGTAATACATAGCTGAGAGTTGAGAGTTAAGTGTTGAGAGTTAAGAGTAAAGAGTTCATAAATGAAGAACTGAATAGTTACCCCAACATAATACTCTCTCCATTCTCCACACTCCACTCTCCACACTAAGAAACGGGGTCAAAAGTGCTGCTGAGAAACGGGCTTGTCGCCGGAGAAAGCGGAACTGATCGCCGCGATATCCGTATCGAAGGCGAGAAAATCTCTGAAATAAGCGAGGGCGGAGCGTCGCTGAAGCCGCTCGTAAATGAGCGCGTTATAGAAGCCGGAGGAAAAATCATTTTCCCGGGCGGCGTTGACGTACACACGCACATGGACCTTGACCTGGGCGCCGTCCGCGCGACCGACGACTTCTACACGGGAACTGTCGCCGCGGCTTGCGGCGGGACGACGACTATCGTAGACCACATGGCTTTCGGCCCGCCCGGCTGTTCGATAAGCCATCAGGTTGAAGCGTACCACCGGCTGGCTGAAGGCCGCGCGGTTATCGACTACGGTTTTCACGGCGTTCTCGACCATGTCGGCGGCGCGATCCTCGATGAACTGGAAAAGCTGATAGACGAAGGTATTACAAGCCATAAGTTCTATTTGACATACGCGGGGAAAATCTCCGATGAGGAAGTATTAATGCTGCTGGAGCGGACGCGCGACCTCGGCTTGCTGTCGGCGGTACACGCGGAAAACGACGGCGCGGTCGCTTACTTGCGGGGCAAGTACAGGGCTGAGGGCAAAACCGGCCCGGTCTGGCACGCCCGCAGCCGTCCCCCCGAATGCGAGGCGGAAGCCGTTGGCAGGGTCGCGATGCTGGCGGCGATAGCCGGCGACGCTCCGGTCTATTTCGTGCATCTTTCCTGCGGGCTTTCACTGGACATTCTGCGGGCGGCCGGGGGCAGAGGGCAAAAGAACCTCTTTGCGGAGACCTGTCCGCAATACATGCTTCTGGACGAAACCATGTATATGCGTGACGACGGGCTGAAATACATTATGAGCCCGCCGCTTCGCTCCGGAAAAGACCGTGAAGCTATTCTGGAAGGCGTGGTGCGCGGAGATATAGATACGATATGCACGGACCATTGCCCGTTCTTCTACAGCCGCGAAAAACAACTCGGTAAAAATGACTTCACGCTGGCGCCGGGAGGGATCCCGGGCGTGGAGGCGAGGATGCCGCTGATGTTCTCGCTTGCGGCCGCCGGGAACCTCGACGTCGGCAGAATCGTAACGCTATGCTGCGCGGAACCTGCGCGGCTCTTCGGCCTCTATCCGAAAAAAGGCGTGATAGCGGAGGGAAGCGACGCCGATCTGGCGCTGTTTGACCCTGACAAGCATATGACAATGACCCGCGGTTTGCTTCATGAGAATACGGATTACACCCCGTATGAGGGCATGGCTCTCGCCGGGTATCCTGTAATGACCATATCGCGCGGAGAGATAATAGTGACAGACGGGCAGTTTACAGGGGAAAAAGGCCGCGGAAAATTCCTCAAGCGCGGAATGCCTGACCTGAAACGGGGGATACAGTGCTGACAGTTTTTAAGGTCAATGGAACAAGGGTCGGGTGCCCCGACGGGAAAAAGAAGCTGATCGCGTATCTGCGGGACGAGCTGCGCCTCACGTCGGTCAAAGAGGGCTGCGGAGAGGGAGCCTGCGGCGCTTGCATGGTAATAATAGACGGAAAGGCGGTCCGGGCCTGCATTCCCGCGATCGGCGGTCTTGAAGGAAAGAATGTCCTGACTGTAGAGGGGCTGTCACTGCGGGAAAAAGAAGTTTACGCGTACTGTTTCGCGGCGGCGGGCGCTGTCCAGTGCGGGTTCTGCATTCCCGGTATGGTGATAAGCGCGAAAGCGCTTCTCGACGGAAACGGCAGTCCCTCCCGGGCTGAGATAAAGAAGGCTATCAACGGTAATATCTGCCGCTGCACAGGATATGTAAAAATCGAGGATGCTGTTTTGCTCGCGGCGGAGTTTTTCCGAAGCGGGGCGGTGATCCCGGATAATGAATTCACCGGGATACTTGGCGAAGACTTTTTCCGCGTCGACGCAGCCGAAAAAACACTGGGGACAGGGCTCTATACTGACGATATCACAGTCGAAGGCATGGCTTTCGCGAAGGCGCTGCGCTCTAAGTACCCCAGGGCGCGTATATTGACTATCGACACATCAGAGGCAGAGAAACATCATGACTGTGTCAGAATAATTACCGCCGCCGATGTACCGGGAAATATTAAGTGCGGTCATCTTGTAAAAGACTGGGACGCGCTGATCCCGGCAGGCGATGTGACGCGCTATGTAGGCGACGCGGTCGCGATCGCTGTTACGGGCCGGCAGGAAACCCTGGACGAAGTGATATCCCTCATAAAGGTGGAATACGAGGAATTGCCCGCGATGACGTCGCCGGCGCAATCACTGGCATGCGGCGCGCCGAAAATCCACGAGGGCGGCAATTTGCTCAGTATGCAGGTCTTAAAGCGCGGCGACGCGGACGCGGCTATAGCAGCCGCGGAGCATTCGGTAACAAGGCATTATTCCCTGCCTTTTACCGAGCACGCCTTCATGGAACCTGAATGCGCCGTCGCGATCCCTGACGGGGGCGGAGGGCTGGTTCTGCATACGGGCGGGCAAAGTATTTATGACGAGCGGCGGGAAATCAGCGCATTGCTGGGTATTCCTCCGGAAAAACTGCGCGTGAAGGGCAGCCTTACCGGCGGCGGATTCGGCGGCAAGGAGGATATGAGCGTCCAGCACCACGCGGCGCTGGCGGCTATGATAACGGGCAAAGCGGTCAAGGTCAGGTTTTCCCGTGAGGAAAGCATCATCATTCACCCGAAACGGCACGCGATGGAGATCGATATCACAACCGCCTGCGACGCCGAAGGTATGATCACGGCGGTAAAAGCTGAAATCATATCCGACACAGGAGCCTACGCCAGCCTCGGCGGTCCGGTGCTGCAGCGGGCCTGCACGCATATCGGCGGCCCCTATAATTTTCAGAACATCGACGTCACGGGAAAGGCTGTATATACGAACAATCCCCCCGGAGGCGCTTTTCGCGGCTTCGGCGTGACGCAGTCGACCTTTGCCATGGAATGCAACCTGAATCTTCTCGCTGAGATGGCGGGTATATCCCCGTGGGAGATACGTTACCGGAACGCTATCCGGCCGGGGCAGACGCTGCCCAACGGACAGATCGCGGACGAGTCGACAGCCTACGCGGAGTGTTTGCTGGAAGTAAAGGACGCCTGGGAGAGATCGGCTTTCGCAGGAATTTCGGGCGGTTTTAAGAACGCCGGGCTGGGCGTCGGGGTGCCGGACACGGGCAGGTGCGTCATCTCTGTTGAGAGAGGGATGGTTCGCGTACGAACAAGCGCGGCCTGCATAGGGCAGGGCCTGGCGACTGTCCTCACACAGATGGTATGCCAAACACTGCGTGTTTCCCCGGACCGTATCGCCGTCGAAGCGCCGGACACGGCGCGGACCCCGGACTCGGGAACGACTACCGCCTCCAGGCAGACGCTTTTTACCGGCGAGGCGACGATAATCGCGGCGAAAAAGCTACAAGCTGATATGGAGCCGATGATCGCGGGCGGGACATGCGGGGAGGATGCCTTGCATTCCCTTGAAGGGCGCGAATACTACGGCGAATATAGCCCCGACACCGACCCGATGGGCAGCGACAAGCCGTTCCCGGTCAGCCACGTCGCGTACAGCTATTCGGCTCAGGTTGTCGAACTCGACGGGCAGGGTAGGATCGCCAAGATAACCGCGGCGTATGACCTCGGTACGGTGGTAAACCCGAAGGCGGCGCAGGGGCAGATCGAAGGCGGAGTCGTCATGGGCGCCGGTTACGCGCTTACCGAGGACTTTAAAATAGAAAACGGTTATCCGAAAGCAAAGTACGGAACGCTCGGCCTGATACGGGCAGCTTCCGCGCCGGAGATAGACACGGTCTTCACAGGGCGCGGCGAAGGCCTGCCATACGCGTACGGAGCGAAGGGCGTGGGCGAGCTGGCGGCAATTCCGACGGCTCCGGCAATACAGGGCGCGTACTACAGGTTCGACGGCATTTTCCGTCAGAAATTGCCGATGGATAAAACATACTACCGGAAGTAATTATAAATGTATAATCAATGATACAGAGTGCAGAAATTGGGACGAAGGTTACGGGACCCGGGTGCGTAATAAAGAGCGAGGTTAGCATGAAAAAACTAAAGTATACGGTTTCCTATTATTGTGCGTACCTCCATTTCACCATGACTACTTGTTCAGGATTATGTCGGAATGGAGGTTAGTATGAATTTTGTACTGAAAGGGAATATTTGCTTCAGCAAGACGCCGGAAGAGCTGGAAACACAGGCAAACGGGTATGTCATATGTGAAGACGGCTTATCAAAAGGCGTGTTTCAGGAGATACCCGCGGAGTATCGCGCGCTTCCTGTCACAGACTATGGCGACGCCGTAATTATTCCGGGGCTTTGCGACCTTCACACGCACGCCCCGCAATATCCCAACCGGGGGCTCGGGATCGGCATGGAACTTCTCGACTGGCTCGAAAAGTATACATTCCCCGAAGAATCAAGGTACGGCGATATCGGCTATGCCGGCAAAGCGTACGGAGTGTTTTCCGATGTATTAAGGCGAAGCGCGACTACAAGGGCATGTATTTTCGCGACCATACACGCGGAGGCGACGACGCTTCTCATGGAAAAGCTCGAACGCACCGGGCTCGTCACGATGGTGGGAAAAGTGAATATGGACAGGAACTGTCCCGATAACATTCGCGAACAGGACGCGCAGTCTGCTTATGAGTCGACAAAAAGCTGGATCGAAAGCGCGACATGCAGGTTCGTGAACACAAAGCCGATACTGACTCCGAGGTTCATCCCGACGTGCACAGATGAATTGATGTTAAAGATCAGGGAACTGCAGGAAGGGTACGGGCTCCCGGTCCAGTCGCACCTTTCCGAGAATCTGAGCGAGGTCGAATGGGTCAGGAAGCTGTGCCCGGGCGACGCGTCATACGGGGACGCGTATAACAGATACGGCCTTTTCGGCGGTAACGGGATTCCGACGATCATGGCCCACTGCGTGTGGTCCGAAGGCGCGGAGGAGGATCTGCTTAGGGACAACAGCGTCTATGTCGCGCACTGCCCGCAGTCGAACGTCAATCTTTCCTCGGGCATCGCGCCTGTGCGCAGGTTCATAAGCAAAGGTATCCGAGTCGGGCTAGGGAGCGATATCGCCGGAGGATGCCACTTGTCGATTTTCCGCGCGATGAGCGATGCGGTACGGGTCTCGAAAATGTACTGGAGGCTGGTCGATCAGGACGCTGCCCCGCTATCCGCGCAGGAGGCGTTCTATCTCGGTACGGCCGGCGGGGGAAGCTTTTTCGGCAAAGTCGGAAGCTTTGAAGAGGGGTATGAGTTCGACGCCGTCGTTCTTGACGACAGCGGGATCATTCCGGGCAGCTCTTTCTCGGTCAAGGAACGGGTCGAGCGTATCATTCATCTTTCTGAAGATGTGCGTATCTCCGGCAAGTATGTCCGCGGGAAAAAGGTGCTTAACTATTAAGCGATAGGAAACCCGGACTTACATTGCAGGGTAATCTCTTGTTTTACAGGCGTTGCGCCCGCGGCGCGCCTGAAGGAAGGAATGGTCATAAGTATGAAGACAATAAGCGGATCCGTGGCAAAAAGGGACCATTCGGCGAAAACACGCGGCAGCGCCGTTTATGTGTGCGACTACCCTGCCGACGGAGTTTTATTCGGACGTATACTGCGGTCTTCCGTAGCGCGGGGGAACATAAAGAGCGTCAAACTTCCCGTTATGCCGGAAGGATATCTGTACATAGACCATAATGACGTCCCGGGGCGGAATGAAGCGCATATCGTCCTTGATGATACGCCTGTTTTCGCCGAAAAAACTGTCGAGTACATCGGCGATCCGATCGGTATGGTCGCGGGACCCGACGAACGCGAAACCGAAAGGCTCCTGAGCATGATCGAAGTCGAGTACGAGTTGCTGGAACCTGTGTTTGACGCGCGCGAGTCGGAGACAGTGTTCTTTGACTATAGCTATGACAAAGGCGACGTCGAAAAAGCATTCTGCGAGGCGGACAGGGTTTTCGAGGAAACCTTTGAAACCGGACGCCAGGAGCAGATGTACCTTGAGACAAACGGAATGGCCGCTTCGTTCACAGATGGTATTATGCGCGTCCACGGATCACTGCAGTGCCCGTATTATGTGCACACAGCGGTTGTGCGGGCGACCGGCCTCGACCCTGAAAACGTCGTTATCGCGCAGGATGTGACAGGCGGCGCTTTCGGCGGCAAGGAAGACTTCCCGTCTGTGCTGGGATGCCAGGTAGCGGTCGCGGCGTACAAGACCGGAAAACCCGTACGGGTCGTTTTCGGCAGAAAAGAGGACATAGAGTCCACCAGCAAACGGCATCCGTCATACATAAGCTACAGGACCGCAGTCAGGAACGGCCGCGTAACCGCGATGCGGATAGAACTGCTGTATGACGCCGGCGCGTATACTACGCTTACGCCTGTCGTTCTTCAGCGAGGGATCATCGGCGCTTGCGGGGTTTACAATATACCGAATCTCGAGGTGCGCGGACGGGCGCGCAAGACAAATACGGTTCCAAACGGCGCTTTCAGAGGCTTCGGCGGGCCGCAGCCGTTTTTTGCCGTGGAAATGCATATGACGCATATCGCGAAGGGCCTCGGCGCCGATCCTGTGAAGTTCAAAGTAGGGCATGCGGCGAAAAAGGGCGACCTGACTTCGACAAGCGGGAAATACCATTTTCCGGTCCCGATCCCGGCAATGGTAGACGAGGTTGTTAAAGCAAGCGATTATTACAGGAAAACCGAAGAGTATAAGGAGCAATCAGGCCGTTATCGCAAAGGGATCGGTCTGTCGATGGTGTATCACGGAGCGGGGTTTACGGGGAACGGCGAGCGCGACCATATCAAGGCGGTCGCAAAGCTTCGCAAGAACCGCGACGGCAGCGTTGAAGTCCTGACGGCGAACACCGATATGGGGCAGGGCCTGATCACAGCGTTCAGCAAGATCGTCGCCGGCGAACTGGGATTGCCGCCTGAGCAAATAATAATCGAACTCCCTGACACGTCAAAAGCGCCCGACTCGGGCCCGACAGTCGCGTCCCGCTCTTTGATGGTGGTCGGAGAGCTGCTGCGCCGCGCCGCCGTCAGGCTTAAGGAGGAGTGGACGGACGGCGAAGAGCAGACCTTTGAAGAGCATTATAAACATCCGGACTTTATGATCCCGTTTGAGATGGATACGTTCCGGGGCGACGCGTATCCGACGTACTCCTGGGCGGTGAATGCCGCCGAGGTCGAAGTCGACACGCTCACCGGCGGCGTCAGCGTCACAGGCGCATGGGGGTCGTACGACGTCGGCACGCCTATCGATGAGAATATAGTGACCGGGCAGATGGAAGGCGGATTTATGCAGAGCCTGGGCTACGGGATGATGGAAAATATGACGGTTGAGAACGGCCGCGTAAGGAACAATTCGTTCAGCGACTATATGATCCCGACCGCCGTCGATATTCCGGACCTGCGGGTCATGCTGCATGTGGAGGACTATCCCGAGGGCCCGTACGGGGCGAAAGGCGCAGGCGAACTGTCGCACGTGGGAGGGGCTCCCGCTGTCGTTGACGCGATACAGAACGCTCTTGGAGCGGAACTCAGAAAAACACCGTTTTTGCCCGAAGATGTTATGAAGGCCTTGCGCGGTAATAAGTAATAATGCGGAACGAAGAGATCCCGGAATGATGTAATAATCAAAAGAACTGGTTTAAATCATTGTTTTGCAGAGAGGGATGACCATAAGTATGAGTATGGATGGGAGTATCAGGTTCTGCCTGAACGGCGTTGAGACGGTATACGAGGGCGAACCGTCGGAGAGACTTCTCGACGCGCTCAGGAATGAATATCGCCTTACAGGCACAAAATGCGGCTGCCGGGAGGGAGAATGCGGCGCCTGCGCTGTCATAATCGACGGACTGCTGACGAACTCCTGCCTCGTCGCGATGGGGAGCGTCGACGGGGCGGAGATAGTTACGATAGAGGGGTACAGCAAAACGGAAAGGTTTGCGGCGCTGGACAAAGCGTATGAAGCGGTTTCCGCCGTTCAGTGCGGCTTTTGCATACCGGGGATGATACTGGCTTCGGAGTGCTTACTGGCCGCGAACCCGCATCCCTCTGAAGAAGAGATAAGGACGGGTATTTCGGGAAACCTCTGCCGCTGTACGGGGTATAACGCGATCGTGAAGGCGATCGGAATTGCCGCGAAAGAAGGAAGTGGATTATGGTGAAGAGTCACACGGCAAAATCGCTTCAGGAAGCGCTGCTCCTGCGTAAGGAATCCGGCCTCATCCCGTACACCGGAGGAACAGATTTGATGGTCCGCGCCGCCGAAGGGGCGCGATACCTGTTTTTACACAAGGCGCCTGAGATGAAGCAGATAACGGAGGACTCCGAACACATCCGCTTCGGGGCTTCCTGCACGTTTTCGCAAGTCATAGCGCACCCGCTGACGCCGGAGATCCTGAAAGAAGCGTGCCTTCAAATCGCGGCGCCCGCTATAAGGAACGCCGGCAGCCTCGGCGGCAACATAGGCAACGGCTCGCCAAAAGCCGACAGCGCGCTTATCTTTATGGTGACAGACTCAAAACTACGCCTTGCCTCCGCGGACGGCGAGCGTATGATCCCGCTGAAGGACTTCTATAAAGGGCGCGGTAAAGTTGATTTAGCGCCTGATGAACTCATAGTGGAGATACTGATGCCGAAAAGCGGCATTGATAACTACTACTACAAAAAGGTGGGCGCCAGAAACGCGCTCGCCATTGCGCGTTTATCATTCGCGGGGATTCTCAGCATTGAAGGCGGAACAATAAAAAAATGCGCCGTTGCTATCGGCGCGGTCAGCGATATTATCGTCCGCTTAAGTGAAATCGACGGGATGCTTTCGGGAAAAACAATAGAAGAAGCCAAAGCGATGAAAGAGGATTACCTCGTCGCGTACGACAAAGCAATCGTTCCTGTCGCCGGAAGGGTAAGTTCGGAGTACAGGAAAGACGTATGCATGAATCTGCTCCGGGATTTTCTGGAATCAAACGGGATATAAGCGGCATTTCACACCCACGGGCGGCAGCTGCCGGAACATGGGTGTGAAATCTGCGAACAGTATAGTTACATTTTCAGCATTTACCAAGTGATCAGCAGATCGGCGAGCCCGCGGACGTCGTCCAGGGTGAAACAGGGAACGCCCGGATACGCGGCGCTGTCCGTTACAATGGCAAAGCATTCTTCCGGCGGGACAGGAAGCGGTTTTCCGGTCCCGCTTCGCTGTACGGCGATTTTCGGCCAGCCGCCGCTTTTATACCCCTCGGTCAGTATTATGTCCACATCGGTTATCTTAGCGAGCAGCGCTTCAAGCGTTACGGGCCTGTTCTCAATTATAGCCGCCTTGCTGCCGGATACGACGACAGTTATATCGGCGCCTGCGCGGGTGAAGCGCCAACTGTCTTTACCCTCGCGGTCGATCTCAAACTCATGCGCGTCATGCTTGATTACCGCGACACGGACGCCTCTTGATTTCAGCTCCGTGACAAGCTTTTCAATAAGCGTCGTCTTTCCCGTCCCCGAAAACGCGACTACTGAAAATACAGGAATGCTCTCCATATTATCTCCCGCCGCAATCTTACGCGGGACGGCGCTATGCGCCGTCCAGTGCTCCCGTTTTGATCACGAATTGCGCGTTATTCCGCCCACGTCGGCGGGTTTGTCTTTTCATCGCGTAAACAGTTGCGCGTGATGCCAAGTATCTCGCGCGCCTCGTCAGCGGTCGCGATCTCGCGCCCGGCGAGTTTTGAGAGTTCGACGGCGCGCTCGACGAGCATCAGGTTCGTGGCGATAACTCCGCGGGAGTAGTAGATGTTATCCTCAAGCCCCACGCGCAGTCCGTCGCACCCCAGGGCGAGGCCGGCCAGCATCATGGACATATGCGTACGTCCGATACCTGAAACGCTCCATGTCGAGCCGGGAGGCAGCTTGCCGACCATGAAAGCGAGGCAATCGGCCGTTCCCGGCATAGAGCCGCCGACGCCCATGATGAACTGCAGATGCGGCGGCTTGGGAATGCCGTGCTTTTCAACATAGAACATGGCCGAATCGATATGACCGGTGTCGAATATCTCAAACTCCGGCTTGATATCGTGTTTGACGACCTCCTGGCCCAGATAGTTGAGGAAACGCGGATGATTCTCAAAGATATACGCGTTGTTCCAGTTGAGGGTGTTCGGATCGAAAGAACACATCTCCGGGCGCAGCGCCCCGAGATGCTGGAGCCGTTTGAAGTCCTCATACTCGCCTCCGGACGTGGTCAGGTTGATTATGATGTCCACGCCGGCCTTGACCGACTCCTCGCGGATCCTCTCGACGGCCGCCGTGAATTGGGTCAGGCTCATGGATTTATAGCCGATCTCCATCTTCCCGGCGACTTCTTTGTCCTCGCGCACGTGGATGTGCACGATCGACGCGCCGGCCTTAGCGCAGGCTATCGTCTGTTCCGCTATTTCGTCCGCCGTGTACGGAACAGTCGGCGCGTTCTCCTTCTTTGTGCCCGCGCCGCATACGCAGACCTGGATTATGACTTTGTTTGTCTTCGCCATTTTCAGCTTCCTTTCAGTTGCGGGTTTTTATATATATTTTAATTACTTACACAGGGTCGTCCATAAATTTCTTCGCGAGCTTGAATACTTCAAATAACTGTTTGTCGCGCTTTGCCATAAGCGCCTGCTTGTCGACGCCGGAGTAATCAAAGAATCCCTTCCCCGACTTAAATCCGAGTTCGCCCTTGTCGATATGTTCCTGAAGCGTTTTCGGCATGTCGACCTCCGGAGGCATCGTGTAGCTCTTGTTCTTGTAATTATTCGCGGTCATGTCAAGACCGCCGAAATCAGCGCGTTTACATAAGCCGAGCACGACCGCGCGGGGTATAAAACTTGCCTTTACCGCTTTGTCGATGTCGTCCGGCGTGCAATAATCGTTATCGAGCAGATAGAATAACTCCTGGTTGATACACATCTGCATCCTGTTGGCAATGTACCCGCGTATGAACTTTTTCATCAGGACCGCCGTTTTACCGCACTTTTCGAGCAGTTCCACAGTTATATCGGCATACTCCTGCGGCGCTTTGTCGCACTTTACCACCTCGACGAGCGGTATGAGCTGCGCGGGGGAATACCAGTGCGCGATGACGGCTTGCTTCAGACGCTTCTCAGGCATCAGCGAGAAAACGTCCAGCCCTGATGTGTTTGAGGCTATGATCGCGTCGTCGCCAACGGCTGCGTCGATTTTC
>Ga0082212_10008008_pt1 | contig 13880 bp, 13 predicted proteins | sample TergutNt197P3_FD_71548 | JGI IMG/M metagenome (GOLD analysis project Ga0082212, IMG submission 71548) | Neocapritermes taracua P3 segment gut microbial communities from Petit-Saut dam, French Guiana - Nt197 P3 | ecosystem: Host-associated > Arthropoda: Insects > Digestive system > Gut ... | reverse complement strand
TGACGCAACCTTACAAGGTGAAAAAAATTCGCGGGCTTTTGGAGTCTCCCGCTCACCAAACCCTACCTCGGGACTGTTACGAGCCCACATAATATCCATCTCCATTCACCATTAGGTTGCGGGAGAACCCCGCAGTAGATATTTCTATTTATTTTTTTGTCCCTTCCTGCACTTTTAAAATATGCACCCCTCAAAATAACTTGCTATTTAAAGTCCGATCAGATAATATAATCGTTGGATGGCAAACCTGCCAAAGCACCCTATTCGTGAGGAGTCAACGCATATGATGATGGCCAAGCCCCTTCAGCCCCGATGGATAATCATGATAATACTGGGCCTCGTCATTGCAGGAATTAATATCGTTCCTCATAGCTATTTCAACAACTTGGTCATTGCCTGCGCCGCCGTTGTGTTCGCAGCCGCTTTCCTTGTCTTGGCCGCGCGGGATAAACATGACGCGGCCCTTATAAAAGAGATCCCTATGTATCTCAAAGAGATTTTCTACTGCTTGATTGCTTATTGTCTCATCATCGTCTTAGCCCTTGCGGCATCTACAGAGTTTTACGACAGCCTCAGGATAACCGTCATTTCTCTTTTCTGCGTCTCTTTCGCTTTCATAATTTACGTCGCCGCTAAAGACAAGGACTCCTTTCACCTCCTCATGACCTTTATCTCTGTCTCCTTGTTCCTGACGTCCCTCTTTAACTTGTATTATTTCTGGCAGGAACGCAGCCTTGGGGAAGGGTTGCATCGCCTTTCTTCAACCATGGAGAACACCAATATTTTTGCCGTTTTTCTGATCATCTTGATCCCAATATGCGTTTCATACATAATCAACTTGAAAGATGCCCTTCGTCGCTTCATCTTTTCGCTGATGCTTGTTCCCGCTCTGCTGTGTCTTGTTCTGACCTACACACGCGCAGCCTATGTGGCCTTCTTTATCATCATTGTCGCCCTTATCCTTTTGATTAATTGGAAGTTCCTGCCAATTGTTTTCCTGGGTTTTCTCGTCATCATCCCCTTCATTCCCCAACCCGTTGTGGAAAGGCTTCTTTCCAGCGGCAGTGATTACTCCAGTACCGTTCGGCTGGAAATCTGGCAAGCATGCCTGGTTGTTATCAAAAACAATTGGTTGGCGGGCGTGGGTTCCGGGCCTTTGGCGTTTGAACATACTGCTGATTTGGCCGCTTATGACCTTCCCCACTCCCATAATCTGTTTATACAGATATCCCTTGAAACAGGAATATTTTCCCTGCTAGCGTTTGTCGCACTGGTCGTTGCCCTCTTGGTGAGAAGCCTTGTGGCCTATTTCAAAACAAGCCGGTATAACAAAGTTTATCTTGCCGGGTTCATAGCCTCTTTGCTTGGCATTATGTCTTTTGGAGTCTTCGATTACGTGTGGTTTTATCCCAGAGCGCTGCTGGCGTTTTGGATTATGGTGGGGTTATTTCTGGGACTCTTAAGATTGACAAAACAAGAGCTTGACCAACAGGCTGACCTTTAGGTTGACCAAGGTGAACATTGATGGATTATGAAAAAAACACGGTGCCCAAGCCCAAAAAAAGAAATGTCGTGTTGTCAGTCGTCATAATCACCTTTCTGGCAAGGGTGCTGTCGCTTCTGAGCATTCAGCTTTACCTCTCTTTCTTTGGCAGCAACGATCCCCAGCTCAAAATCTTTCTTTATGCCCTGACGATTCCGGATCTGTTGTTCACTTCTATTGGGTCAGCGATTATGACAGTCTGCGTACCGATATATTCATCCGCCATCGCGAACAACGAGCTTGACCGGGCCAAGAGATTCATTGATAACCTTATCACCGTCGTCAGCATGCTTAACTTTCTGCTTATCTTCCTGGGAGTCCTTATTGCGCCGGCAATAACATTTTTCTTGAACGAGTCGGATTATTTGACTTTTTCTTTGCGTGTTTTAATGCCGATCATGTTCTTTTACGGTCTGAACTATATATTCCAGGCTGTCTTGCAGTCCCAAGGACATTTTAAGCTGCCGGCCCTTGTCTCGCTGCCGTCAAGCTTGGTGGTGATTACTTATATATGCGTTCTGGGCCGCGTTTACGCGGTAACAGGGCTTTTGTTCGCCAGCCTCTTGGGCTTGTCCCTTCAAGCTCTGATCATGGTTCCGGCCGTAATCAAGCTGGGATATCGGTATAAATTCCGCCTTGAGCTAAGCCCGGATATTAAGCTGGCTCTCAAGTTATCTGTGCCGACCTTCATCTCCGTTGTGGCGTATCAAGTGAATATGCTTTTTTCGAATACGCTGGCAAGCTCCTTTGAAGCCTTTTCTTTGCTGCGTTATGTGCAAATGCTGGTCGTACAAACTGTTCTGACCTTCGTTTTTGCTCTGACAAGCGTTTATTATCCGAAATTATCAAGGCTGTGGTCACAGGAGAATTTCGCGGGCTATAAGAAAACCCTGACCCAAATCACCACGACGGTTTTATTCTTCTTGATACCGGCTGTTTTCGGAGTGATTTTGCTGCGAGAGAATATATTTGACTTGTTGTCAAGGTGGGGCAAAGTCAATGACAATGATATCCACACCCTGGCCTTGTTCCTTGGTATATACGCTTTATCCATACCAATGATGGCTTTGAAAGAGATATTCGACCGCGGTTTTTTTGCCCAAAAGAATACGAAGATAAGTTCTGTTGTCGGATTTGTGATCATGGCGGTCAATATCGTCGCGTGTTTGCTCTTGGTCAATCAGTACGGTATTCTGGGGGTTCCCATAGCTTATGTTATATCCGTTTCAGCGGGAACCGCCGTGTTAGTCGTCGTCATGCGCATACGTATTGGGGGTTATAAAATATTGACCACCCTCCTAAAATACATTCTATCAGCTCTCGTAATGTCTGTTGCTGTCTATTTTATCAAAGAGTCTTTAGACGCAGCCCTGCCACAGCCAGAGTTTTTGTTCCGGATGCTGAGGCTGATGATCCCGGTTGGCATAGGAGCGGCGCTGTATATAGGGATTTGCTATATTATTAAGGCACCAAACGCGCGAATCCCAAAAAAACCCGTTAACAACGATACCGACTTCTGACTTATTGCGGTCGTCGGCCACTCTGTGCTATTATGATTATACGAGCATGTACGGCTCGCTATCTAAGCCGAACAGAAATTGGGGAACGGACATTGGCAAACACATTAAAAAAGACATTGAAGCGGACAGGAATTATCCCGTTAGGTTTTGTTCTCCTCATTATTGTCACAGCCGCCATACTTTTTGGGAATGAAATCAGGAGCCTGGCTTCAATAAGGCAAGTTGATGAATATGGTATGTTTCAAATGACCTACTACGGCGACTACGGTTTCGATCGTTTTCTCTTGACTGGCGCGGCAAACGACTATGATATAGAGAAATTTGTTACAAAACGCTTGCTGAAAGGGTTCCCCATTAACCTCAACGTTACGGGCGGCGGCTGCACCGTGTTTATCACCTCTAATGACCATGGGGATGTTATATTCGGAAGGAATTTCGATTTCTCATATGCACCATCGATGCAGGTCGTTACACGTCCTAAAAACGGGTACGCTTCTGTATCAACTGTTAATTTATCGTTTGTGGGATACTCGGAAGAAAATCTGCCGAGGGGCTTAAACATCAACAGTTTTCTGGCTCTTGCGGCGCCGTATCTTCCCTTTGACGGTATGAATGAAAAAGGTCTGGCTATCGCGCTGCTTGCTGTATCGGAAGCGGCCCCTCCTTTTGACGAAAATAAAATTACCTTGAACACGACAACCGCTGTTAGGCTGTTATTGGATAAAGCGGCTACAGTTGACGAAGCAATAGCGCTTTTACAACACTATAATATCTATTTTTCCGACGGAATTGACTGCCATTTCCTTATCGGCGACGCAAGGGGCAATTCTGCTTTGGTTGAGTATTACGACAACGGAATGCAAATCGTAACGACAAACCAACCCTATCAAATCGCTTCAAATTTCATCGCCTATAACGGTATAAACATTGGAGATGCTGACGATTTCCAGCGATATGATACGGTCAAGGAAGCTCTTGATCATAACGGCGGCCGTTTTAGCGTAACGCAAGCGGTTGATATTCTTGCTGAGGTTGGCATTATTGACCGCAATGAGGATATCCTTCAATGGTCTGTGGTCTATAACTTGTCCGCACGCAACGGCGTCATGTTTGCTCATCGCAAAATCAACAACCTTATTGATTTTCAACTGGCGCTATAGAATGGTAACAAAACACGTAGATCGTGAAATGATTGTCAGCAGGGGTCTATCAAGAGAATCAACGGGCGTGCCCAGGATCTTCAACCGTCCGCAGCTTGTGATCATAACGCTGGAATGACAGCCGTCGCCAATTTCCCGATGAGCCTTTGCGCCCTCTCCTCATCAACACCAAAGGCGCCCAATTCAGCATGTAACCCAAACCCGTGAAAATCCGATCCCCCTGTAGCCAAGACACCGGCCCGCTCTGTCCATTTCAGCAGCGTATCCGTCTGCGTCGCACTGTGATCCGGATGCCAGACTTCCAACCCGGCAAGACCGGCGTCAACCCAATCACACAAAACCTCCGGATCCGTGCTCTTCGGGTGCGCCAAGACAGGAACCCCGCCACTGTCACGAATCAATCGGATGGCATCAACAGGCTGAATATTATAGTTCGGTACATAAGCCGCCGCTCCCGCGTTCAAATAAAGCCCGAAAGCTTCCCGAGCCGACGACGCCGCGCCTCGCTCAACCAGCGCCCGGGCGATATGTGAGCGCCCCACGGAAGGTCCGGACACCAGCCCCTCTACATGCTCCCAGACAATATCGACCCCCAAGCCTCTAAGCTTGTCCACAATGGCATGGGCCCGCTCCACCCGCTTGTGGCGCAGCACATTCAAAGAGTGATCAAGCGCCGCAATCCTCCGGGCCTCAGCAGACGTCCCGCCTGATTCATGAAGCTCAAGAACGCGCGGATCGAAATATCCCAGCACATGAATCTCCCCACCCAACCAAGCCGTATTGATCTCAACCCCTGGAATGATTTTCAGGGAAGGAAACCCCACCGCCGCCCGCGCCTGCGCCGCTGTCCGTGACGCTTCAAACCACCCTCCGATGCTGTCATGATCCGTAATCGCCAACACACGCAGTCCCCGTTCAATCGCAAGAGATACCACCTCAGCCGGACTCAAGCTCCCGTCGGAAAACTGTGTATGACAATGCAAATCCGCGAACAAAGCCGCACCCACCTGACCGATATGCGTTACGGTATCATTCAATGTCCCCTACCTCCTGCTCCCTCGCATCACTGATTATTTCGAATCTCGAGCCACGAATATCGGACCCTCGGTCACGCCTTTCCCTCTTCGCCTCGAAAAGGCGAAGAAGGGAGGGTTTGATCCAGCATCCGCCAAAAATTCCCCCAAGCAATATCCGCAACTTCCTTGTTGTTGAACCCAGCTTCCCCCAAAGCAACAAGCAACGCCGGCAGACAATCCGCTCCTTCCAGCCCCTGGGGCAAAGCGTCAACCCCATCAAAATCCGAACCCAAACCGACGCAGCCCACCCCGGCCACCTCGGCAATATGTTCAATATGGCGAACCACATCCACCAAACGCGCCTCGCCATCTTGCACCAGAAACTCCGGATAGAAATTCACGCCCACTACCCCGCCGGCCGCAGCCAAGGCTCGCAGCTGCTCATCTGTCAGATTGCGTGGATGATCGCATAACGCCTGGGCACAGGAATGGGTCGCAGCCACCGGACCTTTCGATACCTCCAACACTTGCCAAAAACCCTTCTCATGGAGGTGCGAAACATCAACAAGCATGCCCAAAGCGTTCATGCGTTCAACCACCCGCACCCCAAACCTTGACAGAGACCCTCCCCATTCCCCCTCACCGACGCCGCAGCCAAGAGCGTTCCGCTGATTCCAAGTCAGCCCCATTGCTCTGACGCCCAGCAAAAAGCATACATCAACCATGAACAGATCCTCCCCAAGAATCTCTCCCCCTTCGACACTCAGCAGAATGCCAACCCTGCTGCCGTCCAACTCCCGCAAATCGCCGCGATCAAGCACCGGCCTAACCAACTTGGCGTTTTTCCGGATGAATTCATGGGACGCCGCCAGCAATTCCAGGCCACGCCGCGTCGCCATATATGGTTTGTATTCCTCCTCTATGTATGAAGCAAAAAACTGCAGCCCAACACGGCCCATCCGCGCCCGTTTAAGATCCCAATGCCCGCGTGGCACCTTGTTCCGATCGTCGAAAAGGTCCCTTTTGCCGCCGACATAATCGCCGATGCTGTCACAGTGTCCGTCAATAATGAACAGTCCCGAATCATCCATGGCTCTGCCTCCTCTGAACTCACGGTGCTTTCAAAACCCCAGTCTTTTACTAACAGTATACTCAGTATACTCTGGTTTTTTTGTCTTGGCCAATCAGAATAATAGAAAATTTTCCGCACAAGGGACAATCGCGGAGAATACAATGAAACATCAACATTGCAGGAGGTGGAATGCTTGTATAGTCTTGGAGCGGATTCTGTTATAGCCAATTATCATCAAGCCAAAGATGCCGGAGAAAAGTATTTACCCGATACCAACCCTGGCCATCATCCGGATCATCCCGGGGGACACCATGGAGGCCACATGTTCCGACTTGATTCTATGTCTCACCAAAACTCTATGCCCAACCCAGACAATTTGACCCTGGCCCGGTCTTACGTGGTTTACCAACAGCTCGGCTCTGTGTACAATCCGGCTGACGCCCATAAACACGGGACTCTGTTTCCCGAATTGGTTCGGCCCTATCCCTAAAACCTGAGGAGGAACACGATGAACAACAGAGATGTTTTTCCGGAGAATCCCGCCGTGCCTCTGTCTTCAAATGACATGGGCGGGGAGTTGGCGCAAATACATGATCTTCAGTTCTCCGCTCTTGAGCTTCAGTTGTATCTCGACACACATCCCCACGACTTGGGCGCTCTTGCCCTGTACAATCAGTATCACCGCGACCTGATGCGTTGCCTCAGAGAATATGAATCGCGGCATGGCCCTCTGCTCGGCAACGGCTTTTCCGCCTCACCCCGCAATAGTTGGGGTTGGCTGGAAGGGCCCTGGCCTTGGGAAGTCAACTATGGTTAGCAAAACACCGGGAGTGGAGGTATATCATGTGGATTTATGAAAGGACCCTTGAGTATCCGTTGCGGGTCTGCGGCCCTGATCCCCGCATGGCGGCATGTATAATTACTCAGTACGGCGGGCCTCAAGGTGAGCTTGGCGCCGCACTGCGTTACCTGAACCAGCGCTACAGTATGCCAACGAGCCGCGCCAAGGGGATTTTGACCGATATCGGCAGCGAAGAATTGGGGCATATGGAGATGGTCGCTACTCTTGTCTACAAACTAACAGAAGGCGTCAGCGTTGAGGATATGAAAGCCGCTGGGCTTGACGCCCAATACGCCGATCACCGCCACGCTTTATTCTGGCAAAACGGCGACGGCGTCCCCTGGGTCGCCGCTTACATCTCCGCCACCGGCGACCCCGTTGCCGATCTAACGGAGAATATGGCTGCCGAACAAAAAGCCCGGGCTGTTTATGAGAATCTGATCAATTTGACCGACGACTCTTGGGTCAAGGATGGTCTTCGATGGCTGCGCGAGCGGGAAGTCGTACATTTCCAACGTTTCGGCGAAGCCTTGGTGTGTGTGGAGGATCATTTAGCGCAGAAACAGGTATTTCCTGCCGGCTGAGCCGCAAGTTCGAGGCGCGCTGATAAAGAGATCATTGCGACAACCCTTTGACAGTTGAGTAGATGCGAGGAACGCATATTCCTCGCATCTTTTTTATGTGCAGAAAACTTTGTCCAATATATTGTTTTCTCGAAGGAAATCGCCTTTTGTTGTAGAATCAAAATAAGTGTCGAATGGTAAGTTATGGGCAAAAATGCAAGTATTTTTAAGGAGGAGTCAAATACGTATGGAAAACATCGAGGTAGGCATTGTTGTAACTGATAGTAACAGGAACGAGCTGGAGAAGTTCTATGGGAAAATCCCGCCCGAAAGCAAGCTGTTGGAAGCTCCCCAAACACACTCGTTTGAGGAATCTCAGCAAAACCAGTTAGACAAATTCATCGAGACAGAGGAGGTGGCTCTTGATGAAATTAGTGAGCAAAATATTTAGACGTACAGATTGGTATCTTTCCAGTGGTTTTGGCTATCGTACAGTTGGAGGCGTTCTCGAATTTCACAGCGGCACAGATTATGGTACCCACAAACAGAACTGGAATCTGTACGCAATCGAGCAAGGAGTCATAACAAGCTGCGGCACAGCGGTTGATGGCGCGAAATATATGTGGGTCAATTACCCGCGTCTCGGTAAAAAGCTGTTACATTACCATCTGGATCGAATCGATGTTGAGATGGGTCAAGAAGTCCGGGAAGGCGTCTTGCTGGGCTGCGCCGGAGAAACCGGCAGCGCCAGCGGGATTCATCTGCATTTAGGTATGCAACCAAGCGGTATAGGCTCTTACGAAGATCCTCATGCTTACGATTATAACTATCCACCCGCCACAATGAGTTCGGACGCGACGGTTTACGGAGGCCCGAGCACAACCCTATACGCCCCAATCGGGTCCGTCATCAAAACCGGCAAGGTTGAAGCTCTAGAAAGAGAAAACAACTTCCTCTACATTCGCTATTGGACAAACAAAGGACTTCTGAAGCGGGGCTACGTCAGCCTCACACTAGTCAAAGATAGTGCCTCAATACCTGTTATGGACGTTACCTATAAAGGAAACAACAGCGTCGTTTATCCCCAATCAGCTGTCTACTCTGATCCCAATATGACAACAGCAGAGATTGGAACCGTCTTCGAATTTGAAGGCGTCACGCAATTCACAGTCCAGGAAAATGGGTGCTATTTCATAGAATATAGCACGCCCACAGGCGCCAAGAGAGGCTATGTTCAAGGTAGCGAACTGATACAAAAAGAAGGCGGCCTGGCCATAGCGCCTTATGGGGCAGAGGTCTATTACACCCCCCGTTTTGAATACAAGGCTGGCGCTATCTATGCTAATGAATATGTAACGGTTCTCCAATCCAGTGGCACAACATCCTACATTGAATACAACACCAAAGGCGGAAGAAAAAGAGGTTATGTGACCAACAGCTCACTGCATTTTCTAGATACCAGCAATGTTCCTGTGTTGCCGAATTACACAGAAGAATCCCATAAATCTACAGGCTTCATGACGGTTTATTCCGGACCAAGTGATAAATATGCCGTGATCGGATCTATCAGTGAAGAGGAACACGTTACGCGGCTGAGTTCGACGACCCTTTATACCAACAATTATGCGTATATACAATACGCCACAGCGGATGGTTCCAAGAGAGGATATGTTGTCGCTTCGGGGTTGGTTCTCTATGTCCCACCTGTCGTTGATCCAGGTGACTCGGGTGATCCGGGAGACCCAGGTGGTCCAGACGATCCCATCACAACAACCAACAAATACTTTACAATCAAAGAAGACGGCAGCGTAGAGTATAAGTGGTACGAATTAACGAGCTTATTTGGCACAATGGCATTTTTCTCTTACCCAGAAGCTGATTCCGTATTGTCAGATGATCATTACGTTGATCTTTTGCATCTTATTGATGTGATGAATGTTAAGAAGGGCGAATACATTGTTCTTGATACGGAGGCGCTTGGAGAATTGATTAATCGCGGCTACAATAACTACGTAATTGGTCAAGATATCTTTAAGAATTATGTGTGTGCTTTTAAGCCTCATGATGGTTTTCGCAGGCTTTGCGAACTATACCAATTAAAAACCGATGCGCTTCTATGGGAAAACTATTCTGTCATTCATGATGAACCTAAAGAATCCCCAAAGCGTCAAGTGCTTCTTGCCCACATGCACAAATCGGCCCTGCTTATGGAAATGATTTCGCGACACGGCGAGATCAAAAGAAGCGGCAGTGAAATGAAAGTGATGGACTACTTCCCCTCTGGCGTAACGGAAGTAGGTATCTATGGCCTTCATAATGATGGATTCTATAAACTCGGAGATGGTGACGGAATTACCCTCCATGAATTTAATGCCTCAAACGAAAAAGTTATAGGCGATAATATCATTGGGCTAGCTGAGTCCTTTCGCCGGAATAAGGGACTGGAGATTGCGGCATTTTCCGCCGAGGCAATTTTGGGGATTCTTGGTACAGCAACCAGCTTTATTCCTGTGTATGGACAAACCATCTCTGCTACAATTAGCGGCATTACGTTCGCATATAATATATACAAGATTGCTCAAGCAAACGATGAGATCGACGCCACCAACCAAGCAGCAGACGAAATTAAAAAAGATGTGTTCCTAGAAAGAGATTTTCTCATTATGCAAGCGGGAGCAAGCATTGCCACATATCAAAATGCCGTGGCCCCTTACAATGTTAGTGTCAATGAAAGGAATCTCCAGGTCACGCTCTGCCTGTATAATGATGCGAGACCGGAAGAAGAAAGAAAGGATAGAGCAACTCTCCTTGCCGATTATTATTTAAAAACCAAGACCGGAGTAGAGACCAATCTCGTTTGGCATTTTGTCAATTGGTGCTTAGGCAAAATACAGGAGATTGAAGATCACGGGGACGAACTGCAGAGTGTTCTGTCAAAGTATTACGTTGCAAATCCGGGATGTCCCTACGAAAAACTATCTCTTCTGACACCGGAGCAAATTATCGAGCTGGATAATGAATTTCGTAATCCAGGCAATCTGGTTTTGAAATGGTAATTATGCTGAATGATTCGGAGGAATTGCTATGACAAAAAAAAGTCTTGCTATGAGCATTTTGATTATTTTTGCGTTGGGGATTTTAGCATTTGCTGGATTCAAAATTGTCAATAGTATTGGCGAAAAAAAAGTCTCTGAGGAGGCTGACAGAAAAAGAGACATTGAGCATTATTATCGTCAACAAAATGTCGCATTCTTTGAATGGGGTCATGCACGCAGCTATGAGCCATACAATAAAAAGTATGAATGGCTGTTGCAAGCTCATATGAACCTCTATATCAGAAATACCGGCAAAACAATCACATTAGCTGATGTCGAAACCTTTTTAGCGATTCCGGAAAATCCCGACGGAACACCGCGGACTTGGAAAAATGACGAAACAGGCATAGTCAAAGACTTTGTTGATTGGTATTGGCTCTGGCTGAGTACAGATGAAGTGCGTTTTTACAAAGACGAATTGCAGAGCATATTGACAAGGTATTATGTTGCACATCAAGATTGTCCGTATACAACATTATCTCTCTTGACACCAGAACAAATCATCGAGCTTGACAAAAAATATCTGGACCCTGATTACGATCTTGTGTTGGAGTAATTTTTCTAAGCCTCCTTCAGAATTTGATTACGAATACAACAGTGAATTGGGGGTTCTTTTTCCAATCAATTAATGTTCGCCGTTCGCTGCAACCATTTTAGGAAAACACCCTTAAGTTTCGCTTAACAAAACAAATAATAGCATCTATCGCATTACATCGAAAGCGCCGCTTCAAAAATTGAGCGGAGCTTTCTCTATTGTGTTCTAATCTTTCAAAAAGGTCGCGCCAACATTTACATTAAAGTCATACAGGAGAGCAATTCTCAAGTGATAGCCAACCGGATTGTTTGCCGTTTGTGCATTGTATTGAGCTTGTATATCCCCATGTGCCATTACTGGCTATCTTAGATACAGCAAATCTTGTGCCTTTTGTAGCAGATCCTTTTACGGCATATCCCGTACCTGCGTCGACTCGGACATTAATACCACTGGATACAGTGACCACATAATTTCCTGTAGAATACCTCGAACCCCCACTACCGCCTGGATTTATTGTTGTTGCAGGAGAACAGTTCTCAAGTGACAGCCAACCGGATTGTTTGCCGTTTGTGCATTGTATTGAGCTTGTATATCCCCATGTGCCATTACTGGTTATCTTAGACACGGCAAATATTGTGCCTTTTGTAGCAGACCCTTTCACGGCATATCCTGTACCTGCGTCGACCCGGACATTAATACCACTGGATGCAGTGACCATATAATTTCCTGTAGAATATGATCCGCCGCCAACTATGGGTACTTTTGGAACAGCACCGCTGAAGTTTCCAAAATCAATATAGAGACTGGGTCGCAGCAAGTTAGAATTATATTTCCATGTCGTAGAATTTTGTACCTCAATATGCAAGTGATGACCGGAGCCATTTCCCGTATCACCCATGATACCCACATGGTTTCCGGCGACAACCGTGTTTCCCGCAGTACTTTTGCTTTCCATGTGTGCCATGAGAATCACCTTGCTGTCAGTGGTGCGAATGATAATTTTGTGCCCATAGCTATCATCGAAGGATTTATCAAGAACAGTTCCGCTTGCGGGGCTGACTAACGTCGCTCTAATTGTTCCATCTTTCGGAATATAATCTTCTCCCGTATGTCGGCCTGCAGCCCAAGCAGTTCCTTTTACATCGAATGCTTTGGTAAGTTTTGCTGCCTTTATAAATGGTGAACGATACATAAAAATACCTTCTTCCTTTTAATTTTGCGTTCCATCCCGATCCGAGGCCAGCTACCGATGCCTATTTAAATGGCCTTACCAGAACTGCCACTGGAAGGAGCAATGTCATACACGAGAACAGTTCTCAAGTGAAAGCCACCCAGATTGTTTGCCGTTCGTACACTGTATAGAACTTGTATAACCCCATGTTCCATTACTCGCTATTTTAGATACGGCAAACCTTGTGCCGTTTGTAGCAGATCCTTTTACAGAATATCCTGTACCTGCGTCAACCCGAACATTAATACCACTGGACGCAGTGACCATGTAATTTCCTGTTGAATACCTTGGAACCCCATCAGCACTACCGCGTGCAGTGCCACCCGAACCTGTTGTTACAGGAGAGCAATTCTCGAGTGACAGCCAGCCGGATTGTTTGCCATTCGTACATTGTATAGAGCTGGTATAACCCCATGTTCCATTACTTGCTATCTTTGATACTGTAAATGTTGTGCCGTTTGTAGCAGATCCTTTTACGGAATATCCCGTACCAGCGTCTACCCGGACATTAATGCCGCTGGAGGCAGTAACCTTGTAATTCCCTGTGGAATACTTTGGAACTCCATCAGCACTACGACGTGCACTGTCACCTGAACTTGTAGATACAAGAGAGCAGTTCTCAAGTGACAGCCAACCGGATTGTTTGCCGTTCGTACACTGTATAGAGCTCGTATAACCCCATGTGCCGTTACTTGCTATCTTTGATACTGTAAATGTTGTGCCGTTTGTAGCCGATCCTTTTACGGCATATCCCGTACCAGCGTCTACCCGGACATTAATACCGCTGGGTGCAGTAACCTTATAATCTCCTGTAGAATAAGACTCTCCGCCGGCTATGGGAACATATGGCCAAATTCTTTCCACAATCTCATTAAGCCTAGGGTGAAGCTTTCCGGGACAATACGTTATATTACCAGGAATATCTTTGTGACCAAATAGATTAACCCCAACCTTCAAGGGGAAAAGGCTATGACGATGGGCAATATCTCTTACCAATCCTATTAAATTGGTGAATGATGCTTCTGAAAATGTACTTACAACACATCATCTCCTTTTTGGTGTCAACCGCATCGTTGCAACTTTCATTTGTATTTTAGCAAAAATAGGGTATTAATACAAGCCCCTACAATTTTGGCGAAATACCAAAGTAAACAAGAAAATTTCGACAAAACCCGATTCCTGTTGCCGCGCTCATCCACTACCTGATAACCCTTGTCTACACCGGAAAAAGCATGTATCAGGACATGCGCAGCGCCAACCCGTTAGCACAGGGATACAAAAAAGACGTCATATACAGGTTCTTG
>Ga0082212_10008007_pt1 | contig 13881 bp, 9 predicted proteins | sample TergutNt197P3_FD_71548 | JGI IMG/M metagenome (GOLD analysis project Ga0082212, IMG submission 71548) | Neocapritermes taracua P3 segment gut microbial communities from Petit-Saut dam, French Guiana - Nt197 P3 | ecosystem: Host-associated > Arthropoda: Insects > Digestive system > Gut ... | reverse complement strand
CGATTTGAGTATCGCAAAACGAAAATCCACTCCGCGCAGAAACGCGTCGGAAAGATTGGCATTAAAGTCTCGATAAAGTTCTTTCTTCACCCAGGTTTTCTCCACTTTGACTTCCACTTTCTCGCGAAACAACTTATCGACAATCGTTTGAATGACAATCAGCGAGGTCGATGATTTTGTCAAAGGGATTTGCATTGTATCAATGACAATATGCGAAGTTGCCTGATTCGGCGCGTTTGTCTCGGTCTTTTGCGTTTGATCGGTTGATTTCAGCATCGCCTCAATCTTTGCCCGATACTCCGGCTTCCTTGTTTCCTCGCGGATAAAACTGCAAAGCACCTCAAAGACCTGTTTGCTGTAATCATCGGGAAAATTCATCGCAAGATTATGCAACGCATGGACGCCGCCAAGCACAACCGACTGCTTTTCATTGCCGAGATGGTCAATCGCGTTTTTGAACTGCTCCGCAGACATCTGTTTTCTGGAATTGTCCGCTTGCGCATTCATTTGTTGGGATTGAAGTTGAAATTGTTTGAATAAACGCAAATACGCAAACAAGCCGATCACAAAAGCCAAAAGCGGAACGGCAATTTTCTCAATGACCTCAAACCACGAATGATAATGGCAGGCAAGAACCAACAGACGCAAAAGCAAACATGCGATAACAAGGAAAAAGATACCGCGAAAGAACTCAAGGGAATTCCTGTGTTGAACGCGAAAACCTTTGATCTTTTCGAGCATGGTATCGAACTTTGTGAGCCATGAATCCGTTTTTGGAAACGCAGTCTCTTTGAGCCAATTCATGAGTTTTTTACAGTCCGAGGCAATATTAATATGATTGTCAGGATTCCACATTTTCTGCGTTCCTTCCAGAGAGAAGTCAAAATCATCACAATAATTACTATTTTAGTTATGCAATACTAATATTGTCAATAAAATTATGGAAGGGAGCAGCATTTCTGCGACCCGCATTGGAAGGGAGCAGCATTTCTGCGACCCGCATTGGGTGGAATACTGAACAATTACCATTGTGGCGGGCATCGGCCTGTCCCGTTAGGGACAAAATGTTGGTAGAAAGCAATGTCCCCCGAATAACAATATCGTCCCGTAGGGACGTAATGTGAAATGTTGTTTGGCCGTCTTCGCATTTTTTGCTGCAAAAATCGACACAAAAAGATGCAGAATTGCGGGTTGGAGTACCAGAATTGCGGGTTGGAGTACCAACGTCAAGAAACGAATCCTCAACGTTAAGAAACAAATCCTCAATGTTTCATCTTTTATCCTCAACGTTAAGAAACGAATCCTCAATGTTTCATCTTTTATCCTCAACGTTAAGAAACGAATCCTCAATGTTTCATCTTTTATCCTCAACGTTAAGGAACAAATCCTCAATGTTTCATCTTTCAACATCAATTTTCATGTCCAAAGCGTCAATGTTGAATGTCAATCTCGCAGGATTTGCGTAAAAATCGTTCTATTCGATACAGATTGACGGTCATTTTGTAAATTCTATACGAATGTACAGATAAATAGAACTCGTAATACGGGAAAGGACGATAGAGTTTGACAGTTAAGTAAAAAACGCAAAGTTCAAAGTTCAAAGTTCAAAGTGCAAAGTGGGTTGCGAGCAAGAATTTTCCCATAGGGAAACAGCATTGTTTTTTCCCGTAGGGAAAAGATGTTGGTAGAACGCGAGTGGTTCGTGCAGAAAAAGCAATCCGTTAGGAATGCGGTTTATTGATGGGAAACGAACTCGCCGGTACTCCGGCCAAACAATACTGCTGCCGAGCGATGCATCCCTACGGGATGCAGATGATTTTGGGGCGCGAGTTTTCTTTCTACCGAGAGATGCATCTCTCACGGGATGCAACAACTCACCACTCACCACTCGCTTTCTACCAACATTTTTTCCCTACGGGAAATATCAAACCACATCAATGACCGCACCCGATTGCGGGGAGATGCCATCGACCTTGTCGCCGACGGCAAAAAATTTGACGGTGCAGTTGACATCGGCGGTGGCCGTTGCGATGAACTCGCGGAATTCCTGCTCGGTCAATTCAAAATGGTGGTCTTCATGGCGCAACCACAAGTCGGCGTCATCGTCGGGCTTTGAACGGCGGGGTTGGAATCCCGCCATTTCGTTGTGTTCCATTCCGGCTGCTGTTTCCGAAGCCTGAATCCCGAAGCCCGAAGTCTCTTCATCGTAGTAATAGACATTGAAGTCGCGGTTCGGTGTTGTGACGATGACCCGCGAGTCGGAAAGCAGGCAACATTTGAGCAGTGTTATTGCCTCGTCATAAGGGTTGTGTTCAATCACCTCGGTCAGGATAAACGTCTTGCGTCCTTCCATCACCGGCAATTCGTCGAGCGATTCGAGAATCGTGACGTTTTCCCGCTGATCGCGTTGGCATTTGCGTTCGATGGTCTCCCGAAGCGATTCCTCGCGTTCGATGGCGTAATAGTGATCGACTTTTTTTGCGAAACGCAGGTATTTTCCTTCGCCGCTGCCTACGTCGATGATTGTTTCTCCGTCGAGATGTTGCTCAACGAAACGCATCCGGTGCAAAAAGTTGTAGCCGTGCTGAAGCTGAATCGTGTCGGTATTCAGGTATTGCTTCAATTTGCCGAACGTGGCCTCGCTCCGAATGAGATTCACCTTGAAAACGTACCGCACAAAATATGGTGCGTCGAGGTATTGAATCAACTTGGCGTATTTGATGAGCAGCCCTTCGTCAATATAATCGCATTCGCCGTTCTGAATCGCATTGATGAGCGAAAAGACAACGGCGAAACTGAGCAGGCGGCGAAGCGTTCCGGTCGTGCTGAGTTTGATTCTGTAATAACCGCGCGTGATCGGCGTGATTTCCCATTGAAAATCCCGAAACCAGGCGGAAAAAATTTCGAGGTATTTCTCCCCGGCACGCATACAATTGATGAGTAGCGAATTGTGAAACCCCGGCGTGTCTTCGGCCAGGTTTTTCAGGAAGGTATCGCGGAAAAACTCATCGCAACAATGATTGGTAAACAGCGCGGCACTGTACCGCGTCGTGTCGTTGTACTCGAACATCTCGCCCGGATTGTAGCTGATCGACGAATCATGATCTTTGAACCAACAGTTATACTGCGACGGATTGTTTTTGGAATAAAATCCGAAGACGGTTCCCTGACGCAACCGCTTGACCAGCATCCCAGACGCGGGATTCTTGCGAATCAGGAATGAAAAATTCGGGTTGTCGCTTTCGAGTCGAAGAAAGGCCATTTTTGGTTACTCAATATTCTCGATTCTCGCCGGTGAGCGTCAAGACGAGTGAACGCCTATGCCGGGCGCAGCGGTGTTCACAGAGGTAAATGCCCTGCCAGGTGCCGAGCAACAGACGACCATCGCCGACGGGCACGGTCAGGGAAGTGCCGAAAAGCGAGGCTTTGACATGGGCCGGCATGTCGTCGGAGCCTTCCATCGTATGGCTGTACGGCAACGACTCCGGCGCGATGCGATCGAGTGCCATTTCGAGGTCGGTCAGAACATCGGATTCGGCGTTTTCGTTGATCGTCAGCGAAGCGGAGGTGTGCTGCAAAAAGAGATGCAGCAATCCCGCCTTGATTTCCGCAATCTCAGGCATCGCCTGAACAATTTCCCGCGTGATAAGCGTAAAACGCTGTCTCACAGGCGGGGCAAGAACAATTTGTCGCTGGTGCCAGATGGTCATTTCAATACCGATAATATTCCGGTTTGAACGGCCCATGAACCGGGACGCCGAGGTAGTCGGCCTGTTTTTGCGACAGTTGGGTCAGCTTGACGCCGATCTTGGCCAAGTGCAACCGGGCGACTTCTTCGTCCAACAGTTTGGGCAGAACATGGACGCCTAACGGGTAATTTTCCGGCTCCGTCCAAAGGGCGATTTGTGCTAAAACCTGATTGGTAAACGAGTTAGACATAACAAACGATGGATGCCCCGTCGCACAGCCGAGATTAACCAAGCGGCCTTCGGCGAGCAACAAAATCGAGTTACCGCCAGGGAATGTGTAACGATCCACCAGCGGTTTGATATTCGTCTTTTTAATACCCTTGTACGATTCCAGCCCATGCACATCGATTTCACAATCGAAGTGCCCGATGTTGCAAACGATGGCATCGTTGGGCATTTGGGCAATATGGGCGGCCATGATAATTTCGCAGCAACCGGTTGTTGTAACGAAAATATTGCCGAATTTACAGGCTTCCTCCATCGTCGTGACCTCAAAGCCCTCCATCGCGGCTTGCAGGGCACAGATCGGATCGATTTCCGTTACGATGACACGCGCGCCGTAAGAGCGCATCGAATGGGCGCAACCTTTGCCGACATCGCCGTAACCTGCTACGACCACGACCTTTCCGGCGATCATTACATCGGTGGCACGTTTGATGCCGTCGGCCAGGGACTCTCGGCAACCGTACAAATTGTCGAATTTGCTCTTGGTCACCGAGTCGTTGACATTGATGGCCGGGATTTTCAGTTCGCCTTTTTCGTACATTTGGTAAAGCCGATGTACGCCCGTCGTTGTTTCTTCCGACAGTCCGCGAATGCCGCCGATCAAGTTCGCGTATTCAGGTTTATGTACGATTACCGTCAGGTCTCCGCCGTCGTCCACGATCATGTTCAGTGGCTTGCCGTCCGGGAAAATGAGCGTCTGTTCGATGCACCAATCGTAATCGGCATCGGTTTCGCCCTTCCAGGCAAAAACCGGTACGCCGGTTGCCGCAATGGCCGCCGCAGCATGGTCTTGCGTCGAAAATTTGTTGCAACTGCTCCAGGTAACAGCGGCTCCGAGTTCACGGAGCGTTTCGATCAAAACGGCCGTTTGAATCGTCATGTGCAGACATCCGGCGATACGGGCACCCTTGAGCGGCTGAGTTTTGCCGTATTTTGCCCGAAGTGCCATGAGGCCGGGCATTTCGTTTTCGGCCAGTTGAATTTCCTTGCGTCCCCAATCGGCGAGGGACATGTCGGCGACTTTGTATTGTAGTTTATTTTCGGCGATGGCCATGAAAAACCTCCTTATGTTGACGGGATTGTTAAATTTGCCAACATAATATAGCATATTCGGTTGTATGTTGAAGGGTATCAAAACGGAGTTTTGTCCTCCCCTTATTATCCTTATTGTATGCGGTCACGGCGTAATGATCGCCGTACTTGACTACCCAAGTGCCTCATAATCCGTGAGTGATGCCCAGGCACCTTGCAGTCGTTTGAGGGTGACGCTGCCGCCGAGGAGCATGTCGCCGTTGCCGATCAGACATTCGGCACCCGGTTCGTCGAGGATGATCTTGCTGTCTTTCTGCGAGGCGACCTTCATGGCGATTTTCACTTGCAGGTTCGCCTTGATGAGCGGCGAGATGACTTTTGCTTCGGGACGTTGCGTGGCCAAAACCAGGTGGAATCCCGCCGCGCGACCTTTCTGGCCGAGACGCTGGATGGCGAGTTCCATGTCTTTGTCGGCCTTCTTATCGATCATCAAGTCGGCGAATTCGTCGATGATCGTGACATGATGCGTCAGCGGGCGTTGCGGGTTGACGATGTTGTACGCTTCGATGTCAAAGCATTTCTCCGATTCCAACAGGCAATAACGCTGCTCCATTTCCTCAACCAACTGCGTGAGGCGATCCAGTGCCGGTTGTGCTTCAACAAGCAATTCGGCGTCGATTTTTTCGAGCGGAATTTTCATAAACGTCACCCGTTTCGGGTCGATCAGCGTGAACTCCGTCCGCACATTTGGGTTGGCCAGCCGAAGTCCGAGAACAAGCGATTGCAGAAAAACGCTTTTGCCGCTCCCGCTGGTTCCGCCGATGAGAACGCTCGACATGGTCGGATCGGCGAAATTCAGCCAAAACACCCTGCCGTCGATTTCCGCCCCGAGCGGCACGGCGACGTCGGACTGCGGACGTGTTGCTTTGCCGTCGTCGATGAGCGGCAGCAGCATCAGCGGTGTGCTGCTTTTGCGCGGAACATCGACACTGACATGTCCGCTCTGCGGCTGGATCAACGGCGGGTTGTTCAAGCCGAGCCCGACTTTCATATCGTTGGCCAGCTTTTGAATTTTGGCGACCGTGACACCTTTTTCGGGTAGCGGAATGATTTTCAAACGGATGAATCGCGGGCCGTTGATGTAGCCGTTGGGTTCGACGACGAGTTTGTGCTTGCCGAGGTAATCGACCAAACGGTGTAAATGCTCATCCGCTTCGGAAATTTCCTCGTGTTGGCAGCCGGGAACGTAACCAGTGCCACCAGCGTAACGACGCAGTGAAGTGACCGGAAAGTCGTCCTGTAAATCCGATCCGGTCACTGCGCTACGCTCCGTTCCCGGCTGCCATTTTAATTCCGGCTGCCATTCCAAGCGGGAATGACACTCCTTAATATAAGGACACGCATCGCAAAGCTGCGGATGATCGGCCTTGGGGATCGTTCCCGTGCCGGAGTTGAGTGTCTGAATCACGCGAATGGCCGTGTCGAACAGGTGCGGCAGCAACGCAACAATATCGGCGGTTTCCGTTGCGGTGTACATCGCCGTCGTGTTCTCCTCTTCGAGATAAAGCACGCAGGACCGCGGCGAAAGGCCGGTGTTCTTCTCAATCAGCCAGGCGTAAAGTGCGAGTTGCGAAAGCTCGACCGTCGGATCGGTTTCCTTGAGGCACTTGAACTCGACGAGCAACACTTCGCCTTGCGCTTTGTCAAACAGGGCACAATCGAATTTTCCGGTAATGGTAAGCACCGTGCCGTCTTTGGCAGTATATTTCGATTTCAGTTTTTTTTCCGGCGGCAGGAAGGCATGTTCCACAAATTCCTTCGGGTTGTCAACAAAACCTGGATTGTTGCAAAAGAAGCCGACCAGAAAATCCATCCACTTCACGATGCAATCGGCCAGCGATTCGATTTGCGACGTGTTGAGTGTTTGACTTTTCGCATCAAGAAACGGTAAAAAATAACTCCGGTAAACGAAGTCGAGCAACGCTTTTTTCAGCACCTCCGGGTTGTGCGCACTGTTCACGAACAAATCAATGATTTCGCGGCGTTTCTTCGCAGTCTTTTGACCGGCGGCATCGCGGTGAAACAGTGCGGCAATGTCATCGTGAAACACCGAACCGCAAAACGACTCGCCCTCCCGGCCAACCCGCCAGGCATTCTTTTTACCCGACAGCTCGAACGCCAACAGACGCAGACAACGCCGGCAAAGATACAAATTGGAAACGCTCAGTTTGAAAGGAAGTGGCTTTGACATGGCGAGGATGAAAAACGATTATTTGACAAGGAGTACCATAGAATGAAGAATTTTGACCTTATTCTGATTTTTACCGATCAGTTCCAGACAATATTCCAATGTGACGTTGATTCCCTTCTCACGGAGTTTTATCATGAGGGTATCCGTCTTCAGGACTGGAAGAGCACTTTCATTAAGGCAATTCAAAATGGCTTTTAACACGATATCCGGCGGAAGAAGCGACGGTGGAGTCATTGGTGGCGGTGGAGTCATTGGTGGCGGTGGCAAAATATCACCGTTTTTTTTTATAATCCGGTCAAACTTGCTTTCGGATTGATGCGAGGAAAATTCCGTTTTGAGAAATTCCGCCAAATCTTTCATTGTGGCGGATCGCCGTTCGCTTTCGATATAAATGTCGCCGCTGCCGATTTTCCACGAAAGCGAAACAAGCCCATACCAGCGCACCGCCGCCGGTTGGTCGAGAATGACGATGTTTCCACCAAGGGATTCGACCTCACGGCGACGTTCGTTGGCAACGTTCCACGTCGGCTTGAAATCGCAACTCGCGTCGATAATATAGGTGCATAAGCCGTGCGGGTGCTCTTGAAGGAAGGTTTTACAGCGATTCAACGCCGCCGAAACAGAACTCGCGTTCCTTGTCGTGTTGATGAAACAGGCGTAGGGCACAATTGCGGGTCGCACTGCTCCCGTTATTGCGGGTCGCACTGCTCCCATTTCATCCTCCGGTGTTTTGAGCGTTCCCGTCCAGGTCATGTACTTGTTGTCGCCCGGCTCGCAGGAAAGAACGTTTTCCTGATTGCCGAGAAACAGTTCCGCCGCGAGTTTCAGGTATTCCGAATCCGGGTCCCATGCGTCGAAATCGACCGCGACCGCTTCGTAAGCCGCTTTGTATTCGGCGGCGAGAATTTCAGACGGCGGCGGCAGCACAGGTTTCGCTTCCCCCCGGAAAATTTCATTCGCGAACCGGATCACTTCTCGCGGGGAATTGAAGTCGCTCAGTTTCAGTTTCAATTTCAACTTGGGTAAGAGCCATTGTTCAATGGTGAGTGTTTCTTTCGTTCCATCGCCGAAGATTTGTCCAATGCGTCGGGAAACCAGTTCTTTCGCTTCTTCGTGATTACAACTGTTCAGGGCGAATTTATTACTGTCCATACGGTCGAGAAATGCCCTGTCCGGAGAATTTCTGAACCGTTCGTTCCAGGAATCCGCCAGGATGAACGCAAGCGGCAGCATATTCGCGGCATCGTTGACCAAAAGGTGAATCATACTCGCAAACCCGGCGATGAGTTCCGGCTTGACGAGGTTGTCGAGCTGGTCGAAGCACAGCACCAACGGGAGGCGATACCGTGCGAACAAAACGCCAAACGTCAAGATCATTTCACGGGCTTCCTGTTCCTTCGCTTCGTCGGAAATCTCCGGTCGGGGAGGAATGCCAAGGATTTCACAATCTTCTTCACTCAGGACTTTGTCTTTGAGCCAGTCCAGAACCAGTCCGCGTTTTTCCGGGGTTTTGTATTGGAAAATGACATCCAAAAACTGCCGGCTCGTCGTTTCCGGCTCCAGGGAATAGACGTAACGAATGGCGTTTTTCTCAATGATTTCCACGGAAACGGGACTCACGCGGTCGCTGATGATTTCCTCCATCAAACCGGCTTGCACCTTCTCCTTATCGTAAACATGAAAGACGTTGGCCTCGAACTGTTCAAGAAAACACTTGTTATTCACCGTCATGCATCGGGGGTCCGTCGTCACGCGATAACGGACGTATTCGCGAATGATTTCGGCGATCAGGCGATCAAACTGGGAAAAACTGCTTTCTCCTTCGTTTTTTTTCGACAGGCAGTGGACGATTTCTTGCAGCAGGAGACGATACGGCCTTTTCGGGTCAACCAATGGCTTGACAAACACAAACAGCGAGGGAGATTTCGATTGCTGACAGGCAAGCAGGATACGACGCATTAAATGCGTTTTCCCTTCGCCCGCTTCACCGAGCACCAGACCGGCGAGCGGCATTCGCGGTGATGCCGCTTTGCATTCGATCAGGGTGCAAATTTCTTCGAATGCCTGTTTGTTGATGGAGGTGACATCGGGAAAACTGTTGTTCCAGGGATCAGCCGCCGCGCTGGATGTGAAGGGGTTATTTTTTCGCAACGCTTCGAGGAGTGCTGCCGGTAAAATATTGTTATTTGAAAGATCGCTCATGGTTTTTTCCAAGTCAAGGTTGCATAAAACATATTATTTTCGTCCATGAAACTCAGGTTGTTATCCTCTTGTGTCAGCGTGGAAGGATCGCCTGCATGAAGCTGAATCGTGCCGTCCGCACGAAGTTTGCGAAGCAGGGTATTGAATCGTTCCACGCTCCAACCAAGCTCGCGACGCATATTACAGATTCGCACATAAATCCGCCCGTGATCCAGTTTGACAAACGCCGCGTGGAATAATTCGGCGTCGAGTAGCGAGTTGCAAGTTGCGAGTGAGGAGTTAGCGTGTGGGTTTGCCCCCGGTTGAGTTACGAGTTGCGAGTGAGAAGTTAGCGCGAGGGCTTGCCCCCGGTTGAGTTGCGAGGGATGAGGTAGGGCGGCCACGGGTTGGGAAAGGGAGCAAGATGCGACCTGCAACCCGTCGATTTCTCCCTTTCCGTGACCACCGTCCGGGGTTGGGATTTTAACCCCTGTAATGGCAAACTTGTCATCAATTCTCGTTATTTGAACTTGCCCGGCGGTAAGCATTCGGTTGAATACCGCGACAAAATCCTTATTACTCATGGGAACGTCACCAGCCAACGTTTTCAGTGCAAACGTTTTTTTCGTACTGAGAACCAGGTACGATTCCTTGATATACTCCTCCGGTGGCAAGTTGAAAACAAGGTACAGAACGTCTTTGCCTGTTTTCGTTTTCGGCGGTTTTTTGAGGAGCATCAACTCAGAACCGAGAAAAGGGGTGATGATTTTTTCCAATTTCGACGCATCCGGTGCCGTTTTGGCATTATAACCAAACACTTTCAGAATCGCCGCATTCACTTTCAGATAACTTCTCTTCTCCTTGGCCTTATGTTGGACAAGGATTGTTGTCAAAATCGAAATTTTTTCTTCAAAGATCAATCTCGACCACTCATCTTGCGACATTTTCTCGGCCAAACAGAGGATTTTCTCTTCCTCTTTGTTGGCAAACATCAGATTTTCGCCAATGGATTCAAACAAGGCGTTTTGCACATCCAAAGCGGATGATTTATCCGTCAAACCGAGTCTGGTTTTCTGGGATTTCGTAATTTTTTTCAGTAACTGATCCCACTCAATATATCTTTTCTTTGCTTTCGTGAGAATGGCTTTCAAATCCAAAGTCTTGACCGCTGCATTTACCATGATTTCTCGAACCTTCCTGTTCTTGGGGGATTGGGGCGCAAAAATTCCAATTACCATGGATTATAACGATATTATTGTCATTGTATAAGCCAGACTGTATCGACCGGGAAAAAAATTCTGCGAATCATCTCATTCATCAGCGCAAAAAAATATTTTTTTGGAGAGACATGCCATATATCCGGCATTTTTCCTCGTTATTGATTTAGGGTTCTCTTCTGTATATAATGACATCATGTTGGACGGCTTGGCGAATGATAGCTTGTGATCGCTGTGTCAAAAACGTCAGGCGTCGTCAATTTACTATTTTGTATGGGCGTTACCTCATTGAAAGGGGGCGATTATGTCACTTCAAAGTTTTCGACGAACTGGTATTGCGTGCCTGTTGGTGACAATTTCACTGGCACTCTTCCAGATTCAATGCCAATCCCAAACCCAACCGCCCCAACCTGCTCCTGCACAACCGGCGGTTCCGGCACAAACAACTCCGGCGGCTCCGTCACAAGCACCACAACCTCAAACACCCCGAGAACGCCCCCAACCTCTCTATCAACCACGAAACCAAGCTCCGGCCATTGTCTCTCCGTCGAATGAACCAACTCAAAATGAGCCTGCACTCGAAGAGCCGACACAACTCAGACCGGCTCCCATTGTCGTCGAAATGACAGCACCGGATAAAAAACAAGTGCAGTTTGAATTGCCGGAATCATCGGCGGTTTATGATCTGGCAAAACGGTTTTTCGCCAACGCCGTCAAAGCTGGCGATATTGAGGTTTGCGAAAAAATCCTCAAGCGACAAGGCTATTACATTAACGACATCGACTCGGACGGTTTCACGCAGTTGTATTACGCCGCGTGCAGCGGTCAGTCGGAACTTTGCAAAATGATGCTGGAACGCGGGGCAAACCCGAATTTCGTCAACATCGCCAAGGCCGGTTCGCTGACGCCGTTTGAAGCGGCGATTGCCAACAATCACACGGCCGTTGCGAAAGTCATGCTGGACTACCTCAGCCCGGAAAGTCTCGCCGCACTTCGGGGACGAAATCCGCTGCCGTTGTTTCTGGCCATACAAAACCGGAATCAGGTCATCGTCGAGGCACTGATCGCCAAAGGTGCCGATGTCAATTTGCCGGGAAAATTCAACGCCATTATCCACACGCCGCTGTATTTCGCCGTGTGTCTCGACGATGTCGCAATGTGCCAAACGCTGGTCGAAACCGGTGCGCAACTCACCAGCCGTTACGAACCCAACGTGCAAATGTCGGACATTCTTTTCGTCGCGGCCTTGTCGCAATCAAAAGCAATGTGTGATTTTTTGTTTGAGTGCAAGTTCGACTTCAACACGCTCAATGCGCCGCGTCGCAACGTATTGCAGGAATTGTTGCGAAACCGGAAACCCTTCGTTTACCATAAAGATGTTGACACATTTACGTTGGATCGAACGCCCTTTAACGTTACCGGGCCATACACTTCCGTGGTCAAATCGGCAAACCGGGGCGGGAAAAGCCAAATGATTGAGTTTTTCAAGTTGTTCATCGACCACGGAACAAATGTCAATCATCGCGACCGGGCAGGCTGTTCGGTGTTGGACACGCTGTTCCTCACGCAGATGGAGTCGGAACATTCGCTTGACGATTTTGAAAAACTGCTCAACCTGCTCATCGAAGCCGAAGTCGATCTCAAATCGCAGGACAAAAACGGCTGGGCGGCACTCCATTACATGCTCTTTTACCTGTTCATGTGCGAGCAACCGGATCAAAATGACGACGTAAACGATGCACTTTCGGACGACCCTGCGGATGATGATTTGTTCGATGACTTCGATGAGGACATGGACGACGATGAAATGGAAAGTGATGATGTAACAGAAACGGCACGTGAATCCAAAGAAAAAACCGAAGCCAAAAACAAGTTCGACGACCGCCGCATTGCGCTTTTCAAGAAATTGATCGAAGCCGGCACCGATGTCAAACAGGCCGACAAACAAGGGAACACCCTGTTGCACTACGCCGCCAGTGCGTCCGGCGAAACGATTGAAAGAGGCGGTTTCGACATCGTGTTAGACTATGAAACCGGTGAGGAAAACCGCGATTTTTGCAGGAAACTAATGGAATTGCTCGTTGACCACGGTGCTTCCATTGCAACGGAAAACAACGACGGCGAAACCCCCTATGATTGGGCACGCCAGGGCGGACCGATGAAATCGCAAACCGGATCGAGAGGCGGCTACAGCGGAGGCTTGAGCGGTATGGGTAGCTATGGTGGCGGCATCGGCGGCTATGGTGGCGGCATGTACGGCGGTAACGGCGGTAACGCGGCATCTCCACGACTCAACAACATGCCGTCCCTATCCACACCGTCTTCAAAATCGGAAGCCGTCGATATGTTGATGATGGGGAAATAAAATCGCTTCCCGGTAGGGCGGTCATGCCGTGACCGCCGCCGTTTTTTTGAATAAGGAGTGAAGTAATGACAATTTCGATTAAAGAAACCGCACAGCAGATCATCGCCGGTTTGCCGGATGATGTCACTTGGGATGATATTCAATACCGTCTTTACCTCAAAGAAATGATTGACGAAGCGGAAACGGAAATCTCCGAAGGAAAAGGAATTTCTCACAAAGAAGTCGAAGAAAGATTGGCAAAATGGCTCAAATAATATGGTCGCCAAACGCGACGCGACAAATTGAGGAAATTGCCGAATACATCGAGAAGGATTCGCCTTACTATGCGGGTCGTGTCGTCCTAAAAATCTATGCGACAGTCAGCCGTTTGAAATCTTTTCCTGAAATGGGAAATGTGGCCTCGGAATTTCGTGAACAGAACGTACGCGAGCTACTGGTTTTTCAATACCGAGTCTTCTATCGTTTTGTAGAAGGAATGCAATGCGTTCGTGTTTTGGCAATCGTACATGGCAGGCGTCAAATTGACAACGCTTTCATTGATGAGAGTTAAGAGTGCTAAATTGAAACAATTATGAAATGAGGACTTCGACATGAGATTCCCCCACCAACTCGCCCTATTCCTTTCTGCACTTGTTCTTTCGACTTCATTGGCCTGGTCGCAAAATACTCCTGTTAAAAAGCCGGTGCGTATCGGCATTGCGGGGTTGTCGCACTCCCACGTCCACGGCTTTTTGAACAACACGCCGCCAGTGCCACCAGCGCAACAACCAGTGCCACCAGCGCAACAACAAGACGATTTTCTCCTGGTCGGCATTGCCGAAAGCGATCGCGACTTGGCCAAACGTTACGCCGAGCGTTACG
>Ga0082212_10008006_pt1 | contig 13881 bp, 11 predicted proteins | sample TergutNt197P3_FD_71548 | JGI IMG/M metagenome (GOLD analysis project Ga0082212, IMG submission 71548) | Neocapritermes taracua P3 segment gut microbial communities from Petit-Saut dam, French Guiana - Nt197 P3 | ecosystem: Host-associated > Arthropoda: Insects > Digestive system > Gut ... | reverse complement strand
GGGATCCTCATTACCATGAATTTCGCCAATTACAGGCTTTCCCGGGAAGTTATAAAAGACCTCAGGCGCTGCATGGGCGGCGTGGTTTTTGAAAACGTCATCCCCAATAATATCCGTCTGGCCGAAGCGCCGGGACACGCCCTGCCCATAATCCTATACGACCGTCACTCGGCCGGGGCGGCCGGCTACTTGGCCGTGACAGAGGAAATAATAACCAGGTTGAATTAGATATGAGGACCAGATGACTTCCAAAAAAAATCGCCTGGGCAGAGGAATGGAAGATATAGCCGCGGAAAGAGGACTGGATTTTCTCCTGCCTCCGGCCGAATCCAGGCAGGACCGGATAGAGGCGGGGATTCCTCTTCTAGTGGACCTTAAATTGATAGACCGTAATCCGGACCAGCCCCGGGAAAATTTCAACGAAAGGGAAATGGCCTCCCTGGCCCGATCCGTCAAGTCCATGGGCGTCATAGACCCCTTGACGGTCAGATACAAAGAGAACGGACGCTATGAGTTGGTGGACGGTGAAAGAAGGCTTAGGGCCGCCCTTATGGTCAACCTGGAAAAGGTTCCGGTCTTTATCAGGGAAAAATCGGAAGATCCGGCTGAGAGTATCAGTCTGGCCCTGGTCCACAACCTCTGCCGGGAAGACCTGAACCCGATTGAGGAAGCCGAAGCCTTCAGTCGCCTGGAAAAGGAATTTTCCCATACCCACCAAGAGATTGCTGAAATGGTCGGCCGAGAGAGATCAACGGTCACCAATTCAGTGAGGCTTTTGAAGCTGCCGGAATATATTAAAGACGACATACGTTACGGACGCCTTACCCCGGGTCACGGGCGGGCCCTATTAGCCTTGGCGGATCAGGAAATATTGAAGGAATTGAGAGAAGATATCATAATCAAGAAGATGCCGGTCCGCCAGGTCGAAAATATAATCAAACGTTTAAACAAAAAAAATAAATCAAACCTTGCTAAAACTCCAGCGGGTGACCAGGCCTACTATGAAGCCCTGGGCACCGCCTTATCCCGCCAGCTCCAGGGGCTTAAAGTTAAAATAGCCTATAAGGGGCGGACCGGAAAATTGGAAATATTTTACAGCCTGCAAGAGGAACTTGAATGGTTGATGAACAGACTTGGCGTGGAAAAATTTTAGGGACTGCACAGAGCCGTCACCCCGGCGAAGAGGCTCGCCTAAAAGCCGGTGGCAGACCTCTTATGACCAATTTGAGTTTATTTTGCGTGGGTTTTTATTTATTCTTTATAATAAAAATATAATGACAATAATAAAGGACGGACAATGTTTAAAAATAAAAATTTATTATATTTTAAATGAGATAAAATAAAAATTTTAGAAAAGATAAAGAGGCTTTTAAAAGGGTATAGGCGGATTGGATGTTTAAAAAGGCCCAAAATCAAACAGCAACCGACTTCGACCGGGGTTTGGGACGGTTTGGAAAATGAACCAGATTTACGCTTTTTCCGCTTTGGTGGGCCAAAATCAAATGAAATTGGCCCTTATATTGTCTGTCATAAATCCGGGGCTTGGCGGAGTATTGATAAGGGGGGAGAAGGGAACGGCCAAATCTACGGCCGTGCGGGCTCTGACCGCGTTGCTTCCGGAGCAGACGGTAATGGAAGGTTGCCGCTATGGCTGCGACCCTGACCAAAGTGAACTGTGGTGCGATGACTGCCGAAACCGGATATCCAGAGAGAGAAAACCAAGAAAGAGGCCCCTGGTGGAATTGCCTTTGGGGGCCACGGAAGATCGCTTGTTAGGCAGCATAAACCTGGAAGAAGCCCTGGTCAAAGGTGAGAGCCGCTTTGAGCCTGGTCTGCTGGCCGAGGCTAATCGGGGCCTTTTATATGTTGATGAAGTGAACCTTTTGGATGACCACCTGGTCGATTCACTCCTGGACGCAGCAGCCATGGGGCGCAACATAGTGGAAAGAGAGGGAGTTTCCGTAAGCCACCCGGCCCGTTTCACCCTCATAGGAACCATGAATCCTGAGGAAGGCGAACTTAGGCCTCAACTTCTGGACCGTTTCGGGCTGTGCGTGGAAGTGCGTGGTCTGGCCGATCAGGCCCAACGCCAGGAGGTGGTCAGACTTAGGTTGGAATTTGAAAAAGATCCGGAGGCTTTCAGCGCCAGGTTCCAGCCGGCGGAAACGGAATTGGGGTTGAAAATAGATGAGGCGGCCAAAAGGTTGCCAACTGTGAAACTTCCTGATGAAGCCGTGCTTAATGCGGTCAGAATATGCCTGTATCTGGGCGTGGATGGTCATCGCGGGGATTTGACGGTCATAAAGACAGCTTTGACCTTGGCCGCCTGGCTGGGGCGGGACAATCCGGGCCCGGATGAGATACTGACCGCGGCGGAGTTGGCCCTGCCACATCGGATGCGGCGCAAACCCTTCCAGGAAGTTGACTTTGACGTTCGCGGCCGCCTGAAGGAAACCGGAATTTCCTGATATGTTTAAAAATTAAACCTTCGTATCCAGAGAAGGCTGCCTTGAAATATGAAGCGGTTCGAGGTGAAAGTTGGTTGAAATAGCGCCTTTTAACGGAATAATGTTCAGCCGGGCTGAACTTGAAGACCACGGCGGGCTGTTGGTGGCCCCGCCCTACGATGTTCTGAACCCGGAGGAGCAACGGAATTGCCTGAACCTTCATCCCCACAACATCCTTCATTTGGATTTCAACCTGAATCAGCCGGAAGACCGGGATAAATACGCCTGGCACCAGAGATCCGCGGAAATGTTGAAAAAATGGCTGGCGGAAGGCGTGTTGGAACGCTTGGAAAAACCGGCCATTTTTCAGGTGGAGACCAGTTGCCGGAATCCGGTCAAAGGCGTGCCCATAGTGAGGCGTGGTTTTGTCTGTCTTATGCGGCTGGTCGATTTTGACCATATGTCTGAAGTCCGGCCCCATGAAAAGACTTTCAGCAGCCATAAGGAAGAGCGCCTGGGGCTGATGAAGGCCACCCACACCAACCTCAGCCAAGTCTTCGGTTTTTTTCCCGATGAAGACCGCTTAGCTTGGAGCCTGATGCGGGAAACCACTGAAATGCGGGAACCGGACGCGGATCTGACTGATTACCGCAAATTCAGGCACAAGATATGGCTGGAGCAGGACCAGGGAAACATAGAGAGGTTCAAAAGCGTTCTGAAAGACCGGAAAGTCTATATAGCCGATGGTCACCACCGCTATGAAACAGCCTTGAATTATAGGGACTATCTTAAGGAAAAGGGGGAATTCTCTCCCGGGGCCGATTACATCATGATCTATCTCTGTCCCATGAGTGATCCCGGGCTGGTTATCCTCCCCACCCATCGCCTGTTCAACGGGGTCCTGCCCCACCCGGACGACTTTTTGAACAGCCTGTCCAATTTTTTCAAAATAAGCGGCAAATCATTCACGGACAAAACCGAGCCTGTGATGCGCGACCGTTTTCTGACCAAACTCAAAAAACAACGGGACCATATCGGCCTTTACCTGGCCGGCCGCCAGACTTACTACGTCTTAAAGACCCTGGATAAGGTTATGGAGGAACTGGAAGATCAGGGAGAGCCGCCGGAATTGGCCGTTTTGGACACGGTTCGGCTCAGCGGGATAATCTTTAAAAAAATTCTGAATCTCACGGAAAAAGACCTGGACGACCCGCACGTCATCGCCTATGTCTCCAACCTCGGCCAAGCTTTGGACCTGGTAAGGGATCAGAAACACAAGGCCGCTTTTATCCTGAACCCCGGCACGGTCGAAGACGTGATCAGGGTTTCGGAGAAAGGCTTGACCATGCCCCGCAAATCGACCTTCTTCTACCCCAAGGTGACCACGGGACTGATGCTCAACCTAATAGACTAGAGCATTTTAAAAGGGAGAAAAAATGCGTCTTTTTATCGCTTCCGATCTCCACGGTTCCGCCGCCCAGGCCGCCCGGCTGCGGACGGAAATAGAAAAAACGGCTCCGGAGGCCGTGGTCTTCCTGGGGGATCTGCTCTATCACGGCCCCCGCAACCCTCTGCCGGAGAAATACGCCCCGGCTGAAGCGGCGGACATCCTGGGCGGCCTGGGGCGGCCGGTCCTGGCCATTCGCGGCAACTGCGATTCGGAGGTGGATCAACTGGTTCTGCCCTTCCGCCTGACCGAAAGCGCCTGGATCATGGCCGGGCCCCGGCCCATATTGGCCATTCACGGGCATGAACTTCCCGCAAACGGGGGAAACATGAAGATGCCGGAGGACGGGAGCGTGGTCATACTCTTCGGCCACATTCACCTGCCGGTGGCGGAAAAAAGGGGCACCACCCACTATTGGAACCCCGGCAGCGCCGCCCTGCCCAAGGACGATCTGCCGCCCAGTTACGGTTTTTATGAGAACGGACGTTTCGAGGTGCGGACCTTTGACGGACGGGTATTGGCTTCGGACGAACTATAAAAATACCGTCAAGGCACGGGTTCCTGTTTTTTGGCCGGCGGGTTGTCGATAAATTTCAAAGGCTCTTTTTCCTTTTTAGGGGCGGGCGGAGCGGATTTGGGCGCCGGGGCCGAGGGCTGGTTCCAAATGTGGTCCGGCCGCGGCGGCGGCCGATCCGTTGATTTGAATTTCTTCGCCAACTCGCCCAGGTCTATGTTCAGGAAATCCCAGAAAATATAGCCGGCCCCCATCGTATGCCTCTGGCTGGGTTCGCCTTCCATAAGGCTGAAAGAGGCCAGAGGTATCCGCTTGAAAAACAGCTTGAAGGTTTTGGAGGCGCCTGGAAGCAGCAAAGTGTAGTCGGGATGCACGGCCAGCCCCTGGCTGCCGGCCAGATAGTGCCGCCGGCCGGTGGCGTTTTCCAGAATGTAAAATGACAGTTGATGTCCCGGAGGATGTATCCGGGGATTGGTCGGCAGTAAACCCCGGTTGCGGACCCGGAGGGTGATGATGATCTGGGTTTCGGTCATCTCGATTTCCGTGACGACCGTATTCTTGTCGCGTTGACTGGGCCAGTTAAGGCTCAGCGTCTGGCTCTGGGCGGAGGCCTCGGCGGCCAGGCCTAAGACCAAGGCGGCCAGAAAAAGGCAAACATGACAGCGGCTTCTCCGCAAAATATGGGGCGAAAATGCCATCAGGGCGCGGCTTGCTGTTTTGAGGCCGGCGGGTTGTCGATGAATTTCAGCGACGGGGCCGGTTTGGTCGCGGACTTGGCCGCCGGGGCCGAGGGCTGGTTGAAAATGTGGTCCGGCCGCGGCGGCGGCCGGTCCGCCGACTTGAAGTTCTTCGCCAGCTTGGCCAGGTCTATGTTCAGGAAGTCCCACCAGAAGAAGGGGTTTCCGCCTCTCTTGCCGGCCTCGCCTTCTATAAGGCTGAAAGAGGCCAGGGGTATCCGGGTGAAGAACAGCTTCCAGGTGATGGTCTGGCCTGGACGCACCGAAGTGCGGTCGGGATATACGGCCAGCCCCCGGCTGCCGGACAGGTGGTGCCGTCGGCCGGTGGCCTTTTCCTGAATGTAAAACGACCGCGGGTCTCCCGGAGGGCAGACAAAGATTCTGTAAGTATTCGAGCTTTTGTTGCGCAGTTGAAGGGTGATGATGATCTGGGCTTCGGTCATCTCGATTTCCGTGATGACCGTATTCGGGTCGCGCTGGCTGGGCCAGTTAAGGCTCAGCACCTGGCTCTGGGCATAGGCCTCGGCGGCCGCCAGGGCGAAGAGAATGACGGACAGCCCGGCCAAGGCCGCCCAAGGCCCTGAAGCCCTCGGCATTTCAGCCGGCCTCATTTCAGAGGTATTTCTATGCCGGCCCGCTTTATTTCCCTGGCTTTGCCGCCCAAGGCCAGTTTTATGTCGCGTTCCACATAGCCGAAACATTGCCTCATCTCCTCATGATAGGAATCCCGGCCTTTGAAGTCCAGGCCCACTCTTTCCAATTGCTCCAAAAGAGTCTGACGGTTGGATTTCAGAGCGACCTCCTCCACCTGCCTCTTGTAGAAACCGAACTGGTAGTTCAAGGCGTTCTCGAAATCCGGCCCGTCTTTTTTGAAATCCTCGCGCTGCAGCTTGAATTTGTCCAGCACTTGCTTCCATTCCTTCTGGTCGGCCGGGCTGAGGGGCTCCTTGAGTATGGCCTCGACTTTTTTAATTTCGGCTTCCACCCGGACTACGTTGTTGTGGGCCACGTTTCGGCGTAGCGATATGCCGCGCAGGCCGTAGGCGGCGTAAACCAGACCTTTGACCCGGGCGTTCAGGGACGCGGCCGCGTTTTCCTCGGCGGCCGCGTTGTAGTTTTTAACTAACGGGACCAGGCCCTCCAGAATTTTTTTCTGCTCCACGGTCGTCTCCGACGACTTCAGGAGCTTGTTGATTTCGGTCAGAGGGTCGGAGGCGGCCGACAGAAATTCGCCCAGGGCCAGCTCCGGGTTCTCGCCCTGGAGTTTCCACTCGTTCTGGATGGTTTGTTCGCTGGCCCGGGTGACATTGACGGCCGACAGAACCAGGCGGAAACCCAGGTCCCTGGCCCGGGCGGGGCCTTTTTTATTGAAAAACGGCATCTCCTTGCGGTCGCCGGGCCGGACCTCGTCCTTGCCTGAAAGGAAGCTGCCGCCCTTACGGACGAAGCCGCCGCCGGCCGAACCATGAAGCCGCCCGGCCCGGGACATTCTGAAGATATCCAGGGTCATCTCCGCCGCGTTGCCGATGGTGTCGTAAAGGCCCAGCGGGTTGGGCCGGTAGCGGCCGATGCGGTCCGGTCCGTCAGGCAAGGAAACGCCGTCCTGGAAGACCCCGTAATTTTTTTCCGTCTGGCCCTGATCAAAGGGAAAAAAGTCATTGGCGGTGAATGAATCCTCGCCCACGGCGTGGCCGCCCCGGGCCGCGTATTCCCATTCCGCTTCGGTCGGCAGGCGCACCAGGCCCACATTCTGATCATCTTTGGCGAAGACAGGCAGTTGGCTTGGCGCGTGTTCAAGAAGCCAGTTCATGTATTTTTCCGTGAAGGCCACGGCCTCGAACCAGGAAATCGAGGTTTTCGGCCTGGCCAGGGACGGGGCCGGGTTGGAATTCAGATTGGCCGGACACTGGCCCATGACCGCTTCCCATTGGGCCTCGGTCACTTCATATTTACCTATGAAATAGAGCTGCTCTTCCCGGGCCGACTGCTCCCGGGGCAGGCCCTTGGCCAGTTTCTGGCATAAGTCTTTGTTCTTGCCCATTTCCCGGGCCACGTTTTCGCACCAGTCCTTCGGGAGGTCGCCCAGAGTCAGGGGCGCGGCCAGATAACCATAGAAGGGGTTGCTGAAAAACCCCTCCTTTTCATTGTGGGAATCCGCGCCCTGCCTGGTTTGCAGATCATCCAGGAGGCCCTTCAATTTTTTGACGGCCACTGGCCGGAAGATGATTTTCAGGCCGCAGGGCATGGGCAGGGCCACATCGCCCGGGTTTGCTCCGGAGGCCTCGTGGGGATCATATAGATCGGCCGGCTTTATCTGGTCTTTCCGGGCCAACTGGCCTAAAGCCGGGGCCGACGTCCCCAGGAGAAGGCAGACCATCGTCAGCCAGGCCATAACCCCTCCGGCGCGTGTATCAAACATCTCTCATGCCCTCCGCCGGCTCCACGCCGGAAAGTTTCCAGCCGGCCGCCGCCGCGGCCGTCAGCATAAAGGCCAGGCTGGCCCCGGCCGCGGCCAGGAGTTGGCCGGGCTCCAGCCGGCAGACGCTTTCGCCGAAACCGAGGCTGGGGCCGAAATAGCTGTTGAGGACCGCCGCGATGAGCAGAAACAGTCCATCGGCCAGGGCCCCGGCCAGAAGCCCGGTCAGAGCCGCCTGGCCCAGGGTGAAGACCAAGAGGCCTCCGGAACTGAAGCCCATAAGACGCATCAGGGCCAGGGAGCGCCGCATCTTGGCCACCTGGTCCAAGGCGCTGGAGGAGACCGAAGCGAAGGCCCCCAAGCCCACCACCGAGCCCAGGACAATGAAGACCACGGTAAAGGAATCATTCAGGCGGCGGACCTGGGCGATCTCCGCGGCCTTGGTGTAAGCCTCCAGCCCCATGGCGGCCAGAGCCAGTCTCAGGCGTTCGACCCCATCGAGGCTCCGGGCGTAGAGGCGGAAGCTGGCGTAGGTTTCCGGCCCCCGCGGTTTTTCCTCCCCCGGCCAGCCCAGAGAGGGCACGGCGAAGCCGTCGCGGTAGTTTTCGGTCATTTCCAGAAAGGGCAGGGGGCAGAAAGCGGTTTCCCTGGAGACCACATGGCGGGGGACGACCCCGGCCACAGCCAGGTCCAGCTCCTCTTTTTCCAGTTGGCCCAAGGCTTTGCGGCTGATCGAACCCCGGATGGTCAGGCCCGGCTGGAAGTTTAGATTTTCCGCCGCCGCGGCTGAAAGATAGATGATCCGCTCCGCGGGCCAGCCGGCGGGGACCGGAGCGGCCTGGACCTCTCTCAGGAGGGGGTCGCCCGGCCCGGTGGCCGAAAGTTCCACCGGGCGGGCCGGGCCTTGGCCGGCCCGCATTTGGATGACCGCCGACAGGCTGCGGGTCTGGGCAATGACGAAGGACGTATCCGGGTGCCCGGCCAGGTCCTGGAAAAAAGCCTGATCGAACCGGCCGGTTCCCACCGGGGTCAGCTCCTGGTTTCGCGGGTTGTCTATGAGGCGGGTGGTCAAGGTGCCTATGATGCCTTCCTTGACCCCCAGAAGGGTCAGGAGGGGCACCAGAAAGGCGGTCAGCGAACAGACGGCGCAAAAGGAAAACAGCCATTGCCGCCTGTAGTTCCGCCCGGCCAGACTGAGACTTATGAGAAAAATGCCTTATTCCTTTTCCGCGGGCCTGAGTACCGCTTCAATGAGCCCGCCTTCGGCCGGCTGGGGAGCGCAGACGACCCGGTGGACGGTGAAATCGTGGCGCTTGGCCCGGCTGACGTCGTGGGTGGCCACGATGAGGGTCAAGTCCCGGCTCAGGTTCAAGAGAAGTTCGAAAACCTGGTCCGCGGTGGGCGGGTCCAGCGAAGATGTCGGCTCGTCGGCCAGGATCAGGGCCGGCTCGTGGATGACGGCCCTGGCAATGGCGCAACGCTGCCTTTCACCCACGGAAATCTGGCCGGGGAATTTGCCTCGCAAGTGGCCCAGGCGCAGCTTTTCCAGCAAATCCGCAAGTCTTCGGCCGCTGGCCCGGCTGTCCATATTTTTAAGCCTGGCCGGAAGGAGTATGTTTTCCCGGACCGTAAGAAACGGGAGCAGGCCCCCGGTCTGCAGGACATAACCCAGCTCCTCCCGGCGCAGCCGGCCCAAGCGGCCTGCCCGGCGGCCGCGCCAAAGGGCTTGCAGGTCGACCTCCCCCCCTCCCGGGCGCCAGAGGAAGTTTTCGGCCCCGTCGGGCTTCAGGACCAGGGCCAGAAGGTCCAGGGTCGTGCTTTTGCCGCTGCCGGAATCCCCCAGCAAAAGGAGCCTGGCCCCGGCCCTGACTTCCAGTTCTGGTATCCGCAGCCGGTAGCTTCGGCCCCGGTTTTTGGCCAGATCACGGACCAGCAGAAGGGGAGAGGGGAGGGCCCCGCCCCGGGCCGGGTCCGCCGCGCCCAAGGCCGTCCCGCTCATGGCAGCCTGGACAGAGGCACCCGGTAGAGCCAGTCGTTCGAGTTGCCGGGGCCGCTGAACTTGCCCCAGTTGTCCAGGTCGTCGTAGTAGCTCCGGTAGCTCTGCAGGCAGTCTTTCAGGTAGTAGATGAAATCGTTCTGCTCGCCGATGCTCATGTTATCCCAGTCATACTCGGTCAGGCCCATGACCCGGCTTTTGTAGGGCAGACCTTCCAGGAATTCGCCCAAGCCGCCCAGCTCGGCCAGGGTTTTCCCGACATCCATCTGGGAAGGGTCCTGGACCACCTGGGCTGAGGCCGCCAGGACGCCCTGGAAGAAATCCCGCGTACCCAAAAGATGGGTGCGCTCGGCGTTTTCCATGATGATGTTTAGCTGGGTGCTCAGGGCGTTCAATTGTTCCCTGGTCAGAAGCACGTTACAGATCATGGCGGGGGCCTTGGCCGCGCCCTGGGCTTCGTCCAGGCGGCCCATATCCTGGTCGGCGACCCAGGAATGCACCACCCGCGGGGCCCGGCTTTTGTTGACCTGGCCGGCGTAATCCAGCTTTATGGAATATCCCAGGGCCTCGCCCACGGCTTGGGCCGTGGTCTGGAGGTCGGCCCCCTCGGGCACGGTTCTGTCAGCCCCGGCCCCCTGGCTGCCCCCCGGTTTGAAGATCACCCCTTCCAGGGACGTAAGGAGGGTCTGGGCGGCGGTGGCGAAATTGGCGGTTCCCTGCCGCTCGTTGTCGGCCTCCACAGGGATATAGGCCCGGCCGGCGCTTTCCATATCGGAAAGTTCCTTGTAGGCGGACTCGGCGTAGCCGTGGTTGTTGGCCTTGGCCCCGTCCGGCGTCTTTATGTGGAGGACCACCAGGCGGATGTTCTTCTTTTTGGCGCGGTCGGCCATGCCCTTGAGACCGAGCATGGTGGAAATATAGGGATCGGTGATGGGCAGGGGTCCGGCATCGGTGATCAGGATGATGACCCGGCCCTTGTATTCCTCCCAATCCAACTCGTCAATGGCGGTCTTTACCCCGGCCAGGGAATCTTCGCTGAAGGAATGGGTGGAAGCCCTGGCCTCCTTTACCTTGGCCAGGGCCTCTTCCAGCTCCTTGCGCTCCAGGGCTTTCTTCAGCGGAGAGATGACCTGGCTGGTGTATTCCACCTGGGGCCTGGCCTCCGTGCTGTTACGGAAGGCCACCAGGCCCAGGGCCACGTTTTCCCCCTGGCCGCCTTCCAGGATGCGGTCATAGACGCTCCGGGCGATTTCCAGGGTCTTGTCGATGTAGGGGCCCATGGATTTGGTGGTGTCTATGACGAAGGCGACGGCGTTTTTCAGGGTTTCCTGGGGCTTCTCCCCGTCCTCTTCGCCGGGTTCGCCGGTCTCGCCCGGATCAATGGAGCCGACTTCCAGAAATTTCACCCCTTCAAAGGGTTCCTGGTAGTCAAAAATGGGCACCAGGTAGAAATGGTTGTAGGGAATGGCCCCTTCGTCATCGCCGGGTTCCATGGCCACGACCGGGAAATCGGCCGGCGGCGTCTCCGGGCTTCGGACGAAGGTCTGAAAACTCTCGGCCAGTTTTCCCAGGGCCGCGGCTATGCCGCTCTGGCCGGCGACATTTCCCAGGTCCGCGAAAGTTTTGAAAAACAACACGGGCGACCGGCCGGACCGTTCGGCGAAAGTCAGGGTCAGGGATTGTTTCCATTCCGAGATGTTCTTGGTCGGCACCCAGGTCAGGTCCTGGTCTTGGGTGTTGCCGGCCACCTGGACCCAGTCCTCCCCCCCGGCCTGAAGGCGGGCGTAGACATACATCACGCTGAAAGGGGTGATGGGTTTGCCGGGCTGGCCCGCGGCGGCCTCGTGGGCCACGGTGCCGGGGTGGATTATGGCCCGCTGGTATAAGGTTTTTTTGCCTTCCATAAGCAGGGGAGCCCCTTCGGCCGGGGCCGCCCCGGCCAGGACCAGTAAAATCCAAAACCAGGCTGGTTTCATGGCTTATGCCCTCCATATTTCCGCCAGAGCCGGGCCGCGCCCGACTCGTCATTTTCCGCGTTTTCTTCGGCCCATTGCCTTAGGCGGTCTAAGGCCGCGGCCGCCTCCGGGGCACCGGCGGCCCTGGCCGCTTCATATTCCTCATAGGCGGCCAGGGGGTCCTTTTTTATGGAACCGGCCGGCCGGGTGTCGGTCGGGTCCATGAAAGCCGCGTAACGGACCCTATGATCCGGGGACCGGGGGGCCAGGGCCTTGGCCAGGAGAAAGACCGCCTCTTCGGCCCCGGGGCGCTGGTCCAGGCGGGCCAGGGCGGCTTCCAATTCGGCGGTGCCGGCTCTCCTGTTCAGAAGCGCTCTCGCTTCTTCCAAAGGCGGGGTCTCGTCGGCCGGGCCAGGCGTCCGGGCCTGTTCGACCGGCCCGGCGGCCGTCGAGGGCGGAGGGTCGGGCGGCGCATCAGGCATTTCCGGCCGCTTCCACAGCCACAAGCCCAAGCCCGCCAACCCCAGAATCAAGAGGGCCAGACCAATCAGCAAGACCAGCCGGACCTGTCGGCGGGGTTCTTTTTCCAGGGGCGGGCCCGGGTCGGCCGGCTCCGAAACAGGGACTTCGGGTTCCGGCTCGGCCCCGACTTCCAGGTCTGTTTTCCTGGGCGCGGGCCGCCGCAGGGAGCCGAGGGGCGTCCGAAAAATGAAGTGGAAACCCTGGGAGCCCAGGATATGAAAAGCATACAGTTGGGCTCTGAAGGTTCCGGTGACCGAAGGCCCGAGTTCCAGGATCAGGGTCCGGCCGTCAAAACTCTGAGCGTGAGGCGGCGCGTAACATTCCGGGCCTCCCTTGGGCCAGAAATCTGGTCCGGCGGGCTGAAAGTATATTTCCGAAGGCATCTCCTGGATGGCCAGGCGGAAATCCTCCTCCGGCCGGGGGGCCGGGTCGCCTTCGTCAAAGGTCAGGCGAAGCTGAGCCCAGCCGGCTTCGGCCCCCGGTTTATCCGACAGCTCTTTTTTCATGGAAGTACTTTCATTGCGGTTTCGATTTCTTCCAGAATGCCGCCCAGGCGTTCATCCTGTTTACGGTCGTAATTCTCGCCTTGGGAGCCGACATTGTCAATCATCAGGCTGAACAGGGCCGCGGTCCAATCCCGGCAGTAAGGCAGGTCGAAGGCGGGCTGTTCGTCCGGCAGTTCCGGCCAGATGCCCGGCGGCGGCGGCGGCTCGAAAAGGGTCATGTCCCGTTTGCCGACCAGGACCGTGCGCTTGTCCCGGTCATGCTCCCGGGGGGAGAAGCCAAGCCAGTTGATATAGGCGGCCACAGCCTCCGCGGCCAGGCGGGCCTGTTTCCAGACGATCTGGTCCGGCTTGTCGCCGCTGTAACTCGAGGCTTCGCGGAGGCGGGTTTCCAGGAGATCGAAAACGCCCAGGCGCTTGGCCCCCAGGCTGAGTTCGTTCCCCAGGACCTGAAATAGTTTGAGGTCCAGTTGAAAATAACCCTGGTGGCGGGGGTTGGCGGCGGTTTCATCCAGTTTATCCTGCCAGGCCCGTTCCAGGCGGCGGCGATAGCGGCGGGACGCGTCGTTGGTTAAGGCGGCCGGCTTGGCCGGAGGGGCTTCCCCGGCCGGGGCTCCCCAGATATCGTCCAGGGAGGGGGCGGCGGCCGAGGCCGTTTCGGCGGCCTCCTCCTCTTCCGGCGAGGGGGCGCCGTAGAGGGCCTGGCATTCGTCATCGCCCAGCTGCAGGTCCCGCAAGAGTTCACCGAAGCGCCGTTTTTCAGTGGCCAGCGCATAAAGGCTCTGGACCAGTTCCGTGGCGCGTTGCTTCTTGATTTCCATTTCCTTTTCCGAGCCGGCCCCGCGGTACCAGGGCCGGAGCACGCGTTCGGCGGCTTCCTCGGCCCCGCGCCGGGCCTGGCCGGCCAGTTGGGCGGTTTGGAGATCGGCGTCCGCCAGAAGCGGGTTCAGATGCTCCAGTATGTAGCCGACTCCGCCGTCCGGAGCCTCCAGAACCGCCCGCCAGGCGGCCTCGGGCTGGCGGATATGGGCGGCCACCAGATCCGATTGAAGATAGCCTTGCCGGACTTCTTCGAGCCAGGCGGCCTGGTCGGGCTTCAGGCCTTTGGCCCTGTATAGTTTCGAACCCCGGTTCCCCGTCTCTTCCAGCTCGAGATAGGCGGAGGCGTAGCTGAGATTCAGCAGCCAGAAGATATTGTTGAAGGGCGTTGTCCGGCCGGCCGATTCGGACCAATTCAGCGGCCAGCCATAGCCCTTGAAGAAATCCAGGAGGGAGGCTTTCAGACGGGTCTCCCAGCGGGTCATGGTGTCGCTGCTGCTGGTGCCCCGCTGGAGATGCTGGTCG
>Ga0082212_10008005_pt1 | contig 13882 bp, 14 predicted proteins | sample TergutNt197P3_FD_71548 | JGI IMG/M metagenome (GOLD analysis project Ga0082212, IMG submission 71548) | Neocapritermes taracua P3 segment gut microbial communities from Petit-Saut dam, French Guiana - Nt197 P3 | ecosystem: Host-associated > Arthropoda: Insects > Digestive system > Gut ... | reverse complement strand
CCCGAAATATAAACACCGGAACCGGAAACCGCAATATGCGATGCCCATGTCGAGTTGTCACCGTCAAAAATGATGTTTCTTTCCCCGTTTTTCCAATAAAACGCCTTCAGCAAACCCTGTTCAGCGGCCTCAAGGCCGGCGATGTAGACATCCGGGCCCTGAACAGCCACACATGTGGCCCAGCCGTGATTATCGAAAAGGACAGTTCTTTCACCGTTTTTCCAAAATACGGCTACACTCTGACCGTTTTCAAGTTCCTCGTAGCCGGCAATATAAACATCAAATGCCCGTTTGGAACAACCTGCAAAGAAAATAAAGGCGAAAGCCGCCACCGCAAAAAAGGCCGGATAATAAAACCGTTTAAATTGCTTTTCCATAATCTAATATTTTAGAGGCAAAAAAGCGGATATGTCAATGGCTTTGTAAAATAACCTGTGCGTTTTTCCACAATATGTGTTCCTGCTCGTATTCCGAAAGTCCCAGTTCCCGAAACTCCTCAAGACAGGCGGCCGGATCCCACATGGGATAATCGGAGCCGAAAAGAACACGTTCCGCCCCATAGGCGCGTATCAGTTCCACCGCCCTTCGCCGGCCGAGAAAAGAAAGGGAACTGGAAAGATCAAAATAACAGGAGCGGTTATGAAAGTAATCAAAAGCGATATCAAAAACAGACCAGCCGCCGAAGTGGGCCGCTATTACGCACAATTTGGGGAAATTATCCAGCACCCGGGCCAACCTGGAAGGGTGGGAAAAAGAATGCCGGTAATCGCCGGTATGGAAAATAACCGGCAACCTGCCTTCCAGCAAGGCGTAGATGTTCATCATGCGATCGTCGTCGATGTTAAAACGCTGCATATCGGGGTGAAATTTGATCCCACGCAGTCCCAGCCCCGTCAACCGTTCAATTTCATCTGTAGGGTTTTCCGTATCCGGGTGCAGGGTTCCGAAACCGGTAAATTCGGGATGCTCGCGGCAGGCGGACGCAATATAATCGTTGATAGGCCGCACCTGTTCGGGAACCCCGGCTGCGGAAAAAACAACAAACCGCCCGATCCCGACCCGCCGTCCGCTTTCCAAAAGGCCCTCCGGCGTGCCGGCCCCCTTCATTCCTATGCCGTAAAATTCACCTATACTGGCTACGGCTTTTGAAGCGATTTTTTCGGGGTAAATATGTGTGTGAAAATCGATGATATCCATTGACATTCTTTCCGAGTCGTGATTTTATATTGAATAAGAATATTGTACTAGGGGGGCTGGATAGTTCCGGCTGAGATAGAACGGCTCGACGTTTTGTACCCTTGGCATCCGAAGGATGCCGAACCTGATCCGGATAATGCCGGCGGAGGGAAAGTTTATGAAAAATGATAAACGCCTTCGCGGATCATTCCGTGAGGGCGTTTTTTTGTTCTTTGTAAAGGAGGAATTTATGAATCAACCGGAGGCGAGTCTGGCAATTCAGGTGTTGCCCCAGTCGGTGACAGGCGAAGAAGTGTTAAACATTGTTGACAAGGTTATCGCGTACATAAAAAATACAGGACTGAAAACGGCTGTCGGCCCTTTCGAAACGGTTATTGAAGGCGGCTTTGAAGAGTTGATGGAAATTGCCGCCGAATGTCAGCGTACTTGTATACGTGAAGGATCTGCGGGTCTCTTGACCTATATGAAAATGGCGTATAACCCCAACGGCGGTGTTTGGTCCATTGAGAAAAAAACAGCCGGACATATAAATGAAAAAACATAGCAAACAAAACTGGCAGCCGCTTGTTCCCCTTGCCTCAATTCTCCTGTTGTGGTATTTTGCCGGCGAAAACGGCTTTATCCCGGGCTATATGCTGCCCGGCCCGGGGCGTGTGGCTGCCGCTTTTGTCGCTGATTTTCCCCTGCTGATGCACCATTTGCGGAGAACTCTGCTGGAAGCGGCGTTCGGGCTGTCGATGGCGGCGGCGGCCTCGGTGGTACTGGCAATCGCCATGGACACAAACAAACTGCTCAACCGGTCGTTATCGCCGCTTTTGCTTTTGACCCAAACCATGCCCACGGTCGCCGTCGCCCCCCTGTTGATCCTCTGGATGGGTTACGGTATCGCCCCGAAGATCGCCCTTGTGTTTCTCGTTTGTTTTTTCCCTATGACCATAGGGTTATTGGGGGCTTTTGCCCAAACGGACAAAGATGCCGTAAGGCTTTTACGTTCAATGGGTGCCTCGCGCCGGCAGATATACCGTTATGTCAAACTCCCCGGTAGTTTGCCGGCCTTTTTTTCCGGCCTGAAAATCGCAGGCGCTTACTCAATTGTCGGGGCGATCATTGCCGAATGGCTCGGCGGTGATGCCGGGCTGGGGGTCTACATGATCCGCGTTAGACGATCTTATTCTTTTGACAAAATGTTCGCGGTGATACTTTTAACATCGGTGTTAAGCATCGCACTTGTCAAGCTGCTTGGAATTTTAGAAAAGGCGGCAACGCCCTGGCTGAAAAATGAAAAATGCGGAATGAGGAGTTAGGAATGGAAAAACGCAAAACTGTGTATATGATGATGTTAGTCGTAATAATGGCAATTATGATCCTTGCCGGTTGCGGCGGGCGGGATAAAAACCATATACGGGTGGTTCTGGACTGGACGCCAAATACCAACCATACCGGTTTGTACGTTGCCATGGAAAAAGGCTGGTTCGCCCGGGAGGGCCTGAAAGTGGAAATCATACAGCCGCCGGAAGACGGGGGACTGCTTCTGATCGGATCCGGCGGTGCGGAATTCGGTTTTGATTTTCAGGAGACGATGGGGCCTGCAATTGCCAAAGACCGCGACGCTTTGCCTGTGATTGCGGTGGCGGCAGTTATCAGTCACAATACATCGGGGATAATGTCGCTGAAAAAGAACAATATAACACGTCCCGCCGACCTTGTAGAGAGACGTTTTGCCTCGTGGGAAACGCCGTTGTATACGGCGATTATGAAGGACATTGTCGAAAATGACGGCGGCAATTTTAAAACGGTACGGATGATCCCAAATTTCGCCACCGACGCTTTTTCCGCACTGGAAACCGACATCGACGCGATATGGGTGTATTACGCCTGGGACGGCATCGCCGCCGAAGTGAACGGCATCGATGTTAACTATATCGACTTCGGCAGCCTCGACCGAAGGTTTGATTTTTACACTCCGTTACTGGTTGCCAACATAAACTGGCTGGCGGCAAACTCCGAGAGGGCAAAAAAATTCCTCCGGGCGGCAGACAGGGGCTACAATTTCGCCATAAAGAATCCCCGGGAAGCGGGGGAAATCCTCCTGAAACACGCACCGGAACTTGACCGTGAACTCGTTATGCGAAGTCAGGAATTCCTCGCGCCGCGTTATCAAGACGATGCGCCACGCTGGGGAGAAATCGATCCAAGACGCTGGGTGGGTTTCTACGGCTGGATGTATGAAAAGGGTTTATTGGAAAAGGACATCGGTACCAGCGGATTCACCAATGACTACCTGCCGTGATTGTTATTATTAAGGAGAGGGATGGAGAACGAGATTTGTTTTCGGTGCGATAATGTTACAAAAAATTACGAAGGGTCCCCCGTAATCGAAAACATCAGCATCGGTATTCCCGGCGGGGGATTTCATTCCCTAATCGGGCCTTCTGGTGTCGGCAAGACAACCCTCTTCAATATACTTGCCGGCCTGGATCTGCCCGATGCGGGAAAGGTTTTTCTTAATGGTGAAGATGTCACCGGAATTCCAGGCAGGATTGGATATATGCCGCAAAAGGACCTCCTGCTCGAATACCGCACCGTGCTGGACAATGTTATCCTCCCCCTGCTTATCCGCGGTGAAAAAAAGAAAATTGCCCGTGAAAACGCCGCCGCTTTTTTTTCCCGCTTCGGTCTTTCAGGCTATGAAAAAAAATACCCCCGCCAGCTTTCCGGAGGGATGCGCCAGCGGGCCGCCCTGCTGCGGACCTGTATGACACGGTGTTCGGTTATTCTTCTGGACGAACCGTTTTCAGCCCTTGACGCTATCACCCGCCTGAGCATGCAGGACTGGTACCGTGAAATAGCCGGAAGCATGGATCTTACCACCCTTTTTATCACCCACGATGTTGAAGAAGCCCTGCTCCTTTCGGACACGGTACTCATACTCAACGGCAAACCCGGCAGGATCACCGCAGCAGTCGATGTGCACCCTCCCCGGCCCCGGAATCACAGGTTTTCCGCATCACCGGAATTTGCCGGGCAAAAACAGGATATTCTCGGGGCAATTCAAGTCCAAAAACTAACAGGAGAATGACAATTGACAAAAATTTATTACTTCAGCGGTACGGGCAACACCTTGTGGTCTGCGAAAAAAATTGCCGAAATTATTGGCAACGCTTCCGGGGGAAGCGATGAATGCGGGCTTTTCAATATCGGCTCTGAGGTTCAGAAAAATGAAATTGCCCTTGAAGCCGATGCGGTTGTTTTACTGTTCCCTTCCTACGCTTACGGACTGCCGCTTGCCGTCCGCCGTTTTGTTCAAAACGCCGTATTCAAAACGCCATATGTCGCAGCCTTTGTCACCTACGGGACAAGTCCCGGCGGAACAATGGCAGCCTTAAGCCGCATCCTGAAAAAGAAACACTCCGGGGCTGTCTTTTTCGGCAACATCCCCGCCGTGGAAAATTATATTGCCGCCTTTGTCACCTACGGGACAAGTCCCGGCGGAACAATGGCAGCCTTAAGCCGCATCCTGAAAAAGAAACACTCCGGGGCTGTCTTTTTCGGCAACATCCCCGCCGTGGAAAATTATATTGCCATTTTCGGCCCGCAAAAGGAAAAAAAGGTGCACAAGCGGCTGGCAATGCAAAGGGAAGCGACAGAAAAAGCGGCCCGTTGTGTCATTGAACGGCAGACAGGCAGGGTTAACACCTTCCGTCCTCTTTCGGCTTTGATATGGCTTCTTTTTTCGGCAGGGGTAAAAATATTTTACAAACATTACCGCGTGAGCGCCGAATGTAACGGCTGCGGTATTTGCGAAAAGGTCTGCCCCGTTTCCGCCGTTACCATGCATGACAATCGGCCCGTTTTTTCAGACAAATGCGAACACTGCCAGGGCTGCCTTAACTGGTGCCCCAAACAGGCGATCCGCTTCGGTCGGCTGAAAGCCGGCATCCCGCGGTACCACCACCCGGAAATTACATTAAAGGATATTAAATCGTACGATAAACAGCAGGTGGAAATGACCATTTTGTAATAGTCGGGGGCGGGCCTATTTTTATATTTTACTGTCTATTACTTTTGATACAAGGATTTCTTCTAAATTTCTTCTTCCATCCAAGACAAATAAAATAATTACCTTTTTGTTATCTCTGCTTATCTTGTAATATATTTTCCAGGGTTTTATCACCAATTCATACACATCAAGAATCCCTATGTCTTTTAACTCTTGAGTTCGCTTTGTTTTTATTTCTTCCAACTCCAACAACTCTATTTCCTTTATTATTTTTTCGTAAATATTATTGGCAATATTTTCTCCTGCTCTGTCTTTATAATATTCAAGTATTTCATTTAGTGAATCTATTCCGTCTGGTGTCCATTCGATTTTTCTCATTGCCTTTTTTTGCCCAGTGTTTTTTCAAATATTTTCTTTGCTTTTTCATGGGTTATTACATTCCCGTTTTTTATGTCTTTTTCTCCAAAACTTAACAATTTTGCCAAATTTATTGCATTAACCGTTTTTTGATAACTTTCTATATCAATTATTACGGCTTTCGCTTCCCCGTTCTGGGTTATTACCACAGGGGTTTTTGAATCTCCTACATAATTTACAATTTCTGATGTGTGCGCCTTAACATAAGAAATGGGTTTTAAGTCCTGAGCCAGATTTACCATATTTGTCCTCCATAAATGCCTTTACAATATACGGCAGATTTCAATATTAGTCAATACTTTGTACCGAATCTTGTACTATTCCATTTCCCATCATCCAAACTAGGCGGCCTCTGCGATCTTTGTATGTGAAATTTACAGAATTTATCCTACCACGCTTTGTCTAAAACCTTTCCGCAACCGCATCTACAAATTCCCATGAATCGAGAACACGCGAAGGGCCGGAACTGAGACTTGCAAGATCCCCCGTCATATCGCCGTTTTCGACGGTTTGAAGAGTCGCCGATTCGAGTTTTTTTGCAAAGGCCGAAAGTTCGGGCGTGCCGTCCATTTCGGCCCGTTTGGCAAGCGCACCAGTCCAGGCAAAGATAAGTGCTATCGGGTTGGTGCTGGTTTTTTCACCCTTTTGCCAGCGGTAGTAGTGTTTCTGCACCGTACCGTGGGCCGCCTCGTATTCAAACACGCCTGAGGGAGAAACTAAAACGCTGGTCATCATGGCAAGGCTGCCTGCGGCGCTTGCGATCATGTCGCTCATCACATCGCCGTCGTAATTTTTACAGGCCCAGAGGAAACCTCCTTTGCTTTTAACCACCCGCGCCACAGCGTCGTCGATCAAGGTGTAAAAATATTCGATGCCGGCGGTGGCACATTTTTCTTTATATTCGGTTTCGTAAACATCGTTGAAAATTTCCTTAAAGCGTCCGTCGTAAGTCTTGGAGATAGTGTCCTTCGCGGCAAACCAGACCGGCAGCTTTTCCTGTAAGGCGTAGATAAAACAGGCGCGGGCAAAACTCCGTATCGATTCATCAAGGTTGTGAATACCCTGCACGATGCCACCGCCTTTCATTTCAGCCACGGTGATCCGCTGTGAGGTTGAACCGTCTGCCGGCATGTACACCAACTCTACTTTTCCTGCCGCCGGGATGATCAACTCGGCCGCCTTATATACATCGCCGTAGGCGTGTCTGCCGATAACAATGGGTTTTTTCCACGTGGTAACGGAAGGCCGCACATTGGATACGGATATCGGTTTGCGGAAAACTGTACCGTCCAGTACCGCCCTTATCGTGGCGTTGGGACTGGGGTAAATATTTTTCAGGTTGTATTCGGCCTTGCGGGCTGCGTTACTCGTAATGGTGGCGCATTTTACCCCCACGCCCAACCGTTGTATCGCCTGTGCCGATTGAACCGTTATCTCGTCATTGGTTGCCTCACGGTTCAGCAACCCTAAATCGTAATACTCGGTTTTTAATTCGACAAAGGGGAGGAGTAATTTTTCCTTTACCAGGCCCCAAAGAACCCTGGTCATTTCGTCTCCGTCAATTTCTACGACGGGGTTTTTCATTTGGATGCGGTTTGTCACTGCGTTTTCATGTCCTTGCATAAGATGTTATAATGTATACAGGATAATATAATGAAAAATAAGGATTTATAGAATATGGCAAAACTCGTATTAAAAAAAGGCGATATTACAAAACTCGACATTGATGTAATTGTGAACGCGGCTAATTCGGGCCTTATGGGAGGAGGCGGGGTTGACGGGGCAATTCACCGTGCAGCGGGGCGGGGTCTTCTGGAAGAGTGCATTAAAATAGCAACTGAACGCAGGGATATCCCCGGCGGCCCCTGCCCTGCCGGCGACGCTGTAATAACCGGTGCCTATAACCTCCCCTGCAAGCGGGTGATCCACACCGTAGGCCCTGTTTGGCACGGCGGAAAAAACGGCGAGACGGAAACCCTCGCCTCCTGTTACCGAAAGAGCCTGCTTCTTGCCGCCGAAGCCGGTCTTGAAAGTATTGCCTTTCCAAACATCAGCACCGGCGTTTACGGCTACCCCAAAGACAAGGCCGCCTTCGTAGCCGTAGAATCCGTGAGGCAAACATTAAAGGAAACACCGGGAATTCAGCGTGTGGTGTTTGTCTGTTTCGATGATGAAAATTACAGTTTGTATGAAAAGGAAATAGGTGAATAAAAAAAGGGTTATTATTTGCCCAACAGCCAGTCCAATACGTTAATGTGCTGTATGCCCTTGTAGTTATTGCCGGCGTGGTCACGGGACAGCAGAAATTTCGGATAATTGTCTTTTATCATCTGTAGTGGTGTAATTTCCCGCGCAAAAGTACCCTCGTCCATAACAGTCTGGGAAACCTGGTAATATTCAATCTGACCGCCCGGTTTTTGAGCCACAAAATCTATTTCCTTATTGTCTATCTTGCCGATTGTTATTTTATATCCCCGGCGCAGAAGTTCCAGGTACACGATATTTTCAAGCAGATGCCCCGCATCTTTTAACGCCGTGCCGCCAAGCAGATAGTACCTCAGGCCGGCATCGACGGCGTAGTATTTTGCATTTGTCCGCAACAGCTCCTTGCCGTCTATGTACTGTTTGTCGGCTCTGTAGAATACAAAGCTGTCAAGCAAAGCTTCAAGGTATTTTTCAAGCATTGGCGCATAGAGTTTTTTGTCGTTTGGTTTTAGTTTAAATTCGTTGTTAACAACTCCAACCATGTTGTTAATTGAAGTTTCACTTCCTATATTGCTGAAAAGAAAATTGACAACACGGGTAAGCTGAGGAAGCTCCTTTACATCATCGTGCTGCATGACATCCCGCATTATAATGCTTTCGTAAATATGCGAAAGATATTCACGCATTCCCCGCTGCTCCCGATAGATAAGAACTTCAGGGAACGAACCGTATTCAAGGTAACGCTGAAATACCGTATCCGGGTTCTCACCCTTTGCATGCCGGTAACCGTTCATGTATTCCCTGAATGACAACGGGAGCATGTGAATTTGGATATACCGCCCGCCGAGTATTTTCGGCAGTTTGCCCGACAGCAGCGAAGAATTCGACCCTGTTACATACAGGTCTATATTGGGTCTCAGGCGCAGGCTGTTTATCACCTCGCCAAATTCGGATACAAGCTGTATCTCGTCAAGAAAAACATAGTTCTGTTTATTTTTTGCCGTACGGGTTTCTACGAATCGATGCAGTTCTTTACCGTCAAGGAGAGGCTTATTCGCAAAGTCCTCAAAATCGATAGCAAGTATCTGTTTATCTTTTACCCCTTCACCACGGAGTTTGTCCTGAAACATTTTCAGAATCGTGGATTTGCCGCAACGCCGAACCCCTGTTACCATTTTTATTAAGTCCGAAGCAACCCTATGCCGCTGAAGATCGTCAAGGTAATCGGGACGGGGTATTATTTTATCGGGCAGAGAATCCATTTTATCCACTTTCTATTATTTTAATAGATATTTGACTAAAATCAAGTGTTTTCTACGAAAATCGTAGATAATGAGGATTCATCGTCCCAGCATTTTTCCAATAATTTTTTCCAACTGCACCTTACACGCAACCGGCACGGCAAGGGTTTTAAGGCGGGATTTTTCACCTTGCAGTAAAACCACATCGCCCTTGGGACAGCGCATGGTTTTAGCGATAAAGGAGACAAGCTCGGCGTTGGCCCTGCCCCCCTCCGGCGCGGCTGCAACCTTTACCCTTAACCGCTCGTCCTTTATACCTGCGAATTCCGTTTTTGACGCGCCGGGCAGGGCTTTTAGCGCGATATGTATTACATCGCCTTTTATGCGATAGCAGTCATTCATGGTACAATATCCTCATTGTTAATCTATATCTTTTCCCGTATAATTCAAGGTATCTCTTCTAAAGGAGTTGTGCAATGGAAGCCCTGAAAAAGAATCCCTCGTGGAAAGGCCGGCGCGGGCCGGTGGTTTTGGTAATTATGGACGGCGTTGGCTACGGAAAATACAAGGAAGGCGATGCTGTCGCCGATTCGAAGATGTACCATCTAACGGAATTAACCGAAAAGAGCCCCCATACCAAACTGAAGGCACATGGAACGGCGGTTGGGTTACCCTCCGATGAGGATATGGGTAACAGCGAGGTCGGGCACAACGCAATGGGATGCGGGCGGGTTTTTAACCAGGGGGCGGCGCTGGTGGAAAAATCCATTGAAACAGGCGCGATGTTTGAACACGATGCGTGGAAGGAAATTGTCACAAATGTGAAAAAACCGGCTGACGGCCAAAAGCAGCCCACCCTTCACTTTATCGGTCTTTTTTCCGACGGCAACGTACACAGCCATATGGATCACCTCAAGGCGATGATAACACAGGCGAAAAAAGACGGTGTTAAACGGGTGCGTGTTCACGTTCTTTTTGACGGGCGGGATGTGGGTGAAACCAGCGCCCTGGAATATGTCGATCCCTTTGAAGATTTTTTGAAAGAGCAAAGCACGGACGGTTTCGATGTAAAGATCGGTTCGGGTGGCGGGCGTATGTGGATCACCATGGACCGTTACGGTGCGGACTGGCACATGGTCGAACGTGGCTGGCACACGCACATTCTTGGCGACTCCCGTCAGTTTGCCTCGGCGCGTGAAGCGGTGGAAACCTACCGCAAGGAAATACCCGGCATTATCGATCAGGATCTGAAAGAATTTGTCATAGCCGAAAACGGTAAGCCCATTGGAACAATCGAAGACGGCGACTCGGTTGTGTACTTCAACTTCCGTGGCGACCGGGCTTTGGAAATAACCGCCGCGTTTGAGGAAGACAAATTCGACAAGTTCGACCGCAAACGCCGTCCCGATGTATGTTACGCGGGGATGATGGAATACGACGGCGATCTGCACGTTCCCCGCCGCTTCCTCGTCAACCCGCCTTCAATCGATCATACCATGGGCGAGTACCTGGCCGCTGCCGGCGTTCGTACCCTTGCCATTTCCGAAACGCAAAAATACGGCCATGTCACCTACTTCTTCAACGGTAACCGTACTGGCAAGTTCAACGAAAAACTGGAAGACTACGTTGAGATAAAAAGCGACGTTATCCCCTTTGAACAGCGGCCCTGGATGAAATGCGCCGAAATCACCGATCATGTAATCGAGGCGATCCACTCCGGCAAATACGATTTTATCCGGCTTAACTACCCCAACGGCGACATGGTGGGCCACACAGGCATTTACCAGGCGGTGATCTGCTCCATGGAAGCCATGGACCTGCAACTCGGCAGACTCGCCAAGGCGGTAGCAGAAACCGGCGCGGTTATGGTTATCACGGCGGATCACGGCAACAGCGACGACATGTTCGAACACGATAAAAAAACCGGTGCGGTTTCATTGAAGGGCGACGGCGCGCCAAAGGCGAAAACCAGCCACAGCCTCAACCCCGTACCCTGCATTGTCCACGATCCCGAACACAAGGGCGAATACCCCAACGAACCAAAAGACGGCTGCTTAAATGAAGGGTTGGGCATTAGCTCACTTGCCGCCACCTGCATGCAACTTTTGGGTTTCGTGCCGCCGGGGGATTACGACAAGTCGGTGCTGAAGATGTAGAGTTCGATTGTATACAGGCATTGCCGGACGGAACAATGCCGAAAGTATATGAAAAACGTTTTTAAAAGTAAGTCCCGTAATTTTTCACTAACCAATGAAACGCCTCCAACGACTGGAACTTTACCGAAATGCAGGTAAAATGATTCAATTTCAAATTTTTTAGGAGTATTTTTCAAAAATTTTGATATATTATTAATATGTAAAATTTAACCGTGAAGCCGGCCGGCCGCACTATATAGGAGTTATTATGAAAACGTACAGTAAATTTCTTGCAGCAGCTGTTTTGCTCGTAATGCTAATTGTTTCGAATGTTACATTAGCCGAAGCACAGACACAGGGTACATTCGACAGCGGTCTAACCTGGGCTGTTTCTTCAGACGGCACGCTTAGGATAAGCGGTAACGGGCCAATGCCGGTATCTCTCTCTGCCGGAGCCGGCCTTCAGCCATGGGAATCTGTAAGAAACAACATTACCGCTGTTGTCATCGAAGACGGCGTTACAACACTTGGCATCGGCGCTTTTGACGGTTGTACAATGTTGAATTCAGTAACCATAGGCAAGGGTATCACCGAATTACCTAACTGGATAGTTCGGGGTACAGGCATCACTTCCATCACCATTCCTTCGCAGATTGTTAAAATTGAAAATGATGCTTTTAATGGCGCTAATAAATTAGAAACTGTATATTATAACGCCATTAACTGTGCCGATATTATGTCACTGCTTACAGGCGCCCCGTTCGCGATAGGAAAATGTCCGGCATTGAAAACAGTGGTCATCGGCGATACTGTCCTAAGAATACCGGAATCAATGTTTTCCGATATAACTTCTTTAACATCACTGACTATCGGCAAGAACGTTACCGTAATAGGAAGACAGGCGTTTAGAGATTGCACGAATTTAACAAATATTGTTATTCCCGACTCGGTTCAATCCGTCGAGTACCGGGCGTTTAATGCATGCGCCGGAGTTATATCCATTACCCTCGGAAGCAATCTGAGCGAAATCGGAATTCAGGCTTTTGCCGGATCCAGGATAACCGAACTTACCGTTCCCGAAACTGTTTCAAAGATTCGTAACGGTTCTTTCGGCAATTCCGCACGGCTGCGGACGGTGCATTTTAACGCGAGAAACTGCGAGAATGAGGACGTCGATTCTCCTTTTATCGGTTGTCAAATACTGGAAAGCATCATCTTTGGCGATAATGTACGGCAGATACCGGGATATATCGCAAGAGGATTGAAAAGTTTGGAATCATTAACCATCGGCAGCCGCGTAAACGCAATCGGAAGCTACTCGTTCTCGGGCTGCACGTCTTTGGAAGAAATCATCAACAAAGCCGCCAGGCCGCAAGTTTTAGTTGGAGCCGGATATGGAAATTTTGACAGCACAGATAAATCTTTCTGTACCTTGCGTGTGCCTGCTGGTTCAGTAAACGCATACAAGGAAGCAAATATATGGAAGGATTTCCAGATAGAGGCGCTGTAATGAGTAGAGCAAAGATTTTTTTTGTACCGCTAATTTTATTTGTCTTTGGCACAATGGCGTTATACTCCCAGACATCGGGAACCATTCAGAGAACATCCCTTACCTGGGCATTTGCAAACGGCACATTAACCATCAGTGGCAACGGCCAGATGCCTGCCTGGAGTTCAACAAATGATCGTCCATGGCAGAGCCACAGAGACAATATCAGAACCGTTACTATAGAAGCCGGTATAACTAACATCGGAGACTATGCGTTTTCCAATCATGAAGCTCTGGCTTCGGTAAGTATCGGCAACACTGTAACTCGTATTGGAAGGTATGCTTTTGCAGGCTGTTCCCGGTTAAACTCTGTCTCAATACCTAACAGCGTTATCGAAATAGAGCAACGGGCATTTCTTGGCAGCGGTTTAACCGGCATTGTCATTCCGGACACAGTAACAACGCTTGGAAACAGTGTGTTTCAGGATTGTACGCAATTGGTCTCCGCACAAATTGGCAAGGGCATTACGACACTCCCCGATTGGGCGTTTGGCAATACCGGCTTAACCGAGATTACCATACCGGAGGGTATCGGCAAAGTCGGGGGAAATACATTCTCGCGTTCTGGAAAATTAACGACCGTTTATTTTAATGCCGTCAATGCCGACGGATATACATACATGATTCAGTTTCTTCCGTTTTTCGAATGCCCTGCATTAACAACCGTCGTGTTTAGCGACAAGGTAGACCAGATACCCGAACACCTCTTTACTTCGCATACGAGTATTAAAAATGTGACCATCGGCAGCAACGTAACCAGAATTAACCGCTATGCGTTTTTTGGTTGTACCGGCATAACCAGGATTGTTATTCCCGATAGTGTTCAATTCATCGGGCCATCCGCATTTGGCGAATGTACCGGAATAACCTCGCTTACCCTTGGCAGCGGCCTTACACAGATTGCCGGTGTGGCTTTTTCCAAGACCAGCATTACAGAACTCACCATCCCCGAAGGTGTAACATTAATCGGAAGCAGTGCGTTTATGGGTTCTTCTAAATTGCGGACAGTAAATTTTAATGTTGTTGACTATGGGTATTTTACCAGCACAAATGATCATTTTAAAGATTGTCCGGCGTTGACGACTGTTGTTTTCGGCAACAGGGTACGGCGGATACCTGAGCATGGATTCAGGAACTT